>Ga0326597_10009271_pt1 | contig 13210 bp, 13 predicted proteins | sample RVTome_12_FD_203789 | JGI IMG/M metagenome (GOLD analysis project Ga0326597, IMG submission 203789) | Soil microbial communities from uranium-contaminated site in the Upper Colorado River Basin, Wyoming, United States - RVT100D185 | ecosystem: Environmental > Terrestrial > Soil > Contaminated >... | reverse complement strand
GCCAGATGGGACTGCCGTTCTGGCTGGCCATCCTCCTGAGTCTCCTCGGGACGGGATTGCTCGGCCTGGTGATGGAACGCGTATTTCTGCGCCGCATCTACGGCATCGATGAGGCATACCAGCTGCTCCTTACCTTCGGTTTCATCCTGATCCTCGATGATGCGGTCAAGATCATCTGGGGCGGGGTCTTCAAGATCCCGCCGATTCCCGCCTTTCTCGACGGGTCGTGGCCGGTGTTCGGCAGGTCCTTTCCGATTTACAACGCCTTCGTCATCGCCGTAGGACTTGCCGTCGCCGTGGGCCTGTGGGCGCTCTTCGAGAAAACCTGGTGGGGCAGAACCGTGCGCGCCACCGCCTCGGATCGCGAGATGGCCAACGCCATCGGCATCAATGTCCCGTGGGTCTTCACCGGGGTGTTCGCTTTCGGCGCCATGCTGGCCGCCTTGGGAGGCGCCATAGGAATACCGGTGCGCGTCGTCGCGCCCGGGATCGGAGCGGCGATGATCATCCAGGCCTTCATCATCACGGTCATCGGCGGCCTTGGAAATCTCAAAGGCGCGTTTGTCAGTTCTCTCATCGTCGGCGTCCTGAGCGCCTACGGGACGCTCTTTTTCCCCGTGTTCGAGCTCTTCTTCATTTTCGTGATCATGGCCGTGGTCCTTCTCATCCGCCCGCAAGGGCTGTTCGCGCGCTGAGCCCTGCCCGTGACTGGCCACCCTTCTTCCCGTCTCGCGATGCTGCTGCTGGTCGCCCTGGTGCTCGCGCTGTTTCTGCTGCCTTGGGTCGCGGGGCGATATCCGGTCTATCTCGCGATCCAGATCCTGATCCTGGCGGTTTTCTCGGTCGGCTTCAATCTGCTGTTCGGCTACTCGGGCCTGCTTTCGTTCGGCCAGGCCGGATTTTTTGCGATCGGCGCCTACGGCTGCGCCAAGATCCTCCTCGCGGTGCCCAACCTTTTGCTCGGACTCGCAGGGGGTGTTGCGGCTGCCGGGATCGCGGCCGTGGTGCTCGGCATTCTGTCCGTCCGTCACACCCGCATCTACTTCTCCATGCTGACCCTCGCATTCGGCATGATGATTTTTTCCATCGCCTGGAAGTGGCGGGATTTCACCGGCGGCGACGACGGGCTGGTGGGAATTCCGCGGGCGCCGCTGGAGATCCCCGGTGTCCTGAGCATCGACGTGTCCGCCATGGGGCATTATTATTACGTCGTTCTGGTGCTGTCGCTGCTGGCGATTGCGGCCATGTACCGGCTGGTGCACTCGCCGCTCGGGCTGACGCTGCAGGCCATCCGGGACAGCGAAACCCGCGCTGAATTCGCCGGCGTGCCGGTGCGCAAGTACCGCCTGATTGCGTTCATCATCGCGGGGCTCTATGCGGGGCTGGCGGGCGCGTTGCTTACGCCGCTCGAGAATACGGTGACGCCCCCGGTTGCGCATTGGAGCACCTCGGCCGAACCGGTGATGGCGACCCTGCTGGGCGGAGTCCACTCTTTTGCCGGTCCTATCGTAGGCGCCTTCCTCTTCTTCATGATCAAGGACATCATCGTCCGCTACACCGAGTACTGGCTGATCTGGTTCGGTGTCATCGTGGTGGCCCTGGTCATAGGGTTTCCGGGCGGCATCATGAGCATTTTCGCGAAGCGGCGCCTGCCGTGGCGTCCCGCCCGGCCAACTCCCCAGCCAGAGCCAGACAATCCGGCCGCACCCCAACGTCATGACAGAATTTCTGAAGATTGAGGGCATCGCGAAGCGCTTCGGCGACTTCGCGGCCATCAACGGCGTGACCCTGACGCTCCCCGCGGACCGGCTTACCGCCATCATCGGCCCGAACGGCGCCGGCAAGACGACACTCATCAATCTGGCCACCGGGGCGCTGTTCCCCGACTCCGGGACGATACACTTCAAAGGCGAAGCGATCACCCGTCTGCCTATCCACCGCCGGATCCACAAGGGGTTGTCCCGGTCGTTCCAGATCATGAACATCTTCGCGCGGCTGTCGGTGCTCCAGAACATCCTCGTGCCGGTGCTTGCGCGGCGCGGACGCGCCGGCATGCCTTTCTCCGGAGTGGAGCGTGAACAGGAAGCCGTGATCGACGCCCGGCGGATTCTCGAAGCGATCGGCCTCGCCGATGAAGCGAACGACCCGGCCGGCGAGCTCTCGCACGGAGACCAGCGGCTGCTGGAATTGGGAATCGCGATCGCCCCCGCGCCGGAACTTTGTATCCTCGACGAGCCCTCCTCGGGATTGACTCCCGTCGAGCGCGCGAGGGTGCTGGACCTGATCCGCAAGCTGTCCGCCGCGCGGCACACGACTTTCGTGATCGTCGAACACGACATGGACGTGGTGTTCTCGCTCGCGGACTGGATCGTCGTGATGAACCGGGGCCAGGTGCTGGCCGAAGGATCCCCTGCCGAGATCCGGGAAAACCGCGCGGTGCGGGAAATCTATCTTGGCGAGGAGCTCACGGCGTGATTCTCGAGGTCCGCGACCTGGTGACCGCGTACGGTCTGGGCGCGGTGATTCACGGCGTCTCGTTCGAGGTCGAAGCGGGAGAAGTCGTCTGCCTGCTCGGCCGCAATGGCGCCGGCAAGACCACGACGCTGCGCAGCGTCATGGGACTCACCTCCCCGCGCAGCGGGCGGATCGCATTCAAAGGCGAGGACATCACCGGACGCCAGCCGTTCGAGGCCGCCCGGCTCGGGATCGGTTACGTGCCTGACGACCGGCGGATTTTCCCGGATTTGACGGTTGAGGAGAACCTCGAGATCGTGCGGCGGGTGATCCGCCGGGACGGCCAGTGGACGATGGAGCGCGTCTACCGGCTGTTCCCGGTTCTGACGGATTTGCGGGCCAACCACGGCTCCGGCCTCTCGGGCGGAGAACAGAAGATGCTGGCCATCGGCCGGGCTCTCATGGGGAATCCGACTCTCCTGATTCTGGACGAGCCATCGGAAGGCCTGAGCCCGCTGATGGTCAAAACGCTGATCGAGGCTATCCGTCAGATCCAACGGGAAGGCGTCACTCTCCTTATCGCCGACCAGAACGTCAAATTCGCCCGCGTCGTCGCCGGCCGCGGCTACATCATGGAGGAGGGGAATATCTGCCATTCCGGTCGGCTCGAAGAGCTGTGGGCGAACGAGCAGATACTCCGGCGCTACCTGGCGGTGTGACCGGTGGTCTGCGTCGTAATTCCGCAGCAGGGTAGCGCAGGGGCGCGCGGACACGTTAGCGACGCAGTCGCCCGATTGCGGGCAGCGCGCCTTCGCCCCCGCTCCCGCCCCGGATGGCTCCGCCAACGCCGGGTCGCGGGGGCCCCGCCTGCATGCGTTAACGAAACAGGCGAGGCGCCTGCGCTACGGGGGCACCGTTATTTCTCGCCGAGCAGCGACTGCGCGGTCTTCGTGCAAACCCACTCGCGCTCGCCCGCCGTGAGCCCCGGAATGGCGTCGATTGCGGCCATCGGCTCCGCGGGTCCCATGTCGAACGGATGATCGGTGCCGATGACGACGCGGTCGGCGCCCACGCGGCTGATCAGGTGGCGAGCGGCCATGGGGTCGTGCGTCAGCGCGTCGAAATAGAACCGGCGCAGCAGATCGGCGGGTGAGGTCTGGGTGTTGACCTTCGGTTCGGGCCGCACCTTGTGGCCATGCACGAAGCGCCCGATCTGGTACGGCACGTAACCGCCGCCATGCGCGCACAGGATACGCAGCGTCTTCAGCTCGTCGAGCGCGCCGCTGAACATGAGATGCGCGACCATGAGCGTGGTATCGAGCGGGAACCCGACGAAGTTATCCAGGTAGTAATCGTCCATGCCGCCGTGCGCCAGGCACTGGTAGGGGTGCGCAAAAATGAAACAGCCGAGCTGCTCGATCGTCTTCAGCAGCTTGCGAAACCTCGCATCGGCAAGCGCGACGCCCTCGATCGAGGTGGCGATTTCGACGGCCTTGAACTTGTGCTCCTTCACCACCCGCTCGAGCTCGGTGATCGCCGCGTCAGGATCCTGCATGGGAAGCGTCGCCATGCCGCGCAGCCGCGCGGGCCGCTGCGCGACCATCTGCGCGATGCCGTCGTTGCTGAGCCGCGCGGCGGCAAGCCCCGTGTCGGGCGAGAGTCCGTAAAAATAAATCGGCGGCCCGACCGAAATTGCAGCGATGTCGAGCCCCACGCGGTCCATCCACTCGACCTTCGCGTCGACGCTGTAGAACGCAGGCTGCAACTCGGCCATCCGCCCGTGGCTGTTGAAGTAGCGCTTGCCGCCCCTCTCCTCGAACCGGGTCCCGAAGCGGTGCGGGTCGCGCTGGATTGCATCGATGATGGTGGGCGGGATGACGTGGTTATGCAGATCGATGTTGCTCATGCAGAGTCAGACTCCTGTGCGTTGTCGTGATAAAAACTCAGACCGGATTGCGGCCGACGAAGTACTCGCTGTCGGGATCCGTGGTCGGGTTTAGCCCCGACTTTTGCAGGCCCTCGCGCAGCACCTTCATGTGACGATCGACGATTTTCATCGTCGGCTGGCGCAGCGGGCCGCCGTTGAAGCCGGAAAGCCAGCCCTCGTACTTCCAGATGTGACGATTGATGAAATTGGTTGCCGACATGTAGCTCGCGGCGACGAACTTGTGCGCCATGCGGGCGGGATGAATCTGCCAGAAAATTTTCATCGCGTCGTCGAATTTTCCCTCGTTCATCATCTTGAACATGCGCGGCACCGAGTTGCCGTAGTATTCGCTGTCGCTGGTGCCCATGAATTGCATCGGCACCAGACCGGCGAGCGGGATGCCGTCCGCTTCGACCGGGAAAGTCACGACGACGTCCTTCGAATGGTTTTTCCAGGCCTGGACAAAGCCCGCCACGGTCGGCATTCCGGATTCGGCCTTGATCGCGACGATGTTCGGTATGTCCTTGATCATCTGCTTGACCAGTTCCGGATCCATGCCCGCCGGATGCACGCGCTCGAATCCCCACAGCGGCACGGGGAAAATAATCACTCCGAGCCGCGTCGCGTCGCAGAACGCCTTCGTGTAATCGTAAATCTGCTTGCTGGTGGTGGCGTAGAAGTTGGCGGGGTACGACAGCAGCACCAGATCCGCGCCCGCTTTCTCGGTGGCCTGCACCACTTCGATGTTTTCCTCGAGCGTATTGAATGCGGCGTGGTGGATCAGCGCGAGCTTGCCGCCCGCCTCATCGTGCGCCCACTGCGTGAACTGCACGTATTCGGGAACGGTGATCGCGACTTCCGACACCAGCAGCGTGCCCCAGAACCCGTACTCTATTTCCTTGCGGATGTCGAACCGGATGCCCTTCTCGTTCAGCCTCTTCAGTTCCTGCGAGAACTTGCGGGCGAATCCCTCGCGGCTGGCCGGGGTAGGGCTGAAAACCGCGAGCGACTTGAACGCCCGCACGGTTGCGATCGCGCTCGCATGCGCCTGGGCCTCCTGCCCCGCGCCCAGCACGGCGACGTTGATACCACCGGGCGGCAGCAGCCGGTCGACCGCGACCGCGGTCGTTCCGGCGGTGCGCATCGCGGTAATGTGTTTGCCGTCGAGCAAACATACGAGCTCGGCGGTTGCCTGGTCCCACAGCGGGATCAGGTAGCTCGACTGCGGCGTCCGCGCGCGGCCGATGATCTTGACTCCCATGCAGCGGCCCGAAGCAGACAACGCTGCCAACACCCGTAACCACGCGCTGCCCTTGCGCGCGACCACCCGTGGTGGCGCGGCCTGCGGGTCGTCCGGCGCCTGATAGGCCGAAGCGAGGCAGGCTATGACCTCCGGCCAAGTCAGGAGCCGCTCGGTATCGGCTTCGGACAGGAATAGCAAATTACTTGACCGCGTATGGATTGACCGGAGAGCCGACCGCGCCGGTGATCGGCAGCGCGGGCGCGACGAACATGAACTCGTAGCGCTTGTCCTGCGCGCAGTCCTTCGCGAGCGCGCCGAGATCGAAAATCTCGCCGACCGTGAGTCCCATGATCGGAATCGCGATCCAGTGCCACGGCTGGTTGGTATCCTCGGTTTCGTTGGGCCGCACTTCAGCGCCCCAGGTGTCCGTGACAATCGCCGCGACTTCCTTCTTATGCAGCCAGTCGAGCGTCTCGAAGGCGAGCCCCGGCGCGTCCCCACCCGAGTAGCCGTCCCAGTTCTTGTCGGCGAACTTGCGCTCGACGTGACCGGTACGCACGAGCAGGAAATCGCCGCGCTTTACTTCGACGCCGAGCTTGCCGGCCGTGTAGTCGAGAATTTCGTTGGTCACCGCGAATCCGTCGGGCAGCCATTTCTTGCCGAGCGCCTGCGGCACGTCGAGCAGCACGCCGCGGCCGATCATTTTTTCCTTGGTCTTCTCGATGCCGCCTTTCATCGCGCCGGCGCTGGTCACATTGCGGCAGTCGTAGCCATTCCACATGTGGTCGTAATACATGATGTGGCCGAGGCCGTCCCACTGCGTGCCGCATTGCAGCGGCATGATGATGATGTCGTCGGTGCCGCGGATTTTGCGCTGATCGAGCACTCCCGAATAAGCGTCGGTGCCGGTGCGCGTCATCAGGTGGATCGGATTGAAGCGGCCGAGCGCCGGATACTTGGTCTTGGCGCCCTGCGGACCGTGCTGATCGTAGTTGAGCGCAAGCGAAATCACTTTGCCCCTGGTCACGAGACGCGTAGCCTCGACGATGCATGCGGGGGTGACGAAATTGAGCGTGCCGATCTCGTCGTGCTTGCCCCACCGGCCCCAGTTCTTGAGGCGCTTGGCAGCCGCGTGTATGTCCTTCCTCGTGAGCCTGCGGTGCTTCTTGTCGATGGTGTTCTTGATTTTCAATTTGCGGGCAGCCATGACTTTGCCTCTCCTCTGGTTTTGGGGAAACTGCGGCGGGGATGGAACAAAAACGCGAGTCTAGCCAATGCGCTTAAGCAGTGTCAACGCAAAACCGCATTTCAGAGAACAGCAACCGCAGGTAAAGCGAACGAGCAGTCTCGCCGGTTGAGAAGTTGCACGCGAAGCGGTCGCTCGCGAGATCGGCTGCCAACCCCCGGTCTTCACCCCCGTCTCCTGCGCAAGAGCCCGGGTGGCTGCCAGCGCCCTCTGATTGCAATGCCCGCCTCAGCCGCCGCAGGCTCCAGGGACGAGCGACGGCTTCATCCGGCAGATCAAACCCCACGGTACGCTCAAGAAACGGCGTAAGTTTGGCGTAAGTTTTCGGGCGCAAGATTCGTCCCTGCCTTGCCGCGAGGCGAATATCGGGGCCATCGACGGGAACTCATAATGGAACAAACTCTGAATCCGAACGTAGTACCGCGAGGCCCGGGCGGGGTTCTGGGCCGCATTGGCCGGATGATCGCGATGATTTGCACTGGGGGTCTTGCTTTTCCCAACGTATTTGTCGAAGGCCTCGATTGCACCGCGATCCAGCAGGAAACCCACGGCACGCTCTACGACAAGAAAACATGACAATCGGCTTCGGCAAAGCCTTAGACCCCAGACGAAATCCGCGCCTTCTGATGACAGGGGGAGCATGCGTTGCGCATTTCCCGCGACCGAAGTGGTAAATCCTATATGCAGAGATGGACGCTGTGTTTGATCGGGGCCACGCTCTTGGCACTGCCCTTCATTCTCGGACAGGTCAAGCCACTCGGCATTCTGGGTGTGGCCGGATCCGAGACCGTTTCAAGCGGCCTGCCGGCATGGTTGCGCGTATCAATATTGGCAGGCGCCTATCTGATCGAGTGGGGCCCGGTGCTCGCTGGTCTGCTGATTATCTATTACGCCAATCGAATCAAGCGTTAGCAATTTGTTAAGATCGCCGCAGCGGCCATGATTCCGTCATGCCGGCGAAGGCCGGCATCCGGCAAAAGGCGTTGATATTAGGGCACTTCGATTCCGCGCGCTCGGCACTACGCTCAGTGCGAACGGGTTCTCGCATCAACCTGCCAAGCTCGCGCTTACCTCGACAACGGCAGTTTGACCTGCTTGCCGCTCTCGGCGGAAAGTTCGATCGCGAGTGTGGTTTCCAGGTTGGCGCGCGCATCCCGCGGCGTCGCCAACACGCATTTCTTGCCCGTCGCCAGATGATCGAGCCACGCCCGCGTCTCGTTCGCGATCGGCCCCCAGAAATCTCCGAGCGCCCAATCGCCCGGGGTGCCGCTGCCCAGAAACACCATGTTGACGGTGTGATCCGGCAGATAGACGTGAGGGATGCCTTGCTCGGTATACATCAGCTGATCGGTATGATCGTCGTCGAGGATGATCACCCCTTCGGCGCCGAGTATCTCGACGCGCGCCGCATGGCCCAGCGACGGGTATTTTTCGGGCAGCGCGTAGCATACGCCGAGGTTGACCACCGCGCCGTCCGCGTAATTCAGGATGGCCCAGTTCACATCGTCGACGTCGTGGCCGGCCGCTTTGAGCACTCCCTTCTGGCCGCGCGCGTAGACCTCGACCGGTGCGCCGCCGTCAAGCAGCCAGTTCATCAGATCGACGTAATAGGTCAGCGCGTCGACCACCGGGGTTGCGCCGGGGTTGCGCTTGAGCATCGCCAGCGCCTGCGAGCGCGAATTGTAAACGCGCGCCGCCCCGCCGATGACCTTGCCGACCCGCCCCTGCACGATCTGCTCTTTCGCGACCAGATAGCGATCCTTGTAGCGCCGGCTGTAGCCGACGCGCACTTCCACGCCGGCTTGCTCTGCGGCGGCAATGATGCGGTCGGCGTCCGGCACGCTCAGCGCGATCGGCTTTTCCACCAGCACCGGCTTGCCGAGCGCAATCGCGGCGAGCACCGGTTCGAGGTGCTCGCCTTCGCTGGTCGAAACGATCACCGCGGTGACTTCGGGCCGCGCGATGATTTCCCGGTTGTTGGTCGAGCAGACTTGCGCGCCGGTCTGCTGCGCGAGTTTCTTCGCGCTGCCCTCGACCAGATCGGAGACCGCGAGAAAATTGACCGCCGGATGCTCGGCGGCAAGCCGCGCGCGCAGCGTGCCGATGCGCCCGGAACCTACGACCGCAATTCCCAGTTGCTTGCGTTCGATGATTTTCCTCCTGCCGGCATTTTCTCAAAACTGACAGTTTCAATTCGATTGGATGCGCCCAGCATTTATTACCTTTGTCCATTTTGCGAGTTCGCGCTTGATAAAAGCGGCCGACTCTTCGGGAGTCATCTCTATTGGGATCGCTCCCATTCGGGTGAGTTGTTGTTGTACTTCGGGGTCTTGCTTAATCTGACTTACCGCATGATTCAACTTGTTCACCACCATACGCGGTGTCTTTGCGGGTGCTACCAGCGTGTAGAAAAGTTGACTGTCGTATCCGGGCAACCCGCTCTCGGCGATCGTTGGCACCTCCGGCAGGCTAGGCACGCGCTGGGCGGTCGCTACCGCCAAAACGTTCAACTTTCCGGACTTTATGTGCGGCGCGGCGGCGACAACATTATTGAATGCGAATTGCACATGTCCACCCAATAGCGCAATAAGAGCGGGTGCGTCGCCATTGTAGGAAACCCTCAACATGTCGATACCCGCCATCTGCTTGAACAGTTCCATATTGAGATGGCTGCTGGAACCAATGCTGGACGTCCCGTGAGTGAGCTGGCCAGGTTTTGACTTCGCAAGGCGGATGAGTTCCGCAACTGATTTTGCCGGGAATGAGGGATGCGCCAGGAGCACCCCTGGTACTTGGACCATCATGGCGACCGGCGTAAAATCCTTGATCGGGTGATATGGAAGATTTCGAAAAAGCGGTAAACCTGTAACCAAAACGCCGCCGTACGTAAAAAATAGCGTATACCCGTCGGGAACTGCCTTAGCGACTATTGCTGCGGCTATCCTTCCGCTCGCCCCACCACGATTGTCGACAACTATCGGCTCGCCCCACATCTTGTTTAAGCCCCCCTGCAAGATGCGGCCCAGAACATCGGTTCCACCGCCGGGCGGTGAGGGGATGATCATTCGAATCGGCTTGTTGGGGTACTCCTGCGCAAGGACCAACGGCGTAATTCCGGCTGTCGCGAGAATGGTGATCGTTAGAGCAGTTCGATGGATCAATGTCATGTCAAGGCCCTCCTCTGTTTTTAGGCAATACGTGCTGGCTCAATGGGCCGGCTTCCTTCTGCAGACCATCCCGCAGGGGCGCCCGCCCTTTCCGCTGCCTCTTTCGGAGTCAGCGACGAATCCCACCGTGCGGCGATGAAGCGGCGACCTGTCACACAAGACGCTTCTTCGGAGATCAGCCAAAGCAGTGGCGGCACCATGATCTCAGGCTGCAGCATCTTTGCGCGGTCGAAGGGGGCGCCGGGATTCGCGCTGGTATTGGTCAGGCCCCCGGGTGTCAGAACGTTTACCGTTACGCCCGTTTGGCTCAATTCTGCCGCCATCACCGCGCTAAGTGATTCGGCCGCCGCCTTCGAGGCGCCGTATGGCGCAAACCCGGCCCGCAGCATCGACCCCAGACTCGTCGTCACATTAATAATCCTGCCGCACCGCTGTTGCATCATGTGCGGGACGACCATTCTGCACATCATGAATGTGGCGTGGGTGTTGATTTCAAAAAAGCGGCGCCACTGTTCAGGCTGGATATTCCAGAATCTAAGGGGATGCACCCAGTGATCGGGCCATATCACGGACTGGCCAATGCCGGCATTGTTTACCAGGATATCGATGCGGTGGAACGCGGATAGAACCGCCTTGCCCGTGCGCTCCTCTGCGCCGGAAGACGTCAAATCCTCGGCAATCGTGATCAAGGGCGCATTGCGGCGCATCGCAGCAGCAGACAGTTCCTCAAGAGCCTCTTGGTCGCGATCTACCGCAGCGACTGCAACGCCGTGCTCCAGCAGACCTAGTGCCATGGCGCGTCCCAACCCACGGCCACCGCCGGTCACGATCGCAATCTTTTGTTCGGTGAACCGCGCGGGTTTCTCGGTTACGCCCATGCTTAAACACACCCCCATAGCGAAAAATGCCGGTGTTCATCATTGTATGAAAACCATGATGCAAGCACAATGGAATAATACTTTAATTGCGTCTTTGCATTAGTATATTGCTCCTGCCCCTTTATGAGATACTGATTCATGCGGTCATAATGTCCTGGAAGGAGTGAGATATGAACCCCGCACCTATTCGCATTGCATGGCAAAGCAGCAAAGCAGTGCACAGTGCACAAGTTTCCAGCCTACCAACGTGCCCTTGAGGAGCATGCCGGCAAAGTCATGTCGCCGGGCACGTCGATATCCATGCGAGGCGTCAAATACGAGCCGTCCAACCTGGATTACAAATGCTTTGATTTCCTGAATGACTTTCAGCTTTTTGAAAGCGTCGTAAGTGCCGAGCGGCTGCGCCGCGTAAACGCAACGCAGCGTGAGACAAGGTGCAGCAGCAACAGTAAACAACAGGAGAAAACCATGGATGTTCCGACGGTGAGCGAAAGCGGCGTCCCGGGTTATTCCTCGAGCGTCTGGTATGGCATGCTTGCTCCGGCCAAAATTCCCTCGACCGTCGTGCAATTGCTGAACACGACCTCGCACAAGGTAATGCAGGAGCCCGCGATCAAGACCCAACTCTTGAGCCTGGGTCAGGAACTCATGCTGAATACGCCTGAAGAATTTGTCAGGTTTATCCAGGACGATCGCGAGAAGTGGGCCAAGGTGGTCAAGGAGAGCGGTGCGAAGTGACCGTCGTGAGCGAAGCAAAGACTCGCGCCGCTTGGTCCGCGGCCTTATGACGCCGCGCAAAGCCGCACGAGGCGCCCGACATCGTCAATACGCTCCAGGTCCCGCACCGCTTCGACGACTTCTTCGGTGTGTGCCCAATCCGGCCGGCCATAGCGCGCGCAATCGAAAAACTTGCCCGCCACGTCTTCGTAGGACATCGGGTTTTTCGGGTGACCCTTGACGTAGTCGACGGTGCGTTGCGTCCCGCGCCCATTTCGCTCGATCACGGTCACGATGCCGGGCATCGGAAAGGTACCCCGCTCGTCGTTCTGCGGGCCGGTCCGAAGATCGACCTCGATTCTTGCCATCATTGCCTTCACCGCCGGGTCACCAAGGCTCAGCGGGTCCATTGCCTGGAAACCGACACTGCGATGAATCGCGGCCCAGGCGAGCATGAATGGCAGGCTGAACTGCGCTTCGGCTATGCTCGCGGGGTTCCATTTGCGCTCGCGCGTGGTGCACACGATGTCGTGCACCTCCTTGTTGGTAACGACGACACGCACACGCTCGATGTCCTCCGCGCTAATGCGGGCATCCCCGAGGGCCTGCAGTAACGCATCGATCGGGCCGTGGATAAACTTGCAGCACGGATAAAGCGGCTTGATGCTGATCTCGTTCACCAGCCATCGGCTGCCAAGCTCCCGGACGAGTTCCCGGGGCTCGTACTTGCCGCGATGGAACAGGTGATAGTAGCCGAAGCGGCCTTCGAGAACGTCGACCGATCCCGTGAGATTCCGCTCCGCCATCAGTGCCGCGATGACGCCGCCTTCGGCCGCGATACCCTGCATCAGGCGCACGGTCATTGCTCCGGCCAGAAAGCCCTGCTGATTGCCGGCGGTGCGCGCGTGTGCAATACCCATCGCGTGACGCGCCTGCGCCGCGGGCAGCTTCATCAGGCGCGAAGCCGTTAGCGCCACGCCGTAGAACGCGCACTGGTAGGTCATGGAGCTTCCCGTCTCGGTGAAGCCAATGCGCGGCGCCGCCGACATGCGGCAGATCAGCTCCGAGCCTACCGCAATGGCGGCAATGAGTTCGCGGCCGTCGATTGGCCGCCGCGCCTCGCTTACGGCGAGCGCGGCCGGTACCGTGCTGACGTTGACGTGACAGGTGTTCTGCTCATGCACATCATCCAGGTCCCATGCGCGAGCGGCGGTGGCATTGACCAGAGTCGCCAGAGGAAGCGGAAGCCGGCGGCCATTGCAGATCAGTGTCGCCTCGGGATTCCCGCCCCAATGGCATGCAAGAGAGGCCAACTCGGGTACGGATTCTCCGCGGATACCGGCGATGGCCGTGCCCAAAGTATCAAGGATGGCCGATTTTGTGCGGGCAACTGCCGCAGCCGGAAGATCCTCGAATTTGAGCGTGAGGCCAAACTCAAGCAGGGTTTCCATAGCGTCGCGCGCAGCGGCTTTGTTCACGGGAGGCTCACTCACCTTTTGCATGATACATTAACAGATAATGCCCGCAAGCCGTGTGCCTGCGGGGCAGTGAAGCATCTTCGAAAATTGGAAGCGACTT
>Ga0326597_10009270_pt1 | contig 13210 bp, 6 predicted proteins | sample RVTome_12_FD_203789 | JGI IMG/M metagenome (GOLD analysis project Ga0326597, IMG submission 203789) | Soil microbial communities from uranium-contaminated site in the Upper Colorado River Basin, Wyoming, United States - RVT100D185 | ecosystem: Environmental > Terrestrial > Soil > Contaminated >... | reverse complement strand
TTCAGGTCTACTCGCCGACCCCGGCCAACCGCGAAAAGTTCGCGGCCGAGATGCGGGCCAAGCACGGCATCGAGGTCGTGGTCTGCGACGACCCGCGCGACATCTACCGCGGCGCCGATATCGTCGCGGCACTGACCGACTCGGCCGTCGGCGTGCTGAACGGCGAATGGCTCGAGGAGGGCACCCATGTGGTCAGCATCGGCGGCGGCAGCGGCAAGGCCGATGCGGCGACGCTCGAGAGGACGGATGTCTATTTCCGCTTCGGCAACGCGCCGGGGCCGTGGGGGCAACCGGAAATGGCGCTGGAGGACGAATACATCACCTACGCCGCCGAGCCCGAGGACTATTCCGGCTTCAGGATGAAGCGGCACGGCCGGCGCGGCCACGGGGCTGCGCTGCCCCAGCGCATGATCACCTTCAAGGACATCTTCGAGGGCACCAACCGCGGCCGGACGTCCGCCTCCCAGGTCACCTATTCCGAGCGCGGCAACCTGCAGGGGGCGCAGTTCTGGTCGGTCGGCGGCCTGGTCTACGAGAAGGCCAAGGCCGCGGGCCTGGGCCACGAGGTGCCGACCGAATGGTTCCTCCAGGACATCCGGGACTGACGCGACGCCCCAGGCCGCGCCGGGGCCGCTTCCCGATGCCGCGCCTCGCCGCAGCGATGCGATGCCTCGCCGCCGCGTGCGCTTTGGCCGCGCCGCTCCTCGCCTGCGCCGAGACGCCGGCCGGGGAGGGGCGGCAAGCCGCCAAGCCCCAATCGGTGGCGCCCGCGCGCCCGGCGCGCGAGGCCGTCCGGGAATTCGACGCCGAGGCGCTGGGGGCCATCTTCGACCGCCAGGGTGCGCTCTTGAGGAAGGCGCTCGCGGGCGTCGCCGAGAGCCGCCCCGGGGTGCCCGAATTCTTCTTCGTCGGCTTCGCGGGCGAGGCGGGAGAGGACGTCTTCCTCAACGAGGCGCGCGCGGCGGAGGACCTTTTCCGCCGCCGCTTCGGGGCCGCCGGGCGCACCCTGGTGCTGGCCAACAACCTGCGCACGGCGAAGACCCTTCCCATGGCGAGCGTCCCGACCCTGGGCCTCGCGCTCAGCGGCATCGCCCGCAAGATGGGGCCGGAGGACGTGCTCTTCCTCTACGTCGCCTCCCACGGTCGGCAGGGGCGGATCAGCGTCCGCTACGGCCGGGCGAATCTTCCCGACCTCGGGGGCGGGGAGCTCAGGCGCATGCTGGACGAGGCCGGGATTGGGAACCGGGTCTTGGCGCTGTCCGCCTGCTATTCGGGCTCCCTCATCGCGGCGCTCAGGGACGCGCACACCCTGATCATGACCGCCGCCGCGCATAACCGGGTCTCCTTCGGGTGCGGTCACGACGGCCCCTTCACCTATTTCGGCCGGGCCCTGATCGGCGAGGCGCTCGAGCGCGAAAGCTCCTTCCCAAGCGCCTTCCGCCTCGCCCGGGGGGCGATCGAGAAACGCGAGAAAGCCGAGGGATTCCGCCCCTCGCACCCGCAAATCTTCGTGGGCGGCGCCATCCTGCCGGCGTTGGACGCCATCGGCCGGCGGCTAAGTCCGGCCCGCTAGCCGGGCCCCAGGGGGCGGAAAAGCGCCCATTTCGGGCGCAGAGCGGCGCGCGCGCCGGGCGGGAAAAAAAGCGTCCCGGCCCGCCGGCGCAGCCTTGAATCCGGGCCGGGCACTCCCAATAACAAGAAGATCGGACTTCAATCAGGGTCGGGACGGCTGGCCGCAGTGGGGCGGGCCGCCATGGGGGGCCGTGGAGCATTGGCCGCGGCCTGTGCGCCTCGTCGTCCCCCGGAGGCTGGTTCGGAATCGCAGAGGGAAGCGTGATGAAGATCGCTCAGATAGCCCCGCTCATCGAAAGCGTGCCCCCCAAGCTCTATGGCGGTACCGAGCGCGTCGTGTCCTACCTGACCGAGGAACTGGTCCGGCAGGGCCATGACGTCACCCTGTTCGCAAGCGGCGATTCGGTGACCTCGGCGGAGCTCGTGCCCTGCTCGGGTGCCGCGTTGCGGCGCGGCGGGCGGTGTCTCGATCCGCTTCCCGTCAGCGTGATGATGCTGGATCGGATCTGCCGGCGCATGGACGAGTTCGACATCCTCCATTTCCACACGGACTTCCTCCATTATCCGCTGGTTCGCGACCGCGGCATCCGGGCGCTCACGACGCTGCACGGGCGGCTCGACCTGCCGGACCTGCATCCGCTCTACCGCCATTTCAGCGACCTGCCGGTGGTCTCCATTTCCTATCACCAGCGCCGCCCGATGCCGCCCGTCAGGTGGGCGGGGAACGTCTATCACGGCCTGCCGCTGGACCTCTTGCCGTTTTCCGCAAAAGGGGCCGGGGGCTACCTCGCCTTCCTCGGACGCATCTGCCCGGAGAAGCGGCTCGACCGCGCCATCGCGATCGCCCTGAGGGCCGGCCTGCCGCTCCGGGTCGCGGCCAAGGTGGACCCCGTGGACCGGGACTATTTCGAAAGCGAGATCGCGCCGCTCCTGGACCACCCGCTGATCGAGTTCATCGGCGAGATCGGCGAACGGGACAAGGGGGAATTCCTCGGCGGCGCGCGGGCCTTGCTGTTCCCCATCGACTGGCCCGAGCCCTTCGGCCTAGTCATGATCGAGGCGATGGCCTGCGGTACCCCGGTGATCGCCTACGATTGCGGCTCCGTCCGCGAGGTGGTCGAGCCCGGCCTGACCGGCTTCATCGTCGGCGGGGTCGAGGAAGCGGCCGCGGCCGTCGCCAACGTCGGGGCCCTCGACCGACGCCTCGTCAGGCGCCGCTTCGAGCGCCGTTTCAGCGTCGAGCGGATGGCCAGGGAGTATGTCGGGATATACACTTCCCTGGCGCCATCGCGGCCCGTTGCGGCCGAGCAGATGCTGTCCGCCTGACGGATCGGGGCATGCAGGACGAGGGACAAGACAGCGCCGTCCAGCTCGAGGCTCAGAGCGAGCACCATACGCCGTTCTACATCGCCGCCCGGACGGCCTCCGTCGAGCGCCGTCCGCGCACCCTCAAGTCCGACAACACCTGCGGCGTGTTCGACCACCAGGGCGACATCCGTCCCGAGGACGGCGGCGCCCAGGGCATCTACTTCAACGACACGCGCCATCTGTCGTGGCTGCAGGTGCTGCTGGCGGAGCGGCAGCCGCTCCTGCTGAGTTCGACCGTCGCCGACAACAACGTCCTGCTGACCGCCGACCTCACCAATCCGGATCTCTACCGGGGCGAGCGCCTCACACTGCACCGCGATTCCATCCACGTCCTGCGGTCGAAATGCCTGTGGGGAACCGTGTGCCATGAGCGCCTCGCCGTGCGCAATTTCGACACCCGGGCGCGCCGGATCAGGCTCACGGTCCGGTTCGATGCCGATTTCGCCGACATGTTCCAGGTCCGCGGCCACCCGCGCAGGGCCTGCGGCCGGCGCACTGTCGCGATCCGCGGCGGCGATACGGTGCAGTTCACCTATTTCGGCCTCGACGACATCACGCGGACCACCGTGATCGGCTTCGACCCCGCCCCGGACCGCCTGGGAGCAGCGGAGGCGGTCTTCGATCTGTCGCTTGCGCCGGGCGAGCAGGTGCCGCTGTTCCTGCGCGTGGCCTGCGACACCGCGCCCGAAGTCAGGCCGAGCCGGGACTTCTTCTCGTCCTTCAAGGCGGCCCGCACCCGCCTGCGCGCGGAAACGGCGGGCGTCGCCTCGGTCGTGTCGTCCAACGCGATCTTCAATGAGGTGCTGTGCCGATCGATGTCGGACATCTACATGCTGACCAGCGAGACGGGGTTCGGCCCCTATCCCTATGCCGGCATCCCCTGGTACTGCACCATCTTCGGCCGCGACGGGATCATCGCGGCGATCCAGTTCCTGTGGGCCGATCCCAAGATCGCCAAGGGCGTCCTGAGCTACCTGGCCGCGACCCAGGCGCGGGAGGAAGACGCGGAGGCGGATGCCGCTCCCGGCAAGATCCTGCACGAGACCCGCAGGGGAGAGATGGCGAACCTCGGGGAGGTGCCGTTCCGGCGCTACTATGGCAGCACCGATTCGACGCCTCTGTTCATCGTCCTGGCCGGCGCCTATCTCGAGCGGACGGGCGACATCGGGACGATCGCGCAGCTCTGGCCCCATATCGAGGCGGCGCTCGGCTGGATCGACGGCTACGGGGACCTCGACGGCGACGGCTTCGTCGAATACGAGAGCGCGGCCCGGGACGGCCTGCGGAACCAGGGCTGGAAGGATTCGGGCGATTCGATTTTTCACGCCGGCGGCGAGCTGGCGACCGGCCCTATCGCCACCTGCGAGGTCCAGGGCTATATCTACGCCGCCAAGCGCTACGCGGCGGAAATGGCCCGCGAACTGGGCTTTTCCGCCCTGGCGGCCACCCTCGATCAACAGGCGGACCTGCTGCGCGACAGGTTCGAGGATGCCTTCTGGTGCGAGGACATCGGCTTCTACGCCCTGGCCCTCGACGGTGACAAGCGGCCCTGCCGGGTCAGGACCTCGAACGCGGGGCACCTCCTGTTTTCAGGGATCGTGCCCGATCACCGCGCGAGGCGGCTCGCCGACGATCTGCTGGGCCCCGCCTTCTTCACCGGCTGGGGGATCCGCACCGTCGCCCGGTCCGAGTCGCGCTATAACCCGATGTCCTATCACAACGGCTCGGTCTGGCCGCACGACAACGCCCTGATCGGCCTCGGCTTCGCCCGCTACAACCTGACCGACCACAGCCAGCGCCTGCTGGCGGCCCTGTACGACGCCGCGACGCATATGGACCTGAGGCGGCTGCCGGAGCTCTTCTGCGGCTTCCGCCGGAGGCCGGGGAAGGGCCCGACGTACTATCCCGTGGCCTGCACGCCCCAGGCCTGGGCCTCGACCGCGATGTTCGCCCTCCTCCAGGCGGCGCTCGGCCTCGGCTTCGACCGCCGGACCGAGGAGGTGCGCCTCTGCCACCCGGTGCTCCCGCAGTTCCTCGACAAGGTGGAGATCCGCTCGCTGACGCTGGGCGCGACCCGGATGGACATCATGGTGCAGCGCTACGGCACCGACGTCGCGGTCAACCTCCTGCAGAAGGAAGGCGAGGGGCGGCTCGCGATCACGCTGTGAGAGGGCGGTCGGGGGCCGCCGTCAGGGCAGCTCGATTCGCTTCTTCGGCACCAGCACGGTGACGATCAGGATCACCAGGTTGGCCGCCAGCACGTAGAACAGCCAGGACGGGTTCCCGGCGTCCAGGATCCAGCCGAAGATGACCGGCGCCGCCGCGCCGCCGACGGCCGCCCCGGTGGCGACGATGCCGATGGCCTTGCCGAAGGACTCCCTCGGGATGACGGCGCGCATCAGCATGTCGCGCGCGGGCCTGAGAACACCCTGCAGGGTGCCGGCGATGCTCATCACGACGATGATCAGCACCATGGGCATCGGCAGGGCGCCGACGAGGATGAACAAGGCGCCCGAGCCGACCAGCGTGGCGATGGCGATCTGGCCGTGGCGCGGCCAGCGGTCGACGATGAAGCCGCCCGCCAGCACGCCGAGCGCGCCGGTGACGAGATAGGCCGTCAGCACCCCGGAGGCGGCGGTCAAGGGTGCATCGCGCAGCTCGGCAAGCGCCGCGACGGTGAACGAATGCACGCCATGGGTGGTGAGCGCGTTGAAGATGAAGAAGATGAAGAACATCAGGAGCGAGCCCGAGGCCAGGGACCGTATCTCCTGGAAGAAGCTGAGATCGTGGCTCTTCTTGGGCTGGACGCTGTCGTCGCGCACGATGCGCCACTGGGTCGTCAGCCCGACGGTGACGAGGAAGCCGAGCGCGCCCGCCGCCAGCACCGCGACGCGCCAGTCCCACACGACGGCGATGGAGACGATCAGGGGCGGCGCCACCGCGCGCGCGGCGTGGGCCGTGAACATGTTGATGCCGAAGGCCCGGCCCACCCAGCTCGGGTGGATCGAAGCGTTGATGATGGTGTAGTTCGAAGGCCGCATGGAGGCGAGCCCGGCGCCGAAGAAGACCATCAGGGGGATCGACCAGATGAAATCCGGAATCGCGGCGAGCAGGCTGAAGCTGATCGACAGCATGAAGAGGCCGACGATCAGCACGATCTTGCCGCCGAACCTGTCGACCAGGAATCCCACCGGGATCTGCAACGCGCCCGTGGTGATGGCGCGGGTCGTCAGGATGACGCCGAGATAGGTGAAGGACACCTGGAACTCGTTCCTGAAGAACGGGAGCAGGGCGGGAAGGCAGAGAACGTAGAAGTTGGAAAGAGCGTGGCCCGTGCTGATCAGGGTGAGGATGCGCACGCTCTGGGAATAATCCTGCTCAGCGGTCATGTGTTGGGGCGTGCTTGCCATGGATGTGGTCGGTGGGTCCGTTTGTTGATCTTGCCCGCGCGCATCGGGCGCCCGCCGGCGCCCGGGCGGAGTTCCGGTTTACCACCGGATTGCGGGGAAGGCTAGCTGGGCAGGTGGATTCTCTCCTTGGGGATAAGGACCGTCGCCGCCACCAGGACGATGGTCACGCCGAGGATGTAGAACACCCATTCCGGGTGCCCGAGATCAAGGATCCAGCCGAAGATCACCGGCGCGAGCGTCCCGCCGATCGCCGCGCCGGTCGAGACGATTCCGATGGCTCGGCCGAAGATCTCCCGCGGCAGGATGGCGCGCAGCAGCATGTCCCGGGCCGGCCGCATGGCGCCCTGGCACATGCCGATCGTGCTCATCACCGCGACGATCAGCGCCACCGGCATCGACACGCTGCCGAGCGCAACCAGGAAGCCCGCGGAAAGGAGAAGCGCACTCACCGCCAACAGCTCGTGCCGGTCGGTCTTGTCGGCGAGGTAGCCGCCGGCGAGCACCCCCAGCGCGCTCGCGATCAGGTACCCCGTCAGCGCGCCGGAGGCGGCGCCGAGCGGCGCGCGGCCGAGCTCCGTCAGGGCCACCACCGTGAAGGAGAGCACGCCCTGCATGGAGAAGGAAGTGAGCGCGTAGAACGCGAAGAACAGCACGATCCCGCGCGAGGCGAACATCCGGGCCTGGGCACCGAGGCCCGGGCCCGGGCCCTTGGCCTCGACCTTGGTGTCGTCGCGCACGTAGCGCCACTGGGTGATCAGCCCGATGGTGATGGCGATGCCGGTGCCGCCGGCGATCAGCAAGGCGATCCGCCAGTCCCACAGGGTGGCGAGGAAGATGATCACCGCCGGCGCCGCGGCGCGCCCGGCATGGGCGGAAAAGACGTTGAAGCCGAAGGCCCGGCCGAGCCAGGCGCGCGGGATCGAGGCGTTGATGATGGCGTAGTTCGAGGGCCGAAGGGTCGCCATGCCGGCGCCGAGGAGCGCGAGCAGGATCAGTGTCGTCCCGTAGCCCGGCGCCACGGCGATCAGGCCGAAGCTCGTGCCCATCAGCACGCTGCCCGCGACCAGCACCGGCTTGGCGCCGAGCTTGTCCACCGCGATGCCCATCGGCACCTGCATGATGCCCGACATGAAGGAGCGCAGGCTGAGCATCATCCCGAGGGCGGCGTAGGAGACGTCGAATTCCGCCTTGAAGAAGGGGATCAGCGGCGGCAGGCAGAGCGCGTAGAAGTTGGAAACCGCGTGGCCGGTGCCGATCAGCCCGAGGATCCGGAATGTCGCCCCGGGCCCGGCAGTGGTGGAGGCCGCCTCCGGGGCGGGCGGTCGGGTGGGATCGGCCATGGCGGGGGGTGGATGCCGTGCGTTTGAAAGAGATACGGAGCGGCGGGGCGGACGGGCGTTCAGCGCCCGGGCGCCGGCGCGAGGGGCGCGGAATCCACGGTCGGCGACCGGGGCGCCATAGAGGCGCCGCCGCGGGTCGAGGGCGCCATGGTGATGGAGACCACGGATCCCCCCAGGGTGGTCGCGGAGATCTGCACCGTCGCCGTGCGCTCGCCCCGGGTATAGGTGAGGATCGAGACCTGGGCGCGCACCCGCGTCACCTCCTGCCAGTGGAAGCGCGGCATCTCGCGGGTATAGAATTGATAGAGCGTCTGGGAGCCGGTCGAGGCGTTGAACACCAGCCGTCCCACCCAGGCGTCCGCGGGCCCGAGGATTAGGCTGCGGGTGACGTTCATCTTGGCGCCCGCGGGGATCGGGATGTCGGAAAACCGCGTCAGTCGCGGCTGTTCCGCGGCCGGGCCTTCCACCATCGCCTCGGAAGGGCGGAGTCCCGGGGTATTTTCGCAGGCGCCGAGGCCGAGTCCCGATAAAAGCAGGCAAACCGGGGCGAGGGCGCGTCTCAAATTCGGCATATTTTTCGGCCTCCTGGGGCTGGACTCCGGGACTGGCAAATCCTATATTAGCTGCAGCCGATGTCTCTAGTTTTCATCGGTCAAATCGTGCGGAATTAACCTTGTTCCTCCCCGAAGCGGCGCCAAGGCACGCGGCGGGACAGGTTTCCGACCCCCTAATTTGCATGTATCGGTGCGGTGTCACGGAATTGCAAAAAAGGGGTTTGACAGGGCCATACGGGGCGCGTATAAGGCGCGTTCGCGTTTGGCCCCCGGCCGGAAGACCGGGGGTTTTGTGCGGTTCGCTCTTTGACATCGTTAAGAGGAAGGGATACGCAGGCGGCGGCGTGCTGACATATCGCCGTACGCAAGCGTATCAGCTAACAAGCATGCGTTTGTGTATGGCTCAAACCTCAACTTGAGAGTTTGATCCTGGCTCAGAACGAACGCTGGCGGCAGGCCTAACACATGCAAGTCGAACGAAGGCCCGGAGCTTGCTCCGGTGTCCTTAGTGGCGGACGGGTGAGTAACACGTGGGAATTTGCCCTTCGGTACGGAACAACTCCCGGAAACGGGGGCTAATGCCGTATACGCCCTACGGGGGAAAGATTTATCGCCGAAGGATAAGCCCGCGCCGGATTAGCTAGTTGGTGAGGTAACGGCTCACCAAGGCGACGATCCGTAGCTGGTTTGAGAGGACGATCAGCCACACTGGGACTGAGACACGGCCCAGACTCCTACGGGAGGCAGCAGTGGGGAATATTGGACAATGGGGGCAACCCTGATCCAGCCATGCCGCGTGAGTGAAGAAGGCCTTAGGGTTGTAAAGCTCTTTCAGCGGGGAAGATGATGACGGTACCCGCAGAAGAAGCCCCGGCTAACTCCGTGCCAGCAGCCGCGGTAATACGGAGGGGGCAAGCGTTGTTCGGAATTACTGGGCGTAAAGCGCGCGTAGGCGGTCCATTTAGTCAGGCGTGAAATCCCTGGGCTCAACCCAGGAATTGCGTTTGATACTGGTGGACTAGAGTTCGGGAGAGGAGAGTGGAATTCCCAGTGTAGAGGTGAAATTCGTAGATATTGGGAAGAACACCAGTGGCGAAGGCGGCTCTCTGGACCGATACTGACGCTGAGGTGCGAAAGCGTGGGGAGCAAACAGGATTAGATACCCTGGTAGTCCACGCCGTAAACGATGAGTGCCAGACGTTGGGAAGCTTGCTTTTCAGTGTCGCAGTTAACGCATTAAGCACTCCGCCTGGGGAGTACGGCCGCAAGGTTAAAACTCAAAGGAATTGACGGGGGCCCGCACAAGCGGTGGAGCATGTGGTTTAATTCGATGCAACGCGAAGAACCTTACCAGCCCTTGACATGCTAGGTTTCGGGTTTGAGAGATCAGACCTTTCAGTTCGGCTGGACCTAGCACAGGTGCTGCATGGCTGTCGTCAGCTCGTGTCGTGAGATGTTGGGTTAAGTCCCGCAACGAGCGCAACCCTCATCTTCAGTTGCCAGCGGTTCGGCCGGGCACTCTGAAGAAACTGCCGGTGACAAGCCGGAGGAAGGTGGGGATGACGTCAAGTCCTCATGGCCCTTATGGGCTGGGCTACACACGTGCTACAATGGCAGTGACAATGGGGTGCGAAGGGGCGACCTGGAGCCAATCTCCAAAAACTGTCTCAGTTCGGATTGTACTCTGCAACTCGAGTGCATGAAGTCGGAATCGCTAGTAATCGCGGATCAGCATGCCGCGGTGAATACGTTCCCGGGCCTTGTACACACCGCCCGTCACACCATGGGAGTTGGTTTTACCCGAAGACGGTGCGCTAACCGCAAGGAAGCAGCCGGCCACGGTAAGGTCAGCGACTGGGGTGAAGTCGTAACAAGGTAGCCGTAGGGGAACCTGCGGCTGGATCACCTCCTTTCTAAGGATTCGGTCTTCCCGCCCTTCGGTGGTGGACCGATCACCTTACAAACCACGGCACGTCGCCGCCGGCGTATCCCTTTCTATAGCGAGGCTCTGCAACCGCCAGCTCCCGTCGGGGGCAGGATCCGGCGGGCCTGTAGCTCAGTTGGTTAGAGCGCGCGCTTGATAAGCGTGAGGTCGGAAGTTCAAGTCTTCCCAGGCCCACCACTTTTCCGAGACGCGCGTCCTGGCCTGCCTTTCCGGGAACCGCCCGAAAACACGGCCCGATGAGACGGGGGTGTAGCTCAGTTGGGAGAGCACCTGGTTTGCAACCAGGAGGTCGTCGGTTCGAGCCCGATCACCTCCACCATTCCCGGGCCCCCTTGGGGCGCCGACCGGAACGGGGGAGGGGGGTCGACGGTGAACCGGTGATGAGGCCCAGGGGCTGCACCATGCCTCGCTGGAAGATGAGTTTCGCCCCGGGCGACCGGGGTGCGCTCTTTGTCATTGTGAAGATGTTTGACCCGCAATCCGCGGGTGCCCCCATTGGGGGACTCTGCGGATTGTATTGTTCTTCGATTGCGGGCCGTCGGCGGAGGGTTTCCCCCTGCGCATGACGGGATTCGCAAATCAAGCGCAAGAAGGGCATCTGGTGGATGCCTTGGCGCGTAGAGGCGATGAAGGACGTAGCACGCTGCGATAAGCTACGGGGAGGTGCGAGCAACCTTTGATCCGTGGATTTCCGAATGGGGCAACCCGGCCCGTTATGGGCCATCGTCAGGTGAATACATAGCCTGGCGAAGCAAACCCGGCGAACTGAAACATCTAAGTAGCCGGAGGAAAGGACATCAACCGAGACTCCGCTAGTAGTGGCGAGCGAACGCGGACTAGGCCAGTGGCCAAACGTTAAGAACCGGAACCGTCTGGAAAGGCGGGCCATAGTGGGTGACAGCCCCGTACGGGTAGAAAGACGTTTGGTCCTCGAGTAGGGCGGGACACGTGAAATCCTGTCTGAACATGGGGGGACCACCCTCCAAGCCTAAGTACTCCTACGCGACCGATAGTGAACCAGTACCGTGAGGGAAAGGTGAAAAGTACCCCGATGAGGGGAGTGAAACAGTTCCTGAAACCGGATGCCTACAAGCAGTGGGAGCCCCCTTGAGGGGTGACCGCGTACCTTTTGTATAATGGGTCAGCGACTTAATCTTGCGAGCAAGCTTAAACCGATAGGTGTAGGCGTAGCGAAAGCGAGTCTGAATAGGGCGTTCAGTTCGTAGGATTAGACCCGAAACCGAGTGATCTAGCCATGGGCAGGCTGAAGGTGCGGTTACACGTACTGGAGGGCCGAACCCACCTATGTTGAAAAATGGGGGGATGACCTGTGGCTAGGGGTGAAAGGCCAATCAAACTCGGATATAGCTGGTTCTCCGCGAAAACTATTTAGGTAGTGCGTCGTGTGATTACCGCCGGGGGTAGAGCACTGGATGGGCTAGGGGGGAGCGATCCTTACCAAACCTAACCAAACTCCGAATACCGGTGAGTACAGCACGGCAGACAGACGGCGGGTGCTAAGGTTCGTCGTCGAGAGGGAAACAGCCCTGACCGCCAGTTAAGGTCCCCAAGTCATGGCTAAGTGGTAAAGGAAGTGGGAAGGCCAAGACAACCAGGAGGTTGGCTTAGAAGCAGCCATCCTTTAAAGAAAGCGTAATAGCTCACTGGTCTAGTTAAGCCGTCCTGCGCCGAAAATGTATCGGGGCTCAAGCCATGCACCGAAACTGCGGACACATGCTTGCATGTGTGGTAGCGGAGCGTTCCGTAAGCCTGCGAAGGTGAACCGCGAGGTTTGCTGGAGGTATCGGAAGTGAGAATGCTGACATGAGTAGCGATAAAGAGTGTGAGAAACACTCTCGCCGAAAGTCCAAGGGTTCCTGCGCAAGGCTAATCCGCGCAGGGTGAGCCGGCCCCTAAGGCGAGGCCGAAAGGCGTAGTCGATGGGAACCAGGTTAATATTCCTGGGCCTGCTGGATGTTGACGAATACCGTAAGCCGTATTCCCTTACTGGATTGGGGATGCGGGGAAGGTGTTCCAGGAAATAACGCCAGCGTACAGACCGTACCCGAAACCGACACAGGTGGACAGGTAGAGTATACCAAGGCGCTTGAGAGAACGGTGTTGAAGGAACTAGGCAAAATGCTCCCGTAACTTCGGAAGAAGGGAGACCTTTCATTGGGCAACCAGTGGAGGGTGGCACAGACCAGGGGGTAGCGACTGTTTACTAAAAACACAGGGCTCTGCGAAGTCGTAAGACGACGTATAGGGCCTGACGCCTGCCCGGTGCCGGAAGGTTAAGAGGAGGGGTGCAAGCTCTGAATCGAAGCCCCGGTAAACGGCGGCCGTAACTATAACGGTCCTAAGGTAGCGAAATTCCTTGTCGGGTAAGTTCCGACCTGCACGAATGGCGTAACGACTTCCCCGCTGTCTCCAACACCGACTCAGCGAAATTGACTTCTCCGTGAAGATGCGGAGTCCCCGCGGTCAGACGGAAAGACCCCGTGCACCTTTACTACAACTTTGCAGTGGTATCAGGGAGTGAATGTGTAGGATAGGCGGGAGGCTTTGAAACGCAGGCGCCAGCTTGCGTGGAGCCAACCTTGAAATACCGCCCTTTTGTTTCTTGATATCTAACCGCGGCCCGTGAACCCGGGTCCGGGACCCTGCATGGTGGGTAGTTTGACTGGGGCGGTCGCCTCCCAAAGAGTAACGGAGGCGCGCGATGGTGGGCTCAAGCTGGTCGGAAATCAGCTGATGAGTGCAATGGCATAAGCCCGCCTGACTGTGAGGCCGACGGGCCGAGCAGAGACGAAAGTCGGTCATAGTGATCCGGTGGTCCCGCGTGGAAGGGCCATCGCTCAACGGATAAAAGGTACGCCGGGGATAACAGGCTGATGACCCCCAAGAGTCCATATCGACGGGGTCGTTTGGCACCTCGATGTCGGCTCATCACATCCTGGGGCTGGAGCAGGTCCCAAGGGTTCGGCTGTTCGCCGATTAAAGTGGTACGTGAGCTGGGTT
>Ga0326597_10009269_pt1 | contig 13211 bp, 7 predicted proteins | sample RVTome_12_FD_203789 | JGI IMG/M metagenome (GOLD analysis project Ga0326597, IMG submission 203789) | Soil microbial communities from uranium-contaminated site in the Upper Colorado River Basin, Wyoming, United States - RVT100D185 | ecosystem: Environmental > Terrestrial > Soil > Contaminated >... | reverse complement strand
AGATCGAGGAGCTGCAGGGCGGCACCTTCACCATCTCCAACGGCGGCATCTACGGCTCGCTGATGTCGACGCCCATCCTCAACGCGCCGCAGTCGGGCATCCTCGGCATGCACAAGATCGAGGACCGGCCCGTGGCCGTCGACGGCAAGGTCGAGGTCAGGCCGATGATGTATCTGGCGCTCACCTACGACCACCGCGTCGTCGACGGCAAGGACGCGGTGACCTTCCTGGTCCGCGTCAAGGAGGTCATCGAGGAACCGCGGCGCATGGTGCTGGACCTCTAGGCGAATGGCTGCCGATTGCCATCCTGTTTTGGTGGCGGTCGGTGGGCCCCCTTTTCACCTCTCCCCACCGGGGAGAGGTGAAATTCCCGGAGATTTTCAATGGCTTATGACCTGATCGTCATCGGAACCGGGCCGGGCGGCTATGTCTGTGCCATCCGTGCCGCGCAGCTCGGCATGACGGTCGCGGTGGTCGAGAAACGTGCGACCCACGGCGGCACCTGCCTCAATATCGGCTGCATCCCCTCGAAGGCGCTGCTGCACACCTCCGAATTGTTCGCCGAGGCCGGCGACGCGTTCCCTAAGATGGGCATCGGCGTCGGCGCCCCGAAGCTCGACCTCAAAGCGATGATGGGCCACAAGGCCGAGACCGTGGAGGCCAACGTCAAGGGCGTCGAATTTCTGCTCAAGAAGAACAAGATCGACGCCCATCGCGGAACGGCGAAGATTCTCGGCCCCGGCAAGGTCGAGGTGACGCCCGGCAAGGGCAAGGCGCAGATTCTCGAAACGAAAAACATCGTCATCGCCACCGGCTCCGACACGGCGCGATTGCCGGGCATCGAGATCGACGAAAAGCGCATCGTCTCGTCGACTGGCGCGCTGGAACTCGCCAAGGTGCCCGCCAGGCTGGTCGTCGTCGGCGCCGGCTTCATCGGCCTTGAGCTGGGTGCTGTGTGGCGCAGGCTGGGCGCGCAAGTCACGGTCGTCGAGTTTCTCGACCGCATCCTGCCGGGCATGGACCTTGAGATTGCCAAGACCTTCCAGCGCAGCCTCGCCAAGCAGGGCTTTTCCATCAAGCTGTCCTCAAAACTCACGGGGCTAGATGCCAAGGGCAAGACGCTAAAGGCCTCGGTCGAACCGGCAAAAGGCGGCAAGGCGGAGACTTTGGAGGCGGATGTGGTGCTGGTCGCCGTCGGCCGGGTGCCCTATGCGCAAGGGCTGGGCCTTAAGGAGGCGGGCGTCGCGCTTGACGAGCGCGGCCGGGTCAAGACCGACGGCCGCTTCAAGACCAATGTCGAGGGCATCCATGCCATCGGCGACGTGATCGCGGGGCCGATGCTCGCCCACAAGGCGGAGGAGGAGGGCGTCGCGCTCGCCGAAATTCTCGCTGGTCAGGCGGGGCACGTGAACTATGACGTCATCCCCGGCGTCGTTTATACCCAGCCGGAAATCGCCGCGGTCGGCAAGACCGAGGAGGCGCTGAAGGAGGCCGGCGTCGCTTACACCGTCGGCAAGTTCCCCTTTTCAGCCAATGGCCGCGCGCGGGCGATGCTGAAGACCGAGGGGCTGGTCAAGGTGCTGGCGGACGCCAAGACCGACCGGGTCCTCGGCGTCCACATCATCGGTCCGATGGCGGGCGAGCTGATCGCCGAATGCGCGGTGCTGATGGAATTCGGCGGCTCGGCGGAGGATTTGGCGCGCACCTGCCACGCCCACCCGACGCTTTCGGAAGCCGTCAAGGAGGCGGCGCTCGCCGCCGGCAAGCGCGCGATACACATCTAACGCTCAATCAAGATATAGGCTGACGCGGTCGGCGCGGCCGGCGGCGTCGATCACCGTCACCGTCGAGAAGCCCTTGCCGTCCGGCGTCCAGTAAATCTGCCGGCGGCGGGCGGGTGTTACCAGCGGCACGCCGTTGGCAAGCCAGCGGAACGGCGCGAGCCCGCCCTGCACCTTGATGACCAGCGGCTCGGTCGCGCCGTCCGCAAGGCCCAATTCAACGCGGGCGCCGTTCGGCGGATAGGCGATGCTCGGCGCCGGCCCGGCGGTCATCGTCCGAACGGGCCCGTCGGGCGGCGTGAAATGACGCAGCGGCAGCGGCAGCTCGGCCGTCGCGGCAACAACCGCGTCGCGCGGCGCCGGCGGCAGCGGCGCCCGCTCAAGCGAGATGCGGGCGAATGCGTCGAACAGAATCGGCGCTGCGGCGCTGCGCCCGGTGAGGTCGGCGACCGACGTCCCGTCCGGCCGCCCGACCCAGACGCCGACAACGTGCCTTCCGTCGAAGCCGATCGCCCAGGCGTCGCGATAGCCGTAGGAGGTGCCGGTCTTGTAGGCGAAGCGCCCGCCCACGGCGTGCTCGGGTGGCGCCACGCCGGTGAGGATGTCGCTCACATACCAGGCCGCCGTTGCGCCCATGACCGCGGCTTCCGGCTCATCCGCCGGCGTGTCGGCCCGCTCGGTGAGCGCGACCGCCCTGCCGCCGCGCGGGAAGGAGGCATAGAGCGACACCATGTCTTCCAGTGTCACGCCGACGCCGCCAAGCCCGATGGCAAGCCCCGGCGCTTCGCCGCGCGGCAGCAGCGGCGCGACATTGGCGCGGCGCAGCCTCGCCATAAGCCGCGCCGGCCCGACGGCCTCCAAAAGCATGACGGCCGGCACGTTGAGCGACATTTGCAGCGCCTCGCGGACGGAGACGCTGCCCTGATAGGAAAGATCGAAATTATGCGGCCGGTAGCCGGTGAAATCGGCCGGGCGGTCCTCGATGAGCGTCGCCGGATGGACGAGGCCGGCCTCGAAGGCGAGCGCGTAGATGGCGGGCTTCAGGGTCGAGCCCGGCGAGCGCGCGGTCCGCGTCATGTCGATCTGGCCGGCGCGGGCCGCATCGAAGAAGTCGGCCGAGCCGACGCGCGCCAGTATCTCTCCCGTCCCATGGTCGGCGATCAGGATCGCCACCGAAAGCTTGGCGCCCAGGGCGCGCGCCCGTTCCCGCGCCAGTTCCTCCAATGCCGTTTGCAGGGGCCGCGAAATGGTCAGCCGGACGCTCCCGCCGGGGCTTTGCGCCCGCGCGGCGTCGGCGGCATGCGCCGCAAACGCGGGAAAATCCCGCCGCCGCGCGTCGAGCGGCCGGGCTGCGGCGCGTTCGGCTTGCGCCCCGTCGATCACGCCGGCATGGGCCATGCGCGCCAGCACCCGGTCGCGCGCCGCCTTTGCGGCCTTCGCGTCGCGGTCCGGCCGGCGCGCCTCCGGCGCCTGCGGCAGGGCGACCAGAAGGGCGGCCTCGGCGGGATCGAGCTTGCGCGGCTCCTTGCCGAAATAGGCGAGCGAGGCCGCGCGCACCCCTTCGAGATTGCCGCCATAGGGCGCGAGCGTCAGATAGGCGGTCAGGATCTGGCGCTTGGTCAGCCGCCGTTCGAGCTGCAGCGCGGTCGAAATCTGCCTTAGCTTGGCGGCGAGCGAGCGGCCTGCGCGCGGTTCGAGCAGGCGGGCAAGCTGCATGGTCAGCGTCGAGCCGCCGGAGACGACGCGGCCATGGCGGATCATCTGCAACGCCGCGCGGCCAAGCGCCGGCATGTCGACGCCGTGATGGGCATGGAAGCGCTTGTCCTCATAGGCGATCAGCATGGCGAGAAAATCGGGGTCGACCTCATCGAGCACCACCGGCAGCCGCCAGCGGCCATCGGCGACCGCATAGGGCCTGAGCAGCGCGCCGTCGCGGTCGATGACTGTGGGCGAGGTCTCGATCGCCTCGACACGCGGCGGCGGAAAGGCCTTGTCGAGCGCATAGAGCCCGGCCACGCCGGCGAGCACGAGCGCCATGAGCCCGGAGATTAAGACGAGAACCCGCCTGCGGCGGCGGACCCGGGGCGGCTCAGATCCGACCGCCCTCCGGCTCCCGCCTTGCAGGGGCGAGGGAACTTGGGCAAGTGGCGGCGTTTTTTGCCCTCCCCCTGGAAGGGGGAGGGGGGGGTGGGGGTCGTTCCGGTGCGTGGCGGTCGTTTTCATGCCGCTCATTGTAAAGCCGCCCCCACGACTTCCGTCCGCCCGGTCTCGGTGCGGGCGTTGAGGTGCGGCCGGTACATGTCCTCGACCAGCGCCGCCGGCCGGACATAGCGGCCGGGCGAGACGGCGCGGACCACATAGGCGAGCGTGAAGCTGCGCGCTTCGTCGCCCTTGCGGTCGAGCGCCGCGACGAAGCGGTCGTCACGGAACTCCAGATGCGCCGCTTCGGGCTTTTCCGCAAGCCAGGCGAAGGCGGAAAGATCGGCGCTGTCGACGAGCCCCGGATTGTCGATCTCGAAACCCGCCGGCAGCATGTCGACGACCAGCACCCGCGAGACCCACTCATTGTCCTCGCGCACCTGCAAGACGACGACGAGGCGCTCGTTCTGGCCGACGGTCGCCGGATCGGCCGGCGTTCCGTCGAGCGCGTAATAGGCCCGCTCGATCACAAAACCCTCGCCGCCGGCGGGCTCCGGCGCATCGCGGACGCCGGTGAGCGTCAGCACCGCCTCAACCGATCCGTCGCCTCTGTTGGCGATGGTGACCGGCGCAACGGCAAGCGTCTCCGCGGTATAGTTGCGCACGAAATTGCCGTTGACCGGCGCGCCGTCGAGCGCCAACGCGATCCCCCCGTCGCCGGAAAGCAGCGCGTGGGCGGCCAGCAGCAGCCAGGCATTCTCCTGGGTGCTGGTGAGGCGCTTTTCGGCTTGCGCGTCGGCGACGAAGTCGACGAGCCGCGCAAGGGGCGCAAGCGGCGGCGCGACCTCGGCGGATAGCGCCAGCATGGCCGCCCCGTCGCGCAGCCTGGTCCCGTAGTCGGATCGCGACAGGTTTTCAGGCTCAGGCGTCCGCAGCGCGGAAAGCGCGGCGGCGAACGCGACGCTGGCGCGGCTGCGTTCGCCATAGAGCGCCAGCGCCGCGCCGATCTGCGCCTTGGCGAGCGGCGAGGCGAAATCGCCAAGCTTGGTGTCGGCGTAGTAGCGCAGATCGCCGATGGCTGCCCGCCGGTTGCGCGCCAGTACATAGAGCGCGTAGGCGATGTCGCCGCCGCCGCCCGTGACTTCGCCGGAAAAGGCGAGCGTGTTCCGCAGATTGTCGAGGGCCTGGGTGAAGGCCCGCTCCGGCACCGCAAAGCCGCGTTCGCCCGCGCGGGTGAGGAAGTCCGTCACATAGGCGTCGAGCCACAGATCGCCGCTTCCGGGGCCCCACAGGCCGAAGCCGCCGGCTGCCGACTGGAACGAGGCAAGCTTGTAGACCGCGTCCTGGATGCGCTTCAGCAGCTCGGGCTCGGCGCCGAGCCCGCTCGCCGCGGCGACCTCGGAGAGATAGAGGAGTGGCAGGGCGCGGCTGGTGATCTGCTCCGCGCAGCCATAGGGGTAGCGGTCGAGCGCGGTGAGGAAGGACGGCATGTCGAGGCGGCCGGCGCGCGAGATCGACACGCTCACCGCCCCGGTGCCGGCAACGCGGTCCGCCAGCATGTCTTCGGTCAGCGACAGCCGCCCGCCGGGCGCAAGCGTGACGAAGCGCCGCTCGGTTGCCGGCGGCTGGCCCGGGCGGACGGCCAAGGTCAGGCTTTGCGAGATTTCCGCGCCGTCAGGCGAAACCAGACGCAGTTTCAGCGAACCGATGCCGACCGCGCGGGCGGAAAGCGCCACATCGAGGGCAGCGCGGCCTTCCGCGGCAAGCTCTATCGCCTGTCGCGGCGCGCCGACGGCGATCTCCTCGCTCGCCTCGATGATGATCTCATAGGCGCCCGCCGGCCCTTCCCGATTGTCGATGTCAAGGCGCAGGCGCGAGGAATCCTCAGGCGCGAGAAAGCGCGGCAAGCTGGCGGTCACGACCACCGGGTCGCGAACGATCACGTCGGCGACGCCGTGGCCGACGCCGGCAGCGCTCCAGGCGACCGCCATCAGCCGCAGCGTGCCGTTGAATTGCGGCACATCGAAGCTCACCTGCGCCCTGCCGTCGGCGCCGGTCTCGACGACGCCGGAGAACAGCGAGACCGGCTCCTGCGTCGGCGGGCTTGCGGCAAGCGCCACTGGCGTAATATCGCCGCCGGAACGGATCTGGCCGCGGGCGCCATGCATCCCGTCGATAAGCTGGCCGTAAACGTCGCGGATCTCGACGCCGAGCTTGCGCTGGCCGTAATACCAGGCCTCCGGCGCCGGCGGCTCGTAGCGGGTCACGTTGAGGATGCCGACATCGACCGCGGCGACGGTCAGATAGGCCTTTTCGCCGGGCTTGAGGCCGGCAAGCCGCAGCGGCACCGTCAAGGTTCCGCGCGGGCGGGCGATCTCCGGCGCGTCCATGGTGATTTCCAGCGTGCGGCCGCTATTGTCGAGCTTCGCCCAGGCGAGGCCGAGCGCGCGCGCCGGCATGTGGCCCGCGGCGGCATCCGTCGGCCGATAGATAGAGACGGCGACATAGGCGCCGGCGCCCCAGGCCTCGGTCACAGAGACCTCGACGCTGGCGCGGCCCTCCTCCACTTCCACCGCCTTCATGGCGATCAGGCTCTCGCCCATCACCGTGACGAGCGCCGCGCCCTTGTGGCGGGCCGTAAAATCGATGCGCGCCGTGTCGCCGGGAAGGTAGGCTTGCCTGTCGAGCGACACTTCCAGATTGTCGGGCGTATCGGCGGCGCGCGCCTCGACATACCAGCCGGCGGTGAAGTCGACGCTGGTCGCGGGCGCCCCGGCGCCTTGCCCCGTCATCTCCAGCCGGTAAAGGCCCCATTCGACGCGCGCCTCGATGCGCGCCGCGGCGTCGGCGGCAACGCCGATGCCGCCGTCGGCGACGCGGCGGGTGAAATCGACCGCCTCGTACGACCAGGAGCCGTTCAGCCGGTACCACTGATAGTTCCGCTCGACCTTGTAGAGCTGCCACTTGAGCCCGCTTAGCGCCGCGCGCCTTCCCGCTTCATCGATGGCGATGACGCCGAAGGGGGCATTCTCCCCTTCGCCGACCCGGTCGTCGGAAAATTCCGGCCGGATGCCGATCAGGACGCCCGTGGGCGCCACCGGCAGGGCAAGCGCCCGCTCGACGGCACGGCCGCCGCCCTCGCGCATGCGCACCGTCACGGCTGCCTCCAAGGGCCGCGTCGTGTCGGGCAGTGCGCCGAGGGCAAGATCGAACGTCGCGTGTCCCGCCTCGTCGGTGACGGCCAGGCCGGCGAGCGGCTCGCGCAGCGGCGCCACCTCCTCGTCGGCAAGGCCGAACCGGTAGCCGGGATAGGCGGCAAGCGTGGCTGTCGGCTTGACCGTGATCTCGCCTTCGAGCCGCAGGCCCGCCGCCGGCGCCCCATAGAGGAACCGGCCCTCGACCTCGGCCGTAACGGCGCCCTCGCGCGGCAGCATCTCGGCGTCCACCGTCAGGTCGAACGCGATGCGGTCGGGCACGAAGTCATCGACCAGGAAGCGCGCTTCGGCGAGTGCCGGGTCCTTCGGCGTGGCGTGGGCGGCGACCCGCCAGGTGCCGCGCATGGCGCCCTCCGGCACGGCGAAATCGACCGTATAGCTTCCCAGGCCTGCGTCCTGGCCGACGATGCGGCGATTTTCGACGCCGTCCGGCCGATGGAAGATGAAGGTCAGCGGCAGGCCTTCCACCGCTTCGGCCTTGCGGTCGCGGGCAAGGCCGACGAGGTGGACCATGTCGCCCGGCCGGTAGACGCCGCGCTCGGTATAAAGGAACGCGTCGATCGGTTGCGGCGCTTCGCGCCCGGCGACGCCCCGGTCGGACAAATCGAAGCCCGGCGCGGTGAGGTCGAGGAAAGCATAATCGCCCATGGCCCCGCTGGCGGTGACCAGCGCGGTCGCAAGGCCACCCGTGCCGCGCGTCAGGCCCGCTTCGAAAATGGCGTGGCCCTCGGCGTCGGTCCTCGCCTCGCCGAGCACCTCGTTGTTGCGGGCGACGAGCCTCAGCGCGGCGTCGGCAAGCGGTGCGGCGGTCGACAGCGAGCGGGCGAAGACGTTGAGCCCGTCGGCGCCGGCGAAGCCGGCAAGCCCGATGTCGGAGACGATGAACCATTGCGTCGCGCGAGCTTCCCAGGCGCGCGCCTCCTCGCCCTTCGGCCGCGCCACCATCACATAAACGCCGGGACGGCGCTCGCTCAGCGCCTCGGCGATGGGAAAGCTGGTCGTCACCTCCCGGTTGAGCGCCGCGTCGACGGCGAGCGTGCCCTGCCACAGGCGCTCGCCGAGCCGGTCGGAAATCTCGTCCGCGCCATATTCGTCGAGCTGGCTCAGGAACTTTCCGTCGACGACGGCCTCGGCCAGCGCCCGATCACCGATGCGGTAAAGCTCGATTTCGACACTGTCGGTATTGACCGAGACGAGCGGGATGCCCTGGCTGCCTAAGCGCGGCAGCACGAAGTTGCGCCCGGAAAAGCGTACCGAAGGCGCGCGGTCACGCACATAGACGTTGAGCACCACCGGCGTCCCGATCACCTCGTCGACGGTCGAGGGCAGGCCTGAGCGCAGCGCGACGCGGTAGCGCCGGCCGTGGGAAAGCCCCTCGACGCAAATCTGCCGGCCTTCCGGTTCGACGGCGGCGGGCGGCGCGCCGTCGACGGTCACGAAGCTGGAGAAATCGGTGCGCCCGCCGGGCAGGTCCTCGGAGAACTGGATGCAGACGCGCGGGGACGCTGCGTCGGAATCGACCGAATAGTCAATGACCCTGAAACCCTTCTCGGCGCGCAGTCTGTTGAAGGCCGCGCGGACCGGCGCGGAGTCCGCTTCGGCCAGGCTCGCCTTATAGGCTTCAAGCGCCGGGCGAAAGACCTGCTGGCGCTCCAGCGCCTGGGCGAGAAGCGCCAGGGCCTCGGCGCGCTCGGGTCCGCCCGCCGACAGGCCATGGGCGTTGAGGGCGGCAAGGCCTGCATCGGCCGGAAACCGGTAGCGCTCATTGTAATCGGCCGGCTCGGTGGCGAGCAGCGCCCGGGCAAGACCGGTCCAGGCGGAGAACAGTTCCGGCGAGACGGAAAGCGCGCCGCGGAAATGCTCCGCCGCACGCCGCGCGTCGCCGCTTGCAAGCGCCGAGCGGGCGGCGGAAAGCAGCACCGTCAGGCTGGCGGCCGGCGCCGTGGCGGCGCGGCGGAGGGCAAGCGCATATTTTTCCGCCTCCTCGGCCATCGATTCCGGTAGGAACGAGAGCGCCGGCGGCTTTTCAACCGTCTCGGGGCCGGCGACGAGGAGGCCGGCGACGGCGCCGGGAAACGGACTGAGTTCGCCATGATCGCTCTTCAGAAAGCACCGTTTGGCTCTGATATTGTACGTGAAGGCCCGGCAAGCGCTGTCGCCGAGGCAGCCCGCCTTGCATTGGTCGAGGTCGACCTCTTTCAAGGTGCGCAGGTCGAAGCCGAAATAGTCGGCGTCCTCGGTGACGATAATCCGCGCGCCGGCCGGTCGTTGCTGGGCTTCGACGGGGCCGGAGATCAGCGCGCAGAACAGGGCGAAAAGGAGGGAAACATTCCAGGGAGAACGCATGGCCGCTCCTCCGATTGGCTTGCGAATGGCGTGGCGTCATTGTGGCCGTCGGACAAAGTCTTGTCACGCTCGGACGGCGAAATCGTGACGCAGGCCGGGCTTTCCCTCAGGCGCCGATCAGCATGGGCAGCCGGTCCTTGCCGACAAGCCGGGCGGTGGTGCCGGGGACCTCGCGCAAGGCGCCCGCGATCGCCGCCTCGTCCATCAGGCAGAAGCCGGTCGAAAGCCCGTCGGCCATGGCGGCCGTGTCGGCGAGCACGCTCGCCTGCGCCCAGCGCCCGCCGGGCCGGCCCTCGGCGGGGTCGAGAATGTGGCCGAGCGCACCGTCGGGATCGAATGTGGTGCCCTTTGGCGCCGATGTGGCGATGGCCCGGTCGACGAGATCGACGGTCTCGCCGGCCGCGTCTTCCATACCGGGCGCCGGCTTGATCGCCACCTGCCAGGGCCGCCCGAAGGGGTGCTCGCCCAGGGCGCGGATCTCGCCGACCTCGACCAGGACCTGCTCCATGCCCCCGGCCCGCAACAGTTCGGCCACCTTGTCGGTGGCGTAGCCCTGGGCGATGCCGTTCAGGGTCAGCGCCATGCCGGGGCGCTGGAAGCGGATTTCAGTGGGGCCGAAAGCGACCCATTGCCAGCCGATGCGCTCGCGCGCCGCGAAGATCGCCTCGCCGCCGCCGGCGACGCATTCCTGCGACCGCGTGAAGCGCTTCGCGTAAGCCGCCCAGAGCGGCTGCACCGTCGGGTCGAAGGCGCCGCCGGTCAGCCGATGCACGCGGCCGGCAAGCGACAGAAGCTCGATAAGATCGAAGGGCGGATTCTCGAGTTGGCCATCGCGGTTGAGCCGCGTCAGCACCGAATCGTCGCGAAACAGGCTGCAGATCGCCTCGAGCCGCTCGATCTCGGCGCGCGCCGCGGCAACCAGCGCTTGCCCGCGCGCCTTGTCGGCGGCGGCCAAAGTGATCGAGGCGTCGGCGCCGAGCGCCCGGCCGCGCCAGCGCGTCAGGCTCGCCGTCGACAGGCCGGGCACGCCGGGGACGAGCGACAGGCCCGCCGCCGCGGCGGCGATCGAGATGAAACGGCGGCGCGACACCTTGCTCATTGTTTCAGGCAACACCGATACCCGAACCCGCTCCTTGACCAGGATCAATCGCCGGCCCGCGCATCGCCCCGTTCACACGTCGAAGAACACCGTCTCCCGGTCGCCCTGGACATTGATGTCGAAGCGGTAGACCGGCATCTCGCCCTCCTCGCGGGCGGCGATCAGGGTCGGCCGGCGCGCCTCGTCGATCGATTCCAGCACCGGGTCCTCGGCGTTGGCCGCCGTCTCGTCGCCGAAATAGAGCCGGGTCACGATCCGCTTGAGCACGCCGCGGGCGAACACGCCGACCGAGATATGCGGCGCCTGCAGCGTATTGCCGAGCCCCGGCACCCGGCCGGGTTTAACCGTGGTGAAGGAAAAGGAGCCGTCCTCCGCCGTCGCGCAGCGGCCGAAGCCGTTGAAGCCCACGGTCAGCGGCTTGTCCTGCCGGTCTTCGGGATGGGCGTAGCGGCCCGCCGGGTTGGCCTGCCACAGCTCGATCAGGGCATCGTCTATGGGTGCGCCGCCGCCGTCGAGAAGGCGGCCGACGATGCGGATCTTGTGCTCGTCCGCGCCGTTGACGCCGGCGGTCAGATCGTTGGTGACGAGCTCCGGGAAGCCGTAGGAGCGCCCGGCCAGCGCATAGTGGAAGAACGGCCCGATGGTCTGGTTTGGCGTAGCGGTGCGCTCGGCCATCTCAGCGGTCCTCCCTCGGCGTCGCCTCGCGGCCGCGAAGCACGATGTCGAAACGGTAGCCGAGCGCCCATTCCGGCTTGGTCAGGCTCAGATCGAACTTGGAGATCAGCCGCTGGCGCGCCTTCTCGTCGGCGACCGAGTTGAAGACCGGATCGAAGGGGAACAGCGGGTCGCCGGGAAAATACATCTGCGTCACCAGGCGGGTGACGAAGCTCGGCCCGAACAGCGAGAAATGGATGTGCGCCGGCCGCCAAGCGTTCTCGTGGTTCTTCCAGGGGTAGGCACCCGGCTTCACCGAGAAAAAGGTGTAATTGCCCTTCTCGTCGGTGACGCAGCGGCCGGCGCCGGTGAAGTTCGGGTCGATGGGCGCGTCGTGCCGGTCGTTGACGTGGATGTAGCGGCCCGCGGCGTTGCACTGCCAGATCTCGATCAGCGTGTTCGGCACCGGCCGTCCGTCCTCGTCGCGCACCTGGCCGGCGACGATGATCCGCTCGCCGAGCGGCTCGCCGTCATGCTGGCGGGTCAGGTCGTGGTCGAGCGGGCCTACCTGTTCATGGCCGTAGACCGGCCCGGTGATCTCCGACAGCGTATGGGCCAGCGGAACGAGCGGCCGATTCGGATGGCGCAGCGCGGTGCTCCGGTAATCGGCGAAATCGTAGGGCGGGTCGTCCTCGCTCGCCAATTTGTATCCAATCGGATCGGCCAATGCGTGTCCTCCTTTTTGTAATTGTTCCCTCAGTCCTCGATTCCATGCGCCTTGGCAGTGCGTTGGTTGAGTGCGCGCAGCACCTCAAGCTCCACGGCGCTCGGCGCCGGCGTCTCGGCGACATCGGCCGAAAAAGCGAGCTTCCATCCGGTGTTCTCGGCGATCTCCTCGCGCGTCACGCCGGGATGGACCGACACCACCATGAACGCCTTGGTCGCCGGATCCGGCTTCATGATACATAAATCCGTCACCAGCAAGCTCGGACCTTTCGTCTCGATGCCGAGACGGGCGCGGGCGCCGGGCCCGTCGCCGTGGCCGAGCGAGGTGACGAAATCGAGGCGATCGACGAGGCCGCGCTTCGATTGCTGCATCACCAGAAAGACCTCGCCGCAGGCGGTGGCGATTTCCGGCGCGCCGCCGCCGCCGGGAAGCCGCACCTTGGGCTTGTCGTAGGGGCCGATGACGGTGGTGTTGATGTTGCCGAACCTGTCGAGTTGGGCGGCGCCGAGAAAGCCGACCGAAATGCGCCCGCCCTGCAGCCAGTAGCGGAACATTTCCGGCACGGAGACGACCGTGACGGCGGTGTCGGCGAGCTCGCCGTCGCCGATCGACAGGGGCAGCACGTCGGGCGCCGCGCCGATGGTGCCGGATTCGTAGATCAGGGTGATGCCCGGCGCGTGGGTGAGCCGGGCGAGATTGGCCGCCGCGCTCGGCAGGCCAATGCCGACGAAGCAGACATGCTCGTTTGTGAGCGCCCGCGCGGCGGCGACGGTCATCATCTCCCTGGCGGTGTAGTCCATCGCTCGCGTCACCCGGCCCGGTGGCGGGCGAAGTCTTCCGGCCCGCCGTTCAGAACGTTGTCGGTCATCCACGCCGTGAAGCTCTCGCGGTCGCGCGCGATGGCGTCCCAGGCGGTGTAGAACGCGTTGTCGCGCTTGTAATAGCCGTGCGCGTAGGACGGGTGCGCGCCGCCGGGGACGTGGGCGATGGCCGAGACGGTCCAGGCCGGCAGGATGCAGGCATTGGCCGACACGCCCTGGAAACCATCGACCATCTCCTCGACGGTGACCAGCGCCCGCGAGGCCGCGAGCACGACTTCCTTTTGCACGCCGACGATGCCCTCGATGAGCACGTTGCCGGCGCGGTCGGCTTTTTGCGCGTGGATCACGGCGACGTCGGGCCGGATCGACGGCACCGCGGCCAGGCGCTCGCCGGTGAACGGGCAGACGATGGACTTGATGTTGGGATTG
>Ga0326597_10009268_pt1 | contig 13211 bp, 10 predicted proteins | sample RVTome_12_FD_203789 | JGI IMG/M metagenome (GOLD analysis project Ga0326597, IMG submission 203789) | Soil microbial communities from uranium-contaminated site in the Upper Colorado River Basin, Wyoming, United States - RVT100D185 | ecosystem: Environmental > Terrestrial > Soil > Contaminated >... | reverse complement strand
ACCACGTGACGGCGGACAACGCGTTCCCGTACCGCCTGTGCTCGGGCCAGCAGGAGAGCGGCTCGGTGTGCATCCGGAGCCGCGGCGACCACGGGCAAATCACCTTCCGCGAGTGGTCGCCCGTGGGTGCCTCCGAATACAGCTACGTGGCGCCCGACCCGCTGGATCCCGATATCCTCTACGGCGGCACGGTGTCCCGCTTCGACCGCCGCACCGGCCAGACGCAGAACGTGAGCCCCTTCCCGATCCGACTCGCGAATTTCCGGAACCTGCGCACGGCGCCGATCATGTTCTCGCCGGCCGACCCGCACACGCTCTTCTTTGCGGGCAACACGCTGTGGAAGACCACCGACGGCGGGAACCAGTGGACGCAGATCAGTCCCGACCTCACGCGCACGGACTCAGTCGTTCCGGCCAGCGTGGGCGTCTACACCACCACGCCGTCCGCGCGCGCCCACCATCCCGGCGTGATCTACGCGCTCGCGCCTTCACCGGTGTCCGCGCGCACCATCTGGGCCGGCACGGACGACGGCCTGATCCACGTGACGCACGACGGCGGGGCGCACTGGAGCAACGTGACGCCGCCCGACCTGGTGCCGTGGGCCAAGGTCTCCATCATGGACGCGGGGCATTCGGACACGCTCACCGCGTACGCCGCGATCAACACGATCCGGATCGACGACCACCGTCCGCACATCTACCGGACGCACGACGGCGGGAAGACGTGGACGCACATCACCACCGGCATTCCGGACGGCGGGATCGTGAACGTGGTGCGGGAGGATCCCGTGCGCCGAGGACTCCTCTTCGCGGGGACGGAGCAGACGGTGTACGTCTCGTTCGATGACGGCAACCACTGGCAGTCGCTGCGGCTCCACCTGCCACCCACGTCCATCCGCGACCTGATCATCAAGGACGACGACGTCGCGGTGGGGACGCACGGGCGCTCGTTCTGGATCCTGGACAACATCACCCCGCTGCGGCAGCTGGCCGACTCGGTCGCCCGCGCGGACGCGTTCCTCTACGCGCCGCAGGTGGCCGTGCGGGTGCGCTGGAACATGAACACGGACACACCGCTCCCACCCGAGGAGCCCGCCGGGGAGAATCCAACGGACGGCGCGATGATCGACTACGTGCTGAAGACCCCGCCGGCCGCGCCGGTGGTGCTCGAGATCCTCGACGCCGAGGGCACGCTCGTGCGCCGGTACTCGAGCGCCGACCCGAGCGAGCCGCCGGTGGAAGGTCGCAACACCCCCGACTACTGGCTGCGCCCGCCCCAGGCACTCTCGGCGGAGCCCGGCATGCACCGGTTCATCTGGGACCTGCGGTGGCCGCGGCCGCCGGGGACCAACCGGACCTATCCCATCGCGGCGATCTACCGCAACACACCCGTGGAACCGCGCGGGCCATGGGTGATGCCGGGGTCGTACACAGTGCGGCTCACCGTAGCGGAGAGGCGCTACGAGCGGCCGCTCACGGTGCGGATGGACCCGAGGGTGAAGACGCCGGCGGAGGGAATCGCGCGGCAGTGGGGTTTGAGCAAGCGGCTGTTCGACGCGCTCAAGAACGACTCCGCCGCCCTGGGGCAGGTGCGCGCGCTCCGGAGCCAGCTGCGGGACCGGAGCACCGCAGCCACGGGCCAGGTTGGGCGCGCCATCGCGGCGTTTGACGGGCGCGTTGCGGCGCTCGAGGGATCGGGCGGCGGCTTCGGTGGCCGCGGCGCCGGCGGTACCGAATCGTTCGCGCGTCTCCAGGGAAACCTGGCGAGCCTGCTGGACATGCTCCAGGACGCTGACGTGGCCCCCACCACGCATCTCACCGCGGCCGTCGCCGAGCGCGTCCGGGCCCTGGACGGGCTCCGCCGGTCGTGGAGCGAGCTGCTCGCCAGGGATCTGCCGGCGCTAAACGGCGAGCTGCGGGCGGCCCGGCTTCCCGAGGTCCGGATCGAGTGAGCTTGGGTGGGCGACCCGGTGCGGCCGCATTCCGGGGCCGCTGGGAGGGGGGGCGGCGCCCCTACTTCCGGCGGCGAGCCGCCTCGCTTCGCAACCCCGGATCGGGATCGTCCGCCGCGATCGCCGCGAGCTTGTCGGCCGCGGCTTCGTCCTTCCGCTCCGCGAACACGCGAATGATGCGCTGCTTCACGGCCGTCGACGTCACGCGGTCGTAGAGCACCGCCAGCTCGCTGCTCGGCGCCCCGCGCTCCGCCAGCGAGCGCACCGCCCGGTCCCGCAGCCCCGACTGCTCGCGGTCGTCCAGCACGATGCCCGCGAGCCAGGCCGCGGCGTCCGTGTCGTCACCCTCGGCTGTCACCCGGATCACGCGCTCCTTGAGCTCCACCACGTCAAGCCGCGGATACAGGTCACGCAGGTCGTCCACCTTCCCCCGTTGCGCCAGCAGCCGGATGGCCCGGTCGCGCACCGCCACGGGCTCATTCCGGTCCTCCGCCAGCTCACGCGCCCAGGCCTCCTCCGCGGCCCCGCCCTGCTCCACCGCCACCCGCAACGCCCGGTCGCGGAGCGCGGATTGGTCCAGCCGGGCATAGAGGGCCCGCACGTCCGCCGGGCGGTTCAGCTCCTCGGCGAGTACCCGAATGGCCCGTTCCCGCAGCGCCAAAGGCTCCGTCGGATCGAGCGCCACCCCGCGGACCCATGCCGCGTCATCGTCGCCGCCGTCCGATGCCACCTCCCGGAGAATACGCTCCCGCAGGGCCGTCTCGGTGATCCGTCCATAGAGCGTTCGAAGGTGGGCCCGGTTCTGGGGGGTGGCCCGGAGATCCCGAATCGCGCGCTCGCGCACGCTCTCCGGCTCCGCGGCGTCGGCCGCGAGGGTTCGCAGCACCCGATCCACCTCGTCGCTCTGCCCTTCCGCCCCCCCGACCACGGTGGCCCACCGAATGGCCCGCTCCCGAACGCCCGTGGGCAGCCGCCGGTTCTGCGCGACGGCGAGGACCCGCCCCGCGATGTGCGCGCTGTCCGCCGCGGCGGCCGCGAGGAGCGCTCCCCGCGCCACGGCATCGCTCGCCGATTCCGCGAGCGCCACCAGCCACTCCGCGGCCTCCGCGGCGCTCACCACGCCGAGGTCCACCGCCGAGCCGCTCGCCCGCCAGCTCACACCCACGGCCGCCCGGAGCTCCTCCACCCGGCCGCCCGACTTCACCACCACGAGGCGGAGCGGTCCCCCATGACAGTCCGGCTTCACGTCGTGCATCACGTTGACCGAGTAGCCGTCGTTCCACTGGGAGTACATGTAGAACGCGTCGGGCAGGTCGAACCCGATGAACTCTCCGTTTCCGCAGACCGTGGCGCGTGTGGCGAAGCTCATTCGCACGGTGCCATTCCGAACCTGCGAGACGCGATCCGCGACCAACTGACCCAGCAGCGGCGTCGCGGACACGATGCCCGCAACGGCGGCAAGCGCGGTCCTGACGAGTGCGCGCATTCGGACCTCGGATGAGAGGGGTTCGAGCGATAGACACGCCGAGTCCCGAGATGGTTGCAGGGTCCCGGCGGCGGCCGGCCGTTTCAGGCGCGGCACGCCTCCAGCGCCGCCACGAACGCCTCGGCCCACGTGATCGCGGTGGACCGGTGGACCGCGGTGAGGAGCCGGGCATGCCGCTCGCGCCGCTCCGCCTCGGACATCCGGAGGGCGCGATCGAGGTCGCCGGCCATGCCGTCCGCATGATACGGGTTCGTGAGCACGGCGTCGGTGAGTTCCGCCGCGGCGCCCGCGAAGCGCGACAGGACGAGCACGCCCGGTTGCTCCGGTGTCTGCGCAGCCACGAACTCCTTGGCGACCAAATTCATGCCGTCCCGGAGCGGCGTGACGAGGCAGACGTCGGCGGCCCGGTAGAACCGCGACAGCTGATCGCGCCGGTAGGACCGATACAGGTAGCGCACCGGCGTCCAGTCCGCCTCGCCGAACTCCCCGTTGATACGGCCGACGGCCCCCTCGACCCGGTTCCGCTGCTCCTGATACTCGAGCACGTCGGCGCGCGACGGGACGGAGATCTGGACGAGCGACACCTTGCGGCGCCATTCCGGGAACCGCGCCAGCAGGCGCGCGAAGGCATCCAGGCGTTCGGGGATCCCCTTGGTGTAGTCGAGCCGGTCCACGCCGAGCACGAGCCGCGTCCCCGCGACTGACTGCAGGAGCCGGGTGGCCTCCTCCCCTTCGTCGGGCTCCGCCGCGGGCTCGAAGGACTCCGGCACGATGCCGATGGGAAAGGCGCGCACGCGGATCCGCCGCCCGCGGTGTTCGACGACGTCATCCGCCACCGTGGCCGGCGAGAGCGTTCCCACGACCTGGAGGAAGTTCCGCACGTCGTCCGGCGTCTGCAGTCCCACGAGATCGAACGCGAGCATCCCTTCGAGCAGTCGATCCGCCCACGGGATGATCCGGAAGAGGTCGATGCCCGGAAACGGGACGTGGAGGAACAGCCCCAGGGGTCCGCGGTGGTTGCGGCGCCGGAGTCCCGCGGCGAGGAGCAGGAGGTGAAAGTCGTGCGCCCAGACCGCCCCCTCGGATGGGATCAGCTCAGCGGCGGCCTCCGCCAGACGGTCGTTCACCGCGACATACGCGTCCCATTCGGCATCCTCGAACCGGACGCGGCCCGGCAGCGTGTGGAAGAGCGGCCAGAGGCTCCGGTTGCAGAAGCCGTTGTAGTACCGTTCGTGCGCGGCCACCGGGAGGTCGATCCAGGCAAGCGCCGGGACCGCGTCCGCGTCGAGCCGGACCGGGCCGAAGGTGTCGCCCGGCACCGTGCGGCCACTCCAGCCGAGCCACAGACCGCCCCGCGCGGTGAGCACCGGCTGGAGGGCGGCGACGAGGCCGCCGACGGGACGCGTGCGCTCGGCATCGGGCGACACGGGGTCGCGCAGCTCCGGGAGGCGGTTCGAGACGGCCAGCAAGCTCCGCTCCTGCCCCCGATCCGACGGGGGAAGCCACGCGGGAATCGGACGCGGGAACGTGGGAGGCTCCTCCAGGACAGTCCCGCTCCGTGCCGCCAGGAGCCAGCCGAGGAACGCGAGCACCTCTCGCGGCGTGTCGACGACCCAGCGCGCTGCCGTCGCCCGCATGCCCCCCGATGCGACGAGGACCCCGTCGTCGGCGGCGCCCAGCACGGCGAACATGTCTTCGTCCGTGATATCGTCCCCGAACGCGACGATCCGGGTATCCGGACCGCCCTTCTCGCGGACCCAGGGCACGGCCACGGACTTGCGGGCGGTGACCGGGCGCACTTCGATCAGCTCCGCGCCCGGCACGATCTCGTATCCCGGGTGCGTCCGCAGCCACGCGTGACTTGCGGCCTCGACCTCGATCACGAGCGCCGGCTTCGCGCGTCGGGGTACCGAGCGAAAGTGCACCGCGAGCGACCAGGACTTCCGTTCCACCACGGCGCCCGGCTGCCGGCGGGCCAGTCCCTCGAGCGTGGCGTGCAGGTCGTTGACCTCCGAGCCGTCGCCCGTGAGCAGGGACCGCCACACCCCGTCACCGCGAAGCAGCGCGCCGTGTTCCGCCGCAAGCCAGAGCGACGGCGAGACCTCGAACCAGCTCTCGAGGTCCGCGCGACCGCGGCCGCTCACGACCGCCACGAGGAGGCCCGGTGATGCCGCGAGCGCATCGAGCAGACGAACCAGCACGGGGTCCGGCCGCGCAAGCTCCGGTCGCGCGGCGAGGGGAACCAGCGTCCCGTCGAAGTCGAGCAGCAGGGCGACCGGCGAGTGCCGCGCGAGCCGGGCCCAGTGGTCAGGCGTGCTCAAGGCGGAGCCACAGCAGCGAGTGGGGGCCGAGCGTGAAGAGGTACTCGGCGTGGGTAATGGGCGGGAATCGCTCCCCGCCGATGATCTCCACGGGCGTGCGGCCCCGCCACTCGTCCACCGGCACCAGCGCCGGCTGGACGAAGCGCGACAGGTTGTGAAGGCAGAGCACGACGCCCGCCTCACTCTCGCGCACGAAGGCGAGCACCCGCGGATTCGCGACGCGGAGGACCCGCATGACGCGGCTGCGGAACACGGGATCGGCGCGGTGCACCTTGATCATGCGCCGCAGCCAATTGAGGAATGACGTCGGCTTGTGCTCACACGCCCGCACGTTGTGTCCGGCGTAGTGATACTCGCTCTCGGTGATCACGGGCGCGTAGAGCCGATCGGGCGGGGCGACCGAGAAACCCGCGTTCGGATCGGCGGACCACTGCATGGGGGTCCGCACGCCCATGCGGTCGCCCAGGCGATAGTCGTCGCCCATCTCGACTTCGTCACCGTAGTACAGCACCGCTCCGCCGGGGAGGCTCAGCATGAGACCGTGCAGCAGCTCGACCTGCCGCCGTCCGCCGGACAGGAGGGGCCAGAGGCGCCGCCGGATCCCGATGTTCAGGCGCATGCCCGGCTCCGCGGCGAAGTGCTGCCACATGTAGGTGCGGTCGTCGTCCGAGATCATCTCCAGCGTCAGCTCGTCGTGGTTCCGCAGGAACATGACCCACTGGCAGTCGTGGGGCAGCGTCGCGGTCCGCTCGAGCACGTCGATGAGCGGCGCGGCGAGCTCCCGGCGAATCGCGAGAAAGAGCCGCGGCATCAGCGGGAAGTGGAACGCCATGTGGAACTCGTCCCCGTCGCGGAGATAGGGGAGCAGATCGTCCGTCGGCTGGTTCGCTTCGGCCAGGAGCACGCGGGGCGGGTCGTAGCCGTCCACCAGCCGGCGGAGGCGTTTCACGAACGCGTGCGTCTCGGGGAGGTTCTCGCACGTCGTCCCCTCCCGCTCGAAGAGGTACGGTACCGCGTCCACCCGAAAGCCGTCCACCCCCAGGTCCAGCCAGAAGCGCGCGACGTCCAGGATCTCCTCCTGCACGCGGGGGTTGTCGTAGTTGAGGTCCGGCTGGTGCGCGTAGAAGCGATGCCAGAAGTAGCGGCCGCACGCGGTGTCCAGCGTCCAGTTGGACGGCTCGGTGTCCACGAAGATCCGGCGGACGCCACGGTAGCGGTCGGGTGTATCGCCCCACACGTAGTAGTCGTGAAAGGGATTGTCCGGCCCCTTGCGTGCCTCCTGGAACCAGACGTGCTGATCGCTGGTGTGGTTGAGCACGAAGTCCACGAGCACGCGGAGGTCGCAGGCATGGGCGCGCTCGAGCAGCCGCCGGAAGTCGTCCAGCGTGCCGAGGTCCGGATGGATGCCGCGGTAGTCGGCGATGTCGTAGCCATCATCGCGGAGCGGGCTGGGGTAGATCGGCAGCAGCCAGATGGCCCCGACGCCCAGGTCGCGGATGTAGGGGAGCTTCTCGATGAGCCCGGACAGGTCCCCGAGTCCATCCCCGTTCGAGTCGTAGAAGCCTCGTACGTAGACCTCATAGAGAACGAGGTCGCGATACCAGGGAGCCGTCAGAGGGCTTCCGGAGGGCTGGGTAGTTGCGGACGTCATACTGCGTACGGTACGGCCGGGTCGCGCGCCTCGCCAGCCGATCGGCCGGTCCACCACGCCAGCGACGGTCCTCTCGCGCGGCCGCCGGGCGGCTTGACAGGCTCGTGGCGATGGTGGGAAGCTTCGCGATCCCTCGGCTGGGTCCTGCCCCTCTCGCAGAGGAACCGCCATGAGTCTCTGGGCCACCAAGTCCATCACCGCACTGCGCGCGCAGGCCGACGCCGGCGGAGACCAGGCGCTGCGACGTCACCTCGGACCCGCCGGGCTCACGGCCATCGGGATCGGGGCCATCATCGGGGCCGGCATCTTCGTCCTCACGGGACAGGCCGCCGCCCTGCATGCCGGGCCGGCGGTGCCGCTCTCGTTCATTCTGACGGGCGTCGCCTGCGCCTTTGCCGGCCTGTGCTACGCCGAGATGGCGAGCGCCGTGCCGGTCGCGGGCAGCGCTTACACGTACGCGTACGCGACCATGGGCGAGCTGATGGCGTGGATCATCGGCTGGGACCTGGTCCTCGAGTACGCGATGGGGGCGGCCACGGTGGGTGTCGGCTGGTCCGGATACTTCCTCTCGCTGCTCGACTTCTTCGGCATCCACGTCCCCACGATGTTCGCGCAGGCACCGTTCCAGTGGTGCACCGAGGCCAACGTGACCACCGGGGTGATGGGGTGCGCCCAGGCGGGCTGGAACGCCACCGGCTCGTTCATCAATCTGCCGGCGGTCGCCATCGTTGCCCTCGCGTCCAGCGTTCTGGTGATCGGCATCAAGGAGTCGGCGCGGGTGAACAACGCGATCGTCGCCACCAAGATCGCCGTGGTCCTGCTCGTCGTGATCTTCGGGATCCGGTTCGTGAATCCGGACAACTGGAAGCCGTTCATTCCGCCAAACGCCGGCGAGTGGGGCACGTTCGGATGGTCGGGGGTCCTGCGCGGCGCGGCACTGATCTTCTTTGCCTACATCGGATTCGACGCCGTGTCCACCACGGCGCAGGAAGCGAAGAACCCGCAGCGCGACATGCCGATCGGGATCCTGGGCTCACTCGCGATCTGCACGCTGCTCTACGTCGTGGTCTCCGCCACGCTCACCGGCATGGCCCATTACACCGAGCTCAACGTGGCCGCGCCAATGGCGCTCGCCATCTCGAAGATCCCCGAGTTGAACTGGCTGCGCCCCTTCATCGACATCGGCGCGGTCGCGGGCCTCGGCTCGGTGATCCTGGTGATGCTCCTGGGCCAGTCGCGGGTCTTCTACGCGATGTCCCGCGACGGCCTGCTCGGTCACTGGGCGGGGCGGGTGCATCCCAAGTTCCGCACCCCCTACCTGTCCACGATCTACACGGGTGTCGGGGTGGCCATCTGCACGGGCCTCTTCCCTATCCAGATTCTCGGTCAGCTTGTGAACATCGGCACGCTGCTGGCGTTCGTCCTGGTGTGCGGCGGCGTCTGGATCCTGCGCCATAAGCGTCCGGACCTCGAACGGCCGTTCCGCGTCCCGTTCGTCCCGCTCGTGCCGATCCTCGGCATGGTGACGTGTCTCGCGCTGATGACGTTCCTGCCCCTGGACACGTGGATTCGGCTGCTGGTGTGGCTGGTGATCGGCCTCGCCATCTACTTCGGGTACAGCCGCCGGCACAGTGTGCTCCAACGGGAGCTGGCAGGGCGGCCACCGGCATCCTGATCCTGCCGCGGTCGTGAAGCGGGACGGGGGCGCCAGCGGTGGGGGGCCCCCGTCGTATTCCAGCGCTTCCCGCGACCGTGTCGTCAGGTGGTCGGTGCCACGCTCGGCGCGGGCGCTTGTCATGGCTTTCCCGAAGACTGAGGGGCTCGGGTGAGAGGAGTGGGGAGCCGCAGCCTTCCGTTCTCACACGATCTTGATGCCACCGGGCAATCCCTGACACCGCTCTGACCCCGCGCGCCCTAATGTTGGATGCGAGGCCCCCATGCTCGCACCCACGCCCTCGATGTCCTCCGTTTCCCGCTCGCAACCGGCGCTCTTGTCGCTGTGTGGCTGGCTGGCGCGGACGCCCCTGATGGTCTTCCGATGACGAGACTCGTTTCTCGCTACGCGGCTCCCAGCGATCTGACCGTGCTGCTCTCGCTGCTCGTGCTGGCGGGTCTGGCAGCTGCCCTGTTGTGGGCCGTGGGTCGATTGGCCGAGCGGCTCTCGAGGGACTCGTGACCGCGCTCCGAGCATCGACGCCGTCGGTCGCCGGCGAGAACCTCCACGCAAGCCGTGCGCGGTTGCTCACGGCGCCGGCCCCGTCCCCCGATAGGGAACCCTCATGCACACTCCGATGCTCTGGACCGCATTCTGCTTCCTGCTCGCCACCGGCGTGGTTGTTGGCCTGTTCGCCTGGGTGGCCCGGAAGCTCGACGACTTCCACCTCTGAGCCTTCACACGGGCGCCCGGACGCGGCGCAACCGGCGGAGCGGCCCACCGGCGCGGCCGCACTCCGCGCTCTTGATGCCGCCTTGATGCGTGAGCGCCGGCCCCTGACACCTCCCTGAGGCGCACGCCACTAGCCTTGGCACCATGATCCCCGATCTCACGATTCTGCTCACCTGCCTGATTCTGGCCGGCGCGACCTACGGCGTGTTGCGCCTGGCCGACCGGCTGTCGAGGCCTCGATGACGGTCTTCCTCTGGATCGCCGCAGTCTTGGTGGTGGGCCTTGCGGTGTACCTCTTTGCCGCCTTGCTGGTGCCGGAGCGTTTCGAATGACCGCGAACGGCTGGCTCCAGATCGCCTTCTATGTGGGGCTACTGATCGTGCTGTCTCCGCCGCTTGGGCGATGGATGGCGCGGGTGTACGCGGGCGAGAACCACTGGATGGCTCGGGTCTTCGGCGCGGTGGAACGGATCTGTTACCGGTTGGCCGGGGTGGACCCGGCAAGTGAGCAACGGTGGACCGGGTACGCCGTCAGTGTGCTGCTGTTCAGCGCCACGGGCGTCGTTTTCACGTACGTGCTGCAACGTGTGCAGGGTTCCCTGCCACTCAACCCCGCCGACCTGGGCCCGGTGTCGCCTCACCTGGCGTTCAACACCGCGGTGAGCTTCGCCACCAACACCAACTGGCAGTCGTCCGGTGGCGAGACCACGCTGTCCCACCTGACCCAGATGGCGGCCCTCACGGTCCAGAACTTCGTGAGCGCGGCGGCCGGCTTGGCGGTGCTGGTGGCGCTGGCCCGCGGGCTGGCGCGCCGGTCGGCCGAGACGGTGGGCAACTTCTGGGTGGACCTCACCCGCGGCACGCTCTACATCCTGCTCCCGCTGTCGTTCGTCCTCGCGCTGGTGCTGGTGAGCCAGGGCGTGGTCCAGACGTTCAGCGGGCCCGCCATGGCGGAATTGGTGCAGCCGCTGGTCACGGATGATTCGACCGTGACGCAGCAGGTCATTGCGGTCGGTCCGGCCGCGTCACAGGTCGCCATCAAGCAGTTAGGCACCAACGGCGGCGGGTTCTTCAATGTGAACTCGGCGCATCCGCTGGAGAACGCCACCGCCATCTCGAATCTCTTCGAGATGCTGGCGATCCTGATCATCGGCGGCGCGTGCTGCTTCATGTTCGGCCGACTGGTGAACGACCGGCGGCAGGGCCGCGCGCTCTTCGCCGCGATGCTCGCGATCCTGATCCCGTTACTGGCGCTCACGGCGGTCGTCGAGCAACGCGGGACCCCGGTGCTCGAGGCGGCCGGCGCGGACGTGACGGCGGGCGGCGGCAACCCGGGTGGCAATTTCGAAGGCAAGGAACTGCGGTTCGGCATCGCGAACTCGACCACCTGGGCGGTGGCAACGACCGCAGCGTCTAACGGCTCGGTGAACTCGATGCACGACTCCTACACGCCGTTGGGCGGCATGGTTTCCATGTGGCTCATGCAGCTCGGCGAAGTCGTGTACGGCGGCGTGGGGTCCGGACTCTACGGGATGCTGGCGTTCGTGATCGTCGCGGTCTTCGTGGCGGGCCTCATGGTGGGCCGGACGCCGGAGTACCTGGGCAAGAAGATCGAAGCCTATGAGATGAAGATGGCGTCCCTGGTCATCCTGTTCCCGGTGCTAGCCGTGCTGCTGGGTACCGCCGTCGCCGTGGCCACGACCGCCGGTCGCGCGGGGCCGCCCAACCCGGGCGCCCACGGGTTCAGCGAGATCCTCTACGGCTTCTCGTCCGCGGGGAACAACAACGGCAGCGCCTTCGCCGGCCTGGGCGCCAACACGTGGTTCTACAACGTGGCCCTTGGCATCGCCATGTGGGTGTCGCGCTTCTGGCTCATGATCCCGATTCTCGCCATCGCGGGCTCGTTGGCCCGCAAGAAGATCGTGCCGGCGGGGCCGGGCACTTTGCCGACGCACACGCCGCTCTTCGTCGTGCTGGTGGTGGGCACCGTCCTGCTCGTGGGCGCGCTCTCGTTCCTGCCGGCGCTGGCGCTGGGCCCTGTAGTCGAACACCTGGCCTTGTGGGGTCCCCGATGACGGCCCGCCCGCTCATCAGCCGCACCATCCTGCGTCGGGCGGGGGTGGACGCCCTCGTGAAGCTCGATCCCCGCCACCAACTCAGGAACCCGGTGATGTTCGTGGTCTGGGTCGGGTCGGTGCTGACCACCGCGCTCTGGGTGGCGGCCCTGACGGGCCAGGCGGAAGCGTCCGCCGGGTTCATCCTGGCTATCAGCGTCTGGCTGTGGGCCACGGTGCTGTTCGCCAACTTCGCGGAGGCGGTAGCAGAAGGGCGCGGCACGGCGCAGGCCGAGGCGCTGCGTCGGACGCGCACCACGATCCAGGCGCGGCGTCTGGCCGACCCCGCGCGGAAGGACGACGTCACGCTCGTCGCGGGCACCGAGCTGCGCAAAGGCGACCTCGTCCTGATCGCGGCCGGGGAGCTGATTCCGGTTGACGGAGAGATAGTCGAGGGCGTGGCCTCGGTGGACGAGAGCGCCGTGACGGGCGAGAGCGCCCCGGTCATCCGCGAGAGCGGCGGCGACCGCAGCGCCGTCACCGGGGGCACGAAGGTGCTCTCCGACTGGATCATCATCCGCGTGGCCGCGAATCCGGGCGAGTCGTTCCTCGACCGCATGATCGGACTGGTGGAAGCCGCCAAGCGCCGCAAGACCCCGAACGAGATCGCCCTGGCGATCCTGCTCGCGGCACTCACCATCGTCTTCCTCGTCGTGACCGCGACGCTCCATCCGTTCTCGAGCTATCTGGCCGCGGCGGAAGGCCGGGGTTCGGCCGTGTCCATCACCGTGCTGGTGGCGCTGCTCGTCTGTCTCATCCCCACCACCATCGGTGGCCTGCTCTCGGCCATCGGCATCGCCGGCATGGACCGGATGATCCGGAAGAACGTGATCGCCATGTCCGGCCGGGCGGTGGAGGCCGCGGGCGACGTGGACGTGTTGCTGCTCGATAAGACCGGCACGATCACGCTGGGCAACCGTCAGGCCACCGAGCTGATCCCGGCCCCCGGCGTCACCGAGGCGGACCTGGCCGACGCCGCGCAGCTGGCCTCGCTGGCCGACGAGACGCCCGAGGGCCGGAGCATCGTGGTGCTGGCCAAGCAGAAGTACGGCATCCGCGAGCGCGACGTCCACGCCCTCGGGGCGCATTTCGTGCCGTTCACGGCGCAAACACGCATGAGCGGCGTGGACCTGGACGGCCGGCGCATCCGCAAGGGCGCCTCCGATGCCGTCGAACAGTGGGTACGGGGACTCGGCGGCGATCTCGCCGCCCCGGTCAAGGAGGCCGTCTCGCGCGTTGCCCGGGGCGGCGGCACGCCGCTCGTGGTGACCGAAGGACCGCAGGTGCTCGGGGTCGTGCACC
>Ga0326597_10009267_pt1 | contig 13212 bp, 8 predicted proteins | sample RVTome_12_FD_203789 | JGI IMG/M metagenome (GOLD analysis project Ga0326597, IMG submission 203789) | Soil microbial communities from uranium-contaminated site in the Upper Colorado River Basin, Wyoming, United States - RVT100D185 | ecosystem: Environmental > Terrestrial > Soil > Contaminated >... | reverse complement strand
TCGAGTCCGCGGAAGTCCGGCCTCTCCGCGCCGAGCTCGCGGGGGACATGGGCGGCGCGATATGGGTGGCGCTGGGCGCCGTGTCCCTCGTTCTCCTGATCGCGTGCGCGAACGTGGCCAACCTCCTGCTTGCCCGGGGTGAGGCGCGCCGGGGGGACCTCGCCGTGCGGACCGCGCTCGGCGCCGGTCGCGAGCGGGTCCTACGGCTGCTCCTCGTCGAGAGCGGCATGCTCGGTCTTCTGGGTGGAGCGCTGGGGATCGGGCTCTCGTATGCCCTCGTGGAAGGGATCCTGCGCCTGGCACCCGCCGACTTCCCGCGTCTCGGGGAAATCGGTGTTGACGGGACGGTGCTGACCTACGGGCTGGCGGCCACGGCCGCGGCGACGGGGCTGGCCGGTCTGGTTCCGGCCCTCCGCTCGAGCCGGTCCAGCGAGGGCACGTCGCTCGGCGACACCGCCCGCTCTTCCAGCGCGCGCCGCGGCTCCAGACTCACGACCACGTTGGTCGGTGCGGAGGTCGCGCTCGCCGTGCTCGTCGTCATCGGCTCCGGCCTCATGCTACGCTCGCTCCAGGCCATGACGGCGGAAGACCCCGGCCTGGACGGCGCGGGCGTGGTCGTGCTACGGCCGAGCCCACCGGAAGGTCGCTATGCGGACGGATCCGCCTTCCACGCCTATTACGAACGGGTCCTCGCGCAGGTGCGCGGCCTCCCGTCCGTTCAGAGCGCGTCCGCCATCCATCTCTTACCAGGCACGCAGAACAACTGGAGCTTCCCCACGTTCGTCGAGGGGGTCGAGATCGCGGCGGGGCAGGTCATCCCCAGCATCAACTTCCGCGCGGTGTGGCCGGAATACTTCGAGACGGTGGGCGTGGACGTGCTGGAAGGTCGCAGCCTCGCCCAGCAGGACCAGGCGGAGGCGGAGCTCGCAGTGGTGGTCAATCAGGCGTTCGTCGATCGCTTTTGGCGCGACGTCGACCCGCTCGGCCGGGAACTGCGCCTGTTCGCCACCGCCGCGGACCCGTACCGGGTGGTCGGGGTCGTGGAGAACGTGCGGCAACACGGGCTCGCGCTCGAGCCGGTGCCCGAGATGTACTTCACGCACGCGCAGATCACCTGGAACATGGCGTTCTGGGTGGTCGCCCGCGTTCGGGGGGAAGGTCCACCCCTGGCCCACGTGCCCGCGATCCGGGAGGCCGTCTGGTCCGTCGATCCGGACGTCCCCGTCACCGGGGTCGCCGAGCTCGCCGCCGTCATCGACGAATCCGCCGCGACCACGCGATTCCTCGCCATCGTGCTCGGCTCGTTCGGCGCGCTGGCGCTCCTTCTCTCGGCCGTGGGCGTGTTCGGGGTGACGACGTACGGGGTCGGCAGGCGCCTGCCGGAATTCGGGGTCCGGGTGGCGCTTGGGGCCTCGCGTGCCGAGGTCCTACGGGCGGCCATGGCCGGGAGCCTGGTCGCCGTGACGGCCGGGCTCGGCGTCGGGCTGTTGGCCGCGTCGTTCTCGACCGGCGCGCTGTCGGCCGTGCTCTACCAGATCGAGCCATCGGACCCCGTGACGTTCATCGGCGTGGCGGCGACACTGTTCGGCGTGGCGGTGGCGGCTGCGCTCGCTCCGGCTTGGCGGGCCACCCGTGTCGATCCTATCGCCGTCCTCAAGGGCGAGTGAATCGGAGCCCAGCGCGGGGCGACCCAGAGACCAACTCGTCCGCGAGTGGGTTGTAAGGGGCGAATCATGAGGAACGGCCGGCAAGGCGGTCCGGGAGGCGCACCGTGAAGGTGCTGCCCCGACCTACCTCGCTGCGCACCGTGACGTCCCCGCCGAGGAGCCGGCACAGTTTGCGGGTGACGCTCAGGCCCAACCCCGTCCCTCCCATACCCCGAGTGACCGTGCGGTCGACCTGGTAGAAGGGCTCGAAGACGCGCTCGATGTCCGCAGGGTCGATGCCCGCACCCGTGTCCGAGACGTGGATCAGCACCGCGCCCTCGACGCGCTCCGCGGCGAGCGCGACTTCACCGGCCGGGGTGAACTTCACGGCGTTCCCGATGAGGTTCATCAGGATCTGGCGGAGACGGCGCGCGTTGCTCTCGATCTCCATCGGGTCGTCCAGCGCGCGCACGACGAAGCTGAGACCCTGTGTCTGCGTGAGCGGCTCGATGAGCGCCCGGACCTCGGCGAACAACGAGCCCAGCTCGACCGTCTCGAAGGTCGCCACCTCCTGACCCGCTTCGAGCCGTGAGAAGACGAGCAGCTCCTCGATGAGCTCGCGCACGTGGCGCGCGTTCGCCCCGATCCGCGCCACCCGCTCACGCGGACCGCTCGGAATGGGCTCCGGAATGCCCTGAACAAGCAGGTCGGTATACCCGATCATGGCGTTCAAGGGCGTGCGCAGCTCGTGACTCACCGTCGCGAGGAAGTCGGCCTTGACCCGATTGGCTTCCTCGGCGTCGGTCCGCGCACGATGCTCCTCATCGTATAGGCGGGCGTTGTCCATGGCCACGGAAGCCCATCCCGCGACCCCGACGGCGACACGTTCGTGGCGTTCCCCGAAGACACCCCGGTCGCGATGTCCGAGGACGAGCGCACCCATCACCCGGCCATCCCGGGACCGCACCGGGACCGCCAGGCAGCTCCGCACCACCGCCCCCCCGTCAGGGAGGCCGAACAGCCGCTCCATCTCGGTGCATCGCGGGTCCTTCGAGGCGTCGTCGGTTCTCACCGCGATCCGCTCATCGAAGACCGACGTGAAGAACGGGGTGTCGCCTGGTACGGCATGTCGGTCGAACAGTCCGTGCGGCGTCGCGCCATACGCATGACGCCGATAGGACACGGCCTCACCCCCGGACAGGTCGTAGACGAAGGTCCCGAGCTCGGCATCCGTGAGGGCGGTCGCCGTGTCGGTCACTTCCTGGACGATTGTTTCGAGGTCGAGTTGCTTGGCGAGCGACTGGCCGATGCGGTGAAGGGCGTCGACGATTTTCGCGTCCTCCTGACGCGCCCGCTCCACCTGCACGCGCTCCGTGACGTCGTGGAAGATGTTGATGGAGAGGGTCGCGCCGTCTTCGTCGGCCAGGATCGCCTTGGAGCGGACCCGCGACCAGTATTCGGCCCCCGTCGCCTTGACGCGGTACCTGAGGATCCGCTCCTCGGCCGAGTCGTCGTCGGATGGAGCCCTGCGGCCGGGAAGTTCGGAGCGAGGCAGCGGGGCCCCCGACTCGTCCATGATCTCCAGGCGGCCGAGGACGGCCGCGATCGGCGCCTCGAGAAGCTCGCTCCCGGAGCCGTACCCGACCATTTCCGCGGCGGCGTTGTTTGCGTAGACCAGCCGACCGTCCGCGTCGTGCACCGTGATCCCGGAGCGGACGCCTTGCAGGATGACCTCCATGCGGGCGTGCGCCAAGCGGAGCTCAGCCTCCGCCTTCTCCCGTGCCTCGATCTCCTCACGCGCCTCCGTGTACAGGCGGGCGTTGTCGAGCGCGAGCGCCGCCCGCGCGGCCAGGTCCTCGGCCAACATCAGGTCGGTGGCTCCGTATTGCCGATGCGAGCCGGTCGTGACCAGCGTCACCGTCCCCACCGCGTGGCCTCTAGCGAGCAGCGGGACGATCATGGCCGATTCCATCCCGAGCTGCTCGAGCATCGCACGCTGGCGGTCATCCTTCGCCATCCGCGCCAGCAATTCCTGCTCGACCACCGGTAACAGCAGCGAATGGCCGGTACGGAGGACCTGCTCGACGCCCACCGGAGTCGGGGAGTCTGCGGTGGGCTCCCGTCCCGGATCGCGGTGAACGATCTCGGCCCCCCGGACGGTCCCGTCCGCGTCCAGAAGATGCACGGCACACCAATCGGCGATCTCGGGCACGAGCAGCCGAGCGAACTGGGTCACGCCCTGCCCAGGGTCGAGGTAGGCGGAGAGGAGGAGACTGGCTTCGAGCAGCGTCCGCATCCGACCGACCGCGGCGTCGGAACGTGTTCGGAACCCCCTCTCCCGAACGAGCTCGCGTCGCAACTCCTCAGCCGTCTGCCGCTCGGTCAGGTCCGCGACGATCTTGGTGAAACCGACGAGTCGACTCGATCCGTCACGGAGCGCGTTGATGACCACCCGGGCCCAGAAGCGCGTACCGTCCTGGCGGACCCGCCAGGCTTCCTCCTCGAAACGGCCGACATCGGCGGCCAGCTCGAGATCGGCCGCCGGCTTGCTATCGCGGACCTGGCCGGGCGGGTACAGCGCGGAGAGGTGCCGCCCCACGAGTTGGGCGGAGGAAAAGCCCTCGATCTGCTCGCCCCCGACGTCCCAGGGCTGGATGACGCCTTCCGGGTCGAGCAGAAAGACCGCGTGGGCGCGGAGCGACTCGAGCACGTGCACTCGTGGCTCGACGGCTCGGTAGATGCGAGCCGCATCATCGATCGTCGACGGTGACGGATCCGACCCTGCGCTCAAAGCCCCCCCAGAGTGACGGTGCCCGGCACCGTCATCGTCCCCTGTTAGGCAGAAAGGACAGAGAACATAGGGAGGTGCGACACTCCCCCGCAATCAGTCCGCGGGTCTTGCACCATCGTCGGAGTCGGCCCATGCCGCCGGCGGCGCCGGAGGCAGGACGACGCTGAACGTCGTTCCCGTTCCCGGTGCGCTGGACACGCTCAAGGAGCCCCCCATGAGCCATGTGAGCTTGCGGCTGATCGCGAGCCCGAGCCCGGTGCCGCCCTGCTCGCGCGTCTCGGACTGGTCGACCTGCGTGAATTCATCGAAGATGGCTTCGAGATTCACCCGCTTGATGCCGATACCGGTGTCGATGACCTCGAGGCAAAGGCCATCTCCGCGCCCGGCCGGCCGAGCATGCAGTCGGACGGAGCCCGTCCTCGTGAACTTCACGGCGTTCGAGAGGAGGTTCAGGAGCACCTGGCCGAGGCGGGTCTCGTCCGTGCGGATGGTGTTCACCTCCGGGTCGATATCGACGATGAAGTCGAGTCCCTTTTCCTCGGCCATCGGACGGACCGACTCCGCCAGCTTGTCCAGAGAGCTCCGGACATCCACGTCGGTGGCATGGAACGACGTCTTGCCCGCCTCGATGCGCGAAAGGTCCAGGATATCGTTGATGAGCAGCAGCAGATGGTCGGCGGCGCGGCGCATCCGGTCGAGGCTGGCGGCCTGCTTCTCCGTGAGGCTCCCGAACACCCCGTCCCGGACGAGCGAGTTGTACCCGATGATCGCGTTGATGGGGGTCCGCAGCTCGTGGCTCATAGTGGCAAGGAACTGGCTCTTCATCCGCGACGCATGCACCAGTTGGGCTCGCTGCTCCTCGAGCTCGATGTTCCGGGCGGCGAGCTCCTTGGTGGCGGCGGTCACGCGGCCCTCCAGCTCGACGTTGAGGCGCTGCAGCTTCTGAGCCAGCTCACGGATCTCGACTTCCTGAGTCAGATCATGCAGCACCGTCACCACGGCGGTCGGTTGGTCGAACTCGTCGAGGATCTTGGTGCTCAGGGCGGACACCGGAAACGCTCTCCCGTCTTCCGGATCGAACAGCGTGATCTGGCGCATCTGGCGCACCGCCGGCTGGAGTAGAAACGCGTTCAGCAGTCCGGCGAGCCGGACCACGTTCCCCGGGGTGCCTTCGGTGTTCCCCGGGGTGCCCTCGGTCCGCGAAAGAGCGTGGAGTCCACTCCGATCGACTTCCAACAGTCGTTCCGCCTCCATGTTCAGGAGCGTGATGTCGGTGTCACGATTCGTGACGAGGATGGGGACGCCCGCGTTCTCGATGACGATGTTCAAGCGCTCGGATTCGCGCCTGGCTCGATGCTCGGTGCCGATCGATCGGCTGACCTGAATCTCGAGCTCGTTGGTCGCGCGGCTGAGGTCCGTGATGTCACGCAACACGAAGATCGTGTCTTCGTCGCCGTCATCCCGCCCCTGAATGCGCCGCACGAAGACCTCGAGGTTGACGTCCGAGCCATCGGTGGGATCGACCAGGAGGAGCTCCCCGGTCCCGCGGCGCCCGGTGGTATCGAGACTCGCCCGGGCGCGATAAGCGCTGAAGAACAGGTTGTTCCGCTCGACGGCGTGCCGGCGGCCGCTGCTGCTGTCTTCCGAGCGGACGACCAGGAGCTCGTCGGCGCGCGCGTTCGAGAGCAGGATGCGCGACTCGCCGTCCATGACGAGGACCGGATCGGGGAGCGTGTCGAGCGCGTCCCGCGCGACCAGACCCTGTTCCCGCAGCTCCCGGAGCTCGAGCCGTAACGCATGTACCTGCGCATTGGCGAGGAGCGGGGCGGCGGCCCTGACGGCCGCTCGGACGACGTCGATATCGGGATCCGCACGGTCCCCCTCGACCAGCACGCCGGTCACGAACCCGCTCTCACCCCGAGGCGCGGGCACCCAGACGCAGGCCTCCCACGACGACGGCCTGCGAAGCGGGAAGCAACCGCGCCCGCTCGCGCCATCGACCGTCGCGGGCTGCATCGGGATCTCGCCCTCCTCGCAGCCATTCGCGAAGGCGTCGAGCTCCTCCGCCGTCACCTCCACCCCCCGTACCGTGAAGTCGTCCTCCGCGCCGCTCACGGCGACGACCTTCCTGAACGAGGTGCTCCCGAGGATGTCCTCCACGAGGAAGCCCAACAGCTCCCCCACGGTCGCATCCGTCGTGCGCCCGTAACGGCGCTGCATCATTTCCATGAGCCGGGGTGGCGTCATGACTTCATGGGGCGGCGTTTCCGACCCGTGTGGAGGAGTCGTGGTGGCTCTGTTCGTCGGTCATCAACTCGCCTCCGGTGGCCGGTCCCGCACCACGGTGCGCACCGCGGGCCGAAGCGAAAATTCCGGCCCAGGTTAGAGCGGGACCGCATCCATCGCAATAGGGTACCGACCGCGTGAAGAGCGCGTTTTACCTGCTGTTTCTTGTCTTCCCCGACTCGCCGTCGCGGGATCCGGAACGCACGGCTTCCGCCAGGAGGCGGGTTACTTCGTTCAGGACGTGACGGGGCTCACACGGCTTCGTGAGGAACGCGTCGCAGCCGACCTCGCTGGCCTTCTTCGCGTCCTCGGGGAATGCATGCGCCGTGATGATGATGAGCGGGATGGACGCCGTCTCGGGATCCGCCTTGAGGTGCGAGGACACGGACCAGCCATCCATGCCGGGGATCGATACGTCCAGGAGGATCGCATCGGGGCCCCGCTCGCGGGCGAGCCGCAAGCCCTCGTCGCCCGAGTTGGCCGTGACGACCGCGAAACCGTTGTCTTCGAGAATGGCAGAGTAGACGAACCGACTGTCCTCGTCATCCTCGACGATGAGGACGAGATCCTGGTGGTCGTCTTCGGGCGCCATCGTCTACCTCCCAAGTGCCATGCGTGGTTGTTCGCTCATTTCCGAGGGCGTGGGCCAGCCCAGCAACAGCGTCCGGATGAAACGCTCGGTCGACCTTGCCGCGGCTGTCGATGGGAAGCTCATCGAGAATCAGCCACCGTGATGGGATAATACCCTCCGGCAGTCTCTCGGCCAACTGCCTTCGCAGCTCTCGCGCGTTCAGATTCCTCCCGTGGGAAGGCACATACGCGCAGCACACCAGGCTCCCGCCCACGTCGGACACCGTAACCGGGACAACGGCGCATGCGGTCACGTCCGCCAGATGCAGGATCGCATGCTCGATCTCGTCCGGCTCGACCGACTCGCCCGACGTCTCGAGCTGGAAGTCCGGCCGTCCCAGCAGACGCGCCGCCCCGTCCGGTCCGCGACGGCCGCGTCGCGTTCTCCTTCGTGCTGATGTGAAAACCCCGAGGTGCCGTAGGAACCCCGAAGCCCGTTTCATCTTCCCGGGTCGCCCGCAAGGGCGGTGGATAACTGAGTTGACGGTGTCGGCGGGGGGACGGGACGCGCGCTGGTGTATGCCGTGTCGGATCTGCCGCGGAGCGAGCGGGCGACCACGAGCCATAGCACCGTATCGCGCATATTGCCAAGACCTTATGACTCAGGACGAGCACTGGTGCGAAGCGGCTGACGTGGCGCTGCTTCCGAGCGGAGTGGCGGTCTTCGGCTTCCGAATCGGGCCCACGATGCGGGGGGCCGGCGGCGCGGCCTCGCCCTCCAGTTGCGCCCGGACGACGGACCGCAGCAGCTTGCCCCTTCCCGAATGCGGCAGCTCCGCGACGAAGCGCACCTCCGTGGGCACCTTGTACCGCGGTAGCGCGGACAGGCAGGCACGCTGGACGAAGCGTGGATCCATGCTCTCGCCGTCGTCGAGAGCCAGCACGGCCACGATGCGCTCCCCGAGCATCTCGTCCTTCACGCCGACCACGGCGCATTCGGCCACGCCCGGAAGCGTGCTGATCACGTTCTCGATCTCCTGCGGCCCGATCCGGTGCCCGCCAGAGGAGATCATCTCGTTGTTGCGGCCCGAGATGTAGAGGTAGCCGTCCGAGTCCAGGTGGCCCATGTCGCCCGTATGAAGCACGCCACCCCGAAGGACCCGCTCGGTCGTCGCCGGCTCGCCGAGATACCCGACCATCACGTTGGGCCCCGAGGCGACGATCTCGCCGATGGTCCCGGACGGGACCGGCGTTCCGGAGGGATCGACGACGGAGAGGGAGACGCCAGGGATCGAGATGCCGACCGATCCGACCTTGCGGTCCAGATCGTGGGGGGGAGGTAGGACAGCCGGGCGCCTGCTTCCGTCTGGCCGTACATCACGAAGAGCTTCGCTTCGGGAAATATCGCGCGCACGCGGCGGGTCAGCGACGGGGTCATCGCTCCGCCGGCCTGCGTCAGGTAGCGAAGGCTGCCGAGGTCGAAGCGGTCCAGGTCCTCGATCCGCACAAGAGACGCGAACGTGGACGGCACGCCCGACAGCCCCGTGCAGCGCTCGTCCTGGATGGTCTCGAGCACCCGCACGGGAAACGCCGTACTTCCCGCGTCGACAATGGAGCCGCCCGCCGCGATGTGGGTGTGCAGCACGGAATTGCCGTAGACGTAGTGGTACGGGAGCACCATGGCGAGCCGGTCCGTGGGCCCAAGGTCGAGATAGTCGACGATGGAGCGCACGTTGGAAGCCAGATTGTCGTGGGAGAGCATGACGCCCTTGGGGGCCCCCGTGGTGCCCGACGTGTAGCTCACGCAAGCCAGAGCGGAGCCCTGCGCCCCCGTGTCGAAGATTTCCCTCCCGCTCTTCTCCGCGACCGCGAAGTCGATGGAATCGATGACCGGTGAAAACGCGTGCCTCGGCGTGCCCACGTGCAACGCGACGCGTAGCCGCGGCGGGAGGCACTCGTGGCCCGCGAGACGATCGAGGGTGGGCCCCGCGGCGATGACCGCGGAAGCGCCGCAATGATCGAGCACACGCGCCAGACTCGCCCCCCGGATCTCCGGGCTCAGGGGAACGACCGTCGCGCCGGCCATCAGCGTGCCGTAGTACGCGACGAGGTACTCTACGCAACCGTCCAGAGCGACGGCCACGCAGTCGCCCCATCGTACGCCGGCCTCCCGCAGCGTCCCGGCCACGCGCGCCGCCCGAACCGCGAGGGCGCCGTACCGCACGGGGCCGTATGCCAGCGCGTACGGATCCCTGTCCGAACGGTCCATCAGAAGGCGGTGGAGCTTCGCGTCGGAATGGCTCATGCGGTCGTCTCGGTTCGGGGCAGTGCCGGTGTCGCTCGACGGATGCATATGCAACGGACGTACCACTCAGCCGATTCCCGCCCGGGGCCACTCCACGGACGTATGTTGGTGCATCGATGCGACAGTGATGCCTGGATGACCGGGTGGGTTTACTCAGCCCTGAGGACGTCCGCGATGTCCATGGACAGGGCGCGCCACGCGGGCGCGAACGTCGCCGCCAGGCCGGTGGCGGTCAGCGTCAGCGCGACGACGACGTAGGTGACCGAATCGCGAGGGTCGTAGCCCATGAAGAGATCTCCCAACATCGGTGCGACCAGCGCGGCCAGGACGAGCCCGATCGCCAGCCCGGTGGCCACCTGCAGCGTGCCGGCGCGCGCGGCGGTCCAAACCACGGCTCCTGCCCGCGCGCCGAGCGCGGACCGGATGCCGAGCTCTCGCAGCCGGCGGCCCGTGGTAAACGCCATCAGGCCGTAGAGCCCCACGCAGGTCAGCACCAGTCCGGTGAGGCCGAACACACCGAAGAGGGTGGCGAACAGGGTCTCCATGTCCCGGGTCGCCCGCATGAGCTCATCGAGGGTATCTGCACCGGATAGCGCCAGGTCCGGATCCAATCCGGCGGCGACGGCCCGAGCAGCCGGGGCGAGCTCGGCCGCGCTCGCTCCGAGGCCGGCGCGCGCCACCAGGTACGCGGCACGGGGCGGATCCCCCACCGTGGGCAGGTAGATGCCGGTATCATCCGGGTCGCGCCCTACGGCGAGCCCGAGCGACGGGATCACGCCCACGATCGTGGCCCACCCGTCGTCGGCTCCCTGCGTGTCGTCGGCATCCTCCGTGCCAGCGGCATCCTCCGTGAAACCGGACGGGTCCGGCGCGACGCGCACGCGCGTCCCCAGCGCGTCTCGCCCGCCCATGTGCTTGCGCACGAACGGCTCGTTTACCAGCGCGGCCAATGGTGCGTCACGGCCGTCCGACCAGGTCAGGTCTCGCCCGCGGACGAGTCTGACGTCCATCGCGTCCAGGAACCCCGGGGAGATGCGGATCACATGGGTCGTGGGCCGATCTTCGGGGCGCGGGTAGGTCTCGCCCTCCACTTCCACGGCGGTGCTCAAGGAATAGATGCCGGGCAGATGCGAGACGATGCCCGCCGCCGCCACACCGGGGTGCGTTTCCATTCGGGCCTCGAACTCCTCGTGGAACGCGGACATCTCTTCGTCACCCGAATGTCGATCAGCACGCAGGTAGAACGATGCCGTGAGGACGGACGCGGTGGCGAAATCTCCATCCGTGTCCAGACTCCCGATGGCCCCGCGGGTTGTCAGGCCCGCCACGACCAATAACGCGCAGGTCAACGCGACCTCGCCCACCACCAGCCCTCCCATGAGACGCGACCCGCGGCGCGCACCGGACTGGCCGCGGCCCCCGTCCCGAAGGAGCGAAGCCACGTCGACTCGCGTCGCGTCGAGCGCCGGGACGAGCCCGGTCGCGAGCGCGGCCAGCCCCACCAGACCCGCCGCGAACAGGACGACCGCGGGGTCGAGCCGAATGTCCATCCACCATGCGAGACGCGGCGCCATGCCGGCGGCCAAGGCGCGGACTCCGACGGAGGCGACGCCCAACCCCACCAATCCGCCTACGGTAGCCAGGACGGAGGCCTCCGCCAGATGTTGCCGGATCACGCGCCAGCGGGCCGCTCCGAGCGCGACCCGCACCGCGGTCTCGCGCCGTTGCGCGACCGCCCGCGCCAGGAAGAGGTGGGCCACGTCGGCGCAGGCGATGACGAGGACGAACGAAACCAGGAGCACCATGACGTGCAGCATGCGCCGCGAGCTCGGATCGATGGCCCGGTCGTTCCAGGGCTGCGCGTCGAGTGATCCGCGTACATCGAGAGGCACGGCGCCCGTGTCTCTCAGACCTGTCATGATCGCGCTCACCCGCTCGCGCAGCCCTTCAACGGAGGCACCTTCGGCCAGACGTCCGATCAGCTCGACGGAACGGGCTCTGGCCGGAGCGTCGAGCACGAGCGGCAACCACAGCTCGGTGTCGTCCGGGAAACCGAACCCAGGAGGCATGACTCCGATGACCGTATGCGGGACTCCATCCACGCGGATCCGTCGTCCGAGCACGTCCGGATCTCCGCCGTACCGCTCCCGCCAGAGCCCGTCCGACAGCATGACGACGGTCTCTCCGGTCTGACCGTCACCCGGACCGATCGACCGGCCGAGCGCCGGCTCTACCCCGAGAGTCCGGAACACCCCCGGTGTCACGGACGCTCCCATCAACCGCTCCGGAAAACCATCCTCATCGCTGATATCGTGTCGTCCGAGCCCGAACGCGCCCACGGATCCGAGCGCACCCTCGGCCCCCGCGACCGGCCGCTCGAGCACGGGCCGGAGCCAATCGCTGCTCGCCCCCCGGACGATGGTCGGCGCGTATCGCCATCCCACATGCACGAGCCCCTCCGGCTCGGGGACCGGGAGATCCCGGGTCACGCCGACCAGCAGCGAATACATGACGGTCGGCGCGGCAATCCCCACGCCCAACGCGAGCACCGTCAGGGCCGACGCGAACCGCGCCCGCAGCGCGCGTCTCGCCCCCTCCCCCAGCTCCTGAATCGGCAGGAAGCGCAGGCCGCGCTCGGGCGCGCTCCGACCGGCCTCGTGGGCTGCCGGAAGCCCGGGCAGTCGGCGTGTGATGAACAGGTAGCGGCCGCCCACCCTCAGGCACTCGGCCCAGTACCAGGCCGTGCGCCGCGCGCCCGCCGGCCGGGCGTGCCACTCCTCGAGGAGATCACCGACGATGCTCCGTCCACGCCGGTCGGAAGGGAGAGCCGCTTCCAGCAGGCGGGTCGGCGCCTCTGGGGGCGCGACCGGTGGCGCGATTGGCCGCTCACGCTCCCGCCTCACCCCAGCACCTCCTCGACCCGGGACCACAGGCGCAGGAGGGTGGCGCGCGACGCCTGCAGCACCTCGACCCCCTCCGGCGTCACCCGGAAACGGCGTCGCGGGTGTCCTCCCCGCTCCGGCACGTCCTCGTCGTCGACCTTCCAATCGACCCAACCCTTCTCTTCCAGTCGGTCGAGCGTGCGGTAGAGGGCTCCTCGGGATACGGACCTGCCCGCCAGCTCGTCGAGCCGGCTCCTCAGCTCCTGCACCGGAGCATTCCCTGCATCGCCGCTCACTTCGAGTAATGCGAGCAGCACGAGCTGCTCGAACTCGCCGAGGAAAACGGGGGTCGGCATGACGATGTCTCCATTGTAGAAGTCGAGGCGAAGCATACAACGGAGACTTCGTCGGCGCCAGCACGCGGCTGGCGGTTGAGGTAGACCACAGGACGGCGGACCGGATGAGAAGCGCGGTCAGGTGCCCTACTCCGAAGGGGGGCTGTCGCGGGCAAGGGTGCGGATATCCCCGCGGGCACGGGCGCCGATCCCCCCGAGGAGGCCGCCCGGACTCTCCTTGCCCGTGCACGGGCGCGCGGCCTACGTTGGCCTTCCCGCCCGTCGGGGGGTGTCTGACACCTCGCGACCAGTATGGCAGCATGGACCAGCTCTCGCGCTCGGCCTTCACGTTCCTCCTCCTCGCCGGGCTCGCCGCCTGCGGAACCGACGCACCCGA
>Ga0326597_10009266_pt1 | contig 13212 bp, 10 predicted proteins | sample RVTome_12_FD_203789 | JGI IMG/M metagenome (GOLD analysis project Ga0326597, IMG submission 203789) | Soil microbial communities from uranium-contaminated site in the Upper Colorado River Basin, Wyoming, United States - RVT100D185 | ecosystem: Environmental > Terrestrial > Soil > Contaminated >... | reverse complement strand
GAATCCGATCAGGTCGACGCCGAAAAGCCACCAACCGAAGCCCGAGACCAACATCACCCCGAGGATCGCGAAGAGTGCGGCCCTCAAGACGGGATTCGCATCCGGCAGCCGCAACGCAGCATCACCGCCGTGAGCAGACCGGCTGAAAGACTGCCTCAGGTCATGCATCGATCTTGTTGAGTTCGTATTGATGGATGCAGTCGGCGACGACACCGACGCCGAGCACGGCACTGACCACGCTCAGCACCGGCAGTCCCTCGGTCACGGGGAGGCCGCGTTGGTGTTGGATCTCGTTGATCGCGGCGCCCATCTTGTATTGGTAGAAGAGGTGATAGATCCCGCAGGTCAGGATGGTCAGCAGGATCCAGGTCGTCCAGCTGAACTCGGGCCGCCCGAGCAGTTCGTTGCAGGCGACCATCTGTCGGTAGTTCCAATAGAGATTGAAGATGAAGAACGTCACCAGCGTGAGGATCAGGTAGAGCGGAATGTTCACGTGGTAGCGATTTCGACTGGAAGCGCTGGGGCCGATCGGCTGACTCATGTGCTCCTCCCTCCCACGGTGGGTTGCGCGCTGCGGGTGTCGGCCACGCCTCCTGATTTCCGGGCTGCGCGCCGATACCCAGGAGGCGTTGCGCCTCCACTACGAGTTGGGGGGAGGCGCGAGCATAACAGCAACCTGTCCGCAGCGTGAAGTCGCAGTGTGGGTGGGGCCGAAAACCCGGGCTCCGGTCGAGGCCTGCGGTGGAGAGATGGGGATTTCGATCGCTTTGGAATACTCTAGTGCGGTCGCGTTACCCGCGGAGGGGATCCACCGGCAATGTCTCGAGATTTGATTCAGGTCCAGGGATTGGTCGAGACCGAGGACTCGGTTCCGATCCAGGCTTCTGTTTCATTCGAACTGGGAGCCGACGCCGGTCGGCGCGCCCAGCGGCGCCCACCGTGGATCCGGGTCCGCGCGGCTTCGAATTCGGCCGGCTACCGCGAAACCCGCGAACTCATGCGTTCGCTCGAACTCAACACGGTCTGCGAAGAGGCGGCCTGCCCGAACATCGGCGAGTGCTGGTCGGCAAAGCACGCGACGGTGATGATTCTCGGCCGCGTCTGCACCCGGAAATGCGGCTTCTGCAACGTCGAAACGGGCCGTCCAGATCCGCTCGACATCGGCGAGCCGATGCGCCTGGCCCGCGCGGTCACGGTACTGGACCTACGCCACATCGTGATCACGTCGGTCGACCGCGACGATCTTGCCGATGGGGGCGCCGAGCAGTTCGAGCGCTGCATCCGGGAAATTCGGGCAGCAGCGCCCGCTACGACCATCGAAGTCCTCACGCCCGATTTTCTCCGCAAAGCTGGAGCGATCGAACGGGTCGCGCGAGCCCGCCCCGACGTCTACAACCACAACCTGGAAACCGCGCCGCGGTTGTATCGGGTCGCCCGCCTGGGCGCCGATTACCAGCACTCGTTGAATCTACTGCGACGGGTCAAGAAGATCGCGCCCGCGATCTTTACCAAATCCGGGATCATGGTCGGGATTGGTGAAACAGCCGACGAAGTCTTCTCCGTGATGGACGACCTGCGCGAAGCGGACGTCGACTTCATCACGATCGGTCAGTATCTGCGTCCCACACAGAAGCACCTTCCGATGGAGCGCTACGTCACGCTCGACGAGTTTGCCGACTACGCGCGCGTCGCGCGAGACAAGGGTTTCTTGATGGTCTCCTCCTCGCCACTGACGCGCTCCTCCTACCATGCCGACGAAGACTTCCAACAACTCGTCGCGGCGCGCGAGCGCGCGCTTGGCGTCCGCAATTGAGGTTGGCAGCCGCACGGAGGGATCGGAATGCCGACTAGATCCATCAACGTCAATCCCGATCCCGATCCCGAGGAAACCGAAGAGTGGCTGCAAGCACTCGAATCGGTCTACCAGAAGGAAGGGACTGGGCGAGCCCATTATCTGATCGAACGACTGATCGATCAGATGCGGCGCTCGGGCGCCCACCTGCCGTACAAGGCGACCACCGCCTACGTCAACACGATCCACGAAGACGCAGAGCCCGAGGTGCCGGGAGAACCCGGACTGGAATACCGTATTCGTTCGATCATTCGCTGGAATGCGCTGGCGCTCGTCGTGCAGGCCAACAAAGTCAGCGCCGAATACGGCGGTCACATCGCGAGCTTCGCCTCGGCGGCGACGCTCTACGACGTGGGTTTCAATCACTTCTGGCGCGCGCCCGGGCACGAATGCGGCGGCGATCTCATCTACATCCAGGGGCATTCCTCGCCCGGCATCTACGCGCGCGCCTTCTTGGAAGGGCGACTGAGCGAGACACAGATGCGCAACTTCCGCCGCGAGATCGAATGCGACGGCCTCTCTTCCTATCCCCACCCGTGGCTGATGCCGAGCTTCTGGCAATTTCCGACGGTGTCCATGGGGCTTACCCCGCTGTTCGCCATCTACCAGGCGCGCTTTCTCAAATACCTCGAGAGCCGAGGAATCCTGGAAGCCAAGGGGCGCAAGGTGTGGGCGCTGGTGGGCGACGGCGAAATGGACGAGCCGGAATCTCTCGGCGCGATTTCGCTCGCCGCGCGCGAGCAACTCGACAACCTCGTCTTCGTCGTCAACTGCAACCTCCAACGACTCGATGGACCCGTGCGCGGCAATGGAAAGATCATCCAGGAACTCGAGGGGGTTTTTCGCGGCGCTGGCTGGAACGTCATCAAGGTCATCTGGGGCGAGCGCTGGGATCCGCTGCTCGCGAAAGACAAAGACGGTCGATTGTTGCGCCGGATGGAAGAGGCGCTCGACGGAGACTACCAGAACTACAAGAACAAGGGCGGCGCCTACACGCGCGAGAAATTCTTCGGTAAGGATCCCGAACTGCTCCGGATGGTCGAACACATGACCGATCACGAGATCTGGCTGCTCAATCGCGGCGGCCACGATCCCCGCAAGGTCTACGCCGCCTACGACCGCGCCGCCAACACGGTCGACCAGCCTTCCGTCGTACTCGCCAAGACCGTCAAGGGTTATGGACTCGGCGAGATCGGGGAAGGCGCGATGACCACCCACTCGGCAAAGAAGATGCAGGGGGAATCGATTCGGAAGTTCCGCGATCAATATCGAATCCCGATTCCCGATGATCAGGTCGACGCGGCGCCCTTCTACCGACCTCCGGATGACAGTGCAGAAATCAAGTACCTCCGCGAGCGGCGCTCGGCACTCGGCGGCTATCTGCCGACCCGACGCGAGATCGCTCCGGCGCTTCCGATTCCCGATCTCGAAATCTTCGAGCCGCTGCTCGCCGGATCCGGCGACCGCGAGATTTCGACGACCATGGCGTTCGTGCGGCTTCTCACGCTGCTCTTGCGGGACAAGAAGATTGGAAGGCACATCGTGCCGATCGTCCCCGATGAGGCCCGAACCTTCGGGATGGAGGGGCTGTTTCGAACCATCGGGATCTACTCTTCGGTCGGACAGCTCTACGACCCCGCCGACGCCGATCAGGTGATGTTCTACCGCGAGGACAAGCAGGGGCAGATTCTGCAGGAGGGCATCAGCGAGGCAGGGGCCTTCGCGTCCTGGACCGCCGCCGCGACCTCCTACAGCAACCACGGCGTCCAGATGATCCCCTTCTATATCTACTACTCGATCTTCGGTTTTCAGCGCATCGGCGATCTCGCCTGGGCGGCGGCGGACATGCAGGCGCGCGGATTCCTGCTCGGCGGAACCTCCGGGCGGACCACACTTGCCGGCGAGGGGCTCCAGCATCAGGATGGCCACAGCCACCTGGTCGCCTCGACGATCCCGAATTGCGTCGCCTACGACCCCGCCTACGGGTACGAACTCGCGGTGATCATTCATGAAGGCATGCGGCGGATGCACGTCGATCAGGAGAACATCTTCTACTACTTGACCGTGATGAACGAAAATTACCTCCAGCCGCCAATGCCCGATCGCGAGGGCGTCCGACAGGGCATCCTTCGCGGCATGTATCGCGTTCACGCCGCCGAATCGGATGCGCGATTTTCGGTTCAACTGCTCGGAAGCGGTGCGATCCTGCGCGAAGTACTCGCGGCCGCCCAGCTGCTGAAGAGCGACTTCGATGTCTCCGCCGATGTCTGGAGCGTGACGAGTTTCAGCGAACTGCGGCGCGAAGGGCTCGACGCCGAGCGCTGGAACCGTCTCCACCCCGAAGAGGAGCCCCGATCGAACTTCGTCGCGGAGTGTCTGGATCGGGATCGCGGCCCCGTCATTGCGGCGACGGACTACATGAAGATCCACGCCGAGCAGATCCGCCCCTACGTGCCGACCGATTACTACGCGCTCGGAACCGATGGATTTGGTCGCAGCGATACCCGAAGTCGCCTGCGCTATTTCTTCGAGGTCAGCCGATATTTCGTGACCATTTCTGCCCTGAGCGCGCTGGCCGACCGCGGCGCGATTCCCCGCGCGCGGGTGGCGGACGCGATGAAGAAATACGGCATCGATCCAGAGAAGCCCAACCCGGTGACCGTTTAGCGCCTGACGCGGCGTTCGCTCGCCGCGAGTGCACTTCCTTGGAGGGGATGGGTGGCCGTCGAAAAGGAAATCCTGGTTCCGGACATCGGCGATTTCGAAGATGTCGAAGTCATCGAGGTCTTGGTCTCCGCAGGCGACGCGATCGAGCGCGAAGATTCGCTCGTGACGATCGAGAGCGACAAGGCCTCGATGGAAATCCCGAGCCCCTTCAGCGGCGTGGTCGGAGAAATCGCCGTCTCGGTCGGGCAGCGCGTCAGCGAGGGGACGCTGCTCGCCCGCATCACGACATCGGACGCCGAGCCCGACGCGAAACCGATTGCCGTTGCACGCGAAGCCGCTGCTCGGGCTACGGCCGTCGACGCCGAACCGGCGGCCGTTGAAGCTTCCGAACCGACAACGAGCGACGAGCCGCGCGCGCCGCAGCCCGCCCCTGCGCTGCACGCCGCTTCCGCGGCGCGGACAGCGCACGCCAGCCCCTCCGTGCGCAGATTCGCGCGCGAACTCGGCGCGAACCTCGACCGCATTCAGGGGTCGGGTCGCAAAGGCCGCGTCCTCAAGCAGGACGTCCAGGATTACATCAAGCGAGCACTCCACCAGGGCAGCCCACCAGCGCCGCTCGAAAATGTTCTGCAGATCGCGCCCGCGCGCCCGGTCGATTTTTCGGAGTTCGGCGAGATCGAAATCGCTCCGCTCAACAACATCCGCAAGATCGCCGCAAGATCTCTGCACCGCTCATGGGCCACGATTCCCCACGTCACCCAGTTCGACGAGGCGGACATCACGGAACTCGAGGCCTATCGAAAATCACAGCAGATCGAAGCCGAGAAGCGCAACGTCAAGCTGACGGCGCTCACATTCGTGATGAAGGCGGTCGTGAGTACCCTGAAGGAGTTTCCGCAGTTTTGCGCTTCTCTCGACGAGAGCGGCGACAACCTGATCCTCAAACGCTATTTCCACATCGGCGTCGCCGTCGACACCCCCAATGGATTGGTGGTGCCGGTCGTGCGCGATGTGGACCGGAAGGGGCTCTTCGACCTCGCCGCTGAACTCGCCGAAGTCAGCGAGCGGGCCCGCAACCGAAAACTCACCCAGGCGGACCTTTCGGGGGGCTGTTTCAGCATCTCGAGCCTCGGAGGGATTGGCGGGACGGCGTTCACCCCGATCGTGAACGGGCCCGAAGTCGCGATTCTCGGGGTCTCTCGGCACCTGATGAAACCGGTCCATCTCGACGGGCAGTTCGTCCCAAGACTGATGCTGCCCCTCTCCCTCTCCTACGATCACCGGGTGATCGACGGGGCTGCGGCCGCTCGCTTTACCACCAAACTCAGAGGCGTCCTCTCCGACGTCCGCAATCTGGCCCTCTAGGCGCGGGATGGGTTCGATCGTCGAAATCGCAACTCCCGACATCGGCGACTTCGAGAACGTCGAAGTGATCGAAGTCCTGGTGTCTGCAGGCGATCGGGTCGAACGGAACGATTCGCTGATCACGATCGAGAGCGACAAGGCTTCGATGGAAATTCCGGCTCCACAGGCCGGCGTGATCCGGGAACTCTGTGTCGAACTGGGCAGCCGCGTCTCCGAGGGATCCCTGCTGCTTCGGCTCGAGGTAGACGACGCAGAGCAGCCCGCCCCTGCTGCGCCCACCTCCGCGCGCGACGTCCCCCCAATCGAGCCGGCCGATCGCGACCCGCTCGAGCAAACCCCAATCGCACAGGCACCCGCGACAGGCGCGGCTTCCGAGGCGACGCCAAGGAGTTTCACACCGTCCGATCGGCACGCCGAGGTCGTCGTCATCGGCGGTGGCCCCGGCGGTTACACGGCCGCGTTCCGGGCCGCGGACCTCGGCAAGCAGGTCGTATTGATCGAGCGCTACGAACGGCTCGGCGGCGTCTGTCTCAACGTCGGATGCATCCCGTCGAAGGCGCTGCTGCACATCGCTGAAGTCGTGAGCGAAGTCCGCGAACTGAGCGAACGCGGCGTCGATTTCGGCGAGCCGCGTTTCGATCTCGACCGGATTCGCGCATTCAAGGACGGCGTGGTCGGCAACCTCACCCGGGGTCTGGCTGGGCTCGCGGATCGGCGCAAGGTCAGCGTGCTCCGGGGTCAGGCCCGATTCAGCGCGGCCGATCAGGTTTCGGTCGCAACCGGCGAGGGAGCGACGACCGTTTCGTTCAACGACTGCATCATTGCTGCCGGATCCCAATCGATCGAACTCCCTGGGACCCCGCACGACGATCCGCGCGTGATGGATTCGACGGACGCCCTGCAACTCGACGAGATCCCGAACCGCCTGCTCGTGATCGGTGGCGGCATCATCGGCCTCGAGATGGCCGCGGTCTACGCCGCGTTGGGGTCGAAGATCACGGTCGTCGAACTGACCGACGAATTGATCCCGGGCTGCGACCGCGACCTGGTAAAACCGCTGCAGAAGCGCATCGAGCAGCGCTACGAGCGCATCCTCCTCGCTGCGAAGGTCACCCGCATCGAGCCGCAGCCCGACGGCTTGAAGGTCGACTTCGAGGGCGGCGACGCCCCTGAATCCGATCGCTTCGACCGTGTGCTGGTGGCGGTGGGCCGACGCCCGAATGGTCACGCGATCGACGCCGGCAAGGCGGGTGTCGACGTCGACGAACGAGGATTCATCGCCGTCGACAGCCAGATGCGAACCAATGCCCCGCACATCTACGCCATCGGCGACATCGTCGGCCAGCCCATGCTCGCCCACAAGGCGACCCATGAGGGCAAGACCGCGGCTGAAGTCATCGCCGGACTGCCCGCGGCCTTCGACCCGAAGGCGATTCCTTCGGTCGCCTACACGGACCCCGAAATCGCGTGGATGGGCCTCTCCGAAGCGGAAGCCAGAGCCGAGGGCATCGCGTTCGAAAAGGTCTCGTTCCCCTGGGCGGCCAGCGGCCGTGCCCAGGGAATCGGCCGCACCGAGGGCGTCACCAAGTTGATCTTCGGCGCGGAAGATCGCCGCCTGTTGGGTGCGGGAATCGTCGGTCGCAATGCGGGCGAACTCATCGCCGAGGCCGTGCTCGCGCTGGAAATGGGGGCCGACGCAGAGGATCTCGCGCTGACCATTCACGCCCACCCGACACTCGCGGAGACCTTGAATTTCAGCGCAGAAATGTTCGAAGGGACGATCACGGACCTGTATGTTCCGCGCCGCAAGAACCGAACCCGTGAGAAGTGGCGCCAGCGCGATGAGCGACGCGAATGAGTCGAGATAGAGCTGAGAGTCCGCCTCGGCGCGGAGCCACCGCAGAGCGAGAAGCAAACGACCGCGCCCAACCCCACGCGCAGATCGTGCTGTTGCGCCATGGCGAGCCTCAGTGGTCGGTGGGCGATGGCCCCGCGGTGAGCGACCCCACGCTCACCCCCTTCGGCGTCTGGCAGGCAGAGGCGAGCGCTCGCGTGCTCGCCGCCGAACACCGGTTCGACGCACTGTACGTCAGCCCTTACCGACGCGCCCGCGAGACCGCCGCCCCCCTCGTCAAGGAGACGGGGCTCGAACTGGTGACGGTCGACCCGCTCGCTGAGGTCGGCGTAGCCGTCGAGGGGTTCAGCTCGGAAGAAGCCGATCGCTACTTCGTCGAGGGCTCCCGGCGCCCACTCGGGGAGCATTGGAGCGGTTGGCCGGGTGCGGAGACCTTCCGCGATTTTCACGAGCGCGTCACATCGGGCATCACCGACATACTTCTACGGCACTCGTGCCGCGCCTATCGCGAACACGACTTCACGGTCTGGGATCTCCCCGAAGAGAAACCATCGATCGCGATCGTCGCCCACATGGGAACCAATGCGGTCATCCTCACCCACCTGCTCGACATTCGACCGGTTCCGTGGGAGTGGCTGCGTTTCGAAACCGGACTCGCCGCGTACTCGGTCCTCCAGGCGCGGCCAATCGGACCTCAGGGCTACGTCTGGTCGCTGCTTCAGTTCGACCGCGAAGACCACCTCGTCCAGGCCCGATTGCGCTGACTCGGGCTATGCTGCGCGGCGGAGGTCGCCATGGCGCGCTTGGGGCTCTACCACAATCCGGGTTGCAGCAAGCCGCGCGGAGCGCTGGAGATCTTGCGCGAGCGCGGCGCCGAATTCGATGTCGTCGAATACCTGAAACAGCCGCTCGACCGGGAGACACTCGCGCGAATCGCGGAGCTGCTGCCGAATCCTCCGGAAGAACTGATTCGCAAGGACCGCCATTTCCAAAAACTCGGGCTCGACCCAAACGGATACAAGACGCTCGAAGCGGTCATTGAACTCCTGCTCGAGCACCCGGAATTGATGCAGCGGCCAGTCCTGGTCGCGGACGATCGCGCGCTGATTTGTCGCCCGTCTGAAAAAGTACTCGAACTCCTTTAGCCGCGGATGAAGTGCGGCGGACTCCGAGCAATCGCGAGCACCTGGAGGGTTAGAATCCGCAGCCGCGACGTATCCGAGGAAGCCCTCGAATCTCCAGAGGCAGTCAATCAATCCCCCAAGGAATCCATTCAATGCTCCGAGGGAGCCGCCCGGTAATGGGAGTCGCGCAAAGGTTCGCTCGCTCACGACTTGCGATTTCAGCGCTGATCACGGCGGCGGTCTTCGCCACCGTCGCGGGCGTCCGATCCGTCGGCTGGCTCGAAGAACTCGAACTCGTCGCCTACGACTGGCTGCTTCGCTCGCAGCCGTCAATCGAGTTGGACGACAACCCGGTAGTCCTGATCAAGCTGCGCGAAGAGGAGATCCAGAAATACGGCCACCCCCTGTGCGACGCCCGCCTGGCGGTTGCGATCGAAAAACTGCGCGAACTTGGCGCGGTCGCGATCGGAGTCGACATCTACCGCGACAACCCCATTCCAACCTGTAGTGGGCGGCTCGGCGAAGAGGGTCTCCCCGAAACTGGCAGCAATCTTGCCGAGGCTGCGCTGCGCGACGATCGCGTGGTGATGATCGCCAAGCCCCTCGAGAATCCCCCGATTGCAGCACCCAAGTTTCTCGAGGGAACCGACCAGATTGCCGTCCCTGATCTCAAGGTGGACGCGAACGGAATCGTTCACCGCGCGTTCATCTACTACACCCACGAAGACGTCCCCTACTATTCACTGAGCCTGCAACTCGTCCTGCGATATCTGCGAGAGCAGGAGATCTATCCGTCCAACGATCCAGACCAACCTGAATTGATCCGAATCGGCGAGACGGCCGTTCCGATCTTTCAGCCCGATGACGGCGGCTACCACGACGCAGACGCCGGTGGCTACCAATACCTGCTGGACTTCGCGCTGGGCTACGGTGGCTTCCCGTCCTACACGCTCGAGGATCTCTACTCGAATTGGATTCCAACCAAAGCCGTGCACGGAAAGATCGCGCTGCTGGGCACCGACTCGACCACCGTCAAGGATCACTTCTCCACTCCGCACAGCGCGGGACGTCCCGACGATCCCCTGATGCTAGGTATGGAACTACACGCCCACGCGGCGAGCCAGTTGATTCGATTCGCACGCGGCGACGCCAGACCGATCGCGAACTGGAGCCAACGGGGAGAGCTCGGCTGGACGCTGCTGTGGTGTGCACTCGGTGGCGCGTTGGGAGTTTGGAACCGGTCTGGATGGTTCACCGCGATTGCGGGCACCGGCGGATTGATTGCGCTGGTCGGCGCCGCTCGCGTGGCGATCGGAGCCTCCCTCTGGATTCCGCTCGTCCCTCCCCTGCTCGCGAGCGGCGCCGCGACGGCGTTGGTAACCGGTTACCGCGCCTTTCGCGAACGCGCCGAGCGCAGCGAGGTAACCGGGCTGTTTTCCAAGTTCCTGCGCCCCGAGGTCGCCAAGGCCATCTGGGACCAACGGGACCAATTCATCGGGCCGGATGATCGCCCGCGCGCCCAGCGCATCGTTCTGACCTCGCTGATGTCGGACCTGCAGGGCTTCACGACGGCGGCGGAGTCGATGGACCCCGAGGCGTTGATGAACTGGATCAACGACTACATGGTCATCATGGCCAATCTGGTGGGCGACCACGGCGGCGTGGTGGACGATTACGCGGGAGACGGAATCAAGGCAAATTTCGGCTTCCCGATCCCGAGCACGACCGAAGCCGCAATCGCCAGAGACGCCCGCAACGCCGTGGATTGCGCACTCGCGATGGGAGCGGCGATGGACCGTCTCAACGCCGATTGGCGCGCGCGCGGCCTGCCTACGGGGCGCGTTCGGGTCGGCATCTTTACCGGGCCCGCGGTGGTCGGAATCCTCGGTGGGCGCAAGAGCATGAAATACACGACCGTCGGTGATACCGTCAATACGGCCGCGAGGCTCGAGAGTTTTGCGAAAGACGATTTCAGTTCGCAGGCGGAGCGCAGTGACTGGCGAATCCTGATCGGGGACACCACGCTGCGATATCTCGATGGCGCTGTTTGCAGCGAGGATCTCGGCAGTCACGCGCTGAAGGGAAAACACGAAACGACTCGAATCTATCGGGTCTTGGGAACGTCATAGACCGTCGATGCGACTGCCGTTTCGGGCGAATCAGGACGGCTCGATCGGACCGCGCGAAGACACCTGGTTGAACACCCCTGGCGGGCGGACACCGGAAGAAGAAACAAAAGAAGAAGAAGAAGAAGAAGAAGCGACTGGAGGTGCATGATGAAGGTTCTGGTTACGCTGATCGCGCTGTGCCTCGCCCTGGCGACCTCGGCGTCAAACGCCACTGAAGACGAGGCCGCCGACAAGACTGCCACCAAAGCGGATACCGCCAAATCAGAGGCCGCGAAGGCGGCGACAATGCCGATGTTCAAGCCGACCAACCTCGGAGCGCCGATGACGCGGCTGGGGGGCGCCACCCGAAGCACGACCGGGCCCGTTCCGCGAACCGAGGCGCTCGTACCCGAAGTCGCCGGACACACCCTGCAGGCCCAGCCCGTCCTCTATTGGTATCTCGCGGGCGAGACCGACGACCGCATCGATTTTGCGCTGATCGGCGTCGACCCGATCAATCCGATGCTCGAAGTCACCCTCGAGGGCCCGTTCGAGCCCGGTATCCAGCGCATCCGATTGGTCGATCACGGCGTGAAGCTGGAGTCCGGGCTCGACTACCAATGGTTCGTGCGCGTCATCCCGAATCCCGACCAGCGACTCTACGACCGCGTCGTCGGAGGCGGCATCCAGCGCGTCGAGCCCAGCGCAGAACTCGGCGCCAAGCTCGCGGCCGCAGAGTCAGCCGATGCCCACTACGCACTCGCGGAAGCCGGCATCTGGTACGACGCGCTCGACTCCCTCTCGGTACAGATCGAAGCGTCACCCAAGAACGAAAACCTGCGCGCTCAGCGCGCCGCACTCTTCGAGCAGGTCGGCCTCGAAGACGTGAACTGATACGGCCGGGCTTTTGCGCCCAGCCGATTTTGCGTTGGAGCGCCGAATATCCCCTCGGCGCGATCGTCGACCCGAGAAGGTTTGACGTCGCTCGAACCCCGAAGTAAGAGGTTCGATCCGCTCGCTCGAATTCCTGTGGACGGAACGCCCTGTCTGCTGCGCGATCACGCGCCGCTTCGATCGCGATACCCTGCCCCTCGAGGTGGCTGTGGTGAAGCTTCACCGATTCGTCTCGATATGGGCCGTCGTCGCAACCGCACAGCTCGCGGTTGCCGTACCGGCAGAGGCGCACGGGCTGTTTCGGATGCTCAGGACCTGGCAGATGGACTTCCATTTCCTCGGCCTCAATCCCGACTTCGACGGTGACGGCGTCTATGATCACATCGACAACTGCTACAAGAAAGCAAATCCCTTCCAGGACGACACGGACGGAGACGGTTACGGAAACGTCTGCGACGCGGATTACGACAACGATGGCCTCGTGGGATTTTCAGACTTCGGCGCGTTCTCGGCGAACTTTGCCAGCACCAACGCACTGTACAATCACACAGAGCCCGTCACCGACGCGGTTGGCTTCGGGGGCTTCGGTTTCTTTGCCGCGAACTTCGGTCTCCCCCCAGGCCCTTATGGGTCGAGAGCCTGTCCGTAACGATCCTTACCCGGCTGCCTGGCGCATCGAGGGCGCTCCCGCACATAGATCGAGCTGGGGGCATCTCTCAGCTCTCGGTCGACGCATGGGTGTGCTGCTCTTCAGCTCGTTTTTCGAAGAGGCATGATCCTCTTGTAGAGCCACGGCAAACTCACATCGAGCCGGTAGCCAACCGACGAGTGGTCGTCGTCGAACTCCTCGTAGTGGTGTGCAATCTGCGCCTCGCCCAGCCGCTTGTGCAAAACGCGCGCCCCGTAATGGAGATTGTATTGATCGCGCGCGCCGCAGTCGAAGTAGAATCCGCGCAGCGATCGCAGCTGCTTCTGCACACCCGCCTTCCGCACGAGTTCGATCGGATCGTGGCGCCGCCAGCGCGCCCAACGCTTCTCGTCGACCTCGCCGGTCTGCAGATCCATCGGCAGCGCGAAGCCGAGCGGAGCCTTCGGATCCGGATCGTAGAAGGCCGCCATCGCGAGAAACATCAGGGTGTGGGTATCGCCATCCGGTTTGGGCCGAGCGTAGAAGTCCTTCAGGAATTTCTTGCGATCCCCGCCAAATTCCGCCAACGCCGACAACACCCGCGGAATCTCGAGTCGGTAACAGAAATCGAAATTCATGTCGCCGGAGTGGCAGGCGATCGCCCCCCAGTGGCGGGCGTACTTCATGCCCTGGATCAGCGCGCCGTAACCCCCTGAAGA
>Ga0326597_10009264_pt1 | contig 13213 bp, 17 predicted proteins | sample RVTome_12_FD_203789 | JGI IMG/M metagenome (GOLD analysis project Ga0326597, IMG submission 203789) | Soil microbial communities from uranium-contaminated site in the Upper Colorado River Basin, Wyoming, United States - RVT100D185 | ecosystem: Environmental > Terrestrial > Soil > Contaminated >... | reverse complement strand
CCCACCGCGCGCTGAAAATCTGGCGCGCGCTGTGGAACAACGTGATCACCACCATGAAGCGCGCCGACGGCGAGCGCTACGCCGACGGCAAGGACCCCTCGCGCGGCATCCGCCGCAAGACGCCGCACCCGCGCAACGCGTTCTGGTTCGAGGGCGAGGCGGTGCGGCTGGTCAAACGCGCCTGGCGCATGCACAAGAAGGGCTTGGCGGCGGCGCTGGCGGTGGCCTGGGACACGATGCTGTCGCCGGGCGATGTCCGCGGCCTGACGCTGGCGCAGCTCACCGCCGACGGCCACGGCTCGCTGTTCTCGGTCGAGCGCGCCAAGACCGGGCGCTCGGCCATCGGCACCTTGAGCCGGCGCACGCTCAGACTGCTCAAGGCCTATATCGACAGCCTCGGCGTCGAGCTGCACCGCGACGCGCCGATCTTTCGCACCGCAGGCGCTGCGGCGGGGCCGAAGGGCGGGCGGCGCTGGCAGCCGGTGCCCTACACCAAGGACACCATGGCGGAGGACTTCCGCCTGGTGCGCGCGGCGCTGTTTCCCGGCGACAGCCGCACGCTGTCCGACTTCCGCCGCTCCGGCGCGATCGAGGCCACCGCCGGCGAGGTCGATCCGGCGGCGCTGGCCGGCAAGATGGCCAACTCGATCGACAGCAATCGCGCGCTGCAGGCGACCTATCAGCCGCACACCGCCACGCTGGTGCGGCTGGCCGACCGCGCCCGCGTCGCCGGCCGCGACCGGCTGCGCGCGAACAGACCAAGGCCAAAGAGTTGAATCGCAGTGCGTATGCGAGTCGAATCGCGTTTTGGCGTGCTGGTCTAACCGTTTGATGAGGGGGCAGAAAATGGCGGGAGCGACGGGACTCGAACCCGCGGCCTCCGGCGTGACAGGCCGGCGCTTTAGCAGCACAATCAAGGCGCGATTCGACTCCGGCGCGGGCAAGACCGCGCCGCAAGGCCGGCGATTCGACTCCGCGGCGGCGAGAGTTGAATCGCCAACGCGCCGGTTCGGCCAAGGTGCGGGTGCGCCATGAGGGCGCTCACCATCTGGCAACCCTGGGCCTCGCTGATCATGATCGGGGCGAAGCCGATCGAGTTCCGCGATTGGGACTACCGCACCCGCTATCCTAAGGTTGAAGGCGCTCGCATCGTCATCCAAGCCGGCGCCCGGCCGGTAAAGCTAGCGGAGGTCGAGGACATGCTCGCGCGCTGCTGGTCCTATGGTCGGCTCACGCCGTTCGGCGCCGCGGCGCTGCCGCTGTTGCAGCGGTTGCAGGCGGCCTATAAGTGCCGCGGCGTGGTCGAACTCGCGGCCGGGCTCGGCACCGCCGTGCTCGGCACGCCGCGGCTCATTGACGGCCTGTTCGATAAGCCCGATTCCGATCGGCTGATGCATCATCAATGGGCCTGGCCGCTGAGCGACATCGAGCCGTTCGCCGCGCCGGTGCCGGCGCGCGGCGCGCAGGGGTTTTGGCACTGGCCCGGTGGAAATCGCTCATGAGCCTGACGGACATGGGCCTCGGGGGGCGCTGGCGAGGCCTGAAATCGCACCGGCGGGCTGCTCTGGGCGTTTTTTTGTTAACCACCGCGGCCGATGATGCGGCATGGCCGCCACCCTGCCCCGCCGCGCCCCGCCGCCCGCCAAGGCGCTGGCGGCCCGCCGCGCGCTCTGCGCCGACCGGCTCAAGCTGGAGCGCCAGATGGCGCCGCTCGCCGCGCAGGCGGCCGAGCTCGACGCCAAGCTCAAGGCCATCGCCACCGACCAGGGCGACAGCTTCAAGGAGGATTTCGGCGGCGAGGGTTTCGTGGCGGCCTCCGGCCGCATCGAGGCCGAGTTCAAGGGCGAGCTGCCGGTGGTCCAGGTCGAGGCCTTCACCGCGCTCAAGCCGGCCGAACGGGCGCGCCTTTGCGAGCGCGGGCTGATTCGGATGGAGCAGAACTTCAGCCGCCCCTCCAACGGCCGCGTCACGGTCAAGCTGCTGTGAGGCCGCGGCGCAGCGGGCGGTTTGTAGCACGCTCGGCCAAGAGCGGCCGCTTCGTCAGCCGCGGCTACGCCCGCCGCTGGCCGGCGATCACGGTGGTCGAGCGCATGCGCCGCCGGCGCAGCCGTCGCCGCAAATAAAAAAAGCCCGCCCCGGCCGGGCGGCCGGGGCGACAAGCGCAACACTGGACGTTAGGCTGCCTGCCTCGCCGCACCTTGGCACAACGCGGAGGACACTCCGATGACGGTGGCGCAGCTGCGTGAACTACTGCAGGCGTTCGATCCGCAAGCTCGGGTCGTGGTCGAGGGCTACGAAGGCGGCTTCGACGACGTCCGCGCGGTGGTCCTTGTCGACCTCGCGGTCAATGTACACTCACCAGCCGACTGGTATATGGGGGCGCACGATGTTGTCCACGGTCCGACGCGGAAACCGATCGAGCGTGTGGCCTATCTCGCCTCCAAGCGCCGCGGCGAGCGCGCGCGCGTGGACGTGATCATGGACGCGCAGGGGCGTGTGCTGAGCGCGTTGCCGGAATCAAAATAGGCCGCCATGGAAGCCGTGAGCATCACCCTGAATATCCCCGGATGGGCGGTGATCGTCATCGCGCTGATGTTCGTTGTCACTGTGTCGCTCAGCCTCTACCGGACCTTGCTCGAAGTCAAACTGCACAGGTTGAGACGTCACCTGGGAGATTAGCCCGCAGCCGGCGGGCGGCATCAGCGCGGAAACAGCAGCCGCGCGCCCTCCACCAGGCCGGCGCCGACGGCGCTGCCGGCGGCGAGCAGCCCGCCGTAGATCAGCCGGCTGACGCGGGCGGCGCCGCGGCGCTCGGCGCTCTCGCGGCGGTAGCTCGCCACCGCCGGCTTGATCTCGCCCAATTCGTGGGTCAGCAGCGCCACCGATTGCGACAGCCCGCTGACCGCGGCGCGCAATTCGCGCCGGTGCGCCCCGGCGAATTCGCGCTCCTGGTCGTGGGCGCGCACCAGGTTGCGCACGTCGGCGCGCAACTCGCCGATGGCGGTGGACAGTTCGTGCAGTTCGCCGGGCATCTTTGCTCAATGATTGCTCAATGCTTTGTTGGCCAGCAGCCCTGGCGGGCGCCGAACTCGTTGGCCTTGAGCACCTGGTTGACGGTTACGGCGGTGTCGCCACGGGCCGAATAGCTGATCGGCTCACGGCCGGCGCAGCGCGCCTTCAGGCTCTGCTCGCGGCTCGGGCCACGTGTCGCGGTTGTAGCCGTCGGCGCGCACCCAGTCAGGAACGCCAGCGCCGACAGCGCGGCGAGCAGCCGCACGGTCGCTGGCGCCCTTGGCGATCTCGGCCAATTGCGCGGCGTCCCACTTGGCCTGCATCCTTTGGTGTTCATCGCGCACTCCCACGCTGTAGGCCACGGTGCCGAGGACGGCCAGCGCCAATGCCGCCAGCGCCGCCCGCCGCAGCGGCGCAAACAGCGCCGCCAGCGCCGCCAGCGCGGCGATCACCAGCGCGGCGGTGGAATATTTCCAGATCAGCGGCCACAGCCCGGCCAGCGGCCACAGCCAGTCAGGCGTCGACATCGCGGCCAAGCTCGAACACGGTGTACTGCTCGCTCGGCGCCACCGGCCGCAGCAGTCCGTTGTCCTCCACCGCCAGCACGGTGACGCGGGTGACGGCGTATGTCACCCCGCCGCGGCGCACGCGGCCGAGTTCCTCGCCGGCCACCGCCAGCACCCGCAGCGGCGCGCACGGCGGCGGGTTGCGCGCGCCGTTGACCGCGGCCAGCGCCGCCGCGGCGTCGCCGTCGAAGGCTTGCACCAGCGCCTCGATCTGGGCGCGGCTGTCGCACAGGATGGCGCTGAGCAATTGCGCCGGCGCTTGCTGCTGCGCGCACGCCGCGGAGATCATGGTTTGGCCGCAGCCGGCAATCAGCGCGGCGATCAGCAGTATTTTACGCATCGCAGCCTCCTCACAGCATGGCCCAGTACCAGCGCCAGATGCGCTGCACGTAGGTGGTGGTCTCCGCGGCGTAGCGGCCGGTGACCGACGGCAGGCACGCCGCCGTTGCCGTCCATTCGTCCGGCGTGGAACAACGCTGCCAGGCCTTGCGGATGTTGCCGGCGCCGGCGTTGTAGGACGCCATGGCGTGATCGTGGCGGCCGAAATCGGATAGCGCGGCCCACACCCGCCGCATCTTCATCATGTAATAGGCGCCGGCCGCGATCGCGGGTTCGGCCAGCCGGCGGTCGATGGCGCCAAGCCCAAGCTCGCGGGTGACTTCATCCCAGGTGCGCGGCATGAACTGCGCGATGCCGGCGGCGCCGGCGTGGGACACCACATCCGGGTTGAGCTTGGATTCCTGAAACAGCTGCGCCTTCCACAATTGCCACGGCAACCCGGGCAACCAGTTGGCGGCGGCGGCCTTGATCGACTTATCGTAAGTCGCCGGGAAGCGCAGCCGCGGCGCAGCCGCCTGCGGGCGCGGCGGCGGCGTCGGCACTGCCGGCGGCTCCAGCGGAATCTCGGCGGGGGCTTCCACGCTCGGAGGCAACGCCGGCGGCGGCGCTTGGCGCCGCGTCATCAGCAACATCAGCGCGGCGACGACGGCGAGCGCCGCCGCAGCAATCAAGAGCTTGCGCATCTCAGCTGATGGCGAAGCCGATCAGCAGCGCCACCGCCAGCAGCCTGGCGCCGTAGTACAGCGCCGCCGCCCGCTGCTCGCTGTCGATGCGGTCGAGCACGGCGCGCATGTCGCGGCCGGTTGACCACGTCAGCAGGCGGAGCATCCACCACATCAGCAGCAGCGCGGCGGCGGCATAGCCGAGCTTGAGCAGCGCGGAGACGATCAGGATCGATTGCATCAGAGAGTCCTCGCTGCTGTGCGCCTCAATTCACCTGCGCGCCGCGGATGTCGCCGGCGGTAGTGACGGTGACGAAGCTGACGCCGTCGATGGCGTTGCCGGCGCCGCCGCCGACGCCTTGGCCGTCGGCGCTGTCCTCGCCGTCCTGGCCCGGACCGCCGCCGTCGCCGCCGTCGGAGCGGCCGGCGCCGCCGGCCTCGGTGGTGCCGGCGGCACCGCCGTCGAAGGCGGCGCCGGGCAGAGAGCCGGCGCCGCCGCCGCCGCCCTCGTTGTTGCCGCCGCCGCCGCCGCCGCCGCCGCCGCCACCCCAGATCTCGCCGGCGGGATCGAGTTCGACCGCAGAGCGGGTGTAAAGCGCCGGGCCGGCGTCGTCGCCGTCGATCTGGTCGCGACCGCCGTCGCCGCCGCGGCCCTCGATGCGGCCGTTGTTGACGACGACCACGGCGACGCCGGCGGCGAAGCTGCCGACGTCGAATGCCGGCGCCGCGGTCGAATCCGAGCCCACGATCACGCCGGCCTGGATGATGCAGCGCACGGTGTCGCCCGACTGCGCCGCCGGGTAGAGCGCGTCGTGGGTGACGCGCAGATCGAAATTGAGCGTGTTGACGTCGATGGTCACGACATCGAGCGTGGGATCCTCCGGCTCCAGCCCGGAGAACAGCATCTCCTCGGCCTCCAGCGTGATCCGCTGCGGCGGCGGCTCAAGCCGCGTCACCTGGATCGGCACCAATGCGGCGGCGCCGGTGTCGTCCTGCAGCGGCCAGGCCGAGAGCTGATAGCCGCCGCCGAGCTGCGGCGCCACGCCGCCGCCGTGCTTGTCGAGCGCGAATTCGAACCGGCGCGGCGGGTCGCGGAAGCGCGCCAGCAGGATGTCGTTGACGCGGTCGGCGGCGGTGCGGCCGAACTGCGGGATCCAGCGCGAGGCGATCTTCTTGATCGCGGCCGAGCCGTAGTCGGCTTCCTTGGCGGCATCGACGGCCAGCGCGCTGGAACGGTAGTTGTCGAGATCGCCCAACGGCCGCAGCGGGTTGATCCGGCCGAAATAGGTCAGCACCTGCGACAGCCGCCGCTCCGGCTGCTCCTTGATCGCCAGCGAGCCGGCGAGGATGTCGTCGGCGGTGAAGCTGTCGGCATCGGTGGAGATCTCGCGCAGCACCTGCAGCCGGATCAGCTGTTCGAGATCGTCCCACCACAGCGCCAGCCCGTTCTCGATCAGTTCGGCCACCAGCTTGGCCGCCGCGGTCGGCTCCGCCACCACGCCGGTGTAGACGCGGCCGAGATAAGCCTCGGTCTCCGCCTGCCAACTGCTGAGCGGGATATACGAGGCCGGCACGCCGGCGCGCTGCAGCAGGTCGGCGATGATGTCGGCCACATCCTGCGCGCTGTAGACCAGACAGAGCTGGGCGCGGTCCTCGGCGTCATGCGCCGCCGCCGCGGTGTTGAACTGCGCGCGGGTGAGATAGATGTCGTCGCCGTCGCCGAAGTAGGGCCCCGCCGGCGGGGTGAAGGCGGCGGTGTGGCGCGCCACCTTCGACACCCGCAGCTCGTCGATCAGGCCGACAAAGCGGCGGTCGCCGTTGCCGTCGGCGCCGACCCGATAGGTGCCGGCGAAATTGGGGATCGAGTCGGTGTCGGTTGCGCTAGCGATGGCGCTGCCGTCGCGGTAGAGCGTGAAGTCGTTGCCGCTGCGCACGACCTCCAAATGATACCAGCTGTCGACCACGATCGCGCCGGCGGCGCTGGCAACGCTGATGATGACCACCGCGGCGCTGATCACCTCGAACGTCAGCGTGCCGTTGGTGGCGACGCTCAGCCGGTACTGGTTGGTGGCGCTGGCGCCCTGGCCAAAATAGGCGCGGGCGGCGCCCAGGCCCGTCACCTTGGCGCGGCACTCCAAGGTAAAATCGCCGGCGAAGGCCCAGTCGTCGCTGTCGGGAAAGGTCACGGTATCGGTGCCGTCGAAGCTGCCGGCGCCGGGCGCGAAAGCAAAATCGGCGCTGTCGATCGAGGGGCTGCCGTTGAGCGTGGGGCTGCGCGCCGACGCCGAGGAGTCGGAAAAGTCGCTGTCGAAGTGCATCAGCAGCAGCGCGTCGGCGTCGTTGCCGATGTCGCTGTCGCGCCAGTAGGCGCAAATCTCGCTGCCGCCGAGGTTGAGATAGCCGGTCTGGCCGTATTCGTCGTCGCCGACGCCGGCCGGCGCCAGCGTGGCCAGGCGGTCGGCGGCGGCGATGGCCGCCGACAGATAGCCGCTGTTGGGCACCGGCACCTGGGCGCGGTCGCCCTCCAGCAGAATAAGCGCGTCCTTGCCGACCAGGCTGACCACGCCGTCGGCGTCCGGTCCGTCGATGGTTTCGATCAGAAAGTGCCGGGTCTCCTGCTGCCGCAGCACGCCGCCGGGCAGCGGCGTGCCCTGATAGTGCGCGGTCTCAAACGCATCGGGCGCGAAGCCGTCGATCCAGCGCAGCGCCCGTCCGCGCAAAAACGGATGGCGGGCGCGGAACTTGCCCCAGTAGCTGCCTTGTGCGAACGGATCGTAGGAGCGTTCGGCGCGGTACTTGTCGCCGCCGGGGCCGGCGTCGTTGTCGCGATGGTCGCGAAACTTCACCTTCAGCGTGGCGCGCTGACCGAGATCCTCGCCCAGCGACACCGTCGCCGGGGTGAACTCGATGTCGATGACATCGGGAAAGCACTCGATCTGCCGCGGCAGCAGCGCGCCGGCGTCGACGGCGTGGCGCAGGGTGACGCCGAGCTCGACGTAATTGGGGCGGTCCTGGCTGGTGGCGAGACTGTTGAAGCACTTCTTCGTGCCGGTGACGCCGAGCGCCGCCGCGCACGGCGCCACGCCGTAGCTCAAGCCGCAGCGATCGAGCTCGAGCTCGATATACTGCAGCGCGACGCCGTGGGCCATGTCTAGTGGCTCACGACTAGACCAGACCCTGCATGCGCAGGTCGAACTCGAGCAGATGGCTCTGCTCGTCGTGGCGCGGCAGCGGCGGCTCGCTCAGCCAGCAATAGGCCACCTCGTCGGGATAGCTCTGCGGCCGCCAGGCGAAGAAGAACGGATGATCGCGCGTCGCCGCCAGAAAGGCGTCGATGTCGCTGCGGTAGTCCGCCGGCGCGATCAACCGGAACGGCGCGTCCGATTCCAGCGTCTCGCTCAGCACGATGCGGCCGAGAAAGTTGCCGCTCTCGGAGCGGTTCGAAACGGTCTGCGGCCGGCGCGCGAACACGATCGGGCTGTAGCCGCGCCACAGCCCGCGCGGCATGACGAGCGAGCGGCCGCAGTAGAGCACGGCGGCGCGCGGCGCCGCCGGCGGCGAGCCGTCCTGGATCAGATGCAGCCGCAGCTGCGCCAGCACCTGCGGCACGAAGCGCAGGATCAGCGCGGTGTCGTCGGCCGGCAGCGTCTCCTGCACCAGGATATTCGGCGGCGACACCGAGTCGTCCTGCAGTTCGACCGCGATGGCGGCGGAGCCGAAGTTGTGGCCGAACAGCGCCAGGTAGTCGACCTCCTGGGCGTCGAACTGCACCACCAGGTCCTGGTCGATGGCGCTGTCGGACAGCCAGAACAGGTTGGTGGCGGCATTGGCCAGGTTGTCGGCCGGGTGGTCGGCGTCGGCGCCGTCGGCGGCGACCGCGCCGGCGCTGGCCAGGTTGTGCCAGCCGATGAACGGCTTGTCGGCCTCGGCCGGCTCGAGCGCCAGCGCCTGCGCATTGACGATCACCGCGCCACGCTGATGCTGTAGCCGTCGCGCTGCGCCTGCGCCAGCGTCTCCACCAGTTCGCGGGTGTAGCGGGCGAAGAACTCGCGCCCGCTCGGCAGTTCCACCCGCAGCGTGCGGCCGCCGCCGGAGCGCTCGGGGCGGTCGACGGTGACGCGCTCGCCCGAGGCCAGCGCCATCGGCATCATCACGTTGTCGCGCGCGCTGATGCCGCCGGGCACCGTGAACGAGCCGCCGGCGGCGAAGCCGGCGACCGCCGTGGACTTGATTGCCGCCACCAGCGCCGCGCCTTGCCCAAGCATCGTCGCCGCCGCGGCCAGCCCCAAGGGGAAGCCGAGCTCGAGCGCCTTGGCGCCGGCGGTGAACATCGAGATGGTGGCCTGCACGATGGCGGCGGCCTTGGCGATCGCCGCCATGGTTTTCGACTCCTTGCCGAAGGCACCGGTGAGCTGAGCAAAGCCGCCGGCGACGGCGGCGAGCCCGGTGCCCCACTGATCACGCACCTGAGCGGCGATGGCGGCGCTGGCCTGGCCGTACTGCTCGGCGCTGATGATGCCGCGGGCGAAGGCGGAATTGAGCTTGTCGAGTTCGGCCTGCTGCTGCTGCGCCGGGGTGGCGAAGGCGGCCATGATGCCGGCGGCTTCCTTGTCCATCTGCCCGGCCAGCGCCAGCGCCTTCTGTACCCCGGCTTCTGTGGCTTTGGCCTCAAGCGTCAATTTCTTGAACGCCGCTACTATATCATCGGTCAGTATCTTGCCGAAGCTTCCGGCCTTGTCGCCCAGCGTTTTGAAGATGTCGAGTTCTTGAATTTTTGCAATGAACTCATCGAAGGTTCCGGTTGCCTTGGCGATGCCGACCGCAATCAGCGCCGCCCCAGTCGCCAGGAGAGTGAACCGCGATGCCAGCGTTTTGAGCGCGCCTAGAAACTTACCGCTCACAATCAGAGCGATGAATGTTCCGAGCGGCCCGATCACGCCGGCGACGGCGCGCGTGAAGGTGCCAAAGACAAGCGCCGCCGGGCCGAGCAACGCCGCCAGCAAAGTGGTGGCCAGGATGGAGTTTTGCACCGATGGGCTGAGTCGAGCGAATGCGTTGACCAGCCTGTCCAGGGCACCGACGACGGGCCCTGCCACCTGTGTCATGAAGCGGTTAAAGATGGGAAGGAGAATTGTCCCCATCTGCGTGCCGACCTCCTGCAGCCGCGAGCTGAGGATGCGCATGCGGTTTGCCGGACTGTCGAGCGTGTTGGCGAGATCGCCCTGCGCGTTCTTGGTTTGAGCGATGATGGCGAGATAGCGGCCGAGAATCTTTTGCTGATTTGTCAGAGTGTCGCTGGTGCCGACGAGGCCGAGGTTGAGCAGTGCAGTCTTGACCGCCGTTTCGCTGATATCGACGCCGAGTCGTCGCAGCGGTTCGATTTCGCCGGAGATCGCCGATTGCAATTTTTGGAACGCCTCCTCCGGTTTGAGATTGAAGAACGAAGCCAAATCGCCAGTGAGCTGGGTCAAGCCTTTTGACAATGACAATGCGGTCGAGCTGGTCAGTCCGGCGGCGGTCGTCATCTGGTAGAAGATCGCGATCGTCTTGCGCATCTCGATCGCGTTCATGCCGAGCGAGCGGCTCATTTCCTCCGAAAAGGCCCGCGCCGCAGCGGCTGACGTGCCCATCGCAACATTAAATAGATTGTCGCTCTCGGCTGCGTCGGAGGCGAGCTTGAACAGCACTGCGCCGAGCGCGGTGATTGGAGCGGTCACGCTGACACTGAGCGTTCGCCCGATCTTCTGCAGCGACTTGCCCATACTATCGAGCGCTTTCGATTCGCGCTCGAGATGTCGGCCAAAATCGCTGACGCCCTTGCCGGCTACTTTGAGCGCGTGATCGAGCTGTGCGGTGTCGGCGCCGATCAGCACCCGCAGCGCGCCGATCACTGCATTGCCGGCCATGTCAGCGCTCCTTTTGCTTTGGCCCGCCGCCGAGCGCGGCGGCCCACATTGCGGCGGCGAGCTTCTGCTGCTGCCAGGACTGCGGCGGCGCGCGCCGGCGCGCCTGCAGCTTGCGCAACGGCGGCAGCTTCTTGGCGCGCGTCAGCGCGGCGATGTGCCAGGCCAGCCAGGCGCGGTCGTTGTGTTGCTCGAGGCGGCGCTCGCCGGCGGCGTCCAACACCAGCGCCAGTTGCCGCGGCGTGGCGGCCCAGAACTCCGGCTCGCCTAAGCCTTCGCGGCACCAGCGCCGGCAGAGCCCGCGCCAGTCCCAGCCGCCGCCGCCGCCGGCGCCGCCGCCGCTTGCGGCGGCGGCGGCGGAGGAGGGTCGCCGCCCTCCGGGAAGGCGGCGGACAGCGCCTTGCCGATCAGCCCCATGGCGGCGACCAGCCCGCCGGCGGCGAGGATCAGTTCGCCCGCCGCCTGCAGATCCAGTTCGGCATGGTGCTGGCGCAATCCCGCCCACAGCACCTTGCGCAGCAAGCTCATCGAGACCCGCTCGGGGTCGCTCAAGTCGGCGGCGATCGCCACCACGCCCTTGCCGGCGATCTCCTCCAGCGCGCAGATGGCGTCGACCGAAAAGCGCAGCGTGTAGCTCACGCCGCCGGCGTCGAAGCCGGTCTCGCCCTTGTGCGGATTGGCCATGCTCGGATCCCTCATCATAGCTACGATGATAACAGCCAAGGAGATAGGCCCAACTTAAGGCGTGGCGCCACGAGTGACCGACCTCGTCCTTCGAGACGCCGCCTTCGGCGGCTCCTCAGGATGAGGCCTTCGAGACGCCGCCTTCGGCGGCTCCTCAGGATGAGGCCTTCGAGACGCCGCCTGCGGCGGCTCCTCAGGATGAGGTCTTCGAGACGCCGCCTTCGGCGGCTCCTCAGGATGAGGCGTTCGAGACGCCGCCTGCGGCGGCTGCTCAGGATGAGGTCTATCGAAGCGATCCTCATGCTGAGGAGCGTCGCCATGCGACGCGTCTCAAACCATAGGGATCGCGGGCGTTGTCAAGCGAGCCGCTATGAGACCCTGATCAGACCTGGGTCAGGAACGGCCGGCCGGAGAGTTTGAACGTCGCGGACGCCGTCATCTTGTCGTCGAACGGGTCCTCCGGCTCGACCCCGGTGAGGTAGGCCTCGAATTCAAAGTACGAGGTGTCGGGGAACAGCACCCGGCGGCTCTTGGTGGCCTCGGCCGACGGCAGGTTCAGTTCGGCCAAGAGCACCGTGATGGCGCTGCCGCCGGGACGGAAGTTGAGTTCGAGCGAGATTTCGCCGCCGTCCTTCAGGCCGGCGATGAACTGCCGCCATTCGTCCGGGCTGAGCATGTGCGAGGCGTCGATCGAGTCGCGCGCCAGCCCGGGCCCGCTGATCGAGGTTACGAAGGCCATGTTGCTGAAGGTCTCCGGCGACAGCCCGTCGCCGGTCTGGAATTTTGAGCCAAAACCAAGTTCTGCGTCCGCGGCCATGGCGGCATCTCCTGTTCAGTGGTGATAGGGTGATTGTCAGTGTTGGCCTGAGCGCGTTGCGCTTTGCCCCGTTCGTCCCCGCGCAAGCGGGGACCCACGAGCTCCGGGCCCAGCGGTTATTTTCGCTGGGTTCCCGCTGGCGCGGCAACGAACGGCGAGCGCACCGGGCTCAGCCGCCGGCGCGCATCTTCGCCGCCAGCCGCTGCGCCTTGCGCGCCAGCCGCCGCCGCGCCTTCTCGATCTCGGCGGCGAGGCGGTCGCGGATGCCGTCCAGAACGCCGCGCACGTTGGCGTCCCAGGCCGGCCGCAGGTGCGGCTGCGCCGCCTGCCGGGCGTTGCCGAACTCGGTCTGCACCGATTTCGGGTGCGACGTCGGGCCGACGAACACCTCCACGGGCGATTGTTTCACGTGCAACCGCCGCTGCCGCTTCGACAGCCTGGTCGAGACCTGCGGCGAGGCCGCCAGCTTGCCGGTCAATTTGGGCGCCAGCCGCGCCTCGGCGGCGGCGATCGGCTGCGCCTCGGCCTTGAGCGTGCGCAGCAGCACGTTGCGGGCGGTGGCCTTGGGCAGTTCGGCCAGCGCGCGCTGCAGCTGGCGCAGGCCCTCGACCGCAAAACTCTGCCGCGGCATCAGGCTCCCCGCTCGATCGCCGTAGCCCGGATGTAGCGCAGCGAAATCCGGGGCCGCCGTTCCCGCATTGCGCTGCGCTGCATGCGGGCTACAGGCCTGGCCATCAGCGTTCCTCGTACCAGATCAGGTAATCGCGGCTGACGCGGTGGAGCTTGGCGGCGTTGTCGAAATCCTCGCGCTCGCCGTCGAAGAAGATGCCCTGCACCACGATCGCCTCCGCCGGCGAGTCCTCGCCCCACAGCATCGTTCCGGAAAAGCCGTCGAGGCGCTGTTTGACCAGGTCGGCCAGCGCCGCCGCGTTGTCGAGCGAGGCCGCCCAGCAGTCGAGCTGCAGCCTGGTCTGCACCAGGCCGGAGGCGGCGCTCATATGATGGTCGCCCACCGCCGAGATGCGGCTGTAGACGATCGAGGGCCCGGTGTCGCCCTGGGGCAGAATGAGCGGGTGCACCCGGCTGCCGACGATCGCCGCGATTGCGGCGTCGTCGAGCAGGTAAGCGCGCAGGCCCACCCGCATGTCGGCCAGCGTCACGGCTGCACTCCAAGCTTGATTTCATTCTTGCGGTCGAGCGCCGAGCGCCCCGGCGGCGGGTCGCCCATCA
>Ga0326597_10009263_pt1 | contig 13214 bp, 11 predicted proteins | sample RVTome_12_FD_203789 | JGI IMG/M metagenome (GOLD analysis project Ga0326597, IMG submission 203789) | Soil microbial communities from uranium-contaminated site in the Upper Colorado River Basin, Wyoming, United States - RVT100D185 | ecosystem: Environmental > Terrestrial > Soil > Contaminated >... | reverse complement strand
AATGCTGCGGCGGCAGTGTTCGGGGGCTTGGTTCTCTGTAGCCCCGACGGGCAGGTGCACAACCTGACGCTTCACCCGAGCCTCATTCCCGTGATTGCCATCCCTGAGCGTCAACTTCCGACGAGCGAGGCCCGGTCTTTTCTCCCCGAGACGTTTTCGCGCCAGCTCGTTGTGCGGAGCCTGGGGCGGGTGGGGGCGCTGGTGGCCGGTCTCACCTCGGGCGAACCAGCGCTGCTGGCTGCCACCATGGGTGACGAGTTGCACGAGGGTCCGCGCAACCAGCATCGACCCGAGGTCGCCAAGCTCATCGATGTGGCTCGGGGTGCGGGTGCCCTCCATGCCTGCTGGTCGGGAGCGGGACCTTCCGTGCTCGCCCTGGTACTCGAAGACTCGGCAGCGACCCTGGTCGAAGCCCTCTCGCTAGAGGTCTACCCCGGGATTGTCCGGCGGTATCAAGTCGCCACGACGGGCCTCATCTGACTTCCCGGGCTTGACACGGGAGGCCGTGACCGGCAAAGCTAGTTCTTTCCCCAATCAGCTATTGATGCACGAGGTTTTATGGGTTCCCTGATCAAGAAGAGGCGCAAGAAGATGTCCAAGCACAAGTACCGCAAGCGCCTCAAGGCCAATCGCCACAAGAAGAAGTAAGGAGAGGGCCAGTATCGGCCCTCTCTCCGTTTCTCACCGTTCTTCCAGAAAGCGCTCGATCTCCTCGACCAGACCGTCGACCGGGTCGGGCGAACGCCTGACCTCGCTCGGCTCGGACTGTTCGAGTTTCTCGATGTACTTGACGAGTTCCTCATTGTCCGCCACGACCGCATCGACAGAGAACCGGAACTCGGCCGCTGCTGCCGCCAGGTCGGCCAGATCAAAGGGGAGGCCGAGTATCTGAGTTGCCTTGCGAACCAATGCGTGGACACCTGGTGGGTAGGTCTGGTTCGAAAGGTAATGAGGGACGGCTGCCCAGACCGACATGGCTTCCAATCCGTGTTCCGCCAGAGCCTGAGTCAGCACACCGACGATCCCCGTCGGGCCCTCATAGGCGCTGATACCTACCTCGTGATCGGTGAGCAGCGAGATGTCCGAGGCGGCTCCGACCAGGGGCACCGGCCGGCTGTGAGCAACCTGACCCAGGAAGGCGCCGAGGAGGACGACTCTGCTGACCTCCAAGTCCACCAGGGTTGCGGCGATTTCGTCGGTGAATGCGCGCCATCGCAGATGTGGCTCTTCGCCAACGAGAACCACGAGGTCGCCGTCGGTGTGATGGAGGGCGTGGAACTCGTTCTCCGGCCAATAAACCGACCGGATCCCCGACTCGAATTGCACTTCAGGCCGCCGCGCCTGAAACTCATAGAAGTCGTCGGGATCGATGTCGGCGAAGGCGTCGCCCTCCAGGGTTGCGATCAGGTGACGAGCCGCCCCGGTAGAGGAGTCGCCGGCATCACCCCAACCCGCAAAGGCGCACACTGCCTGCGGATTGCGCAAACGGGGCCGGCGGACCCAGCGGACGGCGGTCACCAAGTCACCCTAATACTCGGCCTGTAACGAGAAGAAGGCGCCTGATTCCTCAGTCGCCTTCTCTGTTTCGGTGCAGCGCCCTATCCCTCCGGGGACTCGTCGGCGGTTTCGGGGCTTTCCGGTTCCTCGGCCGATGCTATCGATTCGGCCGGTGAATCCTCTTGATCTTCTGCAGTGGCATCGTCGCCTTCAGCTTCGGCGGCCTCGTCATCGTTGGGGGTATCTCCGGTGAGGGTGTCCAGACCCTGGGGGGTGTCGCCTGTGATGGATGGTTCTCCGTCTCCGGTGTCGTTGATGTCGAAGGGCGAGTCGAAGTCGCTCAGCGGGCCGAAGCCGAGGTTGGTCGTGACGGTGGACTGTGGGGCGGTCGTGATCGCTTGGGGATCGGCCAGCGTGATCGCCGGGGGGTTCTCCGTCGGCTGCGTGTCGGCCAGGGCTAATCCGCCGATTCCAAGGGCGCTCAACGCAGCCACGCTGGCAACCATCTTCCATTGGGGAGAGCCGTACTGGTCTCGGGTTTGCATCGTTGGATCCTCGGGGTTTCGGTGCTTGATCAGTTTGCCGCCATTGTGTGAGACAGACCTGAGACCGATATGAGTCCGCTCTCATCAACACGACGAGCACTTTCCAACCACTGCTTGACCAGGTAGAGCCGGTCCCGAGCTGCGTCGGGCCAATTGGGACGCTGGACCCGGAACGGCCCGGTCGCCAGTGACAAGATGACGGCGGCGACCCGGCGACGCAGGTCAACCGGATCCAAGCGAGTATCCGCCCGCTTCAGGAGTTCGTTGGCAAACTCGCGAATTCTGAGATTGCCGTGGCCGTGAGCTAGAACCGCCAGGTGTCCAATCATGGTGGCGGGATCATCGGCTGCTCGTCCCATCCCGAAGGCGTCAAAGTCGAGCAGTCCCACCACCCGGTCGCGAGCGACCATCACCTGAGCCTCGTAGAAGTCACCATGGACTGGAGAGGTGACCGGCATGGTCTCTGGCCCGATTCCGTCGACGAGATCCTGGATCATGGGCGTCTGCTCCGGTAGTAGCGCCGAAAGCAGCTCAGCCAGGCGGGGAACCCTCGCTATCGGTGAATTTGCCTTCCAGGTCCGGTCGGGAGCCGGGAGAGCTGTGAGAAGCGACTCCAGCGCGGCCGGCTTGGGCAGCGGCCCCCGCGAAATCAGCTTCTCTCGCAAGGTCGAGCCGGTCAACGCCTGCAAGACGATGATTCCCAACTCGGTTGAGTATCCCAGCGAGTGGGGAACCGGCAGGTGCCCGACCAGCAACTGGTGGATCTTGTGGAGTCGCTGGGCCTCGGAGGGGGGCACGATTTTGAGGTAAACCGCACTCGAAGAGCGGGACACTTCGACCACGGCCCTCTTGCCCGGCCGGTAGGCACGAAGCCTGGTGCGGACCTTGCCGGGGCGAAGACCAATGTCATCGAGAAGGGCGCCGGTGGTACCCGGATCGAGGGCTGAAGCAAGCCCGGGAAGCTGGGGATCGAAGGGGACCCGCCACAACCCGACTCGGGCACCGCCGTCGCCCTCCACGATCAGGGCACCCTCGGGGATCTCCCCCGACACTGCGACTAGCTGGTGTTCGCCAGGTATCTGGCCGCCCTCCAGCTTCGCTCGGTAACGAACGGTGATGCTGCGGCCTGGCCACCAGGTCACCCCGATGGCGTCGGCCGCAGTGACTCTGGCTTCCAACTCCTCGCCGAGGGCGAGCAAAGGCTCGGGAATGCCCGGCGCCAAAAGAGCCGCCATGGCAGGAACCCTGGGGTCGGTTAACTCAGCAGTGAGCGGGTGGCTAACAGTCACGTTCGCACTCTGCCCGACGTCGATGAGACACCCATTAACGATCAATGAGATGATTCTTAGAATTGGGAGACTCGTTCTTGTGACGCTTCACCCGTATATACCGGGTCAACCGTCACAAGAACGGTCGGGAGACCTTGCGACCCCACCGCCCTGGTCGATAACGACGAAGACGGAGGCTGTTGAGAACAACCGAGACCGATGAGAAGGCCATGGCCCCGGCCGCGATCATCGGATCCAGTATGACTTCATCATACTCCATCCGGACCACCCCACCTAGGGTGGGGTCCGTTTGCGGTGGCTATTGGGTTTGGGGTTGGCAAGTTGAGGCCCCGGCGGAGGGGACGCCGGGGCCTCGCCTTCTGGCGTCGCAGGTCGGGGAGGGGGAGAGAACCAGAACCGCAACGCCCAGAAGATCTCTAACGCCAGAAGACCTCTGACGCCCGAAGACCTTTATGTCCCTTCGGGGAGGATTCGCCCCCGGACCCGTGGGAAACGGACCGGTGCGTGGGTGTAGCAGTGGTCGCGACGGTTGTATTGGCTCAATTTCGTTGCGCAGCCTGGGTGGGAACAAGTGCGGCCCTCGGCGTATCGCCGGGAGGGCCTGGTCATCCCCTTGATGGCTGACGCTTTCATAGTTTCTGACATAAGTAGGCCTCCTTCCCTGCAGGGGCCGGTTATCGATAACAACCCTCCGCGTGGGCGGATTGTTCCGATCAGCCGTCCGACTCCTGGAGTCCCCTGATGTTCGGAGCCTCCCCGAATTCGGATGGCCCGGTTCCTGGCCGGGAGTGTGCCTCCAGGTGGATAAACCCCCCGTTAAGGCTCCCGATTTGGGCGCCTCCAGAGGCACTCACATTGGGTTATACGTCTAGGAGGTGCTTTCGGTTCCAATCCCCAGCCTGGCCAGGAACGCCTCGTTGTTGGGTTCGCGTCCGAGGAAGCTTCGCAACAGATCCATACCGTCGCGGGAACCGCCCTTCTCGAGGATCTCCCTGCGGTACTCGAGGCCGACCTTGGGGTTGGTCATGCCCTCTTTTGCAAAGCGGCCCCACATGTCGTCGCCATAGACCTCCGACCAGAGATAGCCGTAGTAGCCGGCGTCGTATCCGAAGAGGTGACCGAAGCTGGCCGGAAAGAATGTCTCTTCGTGGAAGGGAAAGAGGCTGACATCGACTGCCCGCCGCAGGACCGACTCCACCTCCTTGTCCTGGCTGTCGTCGTGAAGCCACATGTCGAACAGACCGAACTGAGCCTGACGGAGGTTGTTGAGGGCGATGTTCAGGTTCTTCGCCGCGGTGAGCTGTTCGACCAGGCGATCGGGAATCGGCTCCCCGCTTTGATAGTGGCGAGCGAACCGCCGCAGCACCTCCGGTTCCCAGGTCCAGTTCTCCATGATCTGAGAGGGTGCCTCGACGAAGTCGTTCTCCGTGGACGACCCCGAGAATCGGACCATCTCAGCCTTGGTCAGCGTCTGATGGAGGATGTGGCCGAACTCGTGGAAGAAAGTCTCCACTTCCGAGTGCTGGAGGAGAGACGGACGGTCGGCTCCGGGCTTGGTGAAGTTGGCGACGATCGATGCCACCGGTGTCTGGTAGGTGCCGTCGGCCAGTAGACGACCGGGAACGAGGGGGAATGCGGCGGCGTGGCTGAACTTGCCCTCGCGCGGGAAGAGATCCATGTGGAAGTGGGAGAGGAGTTCACCGGTCTCCTTCTCATGGATCGAATAGGTGATCACATCCGGGTGCCAGGTCGGTGCCGCCACCCGCCGATACTCAACTCCAAACACCTCGCCGGTTAGCGCCAGCATCCCGTCCACGACCTGTTGCAATGGGAAATACGAAGCGACTTCTACCGGATCGACCCCATAGTCCCGTTTCCGAAGTTGAGTTTCGTAGTAGCGGAAGTCGTAAACCTGGACGGGTCCCTGCTCTCCGTCCCCGGCGAGCATCTTCTCCATGGTGACGATCTCATCGCGCCCCTTCTCGGTGAGGGGCGCAATGAGACTTCGATAGAAGACGTGGACGGCCTCCGGCGTCTTGGCCATCTTCTCCTCTAGTTGGTGATGAGCCCAAGACGGTTCTCCAAAAAGTGAGGCGATTCCCTGGCGAATCTGAATTGCCTCTTCCAACAAGCCGCTGTTGGTATCGACGGCGCGACTGTTGAACTTGCGCGAGAGTTGCTCGCGAAGGTCCCGGCGCGTGGCGTTCTCCATAAAAGGAACCACGTCGGGATAGGAAAGCCCCACCTTGAGGGTGCCTTCCTCGTCCCCCGGTTCGAGGCCTTCGATGTAGGACTCGGCGAGGCCGGTCAGGTCCTCTTTCGTCACCAAGAGAAAATCGCGATGCTCGTCGATGTTGCGCTGGAAAGCGATGCCCAGTTCGACTAGCCGTTCGGTGAACTTTTTGACCTCTGCCCGCACCTCGGGCGTGAGTTCATGCCCGGCCCGGCGGAAGTCGCGCATGGTGAATTCGAGCAGTCGAGCGTGCTCGCCCTGAAGTGCCTTGGCCTCGTCCGTTTCTGAGAACGCCTTGACCGCCCGGTAGAGGTCCTCGCGGAAGATGAGTTCGACACCCCACTTCTGGAGGCGTTCCTCGGCGGCGTTGCCAGCATCGCGGACCTCCTTGTCGGGATGGACGTACCCCATGAAGGCCGTCTGCCCGTAGTTGGTCGAAATAAGGTCGGAAATGTCCTCGAGAACGCCCAGTGTCGTGGCGAACCGCGATGGGGTGTCGGGGTCAACGATTCCGGCAACCATGGCGTCGGCCCGGTTAAGGACCTCGGTCACCTGTTCGCCGATTCCTTCTTCCGATGTCGTCGTGTAGTCGAAAAGCATCGGGCCAAGTTAGCCCGCGCCCGAACTACTGGGCTCTGGTCTCCTCAAGCCGGAGATCCGGCTCGAGGTAGATGACACACTTGAAAGACACCGACTTTCGTATCGCCGTCTCCACTTCATTTATGGCTTGAGAAAGCCGGGAAAGGTCGAGGCTGGTGCCGAAGTCGATTTTGGCCCCGACCAACAATTCGTCCGGACCGATGTGCTGCGTGCGCAGGTGAATCAGGCTCACAACGTGGGGACTCGCAGCGATTGCGGTTGAAATCGCCTCCTCGGTTTCAGTACTTGCCGCTTCACCTATCAGCAACCCCTTCATTTCGATCGCCAACACGACGGCGATGGCCACCAATAACACCCCGATTGCTATCGAACCAACCGCGTCCCACCGGGGATCATGGGTGGCGTTGGCCAGGACCACCCCGATCAAGGCGAACAGCAGGCCGATCTCGGCGCCAAGGTCCTCCAGCAGGACGACGGGCAGCTCCGGTGACTTCGCCGTCCGGATGAACTGCCACCAGGAGGTGCCCTCCGGTTTCACATGTCGGGCTACACGGATGGCGGTAAGAAGGGAGAACGCCTCCAATGCGATGGCGAGCACCAGGATGCCGATGGCGACGATGAGGTTCTCGGTCTCATGGGGATGACGGAGCTTGTCGATTCCCTCGTAGAGGGCGAAGAGGCCGCCCACGCTGAACAGCACCAGGGCAACGACGAAGGCCCAGAAGTACCGCTCGCGTCCATAGCCGAATGGATGCTCCCGATCGGCAGCCCGGGCAGCGCGTCTTCCCCCCAACAGGAGCAGAGCCTGATTGCCGGTATCGGCGAGGGAGTGGCCGGCCTCTGCCAAGAGTCCGGCTGATCCGGTGATCACGAACCCGACCGCCTTGGCGATGGAGATACCCAGGTTCGCGACGAAGGCGGCCAGGATCGCCCGCTTCGACCCTTCTTGCATAGGTCGTTAGCTTGCCACACGTCCCCGATCCGCGAACCCCGGGTTGTGGCATCCACCGGCGGACTCCACAACCCGGGGTTCGGGGATCGGCAGCTCAGACGAAGGCGAGTTCCGACTCCGCGGTGATCTGGTCGCCGTGCCGGTAGACCGCCAGCACCCGGGTACCGGCGGGGTCGAGTGTGGTGAGGGGGTCGCGGTCCACCACGATCAGGTGGGCCGGATCACCGACCGCCAGGCCCGCGCCGAAGAGCCCAAGCGCTTTCTCGTTGCCGAGCCCTCCCGGGCCTGCGGCGGCGGACATACCCCACCACGGGTTGGGTGACTCCACCGGGCAATCGGATCCGCCGAGCATCGGCACTCCAGCCTGAGCGAGACGAACGAGCGCGTAGGTCGATTCGGCCCGGTCTCCGAGGCGCTTGGCCAGCCAGTCCACCTCCGAGGTGATGAAGGCGGGTTGCACCGAGGCGGTCACACCAAGCCGAGCCATGCGGGCGATCGTGTCGGGTCGCAATACCGACGCGTGCTCGATCCGCATCCGCTTGTGGTCGCCCCCCGCCCCGATCAACTCTTCCAGTACATCGAGAACCCGATCGTTGGCCAGGTCGCCGATGGCGTGGATGGCCACGGTTCCTCCCAGATCGAGACAGGTGCGACCCATCATGACGGCGTGTTGATGATCGAGTCGCAAGGTGCCGGTGGTGTCAGGTTTGTCGGTGAAGGGCTCATAGAGGGCGGCGGTGTGGCCACCGAGGCTGCCATCGGCGAAGTCCTTCCAGCCGAAGAACGAGACATTGGATGGCCCCCGATCGAGTCTCTCGGCGGCGGCGGTTAATTCGGCGGGGTTGGAGGCGATCACCAGAACCTCGAAGTCGAGTGGAACCTCGGCCGCCACCGCCATCAGGGTTTCGACCTCGTTGGGGACTTCGCACCAGATCGGATCGCCGGCTGAAACGATGGCCGTGATCTTCCCCAGCCCCAGCGAAGCCAGTCCGGCCAGCGCTCGCCGGACTGCCGTCGGCTCGAGAGGTGGCTGACTCGCGCCGACCGCGTTGGCTACCGGTTGCACGTTGGTTTCACGCAGAATCCCCGATTCGGACACAACGCCAGCCAAAGCCAGGGCGGCGCTGTTCGCGACGGCGACATGACCGCAATACCGGTATAGCAAGACGGGGCGGTCTTCCAGGAACCGATCGAGATCGAGGCGAGTTGGGAGGCGGCGTTCTGCCAGGGTCTCGTCATCGAGGCGATTCCCAACCAGAGCCTCCCCTGGACCCAGGCCGGCGGCCGCATCACGAATCCGCTTCCCGAGGTCGGCGAAGTCACGGGCGTCCTTTACGGAGAGCCTGGTCACGGCGGCGGCGTAACCGATCGGGTGGAAGTGATGATCATGGCGAGGAGGCACGATGAAACCCGTCTCGTGACGATTTTCCGGTAGGCCCTCTTGATGGAGAACGTCGCGCTGGCCGATGGCGGCAACCTTGCCGTCAGTCATGAGGACGGTGGTGTTGGCTGCGGTGACGAGGCGGTTGGTCATTCGAGATGCTGAGGGATAGTCGACTGCACGGCTGCGAGGAGGTCCTGGTGGATGTGACCGTTGGAGACGACCACCCCGATGTCGCTGAGCTGCAAACCCGCCCCCGCCGGGTTGGAGACAGCTCCGCCCGCCTCCGTGACGAGGAGGACGCCGGCCGCCATGTCCCAGGGTTGGAGGGCGAACTCCCAGTATCCGTCGTAGAGACCCGCCGCTACCCAGGCAAGGTCAAGGGCAGCGCTTCCCATTCGACGGATTCCCTGGGCGCGCCCCAGCACTGCTCCGAGATTGGCGGCATAGGAGTCGGCATGCAGATTGCGGTCGTAGGGAAATCCGGTGGCGATCAAGCTGTGGCTCAGTTCCGGTTCCGAAGAGACGGCAATTGGACGCTCTCCCAGATAGGAGCCCCCTCCCCGCGAGGCGGAAAACTCCTCCTGGCGCAGAGGGTCGATCACCACGCCAACGGCAGCCTCTCCTTCGACCCATAGAGCGACTGAGACCGCCACGTGGGGGATCGAGTGGACGAAATTCACGGTGCCGTCGAGAGGATCCACCAGCCACACCCGACCTTCGAGGGAACCGGTGCCACCGCCCTCTTCGGCCAGGATGGCGTCGTTCGGGTAATAACTGCGGAGGACTTTGAGCACCTGCTCTTCGCTCGACCGGTCGACGGCTGTGACCGGATTGGCATCGCTCTTGTACTCGGCTCTCACGGTCACGCCGAAGTGTTCGCGTACAACCGCAGCCCCGGTCCGGGCTGCGAGCAACGCCACCGTCAGTTCGTCTTCGTACATGGCTCGATCCTCAAGGATGGTCGATTCGTACAATCCCCGCGGTGCGGTCGATCCTCACCGGTCTCGTCGGGGCCGGGCTCATGGTGGCGGCGTTCCCCCCATACCGGTGGGGGTTTCTTGTTGTTGCTGCCCTCGCTCTGTTGTTTTGGGAGTTGCGAACGGGTCGTCACCCGGTCCTCGCCGGCTGGGTGTTCGGTTTTGCCTTCCTCTCGGGTCTGGTGTGGTGGGTTTCTGAGCTAGGGCTTATCGCGATCGCACCACTGGTAGGAGTGTTCTCGCTCCACTTCCTTGTCTTCGGCTGGCTCCTGGGAAAAGCGAGGGAGTGGAGCCCGGGCTGTTGGTGGCTGGCCGCGGTCGGTGGATGGGCGTTGCTCGAAGTGCTCAGAGTCCGATTTCCGGTGGGAGGTTTTGAGTGGGGCCTGGCCGGCTATCCGATGAGCGAATACGCCTGGGCCAGAGGGGCGGCCCAGTGGATCGGCACCACGGGGTGGGGGGTGGTGCTGGCCGCGATCGCAGCAGGTTTGGTTGTTGCATCGGAGAAGCGCAAGGTCGTGGCGTGGCTGTGGGCCCCCATCGTGGGAGCCGTTGGTCTGTTGGTCGGTGGGGCGGTGGCGCCAGCCGTCGCAACCGGCCCTGCAGTCCGGGTGGCCATCGTCCAGGGCTCAACCCCGTGTCCGCTCACCCACTGTCCGGACGAGCGCTTCCTCACCTATCTGCAGCACCTAGAGTTGACGAAGACCATTCCTGCCGGGTCGGTCGATCTCGTGGTCTGGTCGGAAGGCTCAACGGGAAGCCTCAACGCCGACCCCGTTCTCCATCCCGAAATCGGTGCCGCCATCGGTGCCGAAGCTACCCGCATCGGCAGCTACTTCCTGGTGGGCAGTGACCGTCCCATCTCGGATACCCATTGGATCAACGCCAACGTCGTGTTCGGACCCGATGGCGAGATTGTGGGTGAATACCGCAAGCGGCACCCGGTGCCGTTTGGTGAATACATTCCGGCCCGGCCGCTATTCGATTGGATCTCCGCCCTGTCGGCCGTGCCCCGCGACATGATCCGCGGGGAAGAGGTTGTTCTCTTCGACATCGGCAATGGGACGATGGGATCGGTGATCTCGTTTGAGGGCGCCTTTGCCCGCTACTCCCGGCAAGCCATCGGCCTCGGCGGCCAGCTTCTTGTGGTGGCAACCAACGAGGGGAGTTACGAGTTCACTTCTGTCTCTGATCAGTTCATTGGAATGACCCGCATGCGAGCGGCGGAGACAGGCGTCGACGTCGTGCATTCGGCGGTGACGGGCAAATCGACCTTCATCACCGCCGGGGGCCGCGTCGGTGAGACGACCGCGTTCACGGACCAGAGCGTCATCACGGCAACCCTGAGGATGCGCGACGCAGGGCCGACTCTCTATGTCTTGTTGGGGGAGTGGGTGCAGGCTCTGTCCATCGCAGGGTTGCTGATCGCTACTCTCAATCGGTGCCGCAGTTTGCCTGGCTCTGCTCCCACGAGTCCTATCAGCCCGAAGCCCTGATCGATCAGGCGCAAGCGGCCGAGAAGGTCGGCTTCGACATGGTGACGGCTTCGGACCACTTCCACCCTTGGGTCGACGACAACTCGGCGGCCGGATTTGTCTGGAGCTGGCTGGGCGCAGCGGCGGTCCGCACCGAACGAGTCCGTTTCGTCACCTCGGTGACCTGCCCGTTGTTCCACTATCACCCCGGGTTGGTCGCCCAGGCAGCTGCCACCGTCAGCCGTCTATCAGACGGACGCTTCATCCTCGGAGTGGGCACCGGTGAGAACATCAACGAAGGTCCACTGGGCTACGAGTTTCCCGGGTACGGAGAGCGGATCCGGCGGATGCGCGAAGCCCTCGAGATCATGACCCGTCTCCTGGCCGGTGAGAAACTCGACTTCGAAGGCCAGTACTACACGTGTCGCAAGGCCAAGCTCTACAGCCCGCCAGTCGGGCGGGTCCCGATCTGGATGGCCGCCGGTGGCCGGCAATCTGCAACCTTCGCCGGAAAGAACTGTGAGGGGATCATCACCTCGGTGAAAGATCCTGCGGACACAGTGGCCGACATCATCGAGCCTTTCCAGGAGAGTCATGGACGTCATGGCACCGTCATGGCCACGCGGTGGGTGGTGCTGGCCGACGACACCGACGAAGCCTGGGAAGCTCTCGGGTCGATGCGCGGCCTGAGAGCCCCGGGCCGTCTCGAAGAGGTGGACCCGGCCGTGCTGCGGGAGAGGGCAGACGCCATGGACCGCACCGAGATCCTTGACAAGTACACCGTTGTCCGCGACGCCGCCAGCCTCATCGACGCCTATCGACCGCTGGTGAATGATGTTGGAGCAGACGTGATCTCGATCCAGGTAGCGGCCACCGACCCCCTGAAGGCGATCGAACTGATCGGGTCCGAAGTCCTCCCCGAGCTTAAGAAAGAACCCTGACCAAACGCGCTTTTATCACCCAGACCCGCCGGAAACCGGCGGGTCTGGGTCGCGAAAGGCCAGATACGCGGCTCCCCGCGGCGATAGCTCGTACCCGATCCGGTGACTGATCGTGAGACCCAGGTTCTTGAGCTTGCGGACATCGAGTTTGAAAGGAGCCGTCTCCATCCCGACCATCTCGGCCAGATCAGGGGCACGCCGCTGGGGATGGGCGGCGATCAGGTCGAGGACCTGGCGAGTCCAGGGTCCATGACTCGAAGCCCTGTCCAGGCGCGCCAGCCGCTTGTCGATCCCCGCCAGTTCGGAATCGGAGAGGTCAGCCGAATTCGCCAGGACCGCTCTCGGATCGGGTTCTTCAACGAGGTGAAAGACGATCCGGTAGATCGGCAGGCCCGGACGGTCGGGAAGATCAGCCAACAGGGCGGCGGCGTTTTCGTGTCCTGCCCGGCGGGCATCGACATCGGTGACGTCGTGGGGTTCCACGATCGCCACCTCTTCGACCTCGATGATCCCGCCCGGAGTGCGATAACGGCCCCCAACCAACACCTGGGGTGCCTTCCACCGGCGGAAGGTGACCGTGATCTCACCCGCCGCCAGCGGATCCCAGAACCTCTTGAGCCACAACATCAGGGGAGAGTGAACTCGATCTCGGTGCCCTCTCCGATCATGCTGCGGGCGGTCATGATGCCTCCATGGGCCACAACCAGGTCACGGGCGATCGATAGACCAAGACCCGAACCGGGCGAGTCGGCTGATTTCACGAAACGGTCGAAGACCCTCTCGAGATCATTGGGGTCGATTCCCCGCCCCTGATCGGCCACCACCACAGTCCACCCATCATCCCGACGCCGCGCTTCGATACGAATCGTTCCTCCCCCCGGCATCGATCGTGTCGCGTTGGCGATGAGGTTGGTGAGGACCTGCCGGACCCGGACCGCGTCACAGCGCACCTCTCCGTCTTCAGATTCGATCGCCACTACGGCGTCTTCACCAAAGGGACCGGCTGCGTCGGCCAGGAGCGACCGCATCTCCACCATCTCCACATCGAGTTTGAGCTCTCCGGCTTCGGTCAACGACAGAGTTCTGAGATCTTCCAGAAGTCGTCCCATGAGACTCGTCTGACCGAGCAGCATCTCCAACTCATCGTCATCCCGACGGCGGACGCCGTCAATCATCGCTTCGATCTCAGCCTGGATGACCGTGAGAGGAGTCCGGAGTTCGTGTCCAAGGTCTGCCATCAACTGGCGTCGCTGGGTGGAAGCTGCTTCAAGGCGGTCGGCCATTCCGTTGAAGGAACTCACGATCCGTTTCATTGGTCCGCCGG
>Ga0326597_10009262_pt1 | contig 13216 bp, 11 predicted proteins | sample RVTome_12_FD_203789 | JGI IMG/M metagenome (GOLD analysis project Ga0326597, IMG submission 203789) | Soil microbial communities from uranium-contaminated site in the Upper Colorado River Basin, Wyoming, United States - RVT100D185 | ecosystem: Environmental > Terrestrial > Soil > Contaminated >... | reverse complement strand
CCCTGGCCGACACCATCTCGGTCACCACGATGTCGGCGCCGTTCTCCCGGCACAGCCGCCGGAACGTCGTGTCCGTCACCCCCGCCAGGGGGGCGAGGATCAGTTTCCCCCGGAAATCCATAAAACAACTATATCAGGCGGTTTGTGGGTTGTGGGCAGGGGACACACCTTCCCTGCTTCCCGGGTTTACACCAGGTATGTCCCCTGAAAGCGCCTGCACTTCACAGGAGCTCTCTCCTGCCGTACACTCCGCCGCAAAGATCCATCTGTGGCCTGTGTCGCGGGTGACGCTGGGCGGAGACGGGGAGGCGAGTGTTTCAGTTCATCCATCCGGTGTAGCACCGAGAGCGACGATGCGCCGCGCCGGCAAGGCGCGCGACTGAGGCGTACTTTCAAGTACGCCGCAAGGAGAGCAACGCAGCCGGAGCGGATGCAGCGGCGGTCGAATGCAGGCGGATGGATGAATTGAAGCACCAGGTCGGATGTGAGCGGGGAGCCCCCCTGCGGAGTAGCTCTCATGAGTCGGGCTTTCCCCTTGACCTGCGGTGCGCCGCATGGTACAAATTGCCCGTTTCGGATGCGGGTGCCTGTCGACTGTGTACCGACCCGTCCGATTTCACGAAGATTCCGGCGGATCTCCCGCCACGCACTATCCGTTAAAAACAGAACAGATACGGAGGGGCCATGACTGACACGTTTGTCGCACGGTTTACCGCCCTCGCGAGGAAGTTGATCCCCGCGATGGCGGCGCTGGTTCTCGTCCTGCTGGCCACCGCGGCCAACGCGAGCGAGGCGGAACTGATCATCCCCGACCTGGCCAAGGTGAGCTTCCTCGGGATGAACGGGCACAACCTGCTGCTGTGGGGGCTCCTGATCTGCGTCCTGGGTATCGGCTTCAGCCTCGTCCAGTTCTCGCAGATCCGGAACCTGCCGGTCCACAAGTCGATGTTGGAGATCTCCGAGCTGATCTGGGAGACGTGCAAGACGTACCTGATCCAGCAGGGGAAGTTCCTCGCCATCCTGTGGGTCTTCATCGCCGCGATCATGGTCTGGTACTTCAGCCGCGAGATGGATTCCTTCAAGGTCGGGGTCATCGTCGTCTTCAGCATCGTCGGCATCCTCGGCAGCTACTCGGTGGCGTGGTTCGGGATCCGGATGAACACGTTCGCCAACTCGCGGACCGCCTTCGCCGGGCTGAAGGGGAAGCCGTACCCGACGCTGGAGATCCCTCTCAAGGCCGGGATGAGCATCGGGATGCTCCTGATCGCCGTCGAGCTGGTCCTCATGCTCATCATCCTCCTCTTCGTCCCCGGTGAGTTGGCGGGTCCCTGTTTCATCGGCTTCGCCATCGGCGAGTCGCTGGGCGCGGCGGCGCTGCGGATCGCGGGCGGCATCTTCACCAAGATCGCCGACATCGGGTCGGACCTGATGAAGATCGTCTTCAAGATCAAGGAGGACGACGTGCGCAATCCCGGCGTCATCGCCGACTGCACGGGCGACAACGCGGGCGACTCGGTCGGCCCCACGGCGGACGGCTTCGAGACGTACGGCGTCACGGGCGTGGCCCTCATCACCTTCATCCTCCTCGCGGTCGGGCACAAGCTCGACCCCGCGGCGAAGGAGGGCATCCAGATCCAGCTCCTGGTCTGGATCTTCGTGATGCGCATCGGGATGATCGTGACGAGCGCCGTCTCCTACGGGATCAACGGCGTCTACAACAAGGGGAAGTACGGTGAGTCGGCCAAGTTCAACTTCGAGCACCCGCTGACCTCCCTCATCTGGCTCACCTCGTTCGTCTCCATCGCGATGACGTACCTGCTGTCGTACCTGCTGATCCCGGCGCTGGGCGACGGGACGCTCTGGTGGAAGCTCTCCACGATCATCACCTGCGGGACCCTGGCCGGCGCGATCATCCCCGAGCTGGTCAAGATCTTCACTTCCACGAACTCGGGCCACGTCCGCGAGGTGGTCACGGCCTCCCGCGAGGGCGGCGCGTCCCTCAACATCCTCTCGGGCCTGATCGCCGGGAACTTCGCCGCCTACTGGCTTGGGCTCGCGATCATCTCCCTGATGGCGGGCGGCTACGCCGTCTCCACGCTGGGGCTGGGCGACATCATGGTGGCCCCGGCGATCTTCGCCTTCGGGCTGATCGCCTTCGGCTTCCTCGGGATGGGGCCGGTCACGATCGCCGTCGACTCGTACGGCCCGGTGACCGACAACGCCCAGTCGGTGTACGAGCTCTCCGCGATCGAGACGATCCCGGACATCAAGCAGGACATCAAGAAGACGTTCGGCTTCGAGGCCGACTTCGAGAACGCGAAGGTGTACCTCGAGGAGAACGACGGGGCGGGGAACACCTTCAAGGCGACCGCCAAGCCGGTGCTCATCGGAACGGCCGTCGTCGGCGCGACCACCCTCATCTTTTCGATCATCCAGCTGCTTTCGGCGAAATACGGCACGGTGGGGCCCCTGGGGATCTATGAAGGGCTTTCCATCATGAACCCGCTCTTCCTGCTGGGGCTGATCACCGGCGGGGCCGTGATCTACTGGTTCTCCGGTGCGTCGTGCCAGGCGGTGACCACCGGCGCCTACCGGGCGGTCGAGTTCATCAAGAAGAACATCAAGCTCGAGGGCGGGGGCGAGAGGGCATCGGTCGAGGACAGCAAGAAGGTCGTCGAGATCTGCACCCAGTACGCGCAGAAGGGGATGTTCAACATCTTCCTCGTCGTCTTCTTCAGCACCCTGGCCTTCGCCTGCGTGAACCACTACTACTTCATCGGGTACCTGATCTCGATCGCGATCTTCGGCCTCTACCAGGCGATCTTCATGGCGAACGCCGGCGCCGCCTGGGACAACGCGAAGAAGCTCGTCGAGACCGAGCTCAACATGAAGGGGACGGAGTTGCACGCGGCCACCATCGTGGGCGACACCGTCGGCGACCCGTACAAGGACACCTCGTCGGTCGCCATGAACCCGATCATCAAGTTCACCACGCTGTTCGGGCTGCTGGCGGTCGAGCTGGCGATCACGCTCGACCCGACCATGAGCCATATCCTTGCGGCGGTCTTCTTCCTCGTCTCCACGTTCTTCGTCTACCGGTCGTTCTACGGGATGCGGATCAAGACGGACGAAGCGTAAACACCCGCTCAGGAGCTATCCCGCGTTACCCCGGGGGCCCTCGCATCGAGGGCCCCCGTTGTTTTCACCGCACGATCCTTAGGTTTGCGGGGTCCCGCACGACCATCTCCGGGCGGTCCTTGTAGAGCGTCACCTCGCCGCGGACGCGGACCTTCTTCCCTTTGTAGGCCGTCTCGGGATTCCCGGGGAAGAGGGGGAGATCCTTCACGAAGATGACGAGCGCCAGGTACCGCTTCCAGTTCGCGTGGAAGTTGAGGTACAGCACATTCTTCGCCCGGTGGGTCCGGACGATCGTCCCCTCGACGACGATCACTTCGCCCTGGTGGCGGTGGGCTTCCTCCCACGGAATGACCGTCCCCCCGATCGTGGGAGCCGGATGGAGGGCGCGCTGTCCCGGAAACTCCGATCCCGCCGGGCCCGCTTTCGACGGGACGATCGGGCGGAACCCCCGGTCCCGGGCCTTCGACGCGAACTCGGTGTCCGACAGCTCCCCCCGCAGCCGCAGGATCCCCTCGATCTCCCCGGGAAGGTCCGCGCGTTCCACCCCCGCTTTCGCCAGCCCCTTGTGGACGACGGCGAAGGTCCTTCCGCCGGAGGGGTACACCGCGACGGGAGCGGCGTTCCCCGCGGCGAGCCACCGCGCTTCCGCCATCCCGCCGTCCTTCCAGAGTCCCTTCCCCTCCCGTCGCGCCCTCCCCTCGGCGGAGAGAAACGCGTTTTTCCTTGAGAAGGGGAACCGCGTGTAGGCGCGGGCCATCCCGGCTCGGAGCATCTCCTCGTTCAGCAGGAGCCCGTCCGGCGGCGGCAGGTAGACGTATCGCAGGAGGCGATCGTACTTGTCGGTCTCCTCGGCCTCCTTCTCCATCCGGACGGTCTTCCCGAGGCAGAGGGAGGCGAGATGGGAGGCGGCCTCGTCGGAGAAGAACTCCTTCCCGAGGGTCGGGTGGCTCCGCTCTGGCGAGTCGATCCCGATGAGCCGCACGGTCACGGCCTCCGCGCTCCCGACCGTGCGGACGAGCAACGTGTCGCCGTCGACGACCTCGTCGACGACTCCCGTTTCCGCGGCGGACGCGGCGGCGGCGAGGAGCCCGAGAAGGAGAAGGAAAAGGGCCGGAGACGCCCGCCCCTTGCCTGGTGCAGCGTCTCGCAAATAGCCTGACGCACCGGGAGCGTCGATGCGCCGCGCCGGTGGGGGACATCCCCGGTTCTCTCGTCGGTTCAACAAGGAGCGCCCCCCCTCGCGATACCGGAGCGCCTACTTCAGCGCTTCGGGGTTGATCTCCACCTTCGCGCTTTTGCGGCGGTCCGAATAGAGGGCTTCGAGCATCGCGTTCTTTTTCCGCTCCGCCAGTTCCATCAGGAGCGCGGCCTTCCTCTGCTCCCACTCGGCGTCGGAGGGAAGCTGCTCGCCGGAGAACGCGACGGCGAGGGGATTCCCGTCCCGTCCCTGGTACACCTTCTGCGAGATCGGGGCCTTCGCGGAGAGGGTGAAGAGATCCTTCCGGAGGTCGCCGATCCCGGCGATGGCCTCGGGGACCGCGTCCGAGAGAGGGGCGAACCCGCCGGTGAGGGAGGAGGAAATCCCCGCCTTCCTCGCGTTCGCCTCGAGTTCCGCCGCCGAGTTCGAGGCGGCCAGGACCTTCAACAGCGTCGCCCGCGCCGCCGAGACCTTTTTCTCGCGGGCGACCTCGGCGACGATCTTGTCGACCACCTCCGACAGGGGGGGGACGCGGGAATCCTCCTTTGCCGCCACCTGGAAGAGGTAGTGGGTATCCCCCAGGGTCTTCACGGGCGCGACTTCGCCCGAGGGGAGCAGCAGCGCGTCCTGGGCAAGCGCCGCCGGGACGCCGGGTGCCCCTTCCGCCCCCACCCAGCCGGTCTCCGCGACCGGTACCCCGAACGCCGCCGCCGTCGCCTTCAAGGACTTCGCGGCGGCCGCCTTGGGCTGCGCTTCGTACGCCTTGACCACGGCCAGGTCCTTTCCCTTCTCGCGGCGGATCTGCTCCACGACGCGGTCGCGGACCTGGGAGAGGGGAAGCGCTTCCGGGAACCGGATCCGGTTCACGCGGGCGAGGACGATGCCGCCCGGAAATTCGACCGGCCCGACGACCGTGTCCACGGCGGCCTGGAAAAGCGGCCCCGAGAGCGCCTCGCCGGCGTCCTTGCGCGAGAGCCACGCCTCCCCTCCGTTCCCGCGGGCAAACGCCTTCGCCTGGGCATCGAATTCGGCCTTCCCCTGCGACGCCTTGGCGAGGATCTCCCCCGCCCTTTTTCTCACCGCGTCCCGGTCCTTCTTTCCGAAGGGCAGGACGATCCGGGCGACCAGCCGACGTTCCTCGGTGCGGAACCGGTCGTAGTTCGTCTCGTAGAACGCCTTGATTTCCGCTTCCGACGGGTTGACCTCCCGGCCGAAGCGATCGGCCGTGAAGGAGGCGACGGCGAGCTTCACCCGTGCGGGAGTGCGGAACCGTTCCTTCCCCTGTTCGTATTTCGCGAAAATCTCCCCCTCGGTCGGCGCGTCCACCTTCGCCTTCCCGGGGTCCGCCGTTACCACCAGGAGCCGGATCTTCCTGGACGCGATCCGGAACAGCTCCCTCGCTTCCGTTTCCGGGACGAGCGCCCCGGCGGCGAGGAGACCCTCGAGCTTCTTCAACGTGATATCGACCCGCTTGGAGGCCTCGTACTCGGCCGGCGAGACGCGGTTATAGGAAAGGACGGAGTGGTACAGGTCGGCACGGAACTGCCCATTCTGCTGGAACGCGGGGACGGCGGCGATCTCCCGCTGCACCTCCCCGTCCGTGGCCGACAGTCCCATCGACGCCGCCTCCTCGAGCAGGATCATCCGCTGGACCAGGGAATCCATCGCCCGCTTCTTCAGGTCGAGCGCCTTGGCCATCTCCGGCGTGAAGGCGGCCCCGTACACCTCCCGATACGACTTCTCGAGGCCCGCGACGGCCTCGGCCAGCTCGATTGTCGTGATCGTCTCTCCGCCCACGGTGGCGGCCACGTTCCGGTCCTGTTCGGAATAGGTGCCGACTCCCCACCAGATGAAGGTCAACGCGATAAAGGAGAGGATGATCTTGATGGCCCAGGAGCCGGCGTTGCGGCGGAGTATGGAGAGCATGGCGGGGAGGTTCTCCTGTCGATGGGAATGAAAATGCGGTCGAACGTGCCATTCTAATGCCGCGCGAGGTCCGATATCAACGGGATTCCGGTTCGGATTGCAATGCGGGCCGGGGGGCTGTTAAGATACCTCGATGCGTTTCGTCGAAATCGAACGTGGGTCTGGAGGATGGGGATGATTTTCGATCGGCTGCTCGGGCTGTTTTCACATGATCTGGCGATCGACCTCGGCACTGCAACGACGCTGGTGTACGTGAAGGGGGAGGGGATCATCTGTTCCGAGCCATCGGCCGTGGCGGTCCACCGCGACGCCCGGGGGACCAAGAAGGTCCTCGCCGTCGGGATCGAGGCGAAGCGGATGATCGGCCGCACACCGGGGAACATCGTGGCGATCCGCCCCATCAAGGACGGCGTCATCGCCGATTTCGAGGTCACCGAGGCGATGCTCCGGTATTTCATCCGGAAGGCCCACAAGGCCCGCACCCTCGTGCGGCCCCGCATCATCATCTGCGTCCCCTACGGCTGCACCGAGGTGGAGCGGCGCGCCGTCCGCGAGTCCGCGCAGAGCGCGGGCGCCCGGGAGGTGTATCTCATCGAGGAACCGCTGGCGGCAGCGATCGGGGCCGGGCTTCCCATCACCGAACCATCCGGCAGCATGATCGTCGATATCGGCGGAGGGACGACCGAGGTGGCGGTCATCTCCCTCGGCGGGATCGTCAAGAGCCAGTCGGTGCGGGTGGCGGGCGACAAGATGGACGAAGCGATCCTCCAGTACGTGAAGCGGAAGTACAATCTGCTGATCGGCGAGCCGACGGCGGAACATATCAAGGTCGCGATCGGGAACGCGTTCCCGGGCTTCTCGGAAACCACGGAGATCAAGGGCCTCGACATGGTCTCCGGCGTGCCCAAAGCGATCACCCTCCACTCGGACGAGGTGCGCGAGGCGCTGTCCGAGCCGGTCCGGATCATCGTCGACGCCGTCAAAAGCGTCTTCGAGGATACCCCGCCGGAACTGGCGGGAGACATCTACGACCGGGGGATCGTGCTCGCCGGCGGCGGGGCGCTGCTGCGCAACCTCGATGCCCTGGTGCGGGAAGAGACGGGGCTCCCCGTGACGGTGGCGGAGGACCCGCTCTCCTGCGTGGTGCTCGGGTCCGGCAAGGCGCTGGACGAACTCGACCTGCTCCGGCAGGTGGCCCTGCATAACTGACCGGGGGGGCGGACCAAGGTCCGCTCCGCGGTCTCCAAGCGGTATCTATGGGATCCTTCTTCCGGAATTGGTGGCGGCTCCTCGTTGCCGTGGTGCTCCTGGTCGCGGCGATCCAGGTCTTCGTCCGCCCTTCGACCGCCCTTGAGCGCGCCGAGCCGGTGCGCGCCGCGGGGGTCGCCCTCTTCCGTCCCTTCTACTCCGCCGTCGACTTCCTGCGCGGGGGGGTGTCCGGCGTGTGGAACCGGTACATCGCCCTGGTGGGCGTTTCCCGGGAGAACGAGCGGCTCCGGAAGGAGGTGACGGAGCTCCGGGAGCGGCTCCACGAGGCCCGGGACGCCGTCCTCGAGAACCGGCGATTGAAGGAACTCCTGAGCTACTCGCAGGCCGTCGAACGGCGGACCCTCGGCGTGCGCGTCGTCGGGCACGACGTCTCCCCCTGGTTCCGGGCGATCTTCCTCGGCGCGGGCTCGGAGGCGGGGGTCGAAACGGGGATGTCCGTGGTGACTCCCTACGGCGCGGTCGGGCGGATCCACAAGGTTCACCCGGGGCTCTCCGAGGTGCTGCTCGCCACGGACAGCAGGTTTGCGGCCGACGTGATGGTCGAGCGCAGCCGGGTCCGCGCCATCGCGGAAGGGGTGGGCGGGAACTTCTGCCGCCTGAAGTACGTCTCCCCGGCGCAGGATGTCGCGGTAGGGGATCGGATCGTCTTCACGGGGTTCGACGGGAGCATGCCCAAGGGGATTCTCCTCGGCACCGTCGTCAGCGTCGACCACCCGAAGGAGAGCCTCTTCCAGAAAGTGAAGGTCCAGTGCGCGGTGAACTTCCAGGACACCGAGGAGGTGCTGGTGATCCTCTCCCGCCCCTCCGTGCCGTTCCGGGCGGGGAAGGATTGAGACATTTTCTCGTGCTCCTCGCCCTGTCGTATCTGGGCGCTTCCCTCTGCGTCTGGTGGCTCTCCGGGTTCGTCCCCTGGTTCCTGCTCCCCGACCTCCCGTTTCTCGCGATCGTTTTCTCGGGGCTTTTCGTCCAGGGGATCGCCGGGTTTGCGTGCGCGCTCCCCCCTGCGCTCTTCCGCGAGATCACGGCGTCCGCGCCCTCCTGGTCGATGTTCCTCGGGTCGATGGCCCTCTACTTCGCTTCGCGCGAGATCGGCAGGCGTTTCCTCCTGCGCAGCGAACCGTCGCTCCTCTCCGCCGTCGTGTTGCTGCTGGCGGCCGAGTCGCTCTCCGTCGTGCTTCTCCTTTCCCTGGCCGGGGCCCGCTCCTTCTCTTTCCTGTGGGGCGCGCAGGAGGCCGTCCGGATCGCCTGGACCTCCCTGATCGCCGTCCCCCTCTTCCTGGACCTGTCGGTCCGCTGGCGGAGAGTGAAGGAATGACCGGTCGGATCCGCAAGCGGGAGCAGGACCCCGACATCACCCGCCGGTCGCGCCTTCTCCTCTACGTGGCCTTCGGGGCGTTCGCGCTCCTCCTTGGCCGGCTCTACTGGCTCCAGGTGGTGGAATCAGACCGGTACCGGAATCTCGCGGAGAACAACCGTCTCCGTCTCCGGACGGTCCGCGCGCCGAGGGGGCTGATCCTTGACAGGAAGGGGAGGGCGATCGCGGAGACGCAGGGATCCTTCGATCTCGTCTGCTCCCCGGTGGACGTCAAGGACCTCGAGGCGGAGATCGGCCTCCTCGCCGAGATCGTGGAGTTCGATGTCGACGAAAGCGAGGTCCTGGACAAGATCCGCTCGGTGATGCGGTCCAACCCCTACCGCAGCGTCACCGTGGCGCGGGACCTCCGGTTCGAGCAGGTCTCGGTGATCGAGTTCAACCGGGAGAATCTCCCCGGCTTCTCCGTCCTGGTCGAGGCGAAGCGAAGCTACCCCTACGGCACGGCCTTCGCGCACGTCCTCGGGTACGTTGGGGAGGCCAGTCCGGAGGAGTTGGACGAGTCGGAAGACGATTCGCTGGAGATGGGGGACCTGGTCGGAAAGTACGGGCTCGAGCGGCTGATGGACAACGTCCTCCGGGGGATGAACGGCGGACGGAAAGTGGAGGTGGACGCGGCCGGAAGAGACCAGCGGCTCGTCGAGGAGGTCCCATACCGGGCCGGCGGCGCTGTCCACACCTCGCTGGACGCGGACCTTCAGGTGACGGCCCAGGAAACGCTCGGAAACCGGGCGGGGGCGGTGATCGCCCTCGCGCCGCGGACCGGGGAGGTGCTCGCGTTTTACTCCGGTCCCTCGTTCGACCCGAACGTGTTCACCCGCGGGATCCGCAGGACCGAATGGCATGCGCTGAGCGCCGACCCGCGCAAACCGATGCAGAACAAGGGACTGCAGGGGACGTACGCCCCGGGCTCCACCGTCAAGCCGTTCCTCGCGTTGGCGGCCCTCGAGGAGAAGGTCCAGGAGAAGGGGAAGACGGTCCTCTGCCCCGGGTCGTATCGTCTCGGGAACCGCGTCTTCCGCTGCTGGAAGGAGAAAGGGCATGGCGCCGTCGACATGTACCGGGCGATCGTGCAGTCGTGCGACGTCTACTTCTACACGCTCGGGCTCAAGCTGGGCCCCGACCCCCTGGCGAAGCTGGAGAGGGATGCGGGACTGGGGACGATCACGCGGATCGACCTGCCCGGGGAGCGGAAGGGGCTGGTCCCGGACACGGATTGGAAGCGCACCGTGATGAAGACCCGGTGGAACGACTACGAGAGCGTGATCCTCGGGATCGGCCAGGGAGCGGTTCACCTCACTCCCCTCGAGATGGCCGTCGGCTACGCGGCGCTGGCGACGGGTGGCGAGGTGATGCGGCCCCGGGTCGTCTCGAAGGTGACCGGCAAGGACGGGGTCGAGCGTACGTTCGCCCCCGAGATGCTGCGGAAGCTGCCATGGAAACCGGAGAACGTGGAGTTCATCCGGAAGGCGCTGGCCGGTGTGGTGAACGACTACGGCACGGGCGGGGGGGCGAAGCTCCCTGGGATCGTGGTCGGCGGGAAGACGGGCACCGCGCAGGTCGCCTCGGTGAAGGGAAAGATGATCAAGTCCGAGGACCTTCCGTACGAGATCCGCGACCATGCGTGGTTCATCGCGTTCGCCCCGGTGGACGACCCGCAGATCGTCGTGGCGGCAATGGTAGAGCACGGCGGGCACGGCGGATCCGCCGCCGCGCCGATCGTCAAGGCGGTGTTGCAGGAATTCTTCCGCACCCGCCCCGCCGCCCCGCCGCGAAAGGAGGGCGCGTGACCCATTCGTCGAAATGGGCCCGGATGGATTGGCCCCTGCTGATCAACGCGCTGGCCCTCTGCGCGATCGGGCTCCTGAACGTCTACTCCGGCACACGGGTCCACGGCGATTCCGGAACCGCGCTGGTGACCAAGCAGTTCGTCTGGATCCTTCTCGGGGTCGGCGCCTTCTTCGCCGTCTTCCTCCTGAGCGACGGCTTCATCGAAGAGACCGCGAACGGTTTCTTCCTCGCCATGCTCCTTCTCCTCGTGGTGGTGCTGCTGGCGGGGAGGGTCCGCGGGGGCGCCCAGCGGTGGATCGCCCTCGGCGCGTTCAACTTCCAGCCGTCGGAGTTCGCCAAGATCGCCGTCACGCTCGCGCTGGCCCGGTACTTCTCGGCAACGTACCGGTACGGAGGGATCGGGCTGCGGGAGGTCCTTCCGGCGATCGGCCTGGTCCTCGCACCCTTCCTCCTCGTGGCGCTCCAGCCCGACCTTGGAAGCGCGGGGGTGTTCCTCTTCATTCTCGCGGGGATGGCGGTGGTGGCGTGCGTGCGGTGGAAGGTGCTCGCGTTTTTCGCGGCGTCCGCCGCCGCCGCGGTTCCCGCTCTCTGGTTCTTCATGAAGGCGTACCAGCGGCAGCGGGTGCTCACCTTCATGAATCCCGAGCTCGACCCGCTGGGGGCGGGGTATCACGTGATCCAGTCGAAGATCGCGGTGGGGTCCGGCGGGATCCTCGGAAGGGGGTACCTGCAGGGGACCCAGGGGTCGCTCCGGTTCCTGCCGGAGCAGCACACCGATTTCGCCTTCGCCGTCTTCTCCGAGGAGTGGGGGTTCCTCGGATCCGTCCTGCTGCTCGTCCTGTTCCTGCTGCTGGTCTACCGCCTCTTCTTCCTCACCGCCCGGTCGCAGGACCGGTTCGCGTCGTTCGCCTGCGGGGGGATCGCGGTTATCTTCCTGACCCACATCGTCATCAACATGGCGATGGTGTGCGGCCTCTTCCCGGTTGTGGGGATTCCACTCCCGTTCGTGAGCTACGGCGGGTCGTCGATGCTGACCGGGATGATGGCGCTGGGAGCGGCGGCGAACCTTTCCCGTTCCCGCTTCACGTTCCAGGGGGGCGGGGGGAAACGACGGGGAATCGCTTCCTGATCTCCCGGGAGAGTTCCCGGGAGATCCCCACCGAGAAGCCGATCCAACGCATCTCCACCGTTCCTTCGGCGTCCAGAAGGAGCAGCACGGGTCCGTGACTCACGCGGAACTCCTCGTGGAACGCGGCGGGGAGGGCGGTGAGGGTGGTGATCTCCAGCGCCGCCGTACCCTCCGGGTCGTCGCCTTCGGGGAGGGGCGGCGGGTACAACGGGGGGACCTCCTTCCGCCCGGCGGGGGACAGCACGGTTTCCCGGTCGAACAAGACCCGATACACGCGCACCGTTCCCTGGGGGAACGGCTTCGCGGCGATGCGGATCGCCCTCCAGACGTCCAAGCACGCGGGACACCACGGGAACTCGAGAAACACGAGCCGGATCCTCCCGTCCGCCGGGGGGAGCGCATCGAGGGCCTTCCCCGAGGAGTCGGAGAAAACAGGATGGGCGGCGGGGAAGGGGCGGGTTCCGACGGTGATCGACTTCGGTCCGCATCCCGCCAACAGGAGCAGGACCGCGATCAGCGCCGCTAGGTGCTTCAATCGCTGCCCTCCCCGGCGGAGTTGTGCCCCACATGCCGGACTAGGGACATGGTATAGGCTGTCAGGGGGTACCCCAAGGGGGCGCACTTTGTCCGGGAATGGGGCGGCTCCCTCACCGTACTTTCCCAGTACGCCTCGGTCGCGACGCCTTGCCGGATGCGGCGCATCGACCCTCTCGGTGCTTCACCGTATTCATGAACTGAAGTACTGAGTGGGCGCCCTTTCTCAAAGGTTCTTCTGCACCAGGGAAACGATGTTGGACTTCGGATTGACGCCGACCATCTGTCCCTTGATCTGTCCATCCTTGAACAGGATGAGCGTCGGGATCCCCCGCACGCCGAACTGCGAGGCGATCTCCGGACTGTCGTCGACATTCACCTTCCCCACGCGTGTCTTCCCGTCGAATTCCTTCGCCACTTCCTCCAGGATCGGGGCGATGACGCGGCACGGTCCGCACCACGGGGCCCAGAAGTCGACGAGTACGGGGGTTCCTCCCTCCACCGTCGACTGGAAGTTCGCGCTGTTCAGTTCGAGGATGTTCCCGGCCATTCCGTCCCTCCCCGCGTCCTGGGTTATTTTCCCCGCTTTCCGAGTTCCTTCTTCACGCAACGATCCATCACCCACGGGATCCCGGCCGCGTCCAGGATCTCGCAGGCGCGGTCGCTTTCGACCCCTTCCTGCATCCAGAAGAAGCGGGCCCCGATCCGCACGGCTTCCTCCGCGACCTTCGACACGTCCGCCGACTTGCGGAACACGTCGACGAGGTCGACCCGTTCGGGGATCTCCGCGAGCGACTTGTACGCCTTCTCCCCGAGGACCTCGGTCACGAGGGGATTGACCGGGATCACGCGGTACCCC
>Ga0326597_10009260_pt1 | contig 13216 bp, 11 predicted proteins | sample RVTome_12_FD_203789 | JGI IMG/M metagenome (GOLD analysis project Ga0326597, IMG submission 203789) | Soil microbial communities from uranium-contaminated site in the Upper Colorado River Basin, Wyoming, United States - RVT100D185 | ecosystem: Environmental > Terrestrial > Soil > Contaminated >... | reverse complement strand
AGGCGCAGTTTCTCGATCGCCGACGTCTAAAGATGCCTTTAGAGCCGATTCAATCAACCTTTCATCTCTAACGGTACCTTGTAGCTTCTTCACACCGCGCAATCATGAGGTCTGGATGAAGTTCGGGGTCCCGAAAGAGACTGTGGCCGGCGAGCGCCGTGTCGCGTTTGTCCCCGACACGGTCGCGAAGCTCGTCAAGGATGGGCACGAGGTGGTGATGGAGCCGGGGGCGGGTGTCGCAGCGGGCTTTACGGATGCCGCCTACCGCGCCGCCGGCGCGAGCCTCGGCGACGCCTGGACCGCCGACGTCGTCTGCAAGGTGCAGCAGCCGAGCGCCGCCGAAACCGGGAAGTTGAGGGAAACAGCGACGCTGGTGGGGCTGCTCCAGGCGGCCACCAGCGCCGATCTCGTGCGGCAGCTGGCACAACGGCGCGTCACGGCGTTCAGTCTCGAGCTGCTGCCCCGGATCACGCGCGCGCAGGCGATGGATGTCCTCTCCTCGCAGGCCACTGCCGCAGGCTACAAGGCCGTCCTCCTGGCTGCCGAGACGGTGCCCAAGTTCTTCCCGATGCTCGTGACGGCCGCCGGCACGCTCTCGCCGGCGCGGGTCCTGGTCCTGGGCGCCGGGGTGGCCGGTCTGCAGGCGATCGCCACCGCCCGGCGTCTCGGCGCCATCGTCTCTGCGTTCGACGTCCGGGCCGCGGTGAAAGAGCAGGTCGAGAGCCTGGGCGCCAAGTTCCTCGCGATGGAGCAGCAGGTGCAGGCCGAAGGGGCGGGAGGCTACGCCAAGGAGCTTTCGGAGGACCAGCACCGGCGCGAGCTCGAGTTCCTGGCCCGCAGCGTGAAGGACGCCGACGTCGTGATCACGACGGCGGCGATCCCGGGGAAGCGCGCCCCGGTTCTCGTCACGCGTGCGGCGGTCGAGGGGATGCGCCCGGGCTCGGTAATTGTGGACCTGGCGGCGGAGACCGGCGGCAACTGCGAGCTGACTCAGCCGGGCGTGCCGGTGGAGCACGAGGGCGTCACGATCCTCGGGCCCATCAATCTCCCCGCCACCCTGCCACTGCACGCGAGCCAGATGTACGCCAGAAACGTGAGCAGCTTCCTCAATCACATCGTGAAAGAGGGCAAGCTCCAGCTCGATTTCGCCGACGAGATCACCAAGGGGACGTGCGTCACCCACGCCGGAAAGGTGCTGAAGCCATGACCGACTACTGGTCGATGCTGTTCGTGTTCGTCCTCGCCACGTTCATCGGTCTGGGCGTGATCCGGCGCGTGTCGCGACTGTTGTACACGCCGCTCATGTCCTTGACGAACGCCATCTCGGCGATCGCCGTGGTCGGCTCCCTCGTCGTGACCGGCGCCGACTACCCCAAGACGATCCGTATCCTGGGCGCCGTCGCCCTGTTCGCTTCGATGACGAACATCGTCAGCGGGTTCCTGATCACGAACCGCATGCTCAAGATGTTCAAGAAGAAATGACCCACGCCATCGCGCAGTTTGCGGCCATCGCCGCGACGGCGTTGTTCATTCTCGCGCTGTACTGGATGAACGCCCCGAAGACCGCGCGCCACGCGGTGGTGGCGGGCGTGGGCGGGATGGCTATCGCCATCCTCGCGACCTGGATCCAGCCGGAGATCGTGCACCATGCCTGGATCCTGCTCGCGATCGCCGCCGGGTTCCTCGTGGGCGTGCCGCTATCCCTGGTGCCCTTAACCGCCGTGCCGCAGCGGACGGCGTTGTCCCACGCCTTCGGCGGACTCGCGGCCGGACTGGTCGGCACGGCGGAGTACTACCTCTGGCTGGGCGAAGGACCGGAGCATTTCACGACATTCCGCATGAGCGCCCTCGTGGTCGAGGTGATCCTGGGCTTTCTCACGTTCACGGGGAGCCTCATGGCCGCGGGGAAGCTGCAGGAGGTCCGCTGGATCCCGCAGCGGCCGGTCACCTATCCGGGGCAGAACTTCGTCAACCTGGGGGTCTTGGGTGCGGCGGTGGTCCTGGGCGTCCTGCTCGTCCTGCATCCCACTGCCCCGTGGGCCACCACCGCCTTCCCGATCGTCATCGGGCTCTCCGTGCTGTTCGGGGTGTTGCTCATCGTCCCGATCGGCGGCGCCGACATGCCCACCGTGATCTCGATCCTGAACGCCTACGCCGGGCTGGCCGCGGTCGCGATGGGCTTCGTCCTGGACAACAAGCTGCTCGTGACGGCGGGAGCGCTGGACGGCTCGAGCGGTCTCATCCTGTCGATCATCATGTGCCGGGCGATGAACCGCTCGTTCACGAATGTCTTGTTCGGCGCGTTCGGCACGGTACAGAAGGCGAAAGCAGCCGGCGAGCAGAAGGAGTGGAAGCAGGAGTCACCCGAGGGTGCGGCCCAACTGCTCGAGCAGGCGCGGCTCGTGGTCGTCATCCCGGGCTACGGCATGGCCGTGGCGCAGGCCCAGCACAAAGTGCGGGAATTATACGACCAGCTCACCAAACGCGGCGTCACCGTCAAGTTCGCCATTCATCCCGTCGCGGGCCGCATGCCGGGCCACATGAACGTGCTGCTCGCCGAAGCCGACATCCCGTACTCCGCGCTCGTCGAGATGGACGAGATCAACCCGGAGATGCCGCAGTGCGACGTAGCCGTCGTCATCGGCGCGAACGACGTCGTCAACCCGGCCGCCCGCTACGTCAAGGATTCGCCGATCTACGGCATGCCGATCATCGATGCGGACAAGGCCAAGACCGTGCTGGCCATCAAACGGAGCAAGAACCCCGGGTTCGCCGGTATCGACAACGAGCTGTACGTCCAGGACAATACCTGGATGCTGTTCGGCGACGCGAAGGGCGTGCTCGGCGACCTGGTCAAGCAGTTCGCCGGCGGGGGCCTCCACTAGGAGCAGCCATCAGCCATTACCGATCGACTGCTTCATCGTCCCCAGCGATTGTTCGCGCGATCTACGTCCGGGTAGATCGCCGCCGGATCCACGACCACCCCCACCACGGGCTTTGCCGTGGCCAGGCGCGCGGTGAATAGGCTCCCCAGGTTCCACATCTCGATCGGCAGGCCGCGGATATCGGTCCCGCCGTCGGCGAATCGCAGCTGCAGCGTCAGCGGAAGCACCATCTGGCCGCGGTTCGAGAGATAGACGTTGGTCGAGTCGCTCCCCACTGCTTGCACCGAGTCCACCGCCTGGTCCAAACGCGCGGTCGTGTAGACCCACGCGCGCCAGAACCAGTCGAGATCCTGCCCCGTGACGTCGGCGAATGTCCGGAAGAAGTCCGCCGGTTGGGGGTGTTTGAAGGTCCAGCGCCGCACGAACTCCCGCATCGCGCGCTGGAACTCGTCCCGCCCCAACACGGCATCGCGGAGCAGCGTGAGCATCAGGGCGGGCTTTTGGTACGCCCCCCAGTACAGCTCGCGCACCTCGACGGGCTTGGTGATCAACGGCTGCTCGACCCCGGGCACCGCCGCGAGCCTGGACGCCGCGAGCAGCTCGCGGCGCACCGTGTCGGCGTACGCCGTGCCCACGAAGTACTCCTCGGCAGCGCCGTAGTCGATGAACGTGTTGAACCCCTCATCCATCCATGGATACCGCCGCTCGTCGTTCCCGACCATCATCGGAAACCATTGATGGCCGAGCTCATGCATCAGCACCCAGAACTGATCCTCGCGTTTCTCGAGCGACGGGCAGAAGGTGATCATCGGGTATTCCATTCCCTCGATGAGACCCTCGACCGTGGAGAACTGCGGCCACGGATACGTCCCCCAGGTCTCGCTGAAGTGCCGCATGGCCGAGCGCATCATGCGGTTCGCTTCCTCCCAGGGGGCCGCGGAGGGGTGGTAGAAGGTCTGGATCAGAATCCCGTTCCAGCCACTCGCGTCCCAACGGAGATCAGCCCCGGCCGCCCATGCGACGTCGCGTACGCGCTGCGCGGCCAGGCGCCAGGTCTTGGTGCCGGAAACTCGCCGGGCCCCGTTGGTCACCGCTTCGGCCTTCGTGATGATTTGCACGCGGTCCTCGGCCGTCCTGGCTCGCTCCAGTCTCGCGCGCTGCTCCGACGTCCACACCTCCGTCGGGTTCAGGACCGTACCCGTGGCGGCCAGGACGTACCCGGCGGGGAGCGTGAGCGTAACGTCGAAGTCGCCGTACTCGAGGTAGAACTCCCCCGACCCGATGTAGGGCAGCGTGTTCCACCCGCGGACGTCGTCGTACACCGCGAGGCGGGGATACCATTGCGCGATCTCGTAGAACCGCGAGCCGACCCGGCCCATCCGCCCGCCGCCGTAGGGCGGAATTGGAAAGCGCCAGGCGACATCGAAGTTGATCGTGCCGCCCGGCGGGAGCGGTGTCGCCAGGTCCACACGCATCATCGTGCCCGTGACGGTACGGGCGAGCTCTCGGCCACCCGAGGCGAACCGGCTCACGGTGATCCCGCCGACGAACCCCTTCGGGGTGAAGTCGAATACCAGCCCGCCCGCGAACTTCAGCGGCGGTTGATTGAGGATGTGCGTGACCGATGTCGGCGCCGCGAGGTTCTGGTCGAGCTGAACCCAAACGAACGTAAGCGAATCGGGGGAGTTGTTCGCGTAGTGGATCTGCTCGGTGCCGGTGATCACGTTGGTGGCGGTATCGAGCGTCGCCTGGATCGTGTAGTCCGCCCGCTGCTGCCAGTAGTCCTGGCCCGGCCTGCCGGAGCTCGAACGCACGCGCGTCGGGGTGGGTAGCGGCAGGGCGCGGAAGGGAGAGGTGTCGGCGACGCTTTGCTGGAACGCCAAGGCGGTGATGGCCAGCACGACGAGCATCTGGTTCGCCCTCCAAGGGAATTGCGGATTTGCGATTGCGGATTGCGGAGTTCCCGTAGCGAAGTTCGCGGCTCCAGCCTACCCTTCCATTCCGCATTCCGCAATCCGCATTCCGCAATCGGATGTCACCGAGGCTACACCTTTGAGGCGATGACTCCCGCCGCCCGATGCGCGATGCCCATGATCGTCAACATCGGGTTCACCCCCGACGCCGACGGAAATGTGCTCGCGTCGGCGACATAAAGCCCGGGGATGCCCCACACCTGGTGCTCCGGCGTCACCACCGAGTCCCGCGCGCTCGACCCCATGCGGCACGATGCCATCTGGTGAAACGTCGCCAGCAGCAGCTGATTGGGACCGAACCCGATACGGTCTACCGACTCCATCCAGCGGGCACGGGCCGTCCCGGTGCCATCGGGCCGGTAGGCCAGCCAGCGCGGCTGGGTGGACCAGATCTCTTTGGCGCCGGCCGCCTCGAGCAGGCGTGCTCCCTCCAGGAGGGCACGACGCAGGTGCTGGGTGTCGTAGCGAGAAAGCCTATACGACACGACAGCGTGTCCTTCCCCGTCAACGCGCACCTGTCCGCCGTCCCGGTCGCGCAGCAGAATCCCCACGAGGGCGGTACGCGGCAGGCGGGACATCGCCTCGGCATGCTGGACGCCCGATTCCCATGGCGTCGCGAGTGCGCACAAGGACGGATGCAGCGGCGCGGTTTCGAACTTGAATCCGTAGCCGCGGTCGAGGTCGGCGAATTGGTCCGAATAGTGGGCTTGGACGGTCCCGGTCCAGGGGCGGACCGCTTCGTCCATGAGACCGAACACGGCAGTGGCCGGGTGGAGCGCGAGGTGTCGTCCGAGCGCCGGGAGGTGGACGCCGGAGCGCATCAGCAACGCCGGGGAATGGACCGCGCCGCACGCGACGACGATCGCCTTGGCGCGGACGGCGATCGTGAACGGTCGCGGGGCCTGCGGGTGTCGCACGACCGCTTCGACGCCCACGGCGCGTCCCCCTTCGATGACGACCTGGCGGACGCTCGTGCCCACGATGATGCGCACCCCGCGGTCGAACGCATCCTGGAGGTAGGTCACAAGCGTCGATTGTTTGGCGCCGCGGCGACAACCGTAGCCGCAGTACCCGCAGTCGTCGCCCTGCGAGCAGCCGCGCACGTCGCGAGGAAGCAGTCCGTGGTGCCAGCCGAGCGCATCGAGGCCGCGGATCAGGACGGCATCGCGGCCACTGGGGAGGTTTTGCCCGGTCGTCACGCCGATGCGCTGCGCCACGGCGTCAAGCGATCGGGTGAACTCGTCCGCGGTGAAATGGGGGAGCCCATGCTCGCGGGCCCATTGCTCGCGGACGGCTTCTGGGGTGTGGAAACTCGTCGTATAGTTGACGACGGTGCCGCCACCGAGGCAGCTGCCCTGAAGGATGATGAAGCCGAGATCGCGGGACGTGAGCAGGCCACCCGCGTCGTACAGACGGGACAGCATGTCGCCTTCGTATTGGGTGAAGTCGGCTTCGTTGTAGTAGCCGCCTTTCTCGAGTACCACGACGCTCTTCCCGCTGGCGGCGAGCTCGCCCGCCACCACACCGCCGCCGGCGCCCGAGCCGACCACCACGACGTCACAGTCGAGCGTCTCGTCGTCGGTGATCTCCAGCGGCTGGATGCGTTTGGGCGTGACAGGCGGGGGGCCAAGCGGTCCGGGATAGCCGAGCCGGGGCCACGAGGGGTTGCCTCGGCCGGTCGGGTCGCGAGCGGTATAGTAGACCACCGTCGCCATGCGCTTCAGCGCCTGAAACGCCTTGCGGCGCAGTGGGACCCGGCTCGTGGCCCAGCCGCGCAAATACCGCTCTCGCTGGGACAGGGACATCGTCGTGAACGGACGCGACACCCCGGCCAGCACCGCGTTCCCCACGCGGCTCTCGAACAGCCGGAGCAGCCGCGCCAGCTCCTCGCGATCCGCGCGGTGGGGGAGAGCCGCGATCGTTTCAGCCAGGTGGTCGGCGAGGCGAACCGCCTCCGCCCCCGGGACAAACGTCTCCGCGAGGGCGCGCAGCACGGGGCTCGGGTCCACCCGTCAGGGCTTGCGCTGCACGAACGAAATCTTGAAGCCGTCCGGATCGGTGATCGCGAAAACGCGTGATCCCCAGGGCATCGTGCGCGGCGGGGAATCGAGCACCCCACCGCGGGCGGTGATGTCGGCCGCCAACTGATCGATGTTCTGCACGGTGGAGAAATAGAACCGCACGCCCTGGCCTTTGACGCGATCCCGACCCTTGGCCCAGTCGTCCTGGTTCAGCGTCACCTGGGTGTCGCCCGCGGCGAGCTCGACGCCTTGCAGCACGCCGTCGGTTTCCCATCGGTCCTTCACGGTGAAGCCGAGGACCCCTTCGTACCAGGCGATGCTGCGCGTCAGGGCGTCCACGGTGAGCGACGCCGAGAGCATGCGGGCCCGAGCCGTTTCGGGGCGGTGGCGTTTGCGGCGTCGCGGTGCGGCTCGAGAGGCGGGGCGCCGGGCGCGTTTCGCGGGGCGCTTCGGTTTGCGCTTGGTGGCCATAGTGTCTCCGGGAAAGCGAGTCAGCAGATAGCGTAGCGTCTGGTGCACCACCCCGCCAGATTACGGCTACCCCTCACGTCGCGGAGTGTGGAATGACCACCAGTCGAGCCAGCGCGGTCTGGGAAGGGAAACTCAAGGACGGGCGTGGCAATTACCGGGCGTCGAGCGGCGCCTTTGCCAGCCCCTACTCCTTTCAGACGCGCTTCGAAGGAGCCAGCGGCTCCACGCCCGAGGAGCTGATCGCTGCCGCCTTCGCGTCCTGCCTGTCCATGGCACTCTCGGCAGATCTGGAGAAGGGCGGCACCCCGGCCACCCGGGTCGAAACTGAAGCGGCGTGCACCATCGAAGCCGTGGGCGGAAAGCCGACGATCTCCACCATGGCCCTGAAGGTGCGGGGACGGGTCCCCGGGCTCGACCAGGCCGGCTTTCAGAAAGCGGCGGAAGGGGCGCGGGATAACTGTCCCGTCTCGCGGGCGCTCAAGGGGAACGTGACGATCACTCTCGATGCGAGGCTCGAATGAGTGCAATGGAACGGGGCGTGTGGCGCGCGGCCGCCTTGGGTGCACTGCTGCTCGCGGCATGCCGGGAGAAGCCCGCCGTGTCCGTGAGCATCACCAGCCCGTCCGAGGGCGATACGGTCCCGGGGCCGGCGGTCCACATCACGCTGGGCGCGTCGGGGATTGAGCTCGCCCCGGCGTCGGAGCAGCGCCCCGGCATCGCGCACCACCATCTATTCCTCGACGTGGATCCCACTCCGCCCACGGACACCATTCCTTCCGGGGTCACCGGGATCATCCATCGCGGCCAGGCGCAAACGGCGTTCCACTGGGACAGCGTCGCACCGGGTCCCCACCGGATCATCGCCGTGCTGGGGGACGCCTGGCACGTGCCGCTGCAGCCGATGGTAGCGGACACGGTGCATTTCGTCGTGACGGGACCCTGACGGACCCGGAGGCCTCGCGCTTCACACCGTATGCCCAAACGCAACCGTAACTCCGAGACATTCGTCCGGCTGAAGCAAGCGTTCCACCCGGAAAGCCTGATGATGACGTACGGCTACAAGCCGGAATTGTCCGAAGGCGCGCTCAAGGTTCCCATTTTCCAGACGTCGACCTTCGTCTTCAAGACGGCGGAGGAAGGCAAGGCGTTTTTCGAGATCGCCTACGGGCTGCGGGAACGGGGGGAGTCGGAAGCGGTCGGACTGATCTACAGCCGCATCAACAATCCGGACCTCGAGATTCTCGAGGACCGGCTCGCGCTGTGGGACGGCGCCGAGTCGTGCGCGGTGTTCAACAGCGGCATGGCCGCGATCGCAACGACCCTCATGGCGTTCGTCCGGCCCGGAGACATCGTACTGTACAGCACGCCGTTGTACGGTGGGACCGACCACCTGCTGAAACATGTGCTCCCCGGTTTCGGGGTCACGCCGGTTCCGTTCCGCGCGTCGGCGTGCGCCAGCGCGGACGACCTCGAAACGAGCCTCGCCCAGGCGAAGGTGTCGGGTCGCGTCTCGGTCCTCATGGTGGAAACCCCGGCGAACCCGACCAATGCGCTGGTGGACCTGGCGGCGTGCGCCGAATTCGCGCGTCGACACGATGCGGGCGGGCGCCGCCCGCTGATCCTCGTGGACAACACGTTTCTCGGGCCGCTGTGGCAACAACCCCTGAAGCACGGCGCCGACATTGTCCTCTACTCGGCCACGAAATACATCGGTGGGCACAGCGACGTGATCGCCGGCGCGGCCCTGGGCGCGAAGGCGGTGATGGACCCGGTGCGGGTGCTGCGCACGTTTTTCGGCACCCTCGCCGACCCATGGACCGGATGGCTGCTGATGCGCAGTCTCGAGACGCTCAAGCTGCGCATGACGTCCGCGATGAAAAACGCCCGCTACGTGGCCGACTTCCTGTTGCAGCACCCCAAGATCGAGAAAGTCTACTATCTCGGCCATCTCCGGGAAGGCGAGCTTCAGCACGAGGTGTATCGACGCCAGTGTCTGAGCCCGGGGGCCATGGTGTCGTTCGAAGTGCGCGGCGGCGAGGCGGAGGCGTTCCGGTTCCTCGACGCGCTGCGACTCGTCAAGCTGGCGGTGAGCCTGGGTGGGACGGAGTCGCTCGCGGAGCACCCCTATTCCATGACGCACGCCGATGTCTCCCCGGAGGCAAAGCACGCGGCGGGGATCAGCGACCGAATGATCCGTCTCTCGGTCGGCATCGAGCATCCGGACGACACGATTGCGGACCTGACGCAGGCGCTGGAGCGGGTCTGACGCGCGCGCTGCGCTGGGTCGTGTACATGCTGCGCTGTGGCGACGGCTCGCTCTACACCGGTGTCACGAACGACCTGACCAGGCGTCTCGCGGCGCACCAAGCGGGGACGGGTGCCCGCTACACCCGCGCGCGGTTGCCGGTGCGGCTCGTGTATCGCGAGGCACGGGCCACGCGGGGAGCAGCGCTCCGTCGCGAGGCCGCGATCAAGCGGCTGCCGCGGGCGGCGAAGCTCGCGCTGTTGGTGGCCGCGTCATGAGGCTGCGCCGGCGCGACGTCATCGCCGCGGTGTTCGCGCTCGCCGTGGCCGCACTGTGCGTGCGCCTGGGAATCTGGCAGCTGGCCCGCCTGGAGGTGCGCCGCGCCCGCAACGCCGAGATCCTCGCGGCACGTAATCAGCCACCGCTCGAGCTGCGCGGGCGCAACGTCACGGCCGACGAAGCGCACGATCGACGGATTCACGCGCGCGGGATCTACGACTGGACGCACGAGCGCGTGTGGCCCGGCCGCACGTGGGAAGGCGCGCCGGGAGTGGCCCTGCTCACTCCGCTGCGGCTCCCCGACAGTTCGGTGGTGTTCGTCGACCGCGGCTTTGCGCCCTCGGCCGATGCCCGGCGCGTGAATCAGGCGGCATGGCGGGAGCCCGACACCGCGGACGTCGTGGGGCTCGGCTTGGCGGCGCCGCGGGACCGAGGCGACGTGAACCCCGCCACGATTGCCGACTCGTTGCCGTATCCCGTCCTCCCATTCGTCGTACAACTGGTTCCAGCCGACTCGCGCGGCACCGGCACGACGCCGTTACGCTGGCGCGCGCTTGAGCCGGACAATGGCCCGCATCTGTCGTATGCGATACAGTGGTTCAGTTTTGCGGTGATTATGCTGGTGGGGACGACGCTACTTCTCAAGAAGCAGATGGCCGAAACGAAGGGCGTAGGGAAAACGACGCAGGGGGGAAACCCGTAAGGAAACGGCGTGTTCCCTTGACGTTCTTTTCATACGTCTTCAACCTTACGCCACTCGCTTTCAACTCCGTTGTTCACCATCTGGAGCCACCCCATGCGCCGAGTCCTGTCCGCGACGCTCCTCGCCGCCGTCATTCCCTTGGTTTCGATCCGCGCCCCGGGCGGGGCAGCCGGTGCGCCGCGCTGGGCGGCCGACACGACCCGGGATACCACGAAGAAAAATGACTCCTTGCCGCTCACCCCGACCCGGACGGTTTCCTTCGACGTCTCCGAAGGGACTTGGCTGTCGCTCGACGTCTCGCCTGACGGGCGGACGATCGTCTTCGAGCTTTTAGGCGACCTCTACACCCTCCCGGCGGCGGGCGGCGCCGCGACGCGCATTTCGTCGGGGCCGGCCTTCGACACGCAACCCCGCTATTCACCTGACGGAAAGCGGATCGTGTTTCTCACCGACCGGTCGGGCGCCGAGCAGATCTGGACCTGCGACCCCGACGGAACGAAGCCCACCGCGCTGACCAAAAGTGGTGCGAATCTCTACGCCAGCCCGGAGTGGACGCCGGACGGCAACTACATCGTCGCCTCACGCACCACCGGCGTGCTGGGCAGCGTGTACGAGCTGTGGTTGTATCACAAGAGCGGCGGCTCCGGCGTCGCGATGATCAAAACAGGCCCCGGCGCCCCCAGCGGCAGCCCCTTCCGCGGGCCGGGCTGGAACACGCTCGGCGCGGCGTTCGGCCCTGATCCGCGCTACGTCTGGGTGGCCCGCCACCGGGGCGGCTTCGGCTATGACTTGACGTATCCGCTGTGGCAGGTGGCGATCTATGACCGCCAGACGGGCAAGATCTTCGTGCAGACCGACCTGTACGGCAGCGCGATCCGGCCGATCCCGTCACCCGACGGGAAGTGGCTGGTCTATGCGACGCGGTACGACGCCGAGACCGGCCTCCGCCTCCGGAACCTCGCGACGGGCGACGAAAAGTGGTTGGCGTACCCGGTGACCCGGGATGACCAGGAATCGCGCTACACCCGGGACCTGATGCCCGGGAGCGCGTTCACCCCGGACTCCAAATCGTTGATCACGTCCTACGGCGGAAAACTCTGGCGCGTCGACATTCCGTCGGGGCAGGCGACCGCGATCCCGTTCACCGCGCGCGTGGAGCAGCGGCTGGGGCCGCTGATCCAGCTCCAGAACCGCGTGGATACGGGTGAGGTGCGGATACGCCAGATTCGCGACACCCGGCTATCGCCTGATGGCCAGCGGATCGTGTTTAGCGCGCTCGATAAACTGTACGTCATGGACCTGCCCAACGGCACGCCGCGCCGGCTCACCGACGACACGGTGCACGAGCAGGCGCCGGCCTGGTCGCCGGACGGGCAGTGGGTGGCATACGTCACGTGGACGTCGAGTCAGGGTGGTGCCCTGATGAAGGTGCGGGCCGATGGAAGAGCCCGGACGCGCCTCGTGCCGGACCCAGCGTTCTTCGATTCGCCGGTGTGGTCGCCCGACGGGCAACGACTCGTGGCGGTGAAGGGGCCACGCCAGCCGCGCATCAGGGAACGATTCGGTCCAGGGTACGACCTCGTATGGGTGCCGGCGGCCGGCGGCACACTCACCCGCATCACGCCGTACGATGGCACGGGACGACCGCACTTCACCCGCGACGCAAGTCGAGTCTTTTACCAGGCCGGGCCTGAGGGACTCGTCTCGGTGCGTTTCGATGGCACCGATCGGCGCACCCACGTCAAGGTGACCGGCTATACCTACCCCGGGCCGGGCTCCGAGCCCGATCCTGCGGGGGAGATCATCATCAGCCCCGACAGTGATCGGGTGCTGGCACTCCAGGGCAACAACGTCTACATCATCACGGTACCGCAGCTCGGCGGCGAGACGCCAACGATCAATGTCTCCGATCCGTCTGCGGCGCCGTTCCCGGTGAAACGGCTCACCCGCATCGGGGGTGACTTCATCGGGTGGAGCGCGAACGGCAAGCTCGCCACGTGGTCCATCGGCGCCAGCTTCTTCCGCTACGATCCCGTCGTCGCCGATTCGGCCGCTAAGGACAAGGCGACAACCGACTCGATTCGCGCGGATTCCTTGAAGAAGGCAGAGGCGGACAGCACCAAACCAAAGCCCGACTCGGCCGCCAAGGCTCGGGTCGACTCGCTCGCCAAACTACCGGCGTACGAGGCGGTGCGAATCGACGTCACGATTCACGTGCCGCGCGACCTGCCGCGCGGGTCCGTGCTCCTCCGTGGGGCCCGCATCGTCACGATGAAGGGCGAGGAAGTGATCGACGGCGGCGACCTCCTGGTGATGGGGAACCGCATCGGGTGCGTCGGGGCTGCGGGCGCGTGCCCGTTGCCCGCCGGCGGCCGGGCGATCGACGTGGAGGGGAAAACCATCATTCCCGGCTTCATCGACGTCCATGCGCATCCGTGGGCGGCGTGGGGCATCCACCAGACGCAGGTGTGGAAGTATCTTGCGAACCTCGCATGGGGCATCACCACGACGCGGGATGTCCAAACCGCCACGACGGACGTACTGACCTACGCCGACCAGGTCGAAGCGGGCGAGCTGCTCGGCCCGCGCGTCTATCACACCGGTCCCGGCGTCTTCTGGGATGAGAATTTCCAGAACCT
>Ga0326597_10009259_pt1 | contig 13217 bp, 11 predicted proteins | sample RVTome_12_FD_203789 | JGI IMG/M metagenome (GOLD analysis project Ga0326597, IMG submission 203789) | Soil microbial communities from uranium-contaminated site in the Upper Colorado River Basin, Wyoming, United States - RVT100D185 | ecosystem: Environmental > Terrestrial > Soil > Contaminated >... | reverse complement strand
CAGCCGCTACCTCGGCGAGACCTTCGACATCCACGGGGGCGGCATGGACCTCATCTTCCCGCACCATGAGAACGAGATCGCCCAGTCCGAAGCCGCCTCGGGCAAGCCTTTCGCCAACGTGTGGATGCATAACGGCCTGACCCGGGTGAACACGAAGAAAGTGTCGAAGTCCGACGCGGATCCGGAGATGCAGGCCGCCCTCACGCGGATGACGCTGCATAACTTGCTCACGGCCTATCCCGGCGAGTTGATCCGCTTCTTTGTGCTCAGTACGCACTACCGCCGGCCTATCGAGTACTCCGAGGCGGAGATCGAGAGCAAGCGGAAGGGGCTGGACACGTTCTATCGCCTCTTCGAGCGCGTCGAGCGATTGTGCGGACAATCTCCATACCCTCCCGACGGCGAGCCGCGGGCTTCAGCCCGCGCGGACGCACCCATCGCTCCCCCCCCTACTAAGGGGGGGCAGGGGGGGGTTGCTCCGCCGACCATCGACAACGCAGACCTCCGCTCCGCCTTCGACGAGATGGATCAGGCTTACCATCGCTCGATGGACGACGACTTCAACACCGCCGGCGCGATCGCCGCGCTCTTTGACTATGCCGGGGCGATCAACCGATTCGTTGAGCAGAACAAGCTGGAGGATGGCGCCTCCGCGCGGGCTAAAACCCGCGGCTCGCAAGACGGGCGGAAGGATGCGCTCCACGCGACCGCGGCTCTCATCGCCACGGCCCGCTTGATCGGCCTATTCATCGATCCGCCCGCGAATAAGACCGCGTCGGACGACGGCCTCGCCGACAAGGCCATGCAGGTTCTCATTAAGGTGCGCCAACACCTCCGTAAGAAGAAGGACTTCGAGTCGGCCGACCTGATCCGTAACCTGCTCACCGAGTCGAAGATCACGCTCGAAGACCGCCCCGACGGGACGATCTGGCGCGTAGAGTAGCCCGCGCGGGACGCTGGGTGCCCAATCCTTTGCGATAGCAAAGGGTGGGGTCACGATGATCGAAATCGCGAGAAACCGCCCCGGAAGGCGATACATACAACGGCGGCGCGGGTGCAACGGCCTCAGCGTTGCGCGTTCGCATTCGGAGGGGGCCCAGTCTTTACTATCGGGGTGGTGGCCGCAGCGACCCAATGCGAGCGGAATTGCCTGCCGCCCACCGAGCGCCCGTGAAGTTCTATCCGCGAGGAGGGTGTGCCCTCAGCGGGAAGGAGAGTCTTGAACGAAAAACGAATATTTCCAAACGAAGCCAAATAGGGCCGTTTCCGGCTCAAAAACGCGGATCGTGTGGCTACAGATGGGTTCGTTCCACCGCGAAACGCCCCCCAAACGGCCCGGTCCGTCGTGGCTCGGCGCCCGTCCGCCTCAGCGTTGCGGGGGGATGTTCGATGTACACCTGCTCCAGCGGTCCAGCGTCCGGCGGGTTCAGTCGGCGACCGACACTCGCCGCGTACGAACCGCGAACCACGCCGGCGTGCGCCAACCGGTTTGGCTATTCGACATTCGCAATTCGACATTTCCTCGCGTTAGGGCACGAACTCCTTCCGCCGCAGGTCGAGCTGGCCCTTCAGGCGGTCCAGGATCGCCGAGTGCATCTGCGAAACCCGGCTCTCCGAAAGGTCCAGCACCACGCCGATCTCCTTCATCGTCATTTCTTCATAGTAGTAGAGGACGAGGATCAGGCGCTCGGCGCGGGTCAGGCCTCGGGTGATGAGTTCCTTCAGATCCTTCTTGTGGATTTCGACCACCGGGTTTCGCCCCCGCCGGTCCTCGATGACGTCGATCTCGCACACCTCCTTGTTCGAGTCCGTCTCACTGTGCTTGCGGGAGAGCGAGACCTGGGTGACGGCCGTTCCGTCGCGGAGCAGCTTGTCGTATTCCGCCGCCGGCAGTTTCAGTCGTTCGGCGATCTCGGATTCGGTGGGCGTCCGTCCCAGAATGGCTTCCAGCTCGTGCGCGACGCGCTCCAGCGTGTGGGCGCGGCTGCGGACCAGCCTCGGAACCCAGTCCATGCTGCGCAGTTCGTCGAGGATGGCGCCGCGGATTCGCGGGGCGCAGTAGGTCTCGAACTTGACGCCGCGACCCATGTCAAAAGCGTCGATCGCGTCCATCAGCCCGAAGATGCCCGCCGAGACGAGGTCATCGCCATCCACCTCGTCGGGCAGTTTCGCGCCGATCCGATCGGCGTTGTACCGGACAATCGGGAGGTAGTTCTCCATCAGCCGGTTTCGCAATGACTGGTCCTTCGACCGCTGGTATCGCCGCCACACTTCAGTAATGGGCATTTCCTCCAGAATGGCTGGCATCGAATAGGCTCCTTGCGCGTCCCTGCGTTTCGCTCCGCGAGCGGCCTCCACGCCTCGCACACCGCCGACCAGGTCGGCGGACCGCGCCGGTGAAGCGTCAAACACCGCTCATCTCGCCCTCACCTGCCACGTCCCCGTCCTTGGGGCCGTCGACCGTACCCGCGGACTCGCCGCGGAAGCGGTCTCGTATCGATGCCTCGTGCTGCTTCCGGTGTTCGGCGATGACCTGTTGGGCGGCGCCGCCGAGAAGCAGTCCGAGGATGCAAAACAAAATCAAGGCCAGAATGCCGCGCGACAGCGTGGTTTCGACCGGATTATGGACGAACAGACCGGAGGCTACGGTGATGGTGAAGGCGAGCAGACCCAGACTGGCCCCTGTTACGCGTGCAACCATCGTCGCAACATCCTTGTCGCAACTGCGGCGTAGGGCGGCGGGTAGGATACGACGGGAATGAAAGGGCTCGCGCCGCGTCCCTTTCCTTGGTCGTCGTCCATGACCAACCGCGTGCCGACATCCTTGCCGAAGTTTCGACGCCTGTCAACGCCCCGCGTCAGCCGCGCCTAGACGAACAGACCGGCGACGCGACTGAAGAACCCGCGGCGACGTTCCTCACCGGTGAGCGACCGGGCGAGTCGCGTCGCCATCGCGGCGATGCAAGCGCTGGCGTTCGAACCGGGTGAGCGAACCATGAACGGGCATCGCTCCCGAACCGCCAACTCCACGGTCGTATCATGCACCATGTAGCCGAAGTCCGCAACGGGGTAGTTGAGAAATTTTTGCGCTACCCCGGCGACCCGGTCGTAGGCCGATCCGGCCTCGGATCGGTTGTTCGCCATGTTCACGAACAACCCCACCCGCGCCGACGACCGCTCTCGATACAGTGACTTGACGATGGCATAAGCGTCGGTGAGCGAGGTCGGTTCGGGGGTGGTGACCACGACGACTTGATCGGAGGCCAGGGCGAAGCTGAGCACGCCGCGCCCGATCCCGGCCCCGCAGTCCAGGATGAGGATATCAGTGCTGATTTCGAGGTTTTGCAGTTGTGCCAAGAGGTGTTGGCGCTCGAACTCGCTGAGGTCGGCCAGCTCGTGCAGTCCCGACGCCCCCGGCACGAACCGCAACCCGCTCGGGCCTGTCACGGTCACTTCCTCGACGCTGCGCGCACCGGAAACGACGTGGGAAAGAGTGTATCGCGGGTGGACGTTCATCAACACGTCCGCGTTGGCGAGACCCATATCGACGTCGACCAGGGTGACCCGCAGACCCCGCCCGGCTAGGCAGATGGACAGGTTGACGGCGATGTTCGACTTGCCCACGCCGCCCTTGCCGCTGGTGATGGCGATCGTCGTCGCTGACGAACGGTGGCGGCGGACGAGTGCGCGCAGCCCGGCCGCTTGATCGCTTCGCGAGGTTCGATTGTGGCGTTGCGGCATGGAACCTCTATCCGAAGTCGCGGAACCGTGAGACGGCCGTCTCCCACCCCTCTGTGTGCCACTGCTCTGTGAGCAGTGCGGTGTGTCCGTCGCATGCCCCACTGCCGAGACGGCAGTGGCACACCCGTCACTGCCGACACGGCCGTGGCACACCCGTCACTGCCGACACGGCAGTGGCACACGGTTCGAGTCTCGACGATCGTTCGCCGACGATCAACCGGGCGATGGCCTTCCCATCGCCCACGCGTATGTCATCCGGTACGTCCTGTCCCGTGGTCACGTACGACAGCCGCGCCTGCGCCTTTTGCAAACACGACAACATGACGCCGAAGCCGATCGCTTCGTCCAGTTTCGTGAAGATGATCCGGTCCACGCCGACTTCGCGGAACTTGTGGATCGTCTGGGCCAGCACGGCCTCGCTGCACGTGCTCGACAGCACCAAGTGAATCTCATCGGGTCGCACGGCCTCGAAGTACTTTTTCAGCTCTCCGGTCTTGACCGAGTCGCGCTGACTGCGACCGGCGGTGTCGATGAACACGATGTCGCGGTCGGCGCTGCGATCGACGGCGTCGCGCAGTTCCCCCGGCGTCATGACGACTTCGAGGGGCACATCGATGATCTGGGCGTAGGTGCGGAGTTGCTCGACGGCGGCGATGCGGTACGTGTCGATGGTGATCAGGCCGACCTTGCGTTGCTCGCGGAGGCAGAAGTTGGCGGCCAACTTCGCGATGGTCGTGGTTTTGCCGACGCCGGTGGGACCGATCAGGGCGATGAGCTTCGGCCGGCCGGCGGGCGCCACCCGAATGGGTCCGGCCGTCGGAAGCATGGACTCGATCACCGCCGCGAGGTGGGCGCGAACCGCCTTGGGATCGGCAAGCTGCGCCGGGGTGAGTTCGCTCCGCCCGCGTTCGACGAGCTGCTGGGCGATCTCCTCGGCCACGGCGTTGCCCACGAGCCGGCGATAGGTGTCATACAACTCACCCGGCGTGTCGCCCCATCGCGCGCTGCGCGTGTCGCGCACGAGATCCTGAACGAGGGATTTCATTGCCCCTATCTCGGACACAAGGGCGTCGGAGGGAGGGCGGTCCGCGCGTGGTGCAACGGGTGACATCATCGTGGCAGCTCCATCTGCCGGCTGAGTCCGCTTCGACTGGACCGGCACCATACCGCGCCGGGCCATCGACGGCAAGGCGGTTTCGCCCTGGGCCGCCGTGATCTCGACGCGGGGGTTGCCCCCCAGGCCGAAGAGCCCGCCCTTGGTGAGCGTGCGCGTGTTCAGAATCACCGCGTCGCGCCCGAAGGTTCGCTTGACCTGTTCGAGCGCCTCCGCCATCGTCCGTCCTTGGAAGGTCTTAAGTCTCATCCGTCAATACCACCATCTTGATGCCTTGGTGCCTTCTGCTAAGTCTCATCCGTCAATACCACCATGCCGTGGGATTCGACCTCGAACCCACGGACGACCTCGTTGTAAGACAGCACGGCCACGGCCGGCAATTGCACCTCGATCATCTTCCGCACCCACGGGCGCACTTGCGGTGGGCACAAGAGTAGCGGCGGACGGCCGCGCATCGCGGGCATCGCCCGTTCGACCTGGGTTCGGATCGCCTCGACGATCTTGGTCTGCACGTTGGGCGGCAGCGTCAGCACGGTTCCGTGATCCGTCCGCTCCAGCCCCTTGGCGATCAACTCCTGCAACGCCGGGTCGAACGTGAGGCAGTGGATTCGACCGTCCTCGCCCTTGGACTGGTGACACAACGCCCGAGCAATCGCGCTCCGGGCGTACTCGGTTAGAATCTCCGGATCCTTCGTCCGCGGGGCGACGTCGGCGGCGGCCTCGATGATCGCCTCGAGATCGCCGATCGGCACGCGCTCGCGCAACAGCGACTGCAACACCCGCTGAATCTCGCCCGGTTTGAGCACTTCGGGCACGATCTCCTCGACCAGCTTCGGGGCCCGCTCCTTGAGGTGATCGAGCAGCCGGCAGACCTCCTGCCGCGTGAGCAGCTCGTCGGCGTGTCGTTTGATCAACTCGGTGAGGTAGGTGGCCGCCACGCTCGAAGGCTCCACCACCGTGTAGTTTCGATGTTCGGCGGCGTGGCGCTGACCTTCGTCGATCCACAGGGCGGGCAGCCCGAACGCCGGCTCCTTCGTCTCGATCCCGTGAATCCGCTCGGAGACCGCGCCGGCGTCGATCGCCAGCAGGTGACCGGGCATGACCTCGGCCTCGCCGATGGCGAACCCCTTGAGCTTCACGCGGAATTGGTTGGGCTGAAGCTGAATGTCGTCGCGGATGCGGATGGGCGGCACGACGATGCCCAACTCTTGAGCGATCTGTCGGCGCATGTTGGTGATGCGGTCGAGCAGGTCCCCGCCCTGCTTGCGATCGACCAGCCGGATCAAACCGTAGCCGACGGTCAGTTCCATGGGGTCGGGGGAGAGGTGCTTCTCCACTCGATCGGCGGAGGGGGCTTTGATCTTGGCCGCGCCCTCGGCCGCGACCGCCTTGCGGTGCCGCGTCAGGAAAAACGCGATCGCGTAGCAGGAGCCGATCAACACGGCGAGCGGCGTCTTCGGCAGCGGCGTCAGAGTCAGCGTCAGCAGGAACGCGGCCGTCAACACCAGGGCGATCGGCTGGCTCGCCAGTTGACCCAGCAGTTCCTCGCCCAGGCTCTTCTTCTCGGCGGAACGCGTGACGATCATCGCCGCGGCCACCGACACCACGAACGCCGGTATTTGCGACACCAGCCCGTCACCGATCGTCAGAATCGTGAAGCGGCGCATCGTATCCGCCAGCGGCAGGTTGAGTTCGACCAAGCCGACATAGATGCCGCCGAGGATATTGATCACCGTGATGACGATGCCGGCGATGGCATCGCCGCGGACGAACTTGCTGGCTCCGTCCATGGCCCCGTAGAAGTCGGCCTCGCGGGTGATCTCCGAGCGGCGGCGCTTCGCTTCGTGCTCGGTGATTGTGCCGGCGTTGAGGTCGGCGTCGACGGCCATCTGCTTGCCGGGCATGCCGTCGAGGGTGAACCGCGCCGCGACCTCGGCGATGCGCGTGGCGCCCTTCGTGATCACCACAAACTGAATCACCACGATGATGGCGAAGATGATGATCCCCACCGCCAGCGACCCGCTGGCGACGAACCCGCCGAAGGTCTCGACCACATGGCCCGCGTCGCCCTTGGTGAGGATCAGGCGAGTCGTGGCGGTGTTGAGCACCAGGCGGAACAGCGTCAAGCCGAGCAGCAACGAGGGGAACGAGGAGAACGCCAGCGGCCCCTCGATGTACATCACCGTCAACAGCACCACGCCCGACAGCGTGATGTTCACGAGCAGCAGCAGGTCCATGATCCCGGTGGGCAGCGGGATCAGGATCACGAGGATCAAGCTCATCACGGCCACGGGCAGGACGATCCCGTAGTGCTTGGTGACGAACTGGGGTATTCGCAAGCCGGCTGTCGTTGTTATCGCCATTCGCGTGCCACCGTTCTGAGTGGCGTCCGTTGCGTCGATCCCCTACTCCACTGCCGACACGGCAGTGGCACACCTGTTTCGTCTTGCGGATCGTGTGCCACGGCTCTGTGAGCAGTGTCCCATGTCCGTCGGCTACCCCACTGCCGACACGGCAGTGGCACACCTGTTTCGTCCTGCGGATCGTGTGCCACTGCTCTGTGAGCCGTGTGCTAGACCGCCGCCGGCTCCCGCCGCTTCTCCAGCGGCGACCGGCCGGTCAACTCGTACACATACGCCAGAATCTCCGCGATCGCCCGGTAGAGGCGCTCCGGGATGTACTGACCTTCGTCGACGTTTTCGTACAACGCCCGAGCGAGCGGGGGCCGCTGAACGATCGGCACGCCGGACTCGATCGCCACCTGGCGAATCCGCATCGCCATCAGGTCCGCGCCTTTCGCCACCACTTTCGGCGCGGGCATCGTTTCGGAGTCGTAGCGAATCGCGACGGCCACGTGCGTTGGGTTCGTCACCACCACGTCGGCCTTGGGAACTTCCCTTCGTATCCGCTGATGAGCGAGCTGCAACTGGATCTGCCGCCGCCGGTGTTTGAGCCTTGGATCGCCCTCCATGCTCCGCAGTTCGTCCTTGACCTCTTCCTTCGTCATCCGCAGGTCTCGCTCGTGTTGATGACGCTGCCAGGCGAGGTCGAACAGAGCGAGCACCAGCAGCGCCACGGCCAACTTCATGCCGAAGTTGAAGGTCATCGAGGAGCCCAGGCTGAACAGATCGTGAAAGCCGAAGGTGAAGGCGTAGAGGATCGCCGCGGCGCTGCCCGCGAGGCTCAAGTAACCCACCGTCCCCACGACAAGTAGCTTCCCCACATTCGTGAACGCGAGCATGACCGAGCGCCACGAAAGCAACCGCTTCAGCCCCGCCAGCGGACTGATCTTGCTCAGGCTCGGAATGAGCGGTTCGAACGTCAACAGCCATCCCACCTGCGGCAGGAGCACCGCGAGCACGGCCACGAACAGAATCACCAGGAACGGCGCGAGCTGTTTCAGCGACTCGACCGCCACCGCGCCGGCGAAGGGCAAAACGTCCTCGATCCGGTTCGGTTCGGACGTCAACGACGCGGTGATGATCGCCATCAGGCTCCGAAGAATCCCGGGGCCTAGCAGAGCGAGGGCCACCATTCCCGAAAAGATCAGCGCCGCCGCGGTCAAGTCTTGGCTGCGCGCGACCTGTCCCTTCTTCCGCGACTCTTCGCGCCGGCGCGGGGTTGGGGCTTCGGTTCTTTCGTCAACGGCTGCGGGCATTACGACGTTCTTCCAAACTGGGTAGCGTCGCTCCTGGTGGGCGGCGCCAACGCCTCACGCGCCGCGGACGAGCCGCGACGCTACAAGAAACCGAGTTCTCCTTAATGCACCATGTGTCGCGAGACCGGATCGAGGCCGAAGGCCGTTCGCACCGCCTCAACCGCGTTCCAGATGGCGTCCAGGAACACATCCTGACTCAAAGCGAGCGCCGTGGCGGCGATCCCCAGCGCGAGAAGCGCCCGAACCGTGAACCCCACCGTCAGCACGTTGAGCTGCGGCATCGTCCGGGAGAGAAACGCCAGCCCGGTACCCAGCAGGAACAGGGCGATGAGCACCGGACCCGCGACGCGGATGCCCATGATGAACGCCGACGCCACCATTTCGACCAACATCACCACGAACGACTCATCGAGTCGAAACGAAAGCAGGGGGATCACGTCGAACGTGTCGAGCAGGGCCGCCATCGTCGCCCGATGTCCCCCCGCAATGAGGAATATCAGCGTCAGCGTGATGGTGTACACCTGTCCCGTGACCGACGCCTGTTCGTTCTGCGTCGGATCGAACACCTCGGCGATGGCGAGGCCCGCCTCGCGACCGACCATCAGTCCCGCGACCTCCGCTCCGGACAGCATGGCCGACAACGCCAAGCCGATGATCGCCCCGATCATCAGCTCGCCCACGCCGCCGACGACGGCTGTCGCGAGCGTCAGGTTCTCCGGCGCTTGGCTGCGAACCAACGGGAAGATCATGGCGGCGATGACCAGCGTCATGGCCGCCTTCACCCGCCTCGGCATCAACGTGGAGGAGTAGATCGGCGCGGTCATCACCAAGCCCGAAAGTCGGAACAGCACCAGCGCGAACGCCGGTAGGGCCAACGGGATTTCAAACAAGGACCAAGACATCGCAGTGATCGATCCAATCCCTTTACGTGTGCTATTACCGCTCGGTGTGCCACTGCTCTGTGAGCAGTGCCTTCCGCTCATTCCGAACTCACTGCCGACACGGCAGTGGCACACCTTCTCCGTCGAACATCAGTGTGCCACTGCTCTGTGAGCAGTGTCTTTTGCTCGGTCCCAACTCACTGCCGACACGGCAGTGGCACACCGGGCGCGTCTGTACTCTTCCCATTCGGCAATCGGCAATTCTCAGTACGGTCCCGCCGCGAACATTTCCCGAGCGAACTCGATCATCTGCTCCGCGATCCACGGAATGAAGATCGCCGCCGCGACGACCATGGCCGCGATCTTCGGCACGAACGTCAACGTCTGCTCCTGGAGCTGTGTCACGGCCTGGAACAGCGCGATCACCAGACCGACGACCAATCCGACAATGAGGATCGGCGCCGACGTCATCAGGGCGATCCAAAAGGCGTTTCGCCCCAGTTCCAGCGCTTGCGTGAAATCCACGGCCGACTCCCATTCTCGTTCGAAGAACGCCGCGCGGGCTGAAGCCCGCGGTTCGCATCATGCAAAACTGAACAACAACGTCTCCACCACCAGGTGCCACCCGTCGGCCAGCACGAACAGCAGAATCTTGAAGGGCAGCGAGATCAGCACCGGCGGCAGCATCAACATGCCCATCGAGAGCAGGATCGTGGCGATCACCATGTCGATCACCAGGAACGGTAGATAGATGCGAAAGCCCATGATGAACGCCGTCTTCAGCTCGCTGAGCATGAACGCCGGAATCATCACCGTCAGCGGCACCTTCTCGAGGGCGATCGTCTCGCCCGCCGGGATCTCGCGGTCTTCCGAATAGCTGAGGAACAAGTAGACGTCGTCGTCGTTGCCGGCCTGTTCGATCTGCCGGTACATGAAGTCCTTCATGTACGCCGAGGTGACGTCGAAGGCCTCTTCCTGTCCCATGCGGTTATCAAGGTACGGCGTGAGCACGTCGCGCTGAATCTTGTGCCACGTAGGGGCCATCACCAGCATGGTGATGAAGAGCGACAGACCGAGCAGCACCTGACCCGGCGGAAGCTGCGGCGTGCCGACGGCCTGGCGGAGCAGGGCGAAGACGACCATGATCCGGGGGAACCCGGTCATCATGACCAGGATCGATGGCACCAGCGTAAGCACCGTCAGTAAGACGAGAATCTGTAGCGAAGCGTTGACGCCCTTGGCGTCCCGCGCGGCGGGGAGAATCTGGGATAGGTCGGGGATGTTGGCCGGGTTCGAGAAGGCTGTTTCCCCGGCGCCGTTCCGTGGGGGCGGAGTTTGCGCGCGGACCGTTCCCGCGCATCCCAGCGCGATCAAGACAACGGTCGCCCAACGGCAACCGGCTCGTGAGCGTCCATGCTCAGCCAATCTGCGCCGCTCCCTCGCGCGAGTACCGCGTTCCGTAAGAAACGCGACGATTACCTCGTCCGAGAGCCTGTTTGAGAAGCCGAATGATATCCTTGTTGGGGCGCCACGGGCGGCTTGTCCGCCCGTGTTTCCGCTCTTGGAAAGCAGACACTGGCAGCAAGCTGCCAGTGGCACCCCCTTCTCAAAGACCCTCTGAGCCGTGGGCGCAAGCCCACGGACGCCCCCGGTCACTGGGCTGGCGCCCAGGGCTCTGAATCCAGCGCCCCACATCGCGGGACCGCACGGGCACGACGCCGGGGCCGCGCGTTTGCAGGATGCGTCGCTATTTCACCTGCAACGTCCGAAGCCGGCGAAGCAGATCGTTCAACGGCTCGCGGTATCGAGCCGCTCCGCGGGTCGCCGGACCGACGGGTTCGCCGTTGGCGGCGTCCTCGCTCGGTCGAAACTCGCCCGCCTGGTCGGCGAGTAATTCGTCGAACATGCCCCCCTGGCTTTTCGGCGTCGGCCCCGAGCGGGCGAGCAACTCCGCCACCTCGTCCGCGTCCGTGATTTCCCCCAGCGTGGTCAGCCGATCGCCGCAGAGTCCGACCATCAATAACCGCCGACCGACGCTGAACAACGCGACGCTGTGCTTCGGCGTGACCGCGGTTCGACCGATGACGCGTACCAAGTTGCTGTCCTGGGCCCGCACAGCCGGAACCCAACGGCGCGCCGCCCAAGCGACCCCGCCGATCATGAGCAGAACGATGGTCAGCGCGCCCAGCCCGGTGCCGTACCAGGGCGTCCCGGCGTGCGTGTCGAAGTTTCGCGCCGCCCGCGTCAACATCCGAGCCCCGTTGCCCGCGTGTGCCGGACCGACCCGTGTCGCGTTCGCCGTTTCCGACGCCGCCTGCGTTGCGGCATCGTCCGTCTGAGCTGTCGGCATACCCTCGGGCGTGTGTTTCTCCACCGGATCGGCAGCGCCGGCTGCGTCGAGGTTTACGCTTTGATTGAGGGCGACCGCCCGCTTGCCGTTGACTGCGGCGTCGAGCGGATCATCGCCTGCGCAGGCCTGGATTGCCAGACCTAAGAGGAAGATCACCGCAACCAGGATCGGTGCGCATCGCGGTTGCCCCGGGAGGTTTGCGCCGTCTGGGTAGGTGTTTAGCGTGTAGCGTCGCCCCTTGTGGGCGGCGCTAATGGGGTGCCGTTGGGTTGCGCCGGGGACAAGCCTCGACGCTACATGCTGCCTTCGGCAGCGAAGGCGTGCATCGTCCAACACGCACCCACCTGAAACCCGGGGCCGCGCGGAATTCGACTTTGAGCGGTCGTCCGTTGATGGGCGGAGCGTCGTTCTCATGTACTCACCCGATGCGGGTCAGGAGAAAGCACACTTCGTGCCTCCGTGCCTCCGTGCCTCCGTGCCTTCTTCATGTACTCACCCGATGCGGGTCGTGCGAGAGCACCTCGCTGACCCGGACACAGAAACTGTCGTTAAGCACCAGGACTTCCCCGCGGGCGACCAGGCGATCGTTTACGAAGACATCGACGGGGTCGCCGGCCAGCTTGTCCAGCTCCACCACGCTGCCTTCGTCGAGTTTCAGCACCTCCTCGACCAGCATGCGCGTCCGACCCAGTTCGATCTTCACCCGGAGCTTGACGTCGTTGAGCATGCTCACGCGCTTGGGATCGATGCCGTACTTGCCCGGCTCGCCGAGGTCGGGGAATTCGAAGGGGGTGGTCTGGGGCGGCGCCGTGGGCGGCGCTGGCGCGGAACGTGGGGCGGAAGCCGCTCTCGCCGCTGCCGCCGCCACCTGTTCTTCTTCGATGGCTGCCTGTATCGCCGCCGTTTGCTCGTCGAACGCTCGGCCAAGCGCGTCCTCGCCCGGGTCCGGCGATTCTTCGCCGTTTGGCGCAGAAGGGACTGGATTCACCTGGGATGCGTCGCCGCCGGCGGCCTGCATCAGGGCATCAAGGTCTGTTTGCGAAAAGCTGACGTCGTCGTCTTGTTTGGCCGACGAGGGCGCGGATTCCGACGCCCCGGCCGTTGTTGGCTCGGCCGCATCGCCTCGGAGCAGCGTGTCAACATCGTCTTGATTGAACGCCCCGGTCCCCGAGGCGGCGTCCTGCGTTGGCTCGTTCGTGTCGGATTCCACCGGCTACTTCCGTCGAAAGCCCATCGACCTGATCCTCCCGACGTGCGTCGGGATGCATCGGGGTGTGGCCCTGCTCTGTGAGCGGCGCCGTACGCCCGTCGCCTGCCGCACTGCCGACACGGCAGTGGCACACCTTCTCCGTCGAATATCAGTGTGCCACTGCTCTGTGAGCAGTGCCGAACGCCCGTCGCCTGCCGCACTGCCGACACGGCAGTGGCACACACCGCGCAAAAGGCGGTGGACGTCGGCGCAAAAAGCGTCGT
>Ga0326597_10009258_pt1 | contig 13218 bp, 14 predicted proteins | sample RVTome_12_FD_203789 | JGI IMG/M metagenome (GOLD analysis project Ga0326597, IMG submission 203789) | Soil microbial communities from uranium-contaminated site in the Upper Colorado River Basin, Wyoming, United States - RVT100D185 | ecosystem: Environmental > Terrestrial > Soil > Contaminated >... | reverse complement strand
CCACAGCCAGCGGGGACGCCGCAGCGACACGTCCACGAGCCCGAACAGCAATGCGACGAGCGCGTCCTGCCAGCCGATGGCCAGCCAGTCGAGCACGCCGGGATCCGCCCCGCGGCGATGCACCGCCAGCACTTTGGCCACGAGTAACGCGGCCAGGAGGCCGCCGGCCCTCACCGCGTGACGAGCGTGAGTCGCTTCAGCAGGAGCCACGAGATCACCACGCTGGAGGGCCTCGCGGCCCAAATCCACTCGTGCACGAGGACGCGCGGCGCCGGCGGGTCGGCGTAGAGGCTGGCACGATCGCCGACGAAGGCCAGCGGAATCACCACGAGATCGGCGCCGGCGATCCGCTCGCCTTCAAACCGTGCATGGCGGACGGAGACCGACTCGGGCAGGAAGCGTCGCGCCGTCTCGAGGTGGGCGGCGTCGGCGTCGACGATGGCGATCTCGGCGTCGGGAAACAGATTCCGCACGACCAAAGCGGTACGGGGAAACAGGCCGCCGCCGACCACGGTGATGCGATGGATCGCCACCGGATCGGGCAAGAGTCGCCGGACGGCCGCGACGTGGCGCGAAATCACGAAGTGCTGCAACCGGGCCGACCTCAGGACGAGCGCCTCCAGCCCGTCGAGTCCCCATGCCCGCGCATCGTCGATCCATCGCAGCACCGCGGGCCACGCGCTGCGACGCGCACCGTCGGATCGTTCGGCCGGCAGATCCAGCCAGTACACGCCCGGCTTCTCGTGGTGCTCGACGTGATATCCGTCATTGAAGAAGAAGAAGTTGTACAGCCGTCCGTAGTGGCTCGTGGTCCCACGCTCGTGTTCGTAATGCCCCTGAAGCCAGCAGAGCCCGAGGCCCGCGGCCCAGCCCGGCAGCCACGTGAGCAGGAAGAACCGCGGTGCCATCACGGCGATCGCCGCGAAGACGGCCACAATCGCGAGTGCCTGGAACGCCGACGCGCGGGACGGGCGGACGAATCGCTCGACGCCTGCGTGATGGCGCAGGTGCCGATCGCGCCACTCTGCCTGCGGAAATCCGAGCAGCAGGCTCAGCCACAGCGCGAACGCGCTGTTTGCTCCACGCGATTGGAAAAACGGACGATGGATGAAGTTGTGCGAGATGGTGTTGGCGTTCCACCACATGCCGAGGGCGATCACCGGCGCCGACGGCGCGGCGACGAGAATCGCCGCGTGCACCGCCGTCAGCGACACGAAGAGCGCGTCCCCCGCCAGCCGGCGGGAGACGCGTTCTTCCCGGAACACACGCGAGACCGCCACCGTGTCTCCCCTACTTCACGATCTTGACGTCCTTCTTCACGACCTTCGCGGCGCGGAACGCCTTGATCTGGGCCACGATCTCGCGCACTTCCGGCGCGCCCTGGCCGCTGAATCTGAGCACCCCGAAGTGAATCGGATACTCGTCCGGCTTTGCCGGCGCTTCAGCCGCCGGGCGAATCCGGCCGACGCTGTAGTACCGGCGGCCGAAGCCAACCGCCTGGCCTGTACCGGCCACCGACTTCAGGTCGTTCCATTCCGCGAGGGCGACCGAGTCCCGGCCGGCCGGCGCTCTGTAATAGAGGTAGCCGCGCGCGGGCGCCTCGAAGTACCAACTCTCCTGGTCGGCGATCGCGCAGACACCGTGCACCTGCGCGGTTTTCGGCACGTCCGCGGGCTCGAGGACGACTTTGTCCACGATGCAGTAGACGCCCATGCGGTCGCTGACCGGAGCGCTGGCAGGCGTGGACACGGTGAAGGCAAGCAGCAGGCACGACACGACGGTGGTGCGAACGGGGATGTTCATGTGACACCTCGGAAGCAATGTGAACGCGGACATCATGGTTGGCGTGGCGGGAAGAGCTTGCCGCCGAGATCGATGACTCGATACCCAGCGGGAACGAAAAACAGGTTCTTCGGCGGCTCCGCGCGCGTGATCCTCGTCAACCGGTACTCGACGTCGCCGCTCCGCGGGTCGTGATGGCGCGACAGGATGAGCACGCGCAGATCGACGGACTCCCAGCGCTCGTCGATGACTTCCATGGGCCGGTCATTCCCCAGGAGGCCCTTCGGAATGTTCGTGGTCGTCCTTCGGCCACTGGCCATGAGACCGTCGATTTCCTTCCTGCCCAGGTCCTCCTCGCGCGTGGCCAGTCCGGGCGGCACGGCCGCAGCCACCGCCGGATTCATTTCGTTGAGCTTGATCCACTTCGGCTTGCGATCGAACGGCGTCCGCTGCACCTCCGGCTTCTTGCCGACGATCGTGTACACGTAGCCGGCCACCGGATCGACGATGGTGACCATGAACTGGGTGTCGGTCACCGGATTGAGCGCCGACAGGCCGACAATACTCTGCTCGCGCCGGACGCGTCCCATGCTGTCGCGGTAGTATTTCGCCGGCATCTGCTGCTCGATTCGGGTGCCGTCGAACAGCGTCAGCTTCATGACGACGAGGCCGTCCGCCGAGAACGGGAGGCCGCGCACCACGGGCGCGACCTCAGCCAGATAGTCGGGCTTCTGGGCGCGCACGTGGAGCGGCGCTGACAGCAGCGCCAACGTCAGCCCGGCGCCGACCGTGCGAAGTGACATGCGGGACATCGCGTTCTCCTAGCCTAGTGGGCCGCCGGCCGCACGAACCTCACCGCGCGCGCCAGGCCGTCGTCGCCGATGATCACGTCCGCCAGAACCGTGTCGGACTCCGGCGACCCGGTCGAGTCCATCGAGAGCAGGCCGAACGACGCCAGCGCCGTGCGCGGCACCTCGAGTCGCACGATATGCGTCGGCCCTGCCGGACTGCGGCTGTAGTCGAGCGGCAGGAACCCGGTCAGCGGTTCTCCGGCGGCGTCCGGACCCTGCGGCGTCGGAAGATCGCCACGGCCGGCGTCGCGCAGGAGCCACGAGGAGGCGCCAATAAGGACGGCGAGGCTGGCCGCAATCGCGAGCGCCGTTGACGGCCACCGCCTCGGTCGCCGCGCCGCCCGCGCACGGACCTCCGCTCGAAGCGTCGCCTCGACATGCGGCGAAGCCTGCATGTGCGCATCCGATGCATTCAGCGCGTCGAACGGGCTTTTCACCATCGCCTATCCCTCCTGCAGCGTGGCGGACGCCACGAGCGTGGACGCGAGCAGCGCCCTGGCGCGGTGGAGCCGCGATCGCACGGTGCCGATGGGCACCTGCATGAGAGCCGCCGCGTCCGCGTACGGCAACTCCTGAAGTTCGCAGAGCACGATCGCCTCCCGATAGGGCGTGGGCAGATCGTGGATCGCGGCGCGCACGGCCTCAATCGTCTGCGCCCGGACGAGCGCGTCGAACGCTTCCGGCTCAGGGCTCGCCCGGGCGTCGAGTTCCGACGCCTGCTCCGTCAGCGAGGCGTCACCTTTCACCGCCAGCCGCTTGATCACGACGTGTCTGGCGATCCCGAAGAGGTATCCGCCGAGGCTCGCGCGCGGCGCGTCGTGGCGGCCGGCCTGGCGCAGCACGGCCAGGAACGTGTCCTGCACCACGTCGTCGGCCGCCTCACGCCCGCACATGTACGCGCCATATCGGTAGATCGACCGCTGATACCGCGCATAGAGGGTCGAGAACGCCTGCTCGTCGCCCCGGCGCGCCTGCTCGAGCAAGCCGGCGTCGTCCACTTCAGCTATACAGTCCCCCGACGGGGGCGGAAAGTTCCAGCGCCCCCCTGCCGCGCCGGCACGCCTGCGAGTGTTAGGATGGCCGCGGCCCTGGGTACGAACATGTGGCGATTCATCGGCATCCTCACTTCGCTGTCACTGGCCTCAGCGTTCGGCAATCAAGGCACCCCGTTGTTGCTCCGACCGGACGCACCCGAGTTCCGCGCGCCAGCGCCCGAACGGTGCCTTGTGCGACTGGAAACGACCAAGGGCAACATCGATATCGAAGTCACCCGCGCCTGGGCGCCCCTGGGCGCCGATCGCTTCGTGAATCTGGTGCGCCACGGCTACTACAACGACACTCGCATCTTCCGGATCAATCCCGGGCGATGGGCGCAGGTCGGCATCCACGGCGACCCGGCGATCGCCCAGGCCTGGCGCACGCGCACGATACCGGACGATCCATTCACAACATCAAACGTCCGTGGAACGGTCGCCTTTGCGTTTGCGGTGCCGAATGGCCGTACGACGCAGGTGTTTTTCAATCTGCGCGACAACTCAGAGACGCACGACAAGGAACCCTTCACGCCGTTCGGGCGCGTGGTGGCCGGCATGGACCTCGTTGACGCGTTTAATGCCGAGCACGGTGAGGGCCCGGGTGGCATTCGCGCCGGCAAGCAAGACCCGTTTTTCGACGGCGGCAATGCGTGGCTCGATCGCCAGTTTCCGCGTCTGGACGTGATCCGCCGCGCGACGATCCGGTGAAAGCGCGAGCGACGTGGGGCACGCCGCTCCGAGCGTCGCTCCCCCGCGAATCAGCGCCATACGCGCGTATACTGCGGCCCTCAGCCAGTCATAGGGGGAGGCTTAATGAAGCGGATCGTTGTTTTCGCAATCCTGTTCCTGTTGGTCGGTGCTACTTCGGCGGCCGCGCAAGAGCCGACAGCATCCCCAAACGCGCCGGCGGCCCCCTCGGAGAACGCGCCCGACCCTGGCCAGTCCTCACCCGTTAAAGCGCCCGGCATTTTCAGCAAGGCCTCGATCGACAAGGCCGTGATTCGCGCCGGCGCGCCCGCCGTACCACAAACCAAGAAACCGTTCTTCAAGACCCCCTGGCCATACGTGATCGCCGCCGCCGCCGTGGTCATATTGGTTTTCGCGCTCAGAGGCTCCGGCCCGATGGGCAACGGCCTGTACTGATGCCTGCGCGTGTGCGCGGCCCGCGCCACGGCATGCCGACCACCGACAACACCAGCGCGGCGACGGCGAACACGCCGAACACCCACGCCGTGAACCGCGATGCCGACGTCCGCGCCGCCACCAGTTGCACGAGCGGCGAGGCGCCAAAGACCACGATCGACGGCATCGCGACCACATTGTGCTGTTTGCCGATCCGCAGATCCTGTCGCTTCTTCTCACCGGCGCCGATCGTAATCTTGATCGGCGACGCGGCGACGAGTTCCCGGAGAAAATCCGGGTTGAACCACTCGCCGCTCTCAACATCGGTGAGGGCCGAAAGGAAGTACTCGCCGGGTGGCAGGTTGCGAACCAGGTAGGTGCCGGTCGAATCGGGGCGGACGGCGACGATGCGGCGGGAGCTGGCCCGCGGTCTCGATCTGGCGCGGCTGCTGCTCGTTTAGGAGGCGATCACCCCTCCGCCCCGTACGAGATCTCCATCCGCCGGACGGCGCGGCCCGCGAACCACAGCACGACCGCGGTGAGGACCAGCAGTCCTAGAATCGCGCCCGGACGCGAGGCCGGCGCGGCGGGGGCCGCCAGCAACCGAATCAGCGTCGGCACGTCATCGTCCATCGGCGCGGGCACCGGACAGATGGACTGCAGGTAATAGAGCACGCTGAGCTTCTGGAGCGCGTGCGGCAGGATCCCGTTGACGCCCTCCCAGACCAGGAGCACGGCCGCCGGAAGGATGGGCTTGCGGAGCCAGACGCCCAGCGCGAGAAAGACGCTCCCGTACCCCAGACACCCGAGCGCGGCCGCCGCCGCATACCAGAACGCGTCCGATAGCCCCCCGCTGCTCCAGTAGGCCTCGACTTCCACCGCGTCCTGCGGCCAGACCATGGCCGCAAACGCGAGCAGGGCGCCGCCGCCAAAGATGACGGACGAGGCGAGGAGCCCGGCCGCGTACTTCCCCGCGAGCAGCACCTCGCGCCGCGCCGGCGCCAGAAACCAGTAGTGCAGCGTGCGGTTGGTCATCTCGCCGCTGAAGAGGTACATGAACATGCCGAGACAGCCGAAGAAGACCGCCAGCCGCAGATAGAAGTACTGGAAGATCCCGGCGAAGACCGCCCGGTCCTCGGTGAAGTTGACGAGCGTGTCCACGTTCCTGGAGTCCAGCGTGTTGTCCACGAACTGGAAGCGCGCCACTCGCCGCCCGTCGAAGTAGGTGAGCAGCCGGTATTCGGTTCGCTCCTGGACCAGCGCGGCGCCGGACGACGTCGCGACCGTCGCGAACCTCTTGCCGTCGGCGCTCACCTGAATGTTGAAGTCGCGGGTATCCAGATCCTCGTCCTCGCCGCCCGCGCTGGCGTGCCTGACAACGAAGCGCTTCACGGGGCGCGCGGCGCCGAGATCGACCTGCAGGAACGCACTCCAGCCCTCGGCGCACCAGCGGTCAGTCTTGCCTCCCGCGAGGCTGCCGTTCACGGCCTTCTCCGGGCCCTGATCGGGAGCGCATGGACGGCTTCCCGTGGCGGGACGCCCGAGCGCGAGGTTCTGCCGCCCGTCGGCTCCGTAGACCTCGAACTCGTAGATCCTGGCGACCCGGTCCCCGCTGTACGTCGGGCGGGTGACGGTCAGCCGTACGAAGCGCGCTTCCACCGCCGGCTCGATCACGTGCGTCGTCGTTCCAGAATTTCCGGTCCGTTGCCGGACGCGCCGCGTCCCGGCCGATGCGCGCTCGGCAGCCGGCTTGCCGAGCCGCTCCTTCACGCTCTCGAGCGTCTCTCCCGGCTGAGCCGTGCTCAGCAGGGCGGAGTCCGTCAAGCCGCCACGACCCAGCCTTGCGCGATCCGACTTCACGTCCACCGCGTGCCCGACGAACACGAGCGCGGGGAGCAGCGCCAGCACGTGGACCCACAGTCCGCGCTTCGCGAAGAACACCCGCCGGAGTTCAATCCGGGCGATCGTCCACGCCTGTCGTACCCGCCTGGACACTGCGCCGGCCACGCTACTCGCCTCCAATCAGGTACTCATAGAGCGCGTCCACGTTCTCGTCGGCCGGCACGACCCCGTCGATGCGATGGCCGTCGAGCGCGATCCGCCCGAGCGCGCGCGCGAACTGCTCACGGTCGCGCGTCATCACGAGCAGCCCCATGCGATCGTCGTGCAGCTTGATTTCGCTGATGTGATCCTCGCTGAAGAGCCGCGACGCCAGGTCGGACGCGTTGCCGCAGCGGACGAGATACTGGCTCGGATGCTCGTGAATCTCCTCGCGCACGGTCCGGATCGTGCCTTCGGCCACGACCATCCCGTTGGCGATCAGCACGACCTGATCGCTGATGAGGTCCACTTCCTGGAGGACGTGGCTCGAGATGATGACGTGCCGCCCCTCGTTCGCGAGCGCGCGGAAGAGCGCGATCGTCTCGGCGCGCACGAGCGGGTCCAAACCGTTCAGCGGTTCGTCGAGCACGAGCAGTTCCGGATCGTGGGCGATCGCCTGCGCCAGGCGGACGCGCTGCCGCATGCCCTTGGAATAGGCCGCGACCTTCCTGGTCGCCGCCTCGGTCAGGCTCAGTCGCTCGAGCGCCTTCCACGCCCGCTCCTCCGCTTCCGCCCGCTCGTACCCGAACAGCAGCAGCCCGGTGGTGATGAAGGTGAATCCCGTGGCCCAGCGCGGCGCCGTGTCGTACTGGGTGGCGTAGCCGGTGATCCGCATCAGCGCCTCGGGCGAGCGCGGCGAGATCCCGCGCATGAGGATCGAGCCGTGATCGGGATGGATCAGGCCGGTCATCAGGTTCATGAGGGTGGTCTTGCCCGAGCCGTTCGGCCCGACCAGGCTCGTGATTCCCGGCGGAATGTTCAGCGTCACGCGGTTCACGCCGAGCACGTCGCCGTAGAACTTGGACACCTCGTCGAGGATCACTCCGGGGGGCTTCGCCCCGCCGGCCCCCCCTACACGCTCGCCAGGCGTCACCGCACCACCTCCACCGGTCGCAGCTTGCGCTCGATCACGAGCCCGAGCAGCAGGGCCGTCACCGCCAGCGCCGAGGCGGACGCGCCCGCGCCCGGGCCCGCGAGCGGCGGCACGCCCAGCAGCACGCACCAGATCTGATTGACCGCCCAGGTCGGATCGATGATGTGCCCCCAGTCGACCCGAAGCACCTGGTCGACCATCTCGGCAACGCCGGCGAGGATGAAGAAGAAGGCGAGACTCACCGCGGCGGCGACGACCCGCCACTTCACGTACGCGGAACTCGCCATCGCGACCAGGCTGAGGATCAGCAGCCAGACGAGGAACCCGGCGAGCATGCCGGCGCCCAGCGTCCAGTTCGCCCGGAACCACGAGCCGCCGGCCAATCCCACCTGCAACCCGAACAGGATCAAGCCCGGGATCCAGGTCACTACCGACAGCATGCCGACGAGGACCAACAGCCGCGAGAGCGCGTAGCTCCAGCGCGTCAACGGCCGGCTGAGATAGAGCGGCAACGCGTTATTCGCGAGATCCGGCGCCATCAGGCCGGGCCCGACGAGGGCGGCGAGAAACACGGCGAAGCCCGCCTGAACGTACATGAAGACCGAGAAGAACCGGCCGTCCACCTGGATGAACTGCCGGAACTCCGGCTCGAGCCCTTGCAGGAGCTCGACATGGTTCGTCAGATAGATGAAGCCCGCGCACAGGAGGGGCCAGACACACGCCAGCATCGTGAGGAGCAGGACGAGACGCTGCTGATAGAGCCGCCGCCAGGCGTAGCGGGGCAGGACGAAAAATCTCGCCCACGGTCCCGTGCGCGGACCCGCGTATCGCTCGTAGCCTCGTTTATGAACGGCCATGCTGAACGCCGTCCCTCTCACCTGGCGTGTGCGCGAGATGTCCCATGGCCTTGAGAAAGATCTCTTCCAGCGTGTCCCGGCGGTACGTGAGCTTCCTCACCAGGAGGTCCTGCCGCCCGACGAGCCTCCAGATCGCCTCCACCTCCTCGCCCGGCGGCAGGACGATGCGCCAGCGGCCGAGGCCTTCTGGAACACCCTCTGCGCCGATCTCCGGCAGGGCCGCCCGCAGGCGGCTGTCGTCGCCGGTGACCTCGAGCTCGACGAAGGATCGGTTCGAATGCCGTTCCTCTTCAAGGTTGCAGTGATGAACGATTCGGCCGTCCTTCATGATCACGGCCTCGTCGCACACCTGCTCGATGTCGCGCAGCAGATGGGAGCAGACGAGGACGTTCATCCCCTGCTCGTTCTTCAGCTCGGTGATGAGTTTGAGCATGCGCCGGCGCGCGGCGGGATCGAGACCGTTGGTGGGTTCGTCGAGGATCACCAGATCCGGTCCGTGCACGATCGCCTGGGCGAGCTTCGCCATCTGCTTCATGCCGAGCGAGTAGGTGCGCAGTTCGCGATAGCGCGCTTCCCCGAGCCCGACGTGAAACAGGATCTGGTGGGCCTTCTCGAGCGCCGCTTCCGGCGGAAGGCCGGAGAGCTCGGCCATCTGGCGCACGAAGGTGACGGCGGTCATGTCGCCGATGAACGAGTCGTTCTCCGGCATGTAGCCGAGGCGCGACCGCGCCTCACCCGAGCGGCGCTGGCAGTCGAACCCGAGCATGCTCGCGCGCCCGGCGCTCGGACGAAGGAATCCGAGCAGCGTCAGAATCAAGGTGGACTTGCCCGCCCCGTTGGGCCCCAGGAGGCCCACGGCCTTGCCCCGGCCAGACGCGCCAAGGCGGCAGGTGATCCCGTGGAGGATCTCCCGCCGCCCCAGCCTGACCGTCAGGTTCTCGAGTTCGATCATGCTGCCTTACTTGCGCATGCTCTCCGACAGGCTGTCGAGCAGCATCGCGTCGATGATCACGCCCGACAGACGAGTGCGGCTCGCGGCATGGATCTGCTCCGGCTGCCCATTGAGCACCACGAGTATCGGGTCCCTGTTCGAGAGCAGCGTCGTGACCTCCGGATTCGACGACAGCGCCGAAACGACGTCGAGGGCCCCCTTCGTGTTCAGCCAGACAAAGGCCGACGGGTGAAGCCCGGCCGACGCGGGGAGCTGAGCCTGGAACGACGGCGCCCAGATCAACGCGGTGCCGGCGTCTCGGGTCGCGATGGCACGCTCACCGGTCCCGCGATCCGACGCCGCGACCAGGTAGCCGGCATAGTAGGTCCAGGTCACACCAAATGGAACGCTTCCGGTCCTGATTGTGTTCCACACCAGTCCGCCCGCGCTCTCCTGCCCGAGCGTGCATCCCCCGCTCAGGTCGCCAGGCGCCAGATCGGCGTTGCACACGTCCACCAGCTTGCTGATCGAGCTGTCCAGGACCGCCGGGTCGTTTACCATCGCCACCATCACCCACGTCGGCCCCAGGACCGACACGCCCTGCACCGCGAAGGCGGCCTCTGTCCCCATCGCCGCAGTCAGGTTCGTCACGAATCCGGCACCCAGGCTCTCCTCCAGCCGGCTCACGTCGCCGACGAAGGACGCATCCTGTCCCCTCATCAGGGCCGTGAACTCCTCGAACAATTGCCGCGGCTCCCGCATCGAGACGTACCCGGCGAGGAGCGCATCGGCCGGCAGATACTCCGCGGCGCCTCCCGATCCGCCGTCCGCCAGCCACGAGGCGACCCCGCTTCGCGCGCCCTCAAACATCATCGTGACTTCGTTCTCTTCCGTACCATCGGGGGAGCGCTGCTCGAGGAAGAGGTACTTCAGCCCGACCAGGCCCGCCAGCTCGACCGGGGGCGCATCGTCTCCAGACGCCATCTCGACGACCGGACCGGCGTCCACGCCGATCAGCCAGCCGGCGCCGCGCCGGTACCGATCGCCAATCGCGGCCGCGAAGGCGGTGCCCGCGCCCTGGCCCAGGTGACCGACGGCCCAGGCGAGGTGCGACGGCGAGTCGGAGATGACCATCAACTCCTCGGTGACCGAGTAGTTCGGAGAGGACTGGCGTGTCTCGGCGAAGAGGGCCTCGAGCTGATCGGCGAGCGCCGTGTGATTGCCCGGCTGAACGCGGGCGACCACCATCGGCACTTCGTCGCCTGGCGCCGCGGCCGCCGCGACGAACACAACCTCGTCACCGAGCATCGAACTCACCGATCGCACGCGCTCGACGAGTCGTCGCAGTTCCAGTCCGGTGTCCGAGTTCCACCAGGCTTGGAACGCAGAGTTCTCGAGCGCCTGCTGCTCTGCCGCCAACACGCCCTGGCTGATGTTTCCGCCGGGATTGGGCACCGCGCCGTAGAGAAACGCGCCGGCCGGCAGATGCGACAGAAGGGCCGAACTCGTGCGCAGCGGGCCCGACACCTGCGCCATCTGGTCCCCGATCTTCGCCAGCGAAGCGAGGATCTGCAGGTACTCGTCCGCGTCGGGACTCCAGGAGACCGCCGCGGCGACCGACGTCCTCAGCGCGGGATTCGACGCGGCCTGCTGGCCGGGACTGAGCAGCACCTCCCGGCCGGGGTGGTTCACCTGCACCGATCCTTCGACGACCGACACCACCGAACCGCCCATGCCGGCCGACACGCCGAAGACCGTTCCCTTCACCGAGGCGATCGAATCCCGCGTCAGCACGCGCAGGCGACCGCGGCGCTGCTTCGCCGCCTGAACGATGACGTCGCCGCGCTGGAGGTGGATGGTCTGGCCGCTCCACGCGGCCGTCACGAACAGCTCCGTCCGCTCGTTCACGTCCACGGTCGATCCGTCAGCAAGACGCAGCACCGCATGGGCGCCCGGGCCCGTGCGAACCACGACGTGGTCGCCGATGGCAGCCCCGGCCTGGAGCGCCCCACCCGGCAGCACGTACACGCCGCCCGTGACGGACGCGACCGTCACGCGGGGGCCGCCGGGCGCCAGCCAGGAATCGATCGTGCCGCGTCCCAGATAGAGGACCGAGAGGACCACCGCGGCCGCCGCCGCCAGTGGCGCCCATCGCCGCCAGCGGGAGGACGATCGCTGGGGCATGGCCACCACCCGCCGTTCGCCCTTCATGTCGGCGATGGCGGCCCGGCACGCCGGGCAGCGGCTGACGTGGTCCTCGAAGAGCAGGCGCCGCCCGCCCGCGAGCGCGCCGCTCAGGTACGCCGCGAACTCGGGCCGGAACTCCGCACAGCCGCCCGCGGCCGCGTTCGTCACCTGGCTCCAGACGCGCGCGCGCGCGGCATCGAGCGTCGGGCCGTCAACGGCCTCCCGCGTCATCTCCTGCAATGCTTCGTCGAGTCGGTCTTCGGACATGGTCAATCTCCTCACTCGCCTACCGTTGCATCTCCGCCTGCAGCCGGATCCGGATCCGGTGGAGCCGGACGGCGACGGCGTTCTTCTCGATCTGGAACAGGTCAGCCAGTTCCTGATTCGACAGCCCCTCGACGTAGCGCAGCAGGAACAGGCTGGCGTCATCACGGTCGAGGGTCGCGACGGCGCGCCGCAGTTGCTCCTTCAGGAGCGTCGCCGGCTCGACCGCGGCATGCGGCGCCCCGTCGTCATAGGCCGTCCCGGCGTGAACCGCTCGACGGCGCAGGAGGTCGACGGCCGCATTGACGGCCGCGCGCCGGAAGTAGGCCGCCGGCCGGCCGGTGGACGCGTCGGGCTCGCTCCCGGACAGCACGCGCAGGAACACGGTCTGCAGCGCGTCTTCGGCGTCTGCCGGATTCCCGGTGACGCGGAGGGCGGCGTGGAACACCGCCTCGGCGTGCCGCTTGTACAGCCCGGCCAGATCGGCCGGCGCCCGCGTGGAGGTCATTTCAATAAGCTCGCCCACCTGCGGGCTGGCTGCGATCACGTCATGCGCCTCACCCGTATAGACGCACGACAAGGCCGACTATTACATCGACGAGACGCGTTTCGCGCACCACGACGAAGGGAACGGATCTAAGCGCGTTAAGCCTCGCTGAGAGCACCATCAAGCAGGTCAGCGACACCGAGCACTCGCGCGCCAGCCGATAGGTAAGCGCGATCCAGACGATCGCCCTGCACGAGGATGATCCCGAGTACATCTCGCCACTGCCGGTCAGACGACTGGCCGCCCAGCCTGTACCACTTCAGTTTCTGGAGAAGGATGTCTTCGGGCCTGTACACGTACAACCAGCCATCCGGATTGGTTGAGACCTGGACGCGCTGGCGGCGGTCCATCTGCTGCCAGTCGATCGGCGAACCGCCCGCGACAAACAGGTCGACCTTGGTCGACGTCGCGTAGTGAATGAGGTTCGTGCTCGATTTCTCGCGGATGGCCCGACGCAGAGCCTCATCGTCGGCGTAGAAGCGATCGCCAAGGGCTGCGATGAATGGCTCGACGTCTCGTTCCGACATCTCCACGACAAGATCCACGTCCAGTGTCGAACGTGGCTCGCCGCTGACGGCGCTCGCCAGCGATCCGCCGACGAGGTACCGAACACCGCAGTTCTCCAACGCCTCCGCCACGATCAGCGCGACGTGAACAGGATCGGACACC
>Ga0326597_10009257_pt1 | contig 13218 bp, 8 predicted proteins | sample RVTome_12_FD_203789 | JGI IMG/M metagenome (GOLD analysis project Ga0326597, IMG submission 203789) | Soil microbial communities from uranium-contaminated site in the Upper Colorado River Basin, Wyoming, United States - RVT100D185 | ecosystem: Environmental > Terrestrial > Soil > Contaminated >... | reverse complement strand
AGAATCCAAATTCTTACTTCGCATTCTGAATTAAGGAGGTTGGTTATGGCAACTGATCCTGTATGCAAGATGACAGTCGATGAGCAAGCGCCGGCGGGCGGCAAGGCTCAGTTTTGGGGCAAGTATTTTTACTTTTGCTCCAAGGATTGCCGCATCGCCTTTCGCCGCGATCCGCAAAAATATGTGCCCGACAGCGCGGAAGGAAAAGGGCCCGAGTATGACAAGAGCAAGACCAACGAAAGCTGGCGCGTTTGAAGAGAGGGGTTGATTCATGAGTTCTGTCCCAAGTGTGCGTGCTAAGGCACAACGCACGGCGGTCGTGCGCAAGTTAAAAAAGCTTCACGCCGGCGAAGAGGTGCTTTACACCGGGTGCCGGATCAATTGCGGCGGCAGCCAGTGTGTTCTCCGAGTCCGGCGCAAAGACGGCGTGGTGACCGCCATCGAGCCCGATGACCACTACAATCGCGGCGTGGGCCGCGAGGACCGGGTGATGTCGGACCTCGATCTCGTCAAGAACCGGCTCCAGCTTCGTGGCTGCCCTGAGGGATGGTTGTTTCACAAGCTCGCCAGCTCGCCCGAGCGCATCCTGTATCCCATGAAACGGGTGGAAGGCGCTAAACGCGGAGAGGCAAAGTTTGAGCGCATCTCCTGGGACGAAGCGCTCGATACGATCGCCGGCAAGATGAAGGACTGCGTGGCGCGCTACGGTCCCTATTCCATCGTCACGCCCTACGCCCCCAACGCCCGGCTCGAGCGGCTGTTCGGCCTATGGGGCGCGGGCATGGAGGGTTGGGGCTGGTGCTCGATGGACCCGGGCCGGCTGGCGATGCATCTGATGACCGGCAATCCCGGCTGGTCCTACGGCGAAGGTTCCAACGACATGGCCGATTTTCTGATGAACACCAAGATGATCGTTCTGTGGGGATTCGAGCCGACGATCACGCACTTCGGACCTGGCCATCAGCTCGCTTACTACATCAAGATGGCGCGCGAGCGCGGCATCCCGGTCATCGTCATCGATCCGCGCTACACCGTGGCCGCCGAAGTGCTCGCCGACCAGTGGATACCGATCAAGCCCGGCACCGACGCCGCGATGATGCTGGCGGTGGCCAATGTGCTTATCAAGGAAAATCTGTACGACAAAGCATTCGTCGAGAAATATGTAGACCTCGAAGGCTTCGGAGAATGGCGCAGCCATATTCTCGGCGAGAAGGACGGCATCGACAAGACTCCGGAGTGGGCGGAAAAAGTTTGCGCCGTACCGGCTGAAACCATTCGCGGTTTCGCTCATCTCTATGCGCAGAAAAAGCCGACCTGGCTGTGGAAAGGCTATGGCATTGACAGAAAGAGCCGCGGCGAAAACACCGCGCGCGGCGCCGCCAGTTTGCAGGCGATCATGGGCAACTGGGGTGTAGCGGGCGGCTCAGTGCCGCTGCATCTACGTTTTCGTCACAAGCCTTCGGTCATGCTTCCCTACGGAGAGATTCCCAAGCGCATGGTGCCGAAGATGTATCGCAGTCACAAGTGGGCGCAGATGGTGCTGCTGTTGGACAAGGTGAACTCAGGAGAGATGAGCCTTGATGAATACAAACGAGTTATAGGTTGGCGCGTCGGCGCGCTGCCAAAGGGGCCGGTCTCGAGAGTTTGGTCTGGCTTAACTGAAGGCACTGGGGCTGCCAGCGCTATTGAAGGGAATGGCACGAACTACGAGGACGCATTGCCGAACCCGAAGATGCTGCTGTGGGGGACGTACTATGGGTCGGGAACAAACACGCTGAACAACAATGCGGATTCGACCAACGATCAGTTAAAAGCGCTGGAGAAGATCGAGTTTGTGGTTTGGGCGGGGACGCAGATGGGGCCGAGCGCGCGCTATGCGGACATGGTGTTGCCGCTCCAGGATACGACGCTGGAGACCAGTTACATCAATACGGCAGGCTATGGCGGCTTTGCCAATTACACCTATCTTCCCGGCGTGGCTCGATCGCCTGGAGAAACAAAGAACGACGAGTGGGTGTACTCGGAGCTGGCTCGGAGGCTCGGCATCGGCGAACAGTACAACCAGTACTACAACGGCGAGAACTGGGAGCAGTCCTGGGAGGAATATCTGGAAGACGAGTACCGCGATCTCAGTGGGAAGCTAAAGAAGGAAGGAGTGAGGCCGCCCACTTGGAAAAAATTCAAGAAGGACTGCCTGATCAATGTCGATGAGGCTTTCGACGAGCCCTATCACGGGTACAGAGATTTCATCGAAGGCGGCAAGCCGCTTAAGACCAAGAGCGGCAAGATCGAGCTTTACAGCCATATCGTCGCCGATGAGTCGCAAAAGGGCAAACTCCATTTCGACGCTCATGGCCAACTGATTGACAATCTCCCCAACGACTGGCGCGATCTTGCTCCATACGCAACCTTTCAGCCGATCCATCGGGGGATGGAGCATGAGGATGTGAAGCGCTATCCGCTGATGCTATTGACCTCCTATCCGCGCTATCGCATTCATAGCACGTTTTGGAACGTGCCGTGGCTAAAGGGAGATTGCTATCGTCATGCGGTGTGGATGAACGCGGCTGACGCCCAGGCCAGAGGGATCAGAGACGGAGATCTCGTACGCGTCTACAACGATAAGGGAGTGGCGGCGATTCCGGCGTATGTGACGTCGCGGCTGTTGCCGGGGCTCGCTGTCATTCACCACGGCGGCTGGTATGAGCCCGATGACGAGGGGGTTGACCGGGGCTGCACGCCGAATGTTTTTCTCAGTGATCCGAAGAGTCCTGTAACGGCGCCGTCGGTTACCAATTTGGTAGAAGTCGAGCGCTACCTGTAGTGAAGAAGAACGGCTCGGTAACGATAATAGCTTTCTTAAAGGAGGTAGGCCATGGCAACTGATCCCGTCTGCCGGAAAGAGGTAGACGAAAAAAACGCCCCGGGCGGCAAAGTACATTACTGGGATAATGTTTTTTTCTTTTGCGCCGAGGAATGCCGCAAGGCGTTCCGCCGCGAGCCCCAGAAGTATGTAGCCGAAAGAACGGAGGAAAAAACTCCGGGCTCGACCTATAAAAAACGGCCGGACGATTGGTTCGCATAGAGAAAACATAACTATGACGAGACCGGTCACAATGAAAAAGAATTTATTCCCCGTTTTTTGTCTTGCCTTTTTTTTCGTATTCTCGTTTGGCCGTTTATCGGGAGGCAAAGATGGACGGTACAGATAGCACGCAGATGGAGTCGCGCGAGAAAGTGCTCGGCAAACTCACCGGGCTCCATACAGGGGAGGAAATTGTTTACTCGGGGTGCGTCATCAACTGCGGCGCGGGTCACTGTGTCCACAGGGTCAGGCGCAAGAACGGGAAGATTACCGCCATCGAGCCGGACGACCACTATAATCCGGGAGTGGCCCGAGAAGATAACGTGCTAACGGATACAGACTTCATCAAGAATCGCTTACAGCTTCGCGGCTGTCCCATGGCCTGGGTCTTTCATAAACTCCTCGACGCCCCGGACCGTATCTTGCACCCTCTCAAGCGCAAAGAAGGGACGCGTCGAGGAGAGGGTCAATACGAGGCGATCTCGTGGGAGGAAGCCCTGGATCTTGTTGCCGGCAAGATGAAGGAGGTCGTCGAAAAGTACGGACCTTACTCAGTTACCACAGCGTATCAGCCCAGCGTGCATTTAGAGCGTCTTTTTGCTCTTTGGGGCGCCGGTATCGAGGGATGGGGCTGGTGCTCCTGGGACGCCGGGCGGTTGGCGGTTCACTTGATGGGAGGCGTTCCCGGATGGTCCCAGCGTGAAGGGGGCTCCAACGACATGGCCGACGTGCTGGTGAACGCGAAAATGATCGTCCTGTGGGGCTTTGAGCCGACGATTATTCATTTTGGACCCGGTCACCAGCTTGCCTATTTTATCAAGATGGCTCGGGAAAGAGGTGTTCCCGTCATCTGCATCGAGCCTCGCTATACGGTGGCTGCCGAAGTGCTGGCCGACCAATGGATACCGATAAAACCGGGGACCGATACCGCCATGATGCTCGGCGTGGCCCATGTCCTCATCACTGAGAATTTGTACGATCGGGAGTTTGTCGAAAAATTCGTAGACCTCGAAGGCCTTGAGGAGTGGAAGGAGTACATCCTAGGAAAGACGGACGGTGTGCCCAAGACACCGGAGTGGGCTGAACAGATTTGCGCTGTTCCTGCCGACACGATCCGAGGGTTCGCCCATCTCTACGCCTCGAATAAACCCACCTGGCTATGGTTGGGGTGGGGACCGCCGCGCAAGAGCCGCGGTGAGAACGTAGTGCGGGCAGCGATGGCGCTCCAGGCGATCACGGGTAATTGGGGTGTTGCCGGGGGCTCGGTGCCCGCCCGGATGTCAGCGCATCCTAAGCCTGCCGCCATGTTGCCTTACGGCGAGATTCCCAAGCGCATGGTGCCCAAGATGTACCGCAGCCATAAGTGGGCCCAGATGGTGCTGCTTTTGGAAAAGGTCCAGAAAGGTGAGATGAGCGTCGAGGAATATCGACGCATCATCGGCTGGAGGGCGGCGACAACCGCCGGAACCGCACAACAAGCGATCATGGGTGGCGGAGCCGACTACACCCGAACTTTGACCTGGGACGCCGCCACTGACACCTCGCTTCCCAATCCCAAGATTCTCTTTGGCGGCGGCACCTGGTTGCACAATACCCGAACGCTCAACAACGCGGCCGATTCCACCCGGGATCACATCGAAGCGATGGAGCAGATGGAACTCATCGTCTGGATGCACAGCCACTTGAGTCCGGCGCTGTACTGGTCGGATGTCATTCTCCCCATAGCCGATCAGAGCCTGGAGGACAGCCGCATCTACGGCTCAGGATATGGAGGCTTCGCCAACCTCACCTACGTTCCTGGGGTCGTGGAGCCACCGGGGGAGGCTCGCCCGGCGCAATGGGTCTTTTCCGAACTGGCCCGGCGTTTGGGGATCGGCGAGCAGTTCAACCGGTACTATCGGGGCTATGGCAACGGAGAAGACTGGAAACCCGCATGGAAGGAGGCCTGGGAGAGATACCTTCAAGAGGAGCACGGCCGGATATCCAAAGACCTCCAAAAAAACTGGAACACCCAGGCGCCCTCCTGGGAGGAGTTCCGCAAAAGCTGCCTGATCAACGTGCAAGGGTTGTACGACCGCCCCTATCATGGGTTTCAAGACCAGATTCAAGACGGCAAGCCGTTCAAGACCCGCACCGGCAAGATCGAAATCTTCAGCAACCTCCTCGCCGACGAATCCCAGAGAGGAAATTTGCACGTTGACGGCTATGGCCAATTGATCGATAACCTGCCCAACGACTGGCGCGACCTGCCTCCTCTGCCGGCTTACCAACCGACGTACCGGGGCATGGAGGATAAGGACGTCAAGCGCTTTCCGCTGTTCCTGCTAAGCGCCTATCCTCGCTACCGCATGCACACCACATTCTGGAACGTTCCATGGCTTCGCGGTGACTGCTACCGTCACGCGGCCTGGATGAATCCGGCCGACGCGCAGGCTCGTGGAATCGAGGACGGGGACCTCGTGCGGGCCTTCAATGATAAAGGCGTGGGGATTATTCCCGCATACGTCACATCGCGGATCATGCCGGGGATTGTGGTGATTCACCACGGCGGCAACTACGAGCCGGACAAAGAGGGAGTCGATTGGGGCTGCACCCCCAATATTTTCTTGACCGACTCAGAGAGCCCGACAACTCCAGGTCATGTCAGCAACCTGGTCCAGGTAGAGCGCTATGAGGGGCCTGTGCCACCCGAGCGGAGTGCGAAACAGCCCTGAGTGACCCGGCAGGAGCGATGAATATTTTTTTCTGCTTCATTTTTTTCTTGACCGTCGGACGAGTTTCCCCTCAAGCCTTGGCTCAAGATTCAAGGGGAAGCTTGGCGAGGATCAAAGTCGCCTATGCCGCGATCGGTGGAAGCATGGCGCCCATCTGGGTCACTCACGAAGCGGGATATTTTCGCAAAGAGGGACTGTCCACGGAATTGATTTTCATGCGAGGGGGCACTCCCGTCGTTCAGGCTATGCTCGCTGGAGAAGTTCAGCTTGGATATCCCGGGGGAACTGTATCTATCAGCGCGCGCTTGAGAGGAGCGGACACCACCATCATCGCCGTCCCGCTAAATACTCTCCCCTACTGGTTCTTTAGCCGTCCAGATATCGATTCGGGGGCTAAGCTCAAGGGGAAAAAGGTCGCGACGGCCACGTTCGGCGGCGAAGCACATGTGGTGAGTCAGTACGTGGTGGGAACGTTGGGACTTGATCCGGTGAAAGACGTTACTTACATCCAGGTAGGCTCAGTGCCCCAAAGGTTGGCGGCGCTCAGGACGAATATGGTCCAGGCCACGATGCTTTCCATCACGGAGGCACTTGAGGCGCGCAAGGAGGGTCTCAAGATGCTCGTCGACGTAACAAAGATGGGATTGGCCTATCCTTTCAACGCAATGGTCACCACAGACGCCTACATCGCGAAAAATCGCGCGATCGTACAAAAGACCGTAAGGGCATTGGTTGAGGGGATCAAATACATGAAGGTCAACAAGGAAAAGACGGTAGATATTATTGCCAAATACACGCGCATCTCGGATCTCGATGCCATCAAAGCCACGTTTGAGCCTTTGGCACAGATTACCGAAGAGAAACCATTTCCGGACATGCGCGGCATCCAGTTCGTTTTGGACGAGTTCGGGAAGAGGGACCCCAAAGCCAAAGTAGCCAATCCGGCCGATTTTGTAGATGTTTCCTTTCTAAAGAATTTGGAGAAGGAGGGGATGTTTCGTTAGGTGCTTGCTGGTGTACCTTTGGTCCCAAAGCCTGGCTCCTCGGAGGAGTTATTTTTCGATGGCAAACAGGTGTTCGAATAATATGGATGGGCACTCTCAGTTTCTGAGATATGCCAATAGCAAAGATCAGGGTTGTCGATTTTTCGTACTTGGAATTCCTTCGGTGAGCTGTTGTCGACGTTCCAATTAACTAGGTTCCGTGGCTGAAATAGGCATAGGATAAATTAACCAATGAGAGGATGTGAATATGGCGACTTCTAAAACTGTTTCGAAAGCAAAATCACAACGTACGGCGGTCGTGCGCAAGTTAAAAAAGCTTCACGCCGGCGAAGAGGTGCTTTACACCGGCTGCCGGATCAATTGCGGCGGCAGCCAGTGTGTTCTCCGAGTCCGGCGCAAAGACGGCGTGGTGACCGCCATCGAGCCCGATGATCACTACAATCGCGGCGTGGGCCGCGAGGACCGGGTGATGTCGGACCTCGATCTCGTCAAGAACCGGCTCCAGCTTCGTGGCTGCCCTGAGGGATGGTTGTTTCACAAGCTCGCCAGCTCGCCCGAGCGCATCCTGTATCCCATGAAACGGGTGGAAGGCGCTAAACGCGGAGAGGCAAAGTTTGAGCGCATCTCCTGGGACGAAGCGCTCGATACGATCGCCGGCAAGATGAAGGACTGCGTGGCGCGCTACGGTCCCTATTCCATCGTCACGCCCTACGCCCCCAACGCCCGGCTCGAGCGGCTGTTCGGCCTATGGGGCGCGGGCATGGAGGGTTGGGGCTGGTGCTCGATGGACCCGGGCCGGCTGGCGATGCATCTGATGACCGGCAATCCCGGCTGGTCCTACGGCGAAGGTTCCAACGACATGGCCGATTTTCTGATGAACACCAAGATGATCGTTCTGTGGGGATTCGAGCCGACGATCACGCACTTCGGACCTGGCCATCAGCTCGCTTACTACATCAAGATGGCGCGCGAGCGCGGCATCCCGGTCATCGTCATCGATCCGCGCTACACCGTGGCCGCCGAAGTGCTCGCCGACCAGTGGATACCGATCAAGCCCGGCACCGATGTGGCGATGATGCTGGCGGTGGCCAATGTGCTCATCAAGGAAAATCTCTACGACAAAGCATTCGTCGAGAAATACGTAGACCTCGAAGGCTTCGGAGAATGGCGCAGCCATATTCTCGGCGAGAAGGACGGCATCGACAAGACTCCGGAGTGGGCGGAAAAAGTTTGCGCCGTACCGGCTGAAACCATTCGCGGTTTCGCCCATCTCTATGCGCAGAAAAAGCCGACCTGGCTGTGGAAAGGCTATGGCATTGACAGAAAGAGCCGCGGCGAGAACACCGCGCGCGGCGCCGCCAGTTTGCAGGCGATCATGGGCAACTGGGGTGTAGCGGGCGGCTCGGTGCCGCTCCATCTACGTTTTCGTAACAAGCCGTCGGTGATGCTGCCCTACGGAGAGATTCCCAAGCGCATGGTGCCGAAGATGTATCGCAGTCACAAGTGGGCGCAGATGGTGCTGCTGTTGGACAAGGTGAACTCAGGAGAGATGAGCCTTGAGGAATACAAACGAGTTATCGGCTGGCGCGTCGGCGCGCTGCCAAAGGGGCCGGTCTCGAGATTTTGGGCGGGAGGAACTGCAGGGGGAGGCGGTGTAGGCGACTCCATCGAGGGAAATGGCGGCACGAACTACGACGACGCATTGCCGAACCCGAAGATGCTGATGTGGGGGACGTACTATGGGTCGGGGACCAACACGCTCAACAACAACGCCGATTCGACCAACGACCAACTGAAGGCGCTGGAAAAAATCGAGTTCATCGCCTGGGCGGGGACGCAGATGGGGCCGAGCGCGCGCTATGCGGACATGGTATTGCCGCTTCAGGATACGACGCTGGAGAGCAGTTATATCAATACCGGAGGTTATGGCGGCTTTGCCAACTACACCTATCTTCCCGGCGTGGCGGAGTCGCCTGGAGAAGCAAAGAACGACGAGTGGGTTTACTCCGAAATCGCGCGCCGGCTCGGCATCGGCGAGCAGTACAACCAGTACTACGACGGCGAGAACTGGGAGCAAGCGTGGGGGGAATATCTCGAAGACGAGTACCGCGACCTTAGCGAGAAGCTCAAAAAGGGAGGCGTGAAGCCGCCCACTTGGAAAAAATTTAAGAAGGACTGCCTGATCAATGTCGATGAGGCCTTCGATAAGCCATGGCACGGATATCAAGACTTCATCGAAGGCGGCAAGCCGCTTAAGACCAAGAGCGGCAAGATCGAGCTTTACAGCCATATCGTCGCCGATGAGTCGCAAAGGGGCAAGCTCCATTTCGACGCTCATGGCCAACTGATCGACAATCTTCCCAACGACTGGCGCGATCTCGCTCCATACGCCACCTATCAGCCGATCCACCGGGGCATGGATCACGCTGACGTCCAGCGTTATCCGCTCATGATGTTGAGCTCCTACCCACGCTATCGCATCCACAGCACGTTCTGGAATGTGCCCTGGCTCAAGGGCGACTGTTACCGCCACGCGATCTGGATGAACGCGACCGACGCCCAGAACCGCGGCGTCAAGGACGGCGATCTCGTGCGCATTTCCAACGACAAGGGAGTGGCGGTGATTCCCGCATACGTTACCGCGCGCCTGTTACCGGGGTTGGTGGTCATTCACCACGGCGGCTGGTATGAGCCCGATGACAAAGGGGTTGACCGGGGTTGCACGCCGAATGTTTTTCTCAGCGACTCGAAGAGTCCCGTAACCGCGCCGTCGGTGACGAATCTCGTCCAGGTAGAACGCGAAGGCGCCGGAGCGGAAGGCAGATAAAGTGGTTCTTGCGGCGTTACGGTGAAGGAATAATCGCCACAGAGACGCAGCGCGGCGAAGCCGCAACGGAAGAAGCAAAGACGGTTTTACACCACGAAGGACCCAGCGCGGCTGCGCCGCAACCGAAAGCCGGAAGATCTCCCGCAAAGACGCCAAGGCGCAAAGGTCGGATAAGCGGGAGTGAACTCGTTTGAGGAATGTTATCTTTTTCTTCCGAACTTGGCGTCTTTGCGTCTTGGCGCGAGCATCAATCCTTCTTTTTCGGGCGAAGTGAAGCGCAATGACCACTCTGCAATTGGCACTGGAATCGTTGGAACAAAAGCCGGCGCGCCGGACCGACGTGGATCAATACTCTCGGGAAAATTTCCACCGAAGCTCGTGGACGTGGGATCGGCTGGTCAAGGGATCGCAGCCGACCAACTGCGGCTATCAGCGCTCGTGCAAGTTTAACCTCTACGTCAAAGACGGCGTCGTGCTGCGCGAGGAGCCAGCCGCCAACTACCCCACGGGCATGTTGGAGGGTGCCACGGGCTTGCCCGTGGATCTCCACTTATTAAACCAGCAGAGGGAGCATGTATGGCGGAACTAGGGCTGAACCTCGAACGCTTTGAGCCGAGCGGCAATGGCCGTCTCTCGGCTGCCGATTATTCGCTAGACGAGATCCGGCGCGCTCCTTGGAGATGGGACAAAATCGTAAAATCCTCCCACCCGACCAACTGCTGGTATCAGCGCGCCTGTAATTTCAACCTCTACGTCAAAGATGGCATCGTCCTGCGAGAGGAGCAGGTGGGAAACTACCCGCCGCCGAACGACGCATCGGTGCCCGACCCCAATCCACGCGGCTGTCAAAAGGGCGTCTGTTATGCCCAGCGGATGTACGATCCCACTCGGATTAAATATCCGCTCAAGCGCGTCGGCGAGCGCGGCCAGGGGCGCTGGCAGCGAGTGAGCTGGGATCAGGCGCTCGCCGAAATCGCCGACGGCGTGATCGACGTTCTCATGACCGACGGTCCCGAGGTCGTTTTGAATGCCGGCGGCACTCGAGTCCATAGCCAGGGGAGCGAAGGGATGGGGCCCAATGGCTTCTTCGAGGCGCTCGGCACGCCTCATCCGAGCGTGAACGGGGAGATCGGCGACGACCATCAGGGAGTCGGGATCACGCTAGGCAAAATCATGTTCGCCGACTCGGCCGACAACTGGTTTCATGCCGATACTATTCTCGTCTGGGGCGCGAATCCCGCTTACACGAATATTCCCAATTTCCACTATCTCGCCGAGGCCCGCTACAACGGCCGGCGGGTCATCTCAATCTCGCCGGACTACAACGCTTCGGCGCTCCACGCCGATCTCTGGGTGCCGGTAAACATCGGCACGGATGCCGCTCTGGCGTTGGCGGCGGCGCAGATCATCGTCAGGGAAAAACTCTACCGCGAAGATTTCGTCCGCGAGCAAACCGACCTGCCGTTTTTGGTACGGGAAGACAACGACAAGTTCCTGCGCGAAAAAGATCTCAAGTCCGGCGGCCGGGAGGATATTTTTTATATTTACGATAAAGACTCCGGGCGGGTTGTCGAAGCGCCGCGCAAGAGTTTGGCGCTTGACGGCCAGGTTCCGGCTCTTGAGGGTATCTATGAGGTGCGCGCGCTTTCCGGCGCCATCAAAGTACGTCCGGTCTTCGCGCTCCTCAGCCAATGGCTCGATGACAAATTCACCCCCGAAAAGGCGGCGGCGATTACCGGAGTGCCGCCCGCTCTCATCGAACGGCTGGCGCGCGAGATCGCCACGGCCCGGGGCGTGGTCAATGTCTCGGCGGGCAACTGGGGAAAATTTTACCACGGCGACCTGATCGAGCGGGCGATTCTCTTGCTGTTCGCCCTGTGCGGCCATATCGGCAGGAAGGGCGCGTCGTTCAGCGCTTTCCCGGCGCTTCATCCGGACACCGCTCTCGGCGCCCTGGAGCGCCGCGGCCATCAAATGCTGCAATCGGCGGCGTCGAACGACCCCCGTTACTCCGCTTGGAAAGAGGACGGCTACACCACCGAAATGATTCTCTACGAGTATGCCAAGCAGATCGTTGCCTCCGGCGGGATCTGCGGCACTAGCCTGACCCACCTGGTTCACGGCGGTCTCTTGGAATTGAGCGAGCGGTACAACAGTTGGGACCGCTATTTGAAGCGGCCCGTCGGCGACTACTTCAAAGAAGCTTTGGCGAAGGGTTGGCAAAAGATAACTCCGGCCGTGGGAAAATCGCCCCGCGTGCTCTTTCAGGTCGGCGGCAATGTGTTTCGGCGCGGCCGGGCGACCAAGCAATTGATCGAGACGCTGCTGCCGAAATTGCAGATGATCGTGACCGTGGACTGGCGCATGAGCGCCACCGGGCTTTACTCGGATTACATCTTGCCGGCCTGCGGCTGGTATGAGCGGACTTCGACCAACCTGTGGGCCTGCACGCAATCGCCCTTCATGCATATCAGCAACAAGGCCACCGAACCGCTCTACGATTCCCTCAGCGAGTGGACGTTGTTTGTCCTGATGGCGCGAAAGTTCGCCGAGCGGGCGCAGGCCCGGGGCGCGGAGGTTTATAAGGATAAGGATGGCAAGGAGCGAAGGTTCGATCGACTGGAGGAGAGCGTCACCTGCGGCGGTCTTTACGCCGAGGACGACGAGGAGGGGGTGGCCCGGGATGCCTTTCTCAACACCGGCAACGTCGAGCAGATCGGTTGGGACGAGGTCAGGGAAAGAGGCTTTGCCGCCTACACGGGGCTGGGGACGGCGATGCGTTCCATCGGCAACGCCTGCGACATCGAAGTGGGCGAGCCGCTGGTGCCGCTCACCTGGCACACGGCAAAAAAGCAGCCCTATCCGACGCTGACACGGCGCATGCAGTTTTACATCGATCACGACTGGTATTTCGAGCTGGAAGAGCATTTGCCGACGCACAAAGATTGCCCCACGTCCGGCGGAAATTATCCGTTGCAAGTTACCGGCGGCCATGCGCGCTGGAGCATCCACAGCGACTGGGTCGATGACGCGCTGATTCTCGCTTTACAGCGGGGCGAGCCCGCGCTGTTCATTAACCGAGACGACGCCGCGGCAAGAGGTATTTTGGACAATGATGTGGTCGAGGCGTTCAACGACGTCGCCTCTTTCCGGGTGCAAGCGATTGTTTCGGCCGGAGTCCGGCCCGGCCAGGCGATCATTTACCACGCCTGGGAGAACTATCAGTTCGCAGGCTGGGGCCACTTCAAGAGCGTGATGGCGGCGCCGCTGAATCCCATCGAACTGGTCGGCGACTACGGCCACATCCGGCCCGACCCGTTGATCGCCATGCCGGGCCAAAGCGACCGGGATACCCGGGTAGAGATCAGGAAGGCTGACATCTCTATGCGATGAAGATCACCCTCCCCTTAATCCCCTCCCGTCGAGGGAGGGGAGACTTCTTAGGTTCCCTCTCCCCTTGCGCTGATCATGTTCCATATGTCCCCACGCTGGACACTGACAATATTTTGTGGCACTCTGTTCGCACATGGAAGCCACGGTGGTGGTGTGCGGTCGAGTTTTTTCGCACACGGTTGTGCAACGTATCAA
>Ga0326597_10009256_pt1 | contig 13224 bp, 8 predicted proteins | sample RVTome_12_FD_203789 | JGI IMG/M metagenome (GOLD analysis project Ga0326597, IMG submission 203789) | Soil microbial communities from uranium-contaminated site in the Upper Colorado River Basin, Wyoming, United States - RVT100D185 | ecosystem: Environmental > Terrestrial > Soil > Contaminated >... | reverse complement strand
GTAAGGTGAGCATCGACGGGAGCCGGGTAGAACCGGCTCCCGTCATTTGAGCGTTGGCCCAGAACATCCTTTCCCGCCACAGCGGATTCTCGTTTTCCGTCGCATGTCACCCGTCTCCGCTCGCGGCGGCCCGGCGCGCAAACAAGCCGTTAACTGAGTAATATCAATTGGTTGAGTCGATTTCCGGCGGTCGCGGCGCCCCCACTAAAGCGGCCATTCGCACGCTCGCGCGTTGAGCGGCGACCTTCGTCCGCTCCAACGCGCGAAGACGAAATTGCGCGGGACAGCGTCGGATTTCGTCAGGGATTGAGCTGCCGATAGACCCCGGTCGCGATGCGCAGCAGCTCGCGCTTCTCCACTTCTCCGGAAAGCGCGTACCCGAGCTTGCGATCGAGCCAGTAGAACACGCCCACACCGCGTTCCTGCGCGAAGCGAAATGCCGTTTCCCGGCTATCGTCCGGATTGACCCGCACGTACAGCGTCAGCCGCTGGCCCTTGCCGTCCTGGTACATGAACTGCGCCACCGGGCCCCGATCGCCGGGCAGGAGCCTCCCGCCAACCAGGCTGTATCCCAGCCCGCCGAGATGCGGAACCTTCAGCGTGGTGCCCAGCCGTTTCGACAGCCATCGCACGAGATGCGCTTCCTGGTCGGCCCCGACCTCCACCGGGTGGCGCACTTCCGGGCTGTACACCACATGCGCTATAGCCGCGCGCCGCGCCCATTGGTGCGACTCGATCTGCCGATCCGAGTAGTACCCGTGCAGCTGCCAGCCCGCCGCCAATCCCAGCGCGAACCAGGCAATGACCGCCGCATAGCGCAGCAGCGGCCGGGCGCGGCGTGGCCGCAGAGTCCGGAGCCGCGCTGGCACCGGATCCTCGAGCACGGCGTCGTACTCGCGGTGCAGCAGCGCGATCTGCTCCCGGTACGCCGAAACGCGGGCCGCGTCCTCGGGATGCCCGGACAGGTAGCCCTCAACGGCGGCGGCGCGGGCGGCCGGGAGAGCGCCGTCCACGTAGGCGTGCAGTTCCGCTTCCGTCACGAGCGCCGCGCTCACTTCACCACCTTCAATGTGGCGACCCTGGGATTCCCGTCGAGCATCGCGCGCAGGCGCTCGCGACCCCGCGACAGGCGCGACATGACGGTCCCGAGCGGTATGTCGAGCACGCGTGCCGCCTCTTCATAAGTAAATTGCTCCAGGCCGACGAGCAGCAGCACCGCGCGCTGCTCGCCGGGCAGCCGCGCCAGCGCATCGTCGATGTCGCGCAGTTCCGCCCAGTTGGGGTCCCGGGCATGCAGCCCGTCAGCGCCCGGATCGTCGAGGGTCTCGTGCTGGTGCCGCGCTCGCGCGCGCGCCTGATTGACGAAGATGTTGTGCATGATGGTAAACAACCACGCCCGCAGGTCGCTGCCCTGGCGCCAGAGATGGAAGCGGGAAAGCGCCCGCTCCAGCGTGTCCTGCACCAGGTCGTCAGCGGCGCTGCGATCGCCGGTCAACGCCCTCGCGTAACGGCGCAACCGCGGGATGTGCTGTGTGATCGGACTATCGTGGTCGCTCACGAGCACCGCCCCGCATTGTCAACAGCCCGAGATTCCATCCTATTCCTGACGCGCCGCGTACGCCCCATCGCATCGGGACGGGACCCGTCCCGCGACCACCCCGTTGCCAAGTCTTCCATAAGCGGGCCTGATAGGCACATTCAATGCATTTTACAGCGGACTTCCGTGCCTGGTCCGGCTGCCATTGAAGGCCCCGCGCGCCGCGCGCCGCATCAGGAACTCCTGCCGGCAAGCGTGCCGAGCAGCGCGGTATACGCGGCCTCGAGATTCCTCACGAACAGCGGCGTGTCGAACAACGGGGCCGAACCGCGCGCGGCCTGCAGCTTGCGCCGGACGCCTTCCAAAGCGTCAGTCGACGTCGCGAGCTCGATCACGATGCGCTCATACTCCCCGGGCGTTTCGGCAACCAGTTCCGGCACGCCCGCATTCGCCAGGACGCTGCCCGAGACGCGGGATGCGAACGTTTCGCCCGCGCGGGCGACCAGCGGGCATCCCATCCACAGCGCGTCGCTCGCCGTGGTGTGGGACGTATAAGGAAAGGTATCGAGCGCGATGTCGGCGCAACGGTACTGGGCCAGGTATTCGGGCAATGGCCTGCGTGGCGCGAATACCAGGCGATCGCCAGGGACGCCCGCGGCGTTGGCGGCGCCTCTCAGATTCGCCGCCATCCACGGATTCGCCTCGGCGAGCCACAGCACGCTGCCGGGCACCGATCGAAGAATGCGCATCCACAGCTGAAACGTTTCGGGCAGAATCTTGTAGGCCTGGTTGAAGCAGCAAAACACCCGCCCTTCCCGGGGCAAGCCGTGCGTTTCCCGGTCCGGCGCGCGGTCCGCGATCTCGCGCCGGCAGTCGGTGATCTGATAGCAGTGGGGCAGCCGGACCACGTGCTCCGCGTAGCCCGCCTCGAGGCCCGGTGGAATGACGAAAGGATCGGCGAAGAGGTGTTCCACGGCTTCGGTGCCGAGCGTGCCGGGATAGCCCAGCCAGCTCACCTGAATGGGAGCAGGATGCAGCGCCAGAATTTGCGGTCGCGCGCCGAGCGTGTAGCCGGTCAGGTCGACCAGGATGTCAACGCCGTCCCCGTAGATGCGCCTGGCGGTGTCGAGGTACGACTCTTGCGAAACGTCCGAGAAATGCTCGCAGGCGTTCCGGATGCGCGCGCGGACTTCGCTCCCGTCGTCGGGGCCGTACGCGTAGGCAAAGATCTCGAACCGGCTCCGGTCGTGGCGCTCGAACAGCTCGGCGGTCAGGTATGCCGTCGCATGCTGGTGGAAACCCCACGACAGGTACCCGATGCGCGGCCGGCTGCGTTCGCGCGGCGCGGCGAAGTCGAACCCCAGCGCCCGCCGGCCCGCGATGGCCGGCGCCAGCTCGTCCCGAGCCCACGCTCTTGCGCTCGCCAGCTGTTCCGCCGCCGTCGTCGGCATCGAGAGCACACTGAACGGCGATAACCTCGCGCCGGCGCCGCTCGCGATCGCGCCCTTCACCCTCTGCCACTGCGCCTCGATCCCGTCCCAGCTGCATACGTGCTGCCGCAAGTGAACGAGCGCGCCCAGCGCCGAAACGTGGTCCGGATCCCGTTCCAGCGTCTCGCGATAGTGCGCCATTGCCTCGTCGAGCCGACCCTGCAGCTTGCGCGCCTCGCCCTGGTAGAAGCGCGCGTCGGGATTGCCCGGTTCCAGGTCGATCGCCTTCCCATAACAGGCAGCCGCGGCATCCACGTCGCCGGCCATCCGGAACACGTTTCCGAGATCGATGTGCACGAATGCGCGCTCAGGGGCCAGCGTCGCCGCCTCGCGATAGTGGCGGGCCGCGCCGCCCAGGTCGCCCAGACCGAAGCGGAGGCGGCCCAGATTGAAGTGCGCCTCGAAACTTCCCGGGTCCCGTTGCAGCGCGCGCGCGTAGAGCGACTGCGCCTCTTCGTGCATGCCTTCCTTGGCGCGCACAATGCCGAGATTGATGTAAGCATCGGGATGCGCCGTGTCCCGGGCCATCGCCGCCTGAAAGCAGGCCACGGCCTCGTCCATCCGCCCCAGCGCGCTCAGCGCGTTGCCAAGATTGTTCTGCGCGAGCACCAGCGCCGGATCGATAGCCAGGGCCCGACGGAAGCACGCGACGGCGTCGTCGAGCCGTTGCTGGCGCCCGTACACGATCCCGAGGTTGTTGTGCGTGTCCGCGTCGTCCGGCGCGATCGCCAGTACCTGCTGGAAGGCCGCGACGGCGTCATCCAGGCGCCCCATGCTCCGGTAAATATTGCCGAGGTTGAAGCGCGCCGTCGCGTGATCGGGCTGTATCGCCAGCACCTTTTCGTAGCTTGCCAGCGCCTCCCCGGCGCGGCCGGACGCCGCCAGGGCGTTGCCCAGATTGAGATGTACGTCCGGATCCGCCGGAGACCGCTCCGCCGCCGTCCGCATCGCGCCGACCGCCTCCTCGATCTTGCCCTGCGGCCCCAGCGCGAGGCCCAGGCGCATATACAGCAAGCCATGCGATGCCCCCAGCGCCAGCGCCCGCCGCAGCGCTGACTCCGCCTGAACGGCGTCGCCTTTCATGAGGTTCGCGAGGCCCAGGTTTTCCCAGAGCGCCGGGTCGCGATCGTTGCGCTCCGTCGCGCGGCCCAGCAGGCTCGCCGCCGTTGCAGGATCGCCCCCCATCAGGCGAAGCATCCCCAGCAGGTAGAGGGCATCCGGATGCCGAGGGTCCCGCCGCAGCACGTCATTGCACGCTCGCGCCGCGCCATCCATGTCGCGCGCGCGAAATCGGTTCATCGCTTCTTCCATCATCCCGGTCCCGGCGTCAGGTTTTTCCATGGAGATCCCATCGTCAATATCAGGTGTTCGCGGAAACTTCGAAACTCACCGGCGCATCCCCGCGGCGATGCCGTTCCCGCATCGTGACGTACGCGGCTTCGAGGTGCTTTCGGAGCCGCTGGAGGTCAAAAAGGGGGCAGGTTAACCGGTTGCGGGCCAGCTTGTCCCGCACGGCGTCGAGCCGCCCGCGATCGCCCGCAAGCTCCAGCGCGAGCCGCTCGTAGTCCTGCCACGTTGTCGTCACCAGCTCCGGCACCCCGGCCGCGTGAAGCAGGCTGGCCGCCACCCGGCCTGCAAACGCGTCGCCCATGCGGGTCAGGACCGGGAGACCGGCCCACAGTGCGTCGCTGGCGGTCACATGCGCATTGTAGGGTAGCGTATCGAGGAACAGGTCGGCCGCCCGGTGCCGCGCGAGGTGGTCGTGGGACCGGGTTCGCGGCGCGAAGATCAAACGCTCCGGCGCCACGCCCCGGCGTCCGGCTTCACGGAGGAGATTACGCGCCGCGGAGGGATTGTCCTCCAGCAGCCACAGCACGCTTCCCCCCACCGCCTGAAGCACGCGCATCCAGATGTCGAATACACGCGGCGTAATCTTGTAGCTGTTATTGAAGCAGCAGAAGACGAAGCCGCTTTCCGGCAGGCCCAATGCCGCGCGGCCGATCGTCCTGTCCGCGATCGCGCGCGCGGGATCGTTGACCTGGTAGCAATCCGGCAGATAGACAACCTTTTCGCTGTAGTGCGGATGATGCGCCTGGGGAATCACATGCCGGTCGCCAATAATGTAGTCGACGTAATCGGCGCCCATGGTGCCCGGATAGCCCAGGTAATTGACCTGTATGGGTGCGCCGCGGTGCGCGAGGATACCGGGACGACAGCCCCGGGTGAACCCCTGCAGGTCCACCGCGATGTCGATCCCCAGCTCGTCCAGAAGACTCGCCGTCTCGCGGTCGCTGCGCTCTCGCACGTCGACGAAGCGGTCGAAGGCCCGCTTAAGCCGTTCGCGCATTGCGTCGTTGCGCTCCGGACCCAGCGACAGGGCCGTGACCTCGAAGCGCGACCGGTCATGGGATTCGATCAACCCCGCAATCAGGCGGGGCACGGCGTGATCGTGGAAATCCGCGGACAGGTACGCGACCCGGATCCGGCCGCTCCCGACGCGCCTGCCTTCCCATGCCGGTTGCGGCGCCGACGGAAATTCGTCGGCTATGCTCGTCTTCGCGCAGCACAACTGATCGGCCGGGGAGTCCGAAACGGCGAGGAAGTTGAACGGCGCATCGGCGCGCTTCCCGGCCCTGATGTCCCGCGTGATCCGCGCGACTTCGCTGTCGTAATCGTCCCACTCGCAGCACTGAAGGCGGGCATTCAGCAGGAATCCCCCGATATAGGGATATTCGGGCGCGACGGCGAGCAGCCGCCGGTAATTGTCAATGAGCGCTTCCCGCCGCCCCATCTCCAGCAGCACGATGCCGCGGTTGTTGAGCGCTTCCGCGAAGTCGGGCTTCAGCTCCAGCGCCCGGTCGTAGCTGGCGAGCGACGCCTCGAGCCGACCGAGTCCCAGAAGGACATTGCCACGATCGTATAGCGCCTCGGCATAGTCGGGACGGATCGCGAGCGCCCGGTCGTAGCTGGCGAGCGCCTCTTCCAGGCGTCTGGCCTCGAGCAGCGCGCTGCCACGATTATTGAGCGCCTCGGCATAGCCCGGCCGGGCGATAACCGCCTCATCGTAGCTGGCGAGCGCCTCGTCCAGGCGCCCCAACGCGGCGAGGGCATTGCCACGGCTGTTGAGCGCTTCCGCGTAGCGGGGCTGCACCGCCAGGGACCTCTCGTAGGACGCCAGCGCTTCTTCGGTCGAGCCCAGCTTGAGCTGGCAATTGCCCAGATTGAGCAGTGCAACCGGATCCTCGGGATGCGCCTGAAGCACGCGCTCGCACAGGCTGCGCGCGTCCGCGAACTTCCCCAGCTCGAAATAGACGGTCGCAAGGTTGTTCATCACGCTGGAGCGGCCGGGCGCGAGCCCCAGCGCTGCTTCGTAAAGCTCGCCCGCGCGGGCCAGGCTGCCTCGCTGGTGATGCGCGAGCGCTTCCACGAAGAGCTGCTCCGCGCGCTGCAGGGCGTCAGCCGTCATCGCAACCTAGCCGGCTGCCAGTCGCGCGAGCTTGTCGGCGGCGAATCGAATCAGAGCCGGCCACTCCTTGAGTTCCGTCCTCGACACGATCTCCACGGACGGATACCAGTCGCTGCGATATTGGTCGTCATGGGTCCAGTAAAAGAACGGCGGATTGTCCGCCGGGAACAGCAGCCAGGCGCGCTTGCCCAGCGCGCCGGCGAAGTGCGCGGTCGCGTTGCTCGTCGTGATCAGCAAATCGCACGCCGAGAGGATCGCCAGCACCTCCTCCAGATCGCGAAAGTGATCGACGTCGCCGAAGCGCGCGAGCCGAACCCCGCTCGCGGCCTCCACGGCGGCCCGCTCAGCGTCCGTATCGCCGTATTGCACGTCCACGAAGTGCGCGTCGGCAAGCTTCACCAGGTCTGTGAACCGCGACAGCGGCACGCTCTTGCGGGGCCCCAAGCGGTCGCCGCGCGTGCTGCGCCACGAGAGCGCGACCTTCAGCCCCGGCCCCAGCGCGGCGAGCCGTCCACGATAGTGCGCGACGCGCTCGGGAAGCGCCGAGAGCAGGCGACGCGGTTGCCGCGCGAAACTTTCCCGGGTGCGCCGGAAGAATCCGGGCAGCGAGCCCGCGAACAGCACCTGCCCCGCGCCCTGGAGGGGCGCATCAGGCGGGTCGCGCCATGGCGCGAACTGGCTGCCCGGAAACGCCCGTTCGTAGGCGGCGAGCAGGCGCGCGTCGACCTCGTACACGAAACGCACGCCCTGCTCGACGAGATCCGGTATCAGCGTCGAGTACAGCAGTTGCTCGCCTATCCCCTGCTCGGCCCAGACGGCGAGCTCGCCCGTGCCGCGTTCGGCCGGACCTTGCCAGTGCGGCAGGCTCTCGAACCGCGCCACCGTCGCGGCATCCTTTCTCAACCGCTCCCGGATGCCGTCGCTGGAAAGGCGCCGCTCGTGCAGCACCCAGGCGTCATCGAACTGCCGGAGATGGAGCCGCGCGAGACCCAGGTTGTACGCGGCGCCGTCGTATCCCGGGTCGATTGCCAGCGCCCGTTCGAGGCTCACGGCCGCATCCGCCCACCGACCCTGCTCCTGCAGCACCACCCCAAGGTTGCAAAGCGCGTTCGCGTTGTCGCCGTTCAACGCCAATGCCCGCTCGAGGCTGAGCCGCGCCTCCTCGAGACGTCCTTCGTCGAGCAACGCGCGCCCCAGGTTCTCGTGCGCGCCCGCGTGCGAGCCGTCCACGGACGACGCGCGCCGAAATGCCGCGATGGCTTCTTCCGTTCTGGCGAGCGACTGCAGCACCAGGCCCGCCGCGTTCAGAGCCTCGGCGTGACGCGGATCGAGCGCGAGCGCGCGCTCCAGGGCCGTCAATGATTCGCCCGGCCGCTTCAACTCCAGCAGCGCGAGGCCCACGTGATAATGGGCTTCCGGCATTTCCGGATCGCCCCGGGCCGCATCCTCGAACGCGGAGAGCGCCTCGTCCCATCGGCCCTGATGCGCAAGCGTGAGACCGAGCCGGAGGCTGACCACGGGCAGGCGCGCGCCCGCCGCAAGCATCTGGCGGACGACGCCCTCGGCCTGCCGGTGATCGCCCGTGGCCGCGAGCGCGGCGGACAACGCCTCGAGCGCGGCGAGGTTGGCGGGGTCGGCCCGCAGCGCCTGCCGCAGCGGCGCCACTGCCTGCTCCGCCCGCCCGCCACGCAGCCGCGACACACCGAGCAGATGCAGCGCCACGGGATGCTCCGGTGCCTCCGATAGCACTGCCTCGCACAGCCGCTCTGCCTCGCGAAAATCATTCGCGCCGAAACGGTCAATGGCAAGCTGCAGCGTATGCTCTAGCACTGTTGCGATCCCGAGATTTTTGCCCCAACATCACCACCATGAACCAGACGAACGCACTGACCTCCTGCTTTTGCGGAAGCGGGAAGCACTACAGGGACTGCCACGGCGCCTTACAGGGGTCGGACGTCGCACTGGATACGGCGATCGATCTTTTCATGCAACGCAATCCCAGGGTCGTCCACGTCGCGCCGTCCAGGGTCGAGGGTTCGCTGCAGGGGCGCAGCCTGGTATTCGTGCACATTCCGAAGTCGGCAGGCATTACCCTGAACTGGATCCTGTATTCGATCGCCGTACGGTTCCATGCCGTTTTTTTTCGCGCCCTGGGAACAGTGTACGGTCAATACATGGGTGAGGGGAAGGGAGAAGCCGGCGACTATCTGCGCCAGGCCGATCCGGGGACCGTGATGTCGGCGAGCATCCTCGACGGACACGTCCCGGTCTCGATATGGGAGCGGGTCATCGGCGCGCGGCGCGCAGCATACGTGACGATACTGCGCGATCCCGTGGAGCGCATGATTTCCAATTACCTGCACGGCGTCAGCCGCAACGGCTGGAGCGCCGATACGGGGATGAAGAGCCTCGTTCAATCCGGACGGCTGGTGGATAACCTGCAGGTGCGAATGCTCGCGGGCTGCACCGATGCGCGACAGCCCTGCAGCGAAACGATGCTGGAAACGGCTTATACCAAGCTCCGACGCCGTTTTGCACTGGTTGGCGTGATCGATCGATTCGACGCCTTTCTCGCGGCGCTGCTCGGGCTCTACGGCTGGCCGGACATCGTTTATGCCGCGCGCAACGTGACCGCGATCCGGGTTGCGCCGGAGCGGCAAGCCGCGCTGCGGGCCGAGGCGTCCGATTACAACGCTTTTGACGCCCGGCTGCTTGCGCGCGTCCGGGAGCACGGCGACGTCTGGCTCAACGGCGTCGATGCCTCGCCGCCGCAGCGCCTGAGCACGGACCTGCTGATGATTCTCGATGCCTCGTCCGAGTTCCTGTGCCTTCCCCGGGACGAATTGCCCAAACTGGACGATTTCGCGAGACGGGCGAACTGCCAGCTGGTGCACGCGTAGTTGATAAGGATTGCCCCGGCGCGCCGCCCGCCGGGGCGCCTGGGGGAATTCAGTCGGTCCCCTCGGTCGGGCGCGGATGCAGTCGTTGCGGCGTCAGCCCCTAGGAGCTTGTCGGACTTTTGTCCGACAAGCTCCTTATGCAAAACCGCCCGCGCGAAAACGGGACTGAAAGGCGGTGAAAACCCAATCTCGGGCCTGTTTTCGCACGCTTCCGAGACCAAACGGTGTCATGGTCTCGGGTTCATTCAAGACCCACGGGCGGTTTTGCTATTAGCAGCCTGTGCGGACCGTCAAGTCCGACAGGCTGCTAGACCAGGAACACTGTCGCCAGCCCGAGGAAGATGAAGAACCCGCCGCTGTCCGTAATGGCGGTGATCAGCACGCTCGAGCCCAGCGCCGGGTCGCGGCCGAGCTTCTGCAGGGCCAGCGGAATCGCCACGCCCGTCATGGCGGCCAGCAGCAACGCGAGCACCATCGCGCCGGTCATCACGAGGCCCAGCCGCCAGTCGTGATAGATCAGGAACGCAAACAGTCCCACGACGCTGCCCCAGATGAGCCCGTTCAGCACGCTGACGCCGATTTCCTTGGCGAAGAGCATGCGCGCGTTGGCCCCCGTGATCTGGCCGAGCGCAAGAGCGCGAACGATGAACGTGATCGTCTGGTTGCCGGAGTTTCCGCTGATGCCGGCGACGATCGGCATCAGCGCCGCGAGCGCGACCAGCTTCGCGATCGAGTCCTCGAAGAGCCCGATCACGCGCGACGCAATGAAGGCGGTCACCAGGTTCACCGCGAGCCAGGTCCAGCGGTTGCGCACGCTGCGCCATACCGAGGCGAAGAGATCCTCGTCCTCGCGCAGGCCACCCGCCGACAGCATGTCGCTGTCGGTTTCCTCGCGGATGTAATCCATCACGGCGTTCACCGTCACGCGCCCGACCAGAATGCCGCGGTCGTCCACCACCGGCGCGGACACCAGGTCGTAGCGCTCGAACGCGTTCGCCGCGTCCTGCGCCTTTTCCCCGGGGTGGAGCTTGACGAGCTCGGGCTGCGTGACGGCCGATACCGGCGTCACCGGCTCCGACACGAGCAGCCGGTTCACCGGCAGCAGGCCTTTCAGCTCGCCGGCCGAGTTGACCACGAACAGCTGGTCCGTGTGATCCGGCATCTCGTCCAGCCGCCGCAGGTAGCGCAGCACGACGCCGACCGTCACGTCGTCGCGTATGCTGATCATGTCGAAGTCCATGAGCGCGCCGACCGTGCCTTCGGGATAGGACATCGCCGCGCGCAACTGCTCGCGCTCCTCGGGCGACAACGACTGAAAGACATGCTGGATGACTCCGCTCGGCAGGTCCGGCGCGAGGTCCGCGATCTCGTCCGTGTCGAGCTGCTCGGTCGCCGCGACCAGCTCGTGGTCGTCCATGTGCTCGATGAGCGTCTCGCGCACGGCATCCGAGACTTCGAGAAGGATCTCGCCCTCCCGCTCCGCCTTGACCAGCTCCCAGACGACCAGGCGCTGCTCGAGCGGCAGGGATTCCAGGATGTACGCGACGTCCGCGGGATGGAGCGCATCGAGGAGCTTCTGCAGCTCGACGAGATGCAGCTTGTGCACGAGGTTCTCGACCAGCTCCCGCCGCGGCCCCGGCTGGCGATGGACGAGGCTCTCCACCAGCTCGTGCCGGTGCAGGAGCTCGCTCACGCGCTGCAGGCTGCCCTGAACGCTCGGGTGGATATCCGTTGAATCGGCCATGGACGGACGGGGGTTCGTGATCGGAAAGCCGGCGGCCTCCGGCTTCACCGGTGCCACATTCTAGGTAGATCGAGCCACGCTGCCTAGACGGCGAACGCCGGGAACGTTCCCCGATGAGCGCGCGGCTTCACTCGGCGCCCGTTCGATGCGAAGCCGCGACGAATGCCGCAAGCTCCCGCGCGACGGCGTCCAGGGTCGCGCGCCAACTGCCGGGCTCGAGCTGGTCGAAGACCCGCATCGACGGATACCACGGGCTGTCGCGCCGGCCCTGAAACCAGTACCAGTTCCGGCCCTTCGCCGCCGGCGCGAGCAGCCATACCCGCGCGCCAAGCGCGCCCGCCAGGTGCGCCGTGACGTTGCTCACCGTGATGATGAGGTCGCAGGCCGCGCACAGCGCCGCGAGGCCATCGAGATCGTTCATAAGATCCAGGTCGTCCAGGTGTCCGACCTCGATGCCGTGGCGGCTTGCCAGCGACTCGCGCTCGCGCGTGGTGTCGCCGTACTGCAGGTCCACGAATCGCGCCCCCCGCGACGAAAGCACGCCCGCCCACTCGGCAAGCGCGGCGCTCTTGGCTGCGCCGCTTTCCCGATTCGCGCTGCGCCATGAAACGCCGACGAGCAGGTCCGATTCCGCCCGGCGCAGGCGCTTCCCGTACCGTCGGGTCCGGTCCTCGTCCGCCATCAGGTAGGCGCGGCGCTCGGGAAACGCGTCAAAGGACGGGCGCAGCCACCGGCCGAGGCTTCCCAGCGCGCACTGGTAGTCGAAGGCGCCCGAATCCACGGCGGGCGGGTCGGCGCGGGCAACCACGGTGACCGCTGGCAGCGAGCGGCTCATCAGTTTCTCGAGCCGCGGATCGATCTCCAGCGTGACGGCCATGCCGGCCGCGGCCAGCTCGCCCACCATCCCGGCATAAAGAATTTCGTCCCCGATCCCCTGCTCTCCCCAAAGCAGGATCGTGCTTCCGGGCGTTCGCTTGCCCGACCAGGGATTGAGCGCAAAGCGTTTCGGCTGCGCGCCTTTCTCACGCCATCGCTGCTCGTAGGCGGCCCAGCCTTCGGCAAATTCCCCGACCATGAGCAGCACGCACGCAAGCCTCGTCCAGGCGACGGCAAAATCCGGGTCGAGATCGACCGCGCCGCGATAGCGTTCCGCCGCCCGGGCGTGCTGCCGGTCGCGCTCAAGCGCGAGCCCGAGGTTGTAGTGGGCGCGGGCGCTGGCGGGCAACAACCCGAGCGCCCGCCGGTGAGCGGCGAACGACCGCTCCAGGCGCCCCTGCTCCATCAATGCGCAGCCGAGATTGCTCCACGCCTCTCCCAACTCCGGCGCCAGGCGCAAAGCGTGCTCGCAGGCGTCGGCCGCCGCCTCGTATTCGCCCTGCTCCAGCAGCGCATTTGCCAGATTGTTCCAGGCGCCCGGAAACGCGGGGTCGAGCGCCACGGCGTGGCGGCACGCCGTTATTGCCTCCTCCGGCTCGTTCGCATCCAGTAACGCGCTTCCCAGGTTGCTCCAGACGGGCGCGAGCCGCGGATTGGCGGCAATCGCGCGCCGGTACGCGGCGATCCCCCTCGCCAGGTCGCCGCCCGCCGCGAGAGCCTGCCCGAGATTGCTCCACGCTTCCGCGAAATCCGGATCGATCTCCAATGCCCGGCGATACGACAGGACGCATTGCTCGAGATCGCCCAGGTTCTCCTGGGCGGCCCCCAGATTGAACCAGGCGCCGGCGTGATCGGGGGCCAGAACCGTGGCCCGCATCGCGACTTCGCGTGCTTCGTCGTGGCGGCCCTGCCCTCTCAGGACATGGGCAAGCTCGCTCAGCGCCCGCGCGTTCCCGGGCGCGCAATCCCGGGCGCGGCGCAGCGCCGCCTCGGCGTCGGCGAGCCTGCCCTGCCGCCGGAGCTCCACGCCTCGTTCCAGCCAGTCATCGGCATCCGTCGAAGACACACCCGGCATCGTAACGCAAAAAAAACGGGCGCCCGGAGGCGCCCGTTTCGAGGCTGTTGCGGCTTCGGCTTAGAAGCGGTGCTGCATGCCGATGCCGATCGTCTTCTGGCTGCCGCCCACCGTCGCCAACGTCTTGCCCAGCGAT
>Ga0326597_10009255_pt1 | contig 13225 bp, 13 predicted proteins | sample RVTome_12_FD_203789 | JGI IMG/M metagenome (GOLD analysis project Ga0326597, IMG submission 203789) | Soil microbial communities from uranium-contaminated site in the Upper Colorado River Basin, Wyoming, United States - RVT100D185 | ecosystem: Environmental > Terrestrial > Soil > Contaminated >... | reverse complement strand
ATGGCCTCCATGTCCTTTTCCATCACAGAAACAAATGACTGGAATTGGTTTCTATATTTTAGGCCCTTTTCAGTTATAGTATAGTAGGAGATGTCCTTTTTTGAGACCTCCACTAGGCCGACATAGAGCATAATTGACAGGTATTTTGTGACTGCCCTTGAATCAAGATTGCACTTGAAGGTGATATGTGTTTTTTTCAGAGGATTGCCTGCAAGACTATCTAGAATCTCTGCGATAATTTCTAAAAAGCCTCGCTTCCAGGAGCTCATCTTCTTTTTGCCCCCGATATTATTACAAATAGATTAATTGCACGCTCTTCCAATGCTCTCAATGCCCGATCGTTGATCCAAACTGATCTATAAAAAGATGATCGAAATAGTTTACATAAAATTAATTCCACATTGGTACTAGAATTTTTTAGGAACAAAACTGTGCGATCTTTTTTTGATCGCAAAAATAAATTCAAAAATAGACTTCAACGTCTAGATCTCAAAGTCTAGATTTGCGCACTGGAAAGACTGTTCCATAAATGGTATATTAGATCGCAGGAATAATTATACAATGAAACTTGTGGTCCTTATCCCTGCATATAACGAGCAGGAAAATATCTCGCAAGCAGTAATGAGTATTCCTAGAAAGATAATGGGAATAGAAAAGGTTGAGGTTTTAGTTGTTAATGACGGTTCAACGGATAACACAATTGATTATGCAATGAATGGCGGAGCTGACAAGATTGTATCTCACAAAAGAAACAGTGGCGTTGGTTCTGCGTTTATGACAGGAGTTCGTAATGCAATTATGATGAATGCAGACATTGTTGTTACACTAGATGCAGACTCGCAGTTTGATGCAAATCAGATTCCTGAGATTGTAGTTCCTATACTGAATCATGAGGCTGATGTTGTCATTGGGTCACGATTCCATGGCAAAACACCAAAAAATATTCCTAGAATCAAATTGCTTGGCAATAAAATATTTTCAAGGCTTGTATCATGGGTTGTTGGACAAAAATTTACTGATACCCAGACAGGTCTTAGGGCATACTCGAAGGAAGCTTTGCTTAACATTTCTGTTGTAAACGAGTTTACATATACACAGGAAGTTTTAATTGATCTTAAATTCAAAGAGTTGAGAATAGTTGAGGTTCCTGTTTCTGTTAGGTATGATGATGCTAGAAAATCACGAGTGGTAAAGAGTATTTTTGGGTATTCAACTCGTGCACTCTCAATTATTTCAAGGACTTTACTATACCACAAACCAATTCTTGCGTTTGGAGTCTTATCTGGAATCTTTATTGGTGGCGGGATTTTGGCAAAGATCCTAACAATTTCTGATATTTTACTAGTCAACACTAGCCTATCAACTGGATTCATAATATTGGGGGCTGTAAGCTTTATGCTTGGCGTATTTGCAAGCGTTGTATTCAGAAGACAAAAGTTTGCAGAGCGAGATCTTCGTCATTATATAGACAATTCTGCGTATTTTCAGACCAATGCTGAACTGAAATGAGCAGAAAACCAAGACAAGAAGAAAGAGAGATGGAAAATCTCATAGAGTTAATCAAACTGATGAATAAAAAACAAACAATGTCATAATTTGTGATTACTTCTTTTTACGGTAGCTAACAACCATATCAAAAGTTGTTCTGACAGTTGCAGCTAAAAGAAAACCAACAGCAATTCCTATCAATCCGAATAGATTCCCCAGAACTATTACTAAGATAAGATACAGGCAAGCTTGAACGATACTTCCAATTAGTATAACTCGGCTTTGCTCTTTTCCGAGAAGCTTTGCTTGGAGTATAGCAGAAATTGTCAATGGGGTAATTGCAACACTTAGAATCTGAATTGGTACGATAGAGTCTTCATAGTCTGGTAAAAATGCGTTTATTCCAAAAGGAGCAACTAGAATTGAGATGATAGTAATTAAAACTGCAATTCCAATTGAAAAAATTTTGATTTTTTTATTTTTTAATCCCTCTGATTCTTGTGGAAGAAGATATTGGCCAATTGAGGTTGGAATTGCATTTAACAATAACAGGTATTGAGCTGCAAATTGATAGTGTGCCAAGAAAGTAAAGCCAAACATCGAACCTATCAGTAGCTTGTCACCCCACAAAACAATAATTCCAGAAAACCGATTTGCCCACATTTGGGTCATGAATCCAACTTTGTTACGTAGAAGGGAAAAATCGATTCTATTGTTTTTCATGAACGAGTAAAGTTCTTTGAGCACGAAAAGACTGGCGATAAAATATCCTAGAAGAATCCCATTTATTCCAAAAAAGTGATATAAAATAATAGAAACAATTACGATTGATGATGCTCGTAACAACGTATGTATTGAAGAATTTTTGTAACGTTTCTTGCTGATCAAGCCAGCCTGAATTGTGAAAAAAACTGTCATTCCTATTATCAAAATACTAGCTGCCACATTGTTAGTGAGAATGAAAACAATGATTCCTGTTATAGACGCTGAAATTAGGCCTAAGACAAACGAAGCTGGAAAAACATTTTGGTTTTTTGGTTCATAAACGGTAATTACTGCTGCTATTCCTAAAAATGCGATACCAAATCCTACATTTGCAACTGACATTAAAAATCCAAGCTCTCCATATTCTAATTTTGATAAGAATGTGGCTAGATAGAGCCAAAATAATCCAAGTATGATAGATGAACCGACGTTAGAGGTTCCTAATACTACTACATCAGTGATTTTCTTTTTGAAAGTCATAATTTCTATAATAAACAAAATTTATACTGTTAATTAAACGAGATTAATTTAATTTGAGTTTCTTGTGTTTATTCATTGAGAAAAATTTGAATTTTTCAAACAATTTAGTTCTCAATGATTTTTTCAAACATTTTCGTCATATGTTCTACATAGACATCCCATCTATAGTTGTCCACTATGGTTTTCCTTGCTTTATCGCCAAGTTTTTCTCTTAATTCATCATTTTCTAAAAGAGTCATTACATGTTGGGCTAGAATTTCTGGGTTTTTATGATCTATTAGATATCCATTTTCACCATATTTTACCAAATCTGCTAGTGCGCCTACTGGCGTTACGATTACTGGAAGTCCACACGACATTGCTTCAAGAGTTACAATAGATTGTTCTTCAGTTTTTGATGTTAAAACAAAAACCTTTGATGAATTATACCACTTGGAAAGATTGTCATGAGGTACGCCCCCAACAAATTCAATATTGTTACTTACACCGCTAGTTGTAATTATTTTTTGAAGTTTATTAAAATAAGACGGATCTTCTTTAGTGCCAATGATTTTAAATTTAGCATTAGGAAATTTTTTTAACACAAATGGAATTGAATCAATGATTGTCTCCAATCCCTTTTCGGGATTAATTCTTGCAACAGAAATAATGTCGTTAGGTATGTCATTATGTTTCTCAGGTTTGAACAATTCGGTATCTACAGCTTGAGAAAAAATAACTATTTTCTTATCATCTATTTTTCCTAGATAGTGCTCCACGTCTTTGATTACATTATAAGAAGATGAACCAACAAGATCTGCATTGTTAATGGCAATTTTTAAAAATGGTTTGAAAAAATTTCCTCGTATTCCAGTATCAGCTTTTCTTGAAGATCCTAGCCATACAACAAGTTTCTTATGAAGAATCTTTTTACTTAAAATTGCTGAAATTAACCAAGGAAGTGAAATGTATCTCACATACAAAATGTCAAACTTTTTTCTATTTTGAAATGTAGCAGTCCAATGCACAGCAATTGCAAATAGAGTTTTTAAAATTGGTATTGAAATCCTAGAAACTTTTAGAACCTCCAGATTATTGTGTAAAACTTGTTCGCGGTATTCTTGAGTAATTACTAGAATTTTCATTTTTGGCGATAGTCTCAAGCATTCTTCATAAAGTTGAGCCTGAAGACCTGGAAACTCTGGCCCGATAAAAGATTCAGTAAAAAACAACACTCGAATTCTTTCCAATTTATGAGGTTGAGATAACGACTCCTTTATACTTAATTTTTCTATAATTCAAAATTCCAATTAATTAAACGAAAACAGCTTGTTGAATCTAATTATTCAGCTATTTTAAACCAAAATGAACCAGGATTTCCACCTTCGTTTTTTAAAATTGGGCAACAATTAGCAAGATTGTGTTTATGTTTTCGATACAGATAGTTCAGGGTTAATAATATTTTGTACCGAGGAGAATTTGAGAGAAGCGCTTGCAAAAGATATTGTTCATTCCAAAACCATTTTCTTGTTTCAATCCATTCAATTGGGTAATCTCTTGGTAGAAAAATATCATGACTATGTATTATAACGCCTTTGCTTAGAGATGGAAGGATCTTAAGATATTCATAAACAACATCGCCCTGAGTTCGGATTACATGGGAGGAATCAATAAACAGCACATCATTGTTAGAAAGCTTTGTAAAAATGGAAAGTTCCAACTCTTCGACTCTTTTTCTAATTATTTTAATTCCAAATTGTTCTAGCCATGGTTGCTCGTAAGGCTCGATGCAAATATGTTCTGTTTTAATTCCACTCTCTTTTTCATTTCGGTTTATAGCTAATGTGACAAATTTTGTTGATTCTCCAGATCCTATTTCAATAATTCTTTTAGGTTTAAAGTATCGAACCATATTATACAAAATTTCGCTATCACCTGGTCCAAAACTAGGATTATTAAAGTACGGTTCCAAAACATTTTTTTTCATTAATGAGATTTTTTCTAATTCAGAGTTGTATTGAAAATTTGCTAATAACTGCAGTTGAGAGTTTTCATCAAGATTAATTCCATAAAGTGGATCTTCTAAATCTTCATAAGTTGTTGGTAGCATATCACGTTTTATTATAGGTTGAAAATAATGAAATGATATAGGCAACCAACCACAGTTTGTTAACCATTTATACGAACTAGGCAAAAGGCGTGCAGGAGCTTTTAGAAATATTTTCATATAAATTCCTACTATGAATGTAATTGGGAAAGATATAGTTTCAACAATTTTAAGAATTTTTAATTTATTCAACTTAACTTTCTATGTATTGAAAGTAATTTAATGTTAATATTTTAAAATATTTTTAATAATATTTATAACTTCTTTACTTTAAAGCAGGAAAGAGTTCTAAAAATAATAGCGTTGAAAATTTCATTTACATTAGATTATATCTTCTAAATCTAGTAAAAATTAGAATGAAAGTTTGCTTTTTTGGGTCGTATGTGAAAGATTCCTATGGAATTCCATCAGGAAATGGAGGAATTTTATTAAAAAAAATTCTTCAAACCCAAAATGTCGAGATAGTAGAATGTCATGAGCCAATGGATAGTATCTATTCATTTTTATCATCATATATCAAATTATGGTTCAAACACAAAAAAATAGATTATGATGTAATGCTAATCCCTTGGCGTGGAATTTTAACTCTTCCTCTAGCTAAATTCATTCATAAAAAACCTATAATTTATTTTCCAGCATTTTCTATTTTTGATACCTTAGTTCATGATAGGAAAAAAATCAAAGAAAACTCATTACAATCTAAGTTTGTACACTGGGTTGACATGCTTGCGTGTAAATGGGTAGATAAAGTTGTACTAGAAAGCACCGAAGAAATTAATTATTTTATAAATGAATTTAATTCACCAAAAGAAAAATTCTCTCAGCTTCCTTTAGCTGCTGATGAATCAATTTTTGTTCCTTTACCATTCAAAGAACCAAAAAAAGAATTTGTAGTGTTATTTTTTGGATCATTTATTCCATTACATGGAGTTGAAACTATTGTTAAATCTGCAGTGATTTTACAGAATCAGTCTGAGATTTTGTTTCTGATTTGTGGAGATGGTCAGACCAAACCAAGTATGGAAAACTTTGTCCAAGAAAAAAAACTAAAAAATATCCAACTACTGGGATTGGTTTCCAGAGAAAAATTATTAGAAAATATAAAAAATAGTGATGTGTGTTTGGGAATTTTTGGAGATACAAACAAGGCCAAAAAAGTTGTAACAAACAAGGTTTTTCAAATTCTGGCCTCGCAAAAACCCCTAATTACCATGGAATCTCTGACAGCAATTGAATCACATCTAATAAATGATGTAAACTGCGTATTGGTTCCACCTGCAAACCCAGAAAAACTAGCAGAGGTAATTTTATCATTGAAAAATAATCCAGAAAAACGAAAGCAGATAGCATCGCAGGGGTATCAAACATATATGAAAAATTTATCGATGGATGTAGTAGGTAAACGCCTAGTCAAGATCATCGAAGAAACATTATCAAGGTAAGAAAATGTATGGCATCTGTGGATTTATCGATAATTATTCCAACTCATAATTCGGCTTTAACAATTGAAAAGTGCATTAATTCTTTAGCCTCTCAATCATATCCTAGAGAAAAATATGAGATCATCATAGTAGATGACGGATCAAAAGACGATACCGTAAATCTTGCAAAAAAAGCCGGAGCTGATAATATAATTAAAACAGAGTCATGTTTTCAAGGAAAGGCGCGAAACATTGGTGTACAGAATTCAAAGGCAAATTTATTGGCCTTTATTGATTCAGATTGTGAAGCAAAAGAGGGTTGGATAGAATCCATAGTAGAACATCTACCAAAAGTTCATGCGATGACTGGACCTATACTTAACGGAAATTCGCAGAGCATTGTTGCATGGGGAGAATATTTTATGGAGTTTGGAGGATTTCATGAACATCAAAAGCGTTCTCTTGTAAGATTCCTACCAGGATGTAATCAAGCATATAGAAAAGAGGTTTTTTTAAAAACAAATGGTTTTACTGAAAAAAGATCTTCTGAAGACGTGCTATTTGGTCAATCATTAAAAGAAGTAGGAATCCAAGCTAGTTTCATTCCACAAACTCAGATTCAACATTTGTGCAGAACCTCGCTTGACAAGGTACTATCTAACATGAGAATGCTTGGGAAATATTCTGTAAGGACAAGGAAGGAATCCCCATCAATAAAATATAGCTACATCATGACTAGACGTTGGTCAATTCCATTACTCTTTTTTGGCAAAATTGGAAAATGTTTTAGCTACGCAGTAGGTGGTAAAAAGATAGGAAAGTTCATAATTTCGTTCCCAGCAATAATTTTGGCTTCATTTTCATTTTGCAGAGGCATATGGGGCGAATTGGGTGCAAAATAAAAATTTTTATCGAGTGGATATCTAACGCCAAATTCTGATATGATGGAAAATAATAAAACAAATCTAGTTTCTGGGCTGGTTTTTGTATTTGCGTTAGTGATGATTCTAACTAATTTAGTAACTCTTGTATTTCCATCACTAATAGGATCACTGGTAAACGAATCTACCATAGAAGAATATCCATATGAGCTTGGTGCGTTTGCAATTCCAATCATTATTACAAATGTTGGAGTCTTTGTATTTGGGGTATTATTTTATTCAAATAAAATGCCCAGCTTAATACAAAAATTAGTTAAATTTGTGTATAATTTTGAGGTTTCACGCAATATTGCAATATTTGCTTTTGTAGTGTTACTTTTTGGTTACATCGGTTATGCAATGCAGGATATTGGTGAAGATGAGGGAGATACTTGGGGAGATTTTCCCAATTTAAAAAATATTGTAGATAAATGGCCAGTCATTGGAGAAGGATCGACTAATGAGTCTCTTGGAATACTTCATGTCAAAAATTTCTTCCTAAAGTCATCTCTGGTGGTATTTCAAAATATCAGAGTTATTCCGTTTTTGGCAAGCATTTCGCTTGTAATTTTGACATATTTTTTTACCGTAAAAATCACACAGAAAAGATTTAGAGCTATACCTTTTTGCGGTTTAGTACTCTGGCTACTTATGATAACTTTTGGACGTTATTTTATCTTCTCTCATTGTATTTGATATATAGCAAATGGTATCTATCATCAATTTCTTTTGTGGCATCTTTATTTTCAAAATTTTTGGGCTCTGTCTTTCTTCCGATGACATTATTTGTTACGTATAGAGCAGAAATCCCAAAGAAAAGAAAATTTTACGTTCTAATTTCATATGTAGCTCTTTGCATAATTTTGATAGGTGGTATATTATATCTAGGAGCTGATATTGGTGGTGGAGTCACAACAGGACATCTAGTGTTTGATTGGAGTGAGTTTTGGAATGGATTTACCACGTGGGCGTTTCAGCTTCGCTTTGAAACGTTATTTTTGTTATTTATTCTACCTCTTGTTGTGGGGTTATTTTTGAAATCACGAGATGGATTTTTACAAGCTGATTCTATAATTATACTCATTTCAGGAGTTATCTTAGCAATGCCACTTTTGGCAGCAATAACTTACTTTAACCTGCACCCTTACAGATATGTTCCGCTGGTTGTGTTTTTTGCAATTGGAGTAGGAACTCTGTTTGCAAATAAAGTTAAACAAGCGGTCTAAATGTCGTATAAACAAAGGTAACAGTATCGCCGTTATTTACATAATATTGCCAATAATTGCCATATAGTATCCAAGAATCTGGCTCATATGGATAATGTATTCCGTAATGGCTTGCTCCGCCAAAGACATACTGCAAATTGACATTTACTGTCTTTTCAAACTGTAGTACCTCATATTGTGTGTTATTTCGAGTAATTACCTGAGTTATAGGCCATGTATCTATCAAATTGGTTCCAATCTCATGATTTAGCAGTGTGAGTTTTGTGACTCTGATATTTGAAACAAGAGCGCCATTAGAATCATGAACTTTAACGTCAAGATATCCATCAATTGGAGAATATCCGAGGGGGATGGATGCCAGTTTGTAATTTGTTTGTGCAACCTTGTTATTTGGATTAATGGTTAGAACCTTATCAAAGTATGTAGTTGCATTATACAAATCATTTTCAATTAAATATGTTCGTCCTTTTAGAAACAATGCCTCCTCATTATTTGGTACGATTTGTAAAACCTTATCAATAATTGGAGTAGCTTCGTCATTTTTTTCAAATCGCACCAGCTCATCTGCTTTAAAATTCAATGCACCAACATGGTTTGGGTTTATTTCTAAAGCTCGATTAATGTATGACATTCCATCATCATATTTAGTAGGATCGGCTGTCTCATTGCCACCTGCTCTGACTTTCTGAATTAGAGCACGGCCTTTGTCAAATAGAGCCTCAATGTGATTTGGTTCTATTTTTAATGCCTTATCAAAATATGATATCGACTCATCAAGTTTGTCACCAAAAATGATGGTGTTTCCCTCTTTTGATCTTTCAAGCATCACTAGAGTATTTCCCTTGTATGTGAGCGCATCAGGACTAGTTGGATCAATCTCTAGTAGCTTTTCGGCATATGTGACTCCAAGTGGATCGGCGCCCTTTGGGTCTATTTTGAGAATCTTTTCATAAATTGGAATGGCTTCATTATTTTTTCCCATTCTTACAAGTTCGCCTGCCTTGAAGCCCAAAGCGCCTGTATGTTCGGGATTGATTTGAAGAAGCCTATCATATAACGGAAGAGCCTCTTGTGGATTTCCAAGCCTGACTAGTTCATCTGCCTTGAAGTTCAAGGCGTCAACATGACTAGGATCAATTTCAAGAATCTTATCAAATAATTTGATTGCCTCGTCACTCTTACCTAAAATAAGAAGCGAGCCTCCCTTTTTGAGCAAAGAATCAACATGGTTTGGATCTATCTCAAGTGCCTTATCATAAAATGAAATTGCCTTTTCAAACTGTTTATTTCTAAAGGCAGACTCCCCCTTTTTAAAGAAAATATCTACATCGGTTTGCAAATCAGCAAATGCCACATTAGATGTTAGTAAAATCAAACTCATTACACATAAAACCGAAATAACAAGAATCTTATTTTTAGATACCATAAAGATACCAATACTACATTACATAAAAACCAAATCAAGCTAAATAACATGTGATATTAGATTTCGAAAAGAAATGGCATTATTTACTAGTAAATTTACCTCTGGATTTAAAAAATAAAAGAAAAAAGTGAGTCCTTAAACTTTCGTTTAAGGTGCTTGAATTACTACCATGACATCGTGTACATTCTTTACGTTGTTTGAGAATGGTGGATTTGGATCTGCCAAATTGTCGACGGCGATAGTGATTGGAGTACCTGATGCCACTGCGGTTTGTAGTACTGTGTTTCCTTCAGCTACAATGTTGCTTCCTGCGTCTGTGAGTTTACAGAATACTGTAGATAATGCATCTAGATTTCTATCTGCAGTTATGTAACAGAAGTCAACTACGTTGTACAAGAAGCCACCTGTGGTTGTTTGGCCAATGTTAAAGTTAACATTCGCATTTGAAACTGGGCTGTTAATAGTCTCTTCCCCTACACCGAAGTCTTGTACGGTGAGTTGAATGACGTTTGTTAACGAACCAGCGCCTAGTGCGACTGCTGCTACTCCAACTATGGCTAGCAAAATTAATGGTTGCATTATTTTTTGATTTGAATTTAGTCTTAAAAGACTTGAGAAGTTGTAAATCCAGCTTCAAAACAAGATTGTACTATTCTAGACTAGATAGTACATTTTCTAATAAAAAACATAATTTAATTTAAAAACACTAGTCAAATATTGTTCCCAAATCCTTTGCAATTGCCATCAAGTGAAAGAGCTCCATTATTATAAACAGCAGCCACAAAAATGATGCAACGGCAAGCATAGGGTTTGTCTCCTTTCCAAGAAGCAGACGTAAACTTGACTTTGATTTTATGCCCAAGATCTCTTTTCTGTGAGTTTTTACCTCGTAAACCTTTGCAAGAAAATACAATCCAATTATAAACACAGAGTACATGGCAAAGGATACAGTAGCTGCAAATGTTGGGATAATACCACGGAACAAAAATCCTGTAACGGCATCGCCTTCTGGTTTATTGCCAGAGGAAATGGAATAAAGCAGTACGATATAGACAATTACGTTAAATGCTATTGCAGCAAAAAATAGTGTGTAATCTGGCTTTTTTGGTTTTTTTTGGCTGCTCTGAGGTTGCTTTTCAAATGGTGAAAGTCCCAGACGAATCCTTCGCAGCCGTTCCTTTTTCTCTTTTTTGCGTTTCTGTACCATTTGGACTGCAGCCAAACCCCCTCCTACCATAACTAGTACCAGGGGATTTCGAAGTAAGGCAAACATATCTCCCACGTAAGGGGTAGCAAAGATTACCCTTCCCAAGATGTCGTCATTTGTATAAATTCCTGGATCCTTTACTGGGTTGTTGTCACCCATTATAACAAACCCATCATCATTTTGGCCAATTATTCTATGAACCACTATCTTTTCTGCGCCAGTACCACTTTTCATGATATAGACAACTATTTCACCAACGTAATACTCTGGAGCCTGCTTTGCAACTACCAGGGAACCAGGAAGAATGGTTGGAAGCATGCTTTGCCCTTGGACAATGAGTATTTCAGCAGAGCCTCCCAAAGCCGAAGGCCAGAGGTATATGGCCAGGGGTACAGATATTGCAATTATTATTATCTTAATTCTCTTATTCATTACAAAATTCTACTATCCGTTTTATTTACGATTAACTGAATTTATTACAATATCGCATGGGAGATAGGCATCAGTTTTTTCTCTTAATGTACTAACTAGTCTAGAATAGTACAATCTTGTTTTGAAGCTGGATTTACAACTTCTCAAGTCTTTTAAGACTAAATCTAATTTCAAAAAACAATGAAACCAATAATCATACTAGGCATAATTGCTGTAGCATCAATCGCACTAGGCGCTGGTTCGTTAACAAATGTCATCAACCTAACCGTACAAGACTTCGGTGTAGGGGAAGAGACAATTGAGACACCAGTTAACAGTGCAGATGTAAAATTTGTCATACAGGCAACTATCGGTAACAATGGATTCTTTAAGAACTACATTAGCGATTGTAAAATTTCAAGCCCAGAACAAATTGATGCAGGATCTAGAATATTCTGTAAACTCACAGATGCAAATAGCGAAGTAATTGCAGAAGGCAACAAATTACTTACTACATTCTTACCTCCAAACGTACTAACAGTAATTCCAATAGATGACCCAAACATAATTAATACACAGGTGCAAAACGTGCATGATGTATTAGTTGTAATTCAAGGTCCAAAAATATAGGCCTTAAAACTTCAAATCTTTCTTTTATTTTAGCTTCAAATTACAACAGTAGGCAGAATAATAGACTATCTAGTCTAGAACACATCTATCTTGTTTTGAAGCTAGAAAAACTACTACTCAAATATTTTAATAGCCATCGTAATCAATAAAGCAGTGCAACCGATATTCATTTTGGCCATTATAGGTGCTGCTGGAGCGATGAGTATAGGGTACCTTTCAAATGATATCAATGTTGCCTCACAGTCATTTGGCGTGGGCGAAGATACATTGGATGCTTCCATCACAAATGCGGCGCTGACAATACTACTTGATAGAACATATGGATTTACTATAGCAGATTTTAAGGATCTTATAACAGAGTGCATATTTAGAAGCAATACTGTTGCACTTGACCCAAATACAAAATTAATTTGTAAACTTTTAGACGCAGAGGATGGAAATGTAATTGCAGAAGGCTCAAAAACTGTTTTAGTGTCTATTCCTATAAACACGCCAGTAACCATTCCAATCGATAATTTTGCATTTGAGAATGCAAATAATGCAAACAATGTTCATGATATTTTTATTATAGTTCAAGGTCCACCAGCATAAAGTTAAAAATTTTTTGACTAGATACAAAGAATAAGAATCTTTTATTATAATTTCCGTACGAGTGATTTTTGAAAAATGTACTAGATAGTCTAGAACAGTACAATCTTGTTTTGAAGCTGGATGTAGAACTTCTCAAGTCTTTTAAACAAATTTTCAGTTGATAAAACTAATGAAAATGACAGTAAGCGACGTAAAAAGATTTTCAAGTATTAGTATAATGCTTTTTGCAGTAACTGCTCTTTTAACATCAGCACCAGCCGCAATGGCATTACCTGATCCCTCCATTGGAGGAAATACTGTTGTTCAAAATAGTGCAGGAACAATAACAATCACGGTAGGAGCTGGAACTCCCCCAATTACCGGCGAAGCAATTAGAGTTTACGATCAACCAAAAGCTGATACAGCAATTGATGGTTCATGTCCAATGGCAGACCCTGCATTAGAGGGGGTAACGACATGGGAACTTCGTGCTGATTCTGATACAACTAAAAAAATTGACTATAGTTTCCCAATAGGTTCAGTGGGAACAACATCAGTGAAGGTTAATTTTGGAACTGGAGTTGGAATTTCTGGA
>Ga0326597_10009254_pt1 | contig 13226 bp, 20 predicted proteins | sample RVTome_12_FD_203789 | JGI IMG/M metagenome (GOLD analysis project Ga0326597, IMG submission 203789) | Soil microbial communities from uranium-contaminated site in the Upper Colorado River Basin, Wyoming, United States - RVT100D185 | ecosystem: Environmental > Terrestrial > Soil > Contaminated >... | reverse complement strand
GCATGGTTAGACAGCCGCGACCGGCTGCTGTCCGGCACGCAACAAGAACGCATTATTGGCTGGGATGCGCGGTTCGAGGATGGCGAATGGAAGGAATTTTTTGACACGCGCATTGCTCCGGGAAAAACTTTCGCGGACAAATTCCAGTGGAAGCTTCCCCAGAACGCAGCGAAAGTCCGTGTCTGGATAGAAGTCCACCCAGATCACTTCTATCATGTCTACTTTTATCCGGCGCACCTGAAACGGCAGGACTTATCGGCGTCTGGAAGAAAGCTTGTAGAAAAAGCACTCGAAGAATCCGGTAGAACTCCTTACATCCTCTTTGAAGAATTTCTCCCCCTTGCGAACCGCAATCATAACTGACCGCTAAACAGCCGCTACATAGGTTCGGCTCTGTGATAGCGTTATCGCTATATAGGTTTTTGCTATGTAGGTGATTGAAAATGCCTTTGGATAGGAATATAAAAAGGTTCGCCGGGGGGGTTGGACTATGAACAACTTGATTTACGTGATGATTTTTTTGCTCTTGGGATACTCCCAGGTTTTTGCCCAGAATTTAAAGGAGCTTAGAATCTCGGCGATTCCAGACGAGAACCCTCAAGAAATGCTGCGGATCTATAGTCCGTTTGCCGATTATTTGACCAAAGAAGTTGGCACGCCGGTCAAATTCACTCCCGTGGTGGACTACGCGGCCACCGTGGAGGGGCTGGCTGCCAACCGGTTGGAGATGGTGTGGTACGGAGGCTTGACTTCGGCGCAAGCGGCACGACAGGCGAAAGGCGCGCGCCGGACCATCATGCGCAAAGAAGACGCTCAGTTCAAGAGCCATTTCGTCACACCAAAAGAAACCGGCATTAAAGACTTGAAAGAGCTCAAGGGAAAAACGTTCGCCTTTGGCAGCGTTAGTTCGACCTCCGGGCATCTTATGCCCCGTTATTTCCTGATTAAGGGTGGGATCAATCCGGAAAAGGATTTTGCGAGATTTAGCTTTAGCGGCGCCCATGACGCGACGGTCGCCTGGGTTGAAGCCGGGCAGGTGGACGTGGGCGCTCTCAACTTTTTGGTTTGGGACAAGCTGGTCGAGACCAAGAAGGTGGACACTAACAAGGTCGTAATTTTCTGGACTACGCCGGCTTATGTCGATTACGTTTGGACGGTGCGGGCCGGAGTCGACAAGGGAACGGTCGAGAAAATTAGCAAGGCCTTTTTAAAGCTCGACTACAATAAGCCCGCTGATAAAAAGTTGCTCGATCTGCATCGAACCGAGGGTTACATTGCCGCGAAAGACTCGGACTGGAAAAGCATTGAGGACGCCGCGCTCGCGGCCGGGCTGCTGAAGTAAAACGTGAATTCATCGAAGCATCAGTACCGCGTTGAGAACGTGCGCAAGCTGTTCGGCCGCCATCAGATCGCGCTCGACGGCATCAATCTCGCTATTGCAAAAGGCCAGCGCGTCGCGTTGATCGGTCCCAGCGGAGCGGGTAAAACTACTCTGTTTCGCTTGCTCAACTGTACGTTGCGGCAAAGTTCCGGAAAAATCTGGATCAACGACGAAGACGTAGAAACGCTGCGAGGTAAACGGTTGCGCCGGGCCAGAAGTATGATCGGTACCGTTTACCAGCAGCACAACTTGGTGCCGCGATTGAAGGTCATTCACAATGTTTTGTCGGGCAAGCTTGGGAACTGGTCGACGTTTAGGTCGTTGCTGTCGTTGTTGAAACCCTCCGATATTGCGCTTGCCCATAGCGCTTTGAATAAGGTCGGTATCGCGGAAAAACTGTTCGAAAGAACCGACGAGCTATCCGGCGGCCAGCAGCAGCGCGTGGCCATCGCGCGCGTCTTGGTTCAGAATCCGGAAATCATTCTGGGCGACGAACCGGTTTCGTCCGTGGACCCGACGCTGGCCAACACGATTGTAAAACTACTGATTGACATCAGTGAGGAAACTAAGAAGACTCTGGTTGTCAGTCTCCATAGTGTCGATCTGGCGCTCGCCTATTTCCCGCGCGTCATCGGTATTAAGAATGGCAAAACTTCCTTCGATCTCCCGCCAGATAAGATTTCCGATACGATGCTGGATGATCTCTACGCCGGGAGTCTTGGAGATCGACCTGTCAGCGAGGCCGTGAGTGAATCGACTGTCTCCATCGTCTATCCGTCCGTCTCCTAAGTCCCATTTCCCGTACCTTTTCGCCGCTCTGTTTATAGTTGTGTTCGTAGACAGTTGGCGTAGAGCGGGTATAGACCCTACCGTCTTTTTTGAAGCCAAGGGTCGCGCCGCTCTGTGGAAATTTCTGACGGGGATGTTTCCACCCGATCTGTCGTGGCCATTTCTCTCCCTTATGTTTCGACCGACGCTCGAGACCATTCAGATTTCTCTGCTGGGTACGATCATCGCGGTCATGATCGGCTTTCCGCTTAGTTTACTGGGCACAAACTCGCTGATCGTCCGCGGCATACTAAATGACCCCGAGCTTTTGGGCGCGCCCGTGCGCCGCACGCTTCGCTACGCGCTTTATTTCACGGCGCGCGGTCTGTTAAGCCTGTTCCGCTCGATTCCCGAGTTTGTATGGGCCTTTATGTTTGTGCGGGCTGTCGGCCTCGGTCCTTTTCCCGGTGTGCTGGCCATCGGCGTCGCCTACGGCGGCATGTTGGGCAAGGTATACTCGGAGATTTTCGAGGGCGTGAATCATCGGCCGCTGGAAGCCCTGCAATCTCTCGGCGCTAACAAGCTGCAGATTTTTTTCTATGGCTGGTTTCCCCAGGCACTGCCAAACTTTGTTTCCTACACGCTTTACCGTTGGGAATGCGCGGTGCGGGCCTCGGCGATTTTGGGACTCGTCGGCGCCGGCGGGTTGGGGCAGCAGATCGAGATTTCGATGAGAATGTTCAACTTCAGCGAAGTTATGACCATTCTGATTATTCTTTTTTCGATGGTTGCAGCGGTGGATTATATCAGTGCAAAGGTGCGTGCGCTCCTGTGACCGGACCAGCGGCTCTCAAGACTTGCGATACGGTTCCATCATCGAAGGGCGCTTCTCCCAAAGCGTTGACGCTGAAGAATATATTGATTCTCGGGGCGGTCGTTGCGTTCTTTGTCTGGAGCTACCGCGGCGCGGAGATCCACCTGTCCCAGCTTTTCAGCCGAGATAGTTTCGAACAGATCGTCATCTACGCCAAAAAACTGTTTCCTCCGGATTTTTCCTCGGTGGTCATCCAGGAAGCTCTAAAAGGCACGGTCGAGACTTTTGCGATCTCCTTTATGGGCACACTGATGGCGGTAACGATCGCGCTGTTGATCGTTTTCTTCGCCTCGCGCAACCTGATTTATTCCGGACTGCTGTACGAAATGGAACCCAACAAAGGTTGGAAGCGTATTTTGCGAATGGTGCCCTATTTGATTGCGAAAAGCCTCTTAAATCTGTTGCGCACGATCCCGGAAATGGTTTGGGCTTTGATTTTTGTGTTCTTGGTCGGTCTTGGGCCATTCCCCGGAGTGCTCGCGCTTGGCGTTCATACCGGCGGCGTGCTCGGCAAATTGTTCGCCGAAGTGCTGGAAGACGTCGACTCGCAGCCCATTGAAGCGCTTCAGGCCACCGGGGCCAATCGCTTGCAGATTTTATTTTACGGCATATTGCCGCAGGTCGTGCCGCAATTCATATCGTACACGCTCTACCGGTGGGAAGTGAATATCCGCGTTGCTGCGGTGTTGGGCTTAGTGGGGGCGGGCGGTCTCGGGCAGAGGATTCACATCGCCATCAGCCTGTTTCTGGAGAATCAGTTGCTGACTTTCCTCATCTTCATCTACGCTCTTGTAACCGTCACTGACTATCTCAGCGCGTATTTGAGGCGCCGATTTATTTAGCAGCAGCTCAGGGATTGGTTTTCTGCCTGTATGAAAATAGCGTGGAATGGCTTGTTCTTTAAATTAAGAAGGACATTGACCCTACCACGGCATTGGGATGATAATTTAACACGCTATCAACGTCATACAGTGTTAATTTCTCAACTCAGCCGGCGTACGGGAACTTTTCTTGCCAATTAAGTGTTTATTATAAATGATATGCTGAATCGGAACCTGCTCAGAGACAAGGCTAAGAAGTTTCGAAAATATGAGAAGGATCCATGCTGTCAATACGCCTCGCAAAACTAATAATCGGGGTTTTTATTCTCTCCATTGTTCCGTCCTACGCTCAGCTAGGCCCAAAGGATGGAGGAAACCAGCAACCCACGGACCTTGACAGAGTCAAGGTAAGCGATATGGCGCCCGACTTTACTCTTGAGAACCTGGACGGAACGAGAATCTCGCTCTCCGATTTCAGGGGTAGGAAGAATGTGGTCCTGGTATTTTACCGGGGCCAATGGTGACCCTACTGCACGCAGCAGCTCGGGGAGCTGAGAGGCCTTTTGACCAAAGAAGAAAAAGAGAAAGTTCAAATCCTGGCGGTCAGCATTGACAGCCACGAAGATTCAAAAAAGTTTGTGCAAAAACTGAAGGAGAGATTTGTCGGCGACCTCGATTTTCCGATGCTCGAAGACAAGAACCATAAGGTCATCGACCGCTACGGGATCCTTAATCCGGACGGCAAAGGCTGGCCGCATCCGGCCACTTACGTCATCGATCAACGCGGCCTAGTACGCTGGAAATTCATTGAGACAGACTACAAAAAGAGAGCTACGAACGAGCAGATCTTAACCGCCTTGAGAGAGAGTCGCTAATTCTGAAATGGCGCTCCCGGGCACTATCGCCGCTGGCCGCTTTGATTCTTGTGGCCGGTACCTGTCCGTGAAGAGATTCCGCTCAGAGGAGGATCTATGGAAGAGATCGTGAAGAAAATCGCGTCCCGGTCAGTGAAGCCCGCGACTGGCGCTGCTCCTGGCAGTCTGCAACCCCACCAGGACCGCGAGTTGCGGGTCGCCATCGAGGCCGAGAGCCTCGACGGAATGAAGAAGCGAGCGGTCGTAACACTGGAGCAACCCGAGGGCAGCACCTTCTCAATCATTTGTGACGAGGGAGCCTATCTTGCGGGGGAGGATACAGCTCCGCCACCGCTCGCGTACTTCAGCGCCGGCATCGCCTTTTGAATGCTCACCCAACTGTCCCGGTTCGGGACCATAACAAAGCTTAACGTCAAGTCGATCCGGCTCAAACAGATCACTCGCTTCTTCATGAAGGGCTCCGCACTCCAAGGGACGTTGCGAGGCGGCGCTCTCGGGCTCGAAACTCATATCGAAGTCGAATCCGGCGAGCCACCGGATAAGATCCGCCACCTGATCAAGATGGGCGAGCAGACCTGCTTCACGCTTCAGTCGCTTATCAATCCAGTTCCGGTTAAAACGTCGGTTACGCTGAACGGAGAGGCGCTTTCGCTGTAAGACAATACCTGCTTTGCTCCGACGCGGTTTGGCGATTTATATTCGAATACTACCGGGCGCCGAAAACTTCGGTAAAAATCCTCTGATACTGCTGGATGCATGAACTCTCGATCGATGGATTTACAACGCTATATTTTTTCTTTACTTAGCGAATAGATATTTTGGCTGCACTCGCACAGCCGCAACTGTGCTCTTAGGAGGACCGCTCTATGAAAGCAAACCGTTCATCAATAATTTTCATGCTCGTCCTCGCGCTCTTATCGATCGGGCCAGACGTAGCCGCGCTCACTATCAAAGTGGGGTACCCTCAACTAAGCGGGGGCTCCATGCCGCTCTGGGTTATCACCGAGAGCAAGCTCGACCAACGCTACGGCGTCGACGTCAAGCCGATTTACATCGCGGGTGGAGCCACACTTACCCACTCGCTGATTGCCGGTGACGTCGACATCGCGCTCACAGGCGGGGCGGTCGTTGGTGCGGTCCTCAGCGGAGCCGACCTCGTTTATGCCGGCATCGGCCTTTCAACTTATGCGTTTATTGTTTATGCCAGACCGGACATCACGGAGGTCAAGGATCTGCGCGGCAAGGTTTTTGGCGTCATGACCCGAGGCGCCTCCTCCGACCACGCGGCCATCGCGTTCTTTACTCGGTATGGAATGCGGGCCGGGCAAGACGTGAAGTTTCTCTATTTCGCGCGCCCCGGAGATCTCTTAGCCTCTTTAGATAAGGGGATCGTGGTGGCCGGAGTGTTCCCATCGCCGACGACGGTGATGGCGAAGCGCCTCGGCTACAAGGAACTGGTTAACATCGCGTCCTTCAAGCTTCCTTATCCGCACAACGCCATCGCCACGCGCAAGACCCTGATCCGGCAGAATCCGGAGCTGATTAAAGGCTTCCTCAAAGCGTACCTCGCGAGCATCAAGACTATCCACGAGGAACCCGAGGTGGCGAAAAAAGCGCTCGCCCATTTTCTCGGAAGTAAAGATCCTGAGATGATCGAGGACTCCTACCGAAGCTCCGCGCCGCTGTTTTTGAAGGTTCCTTACATGCCCGAGGAGGCGATCCGCACGGTCCTCTCGCTTTCGGACAATCCCAAGGCCGCTCAGGCTGATCCCAAGGCTTTCTTCGACAACCGTTTGCTCAAGGAGCTGGAAGATACCGGATTCGTCAAGGAGCTCTATAGCCGGCGATAGATCGTTCCCTGATGATCTCGTTCACCGTCGCGGAGATTCGAACGACCCTGCGCTTTCGAGTTTCAGATCCGAGGTCTCGAAGCGGTCGACTACCTCCTTGGCGTAGGAAAAGACAGCGATCCGACCGTGCCGTAACAAATCAAAGGCTTCGCGAAGCGTCGCCGATGGGATCTTTATTGTTAAGTCGCCAAATTTGCTTGCGCATCGTCCGAGCCAACCGTCGGTCGCCTTGACAATTTCTCTCGAGAAGGTACAAGGTACGCTTTGCGGCATCGCTGAGCATTGAGTGGATTGACGAATGGCTGCGACAATCGAGGAGCCTCGCCGGATTCTTTGGGGAGCCGGAACCCCGCGCACCATGAGAGCGCATTGGATGCTGCACGAGTTGGGTCTCGCCTATGAGAGCCGCCCGATACGACCGCGCACCGGAGAAACTCAAACACCTGACTTCACCAAGTTAAACCCGAGACAGAAAATCCCCGTCCTGCAGGACGGGGACTTTACGTTGGCCGAGAGCGCGGCCATTGTGACATACCTGGCGGAAAAGTACGGAGCATCGAAGGGCCTTGTGCCTCCTCCCGCCACGAGGGAACGTGGTCTCTATTACGAGTGGTGTTTTTTCATCATGACGGAGCTGGACGCGCATACGCTCTACGTTATCCGAAAGCATGGAGACCTAAGAGAGATTTATGGCGAGGCTCCGAATGCTCTGCGTGCGGCCAAGGAAGGATTCCAGAAACAGGCGGGCGTAGCCGATCAGACGCTTTCTTCGCGCGGCCCATTCATTCTCGGAAAAGCGTTCACCGGCGCGGACATTCTTTTGACCACCTGCCTCACGTCGGCTGTTCGCCGCGAGATACCTCTCACTGACGTGCTACGAGACTATATGAAGCGAACGACGTCGCGGGAGGTCTACCAACTCGCCTCCCAAGCCAACCAGATATCGTGAGCACCTTTAAAGCCAGTAATAAGACTTAAACACGATTGCGGCTTTGGCCGCCATCATTAAACAAGCCACTGCCTTTTAGTGGGTGACCCGAGCCTTCTCTGACGGCGCTTTCAGGCAAGAGGGATTACTTCCCCAAGAGCTTTTTCATCGAACTGATCACTTCCGGCGGCTGTGTGCTCACTTCTTTCGCCAAGCCCTTGAGATCTTCCGCCTTGATCAATTCCACCTCAATGCCTCGCGTCGCGGCTTCGGCCAAGAGATCCGCGTTATTAACCGCCTTCACAAAGGCTGCGCGCAGTGTTTTTAGTCGCTCCTCGGGCATGGAGGGAGGAGCGATCATCGGCCACGTGCCGAATCCACCCGCTCCGAGCATCGCGCGCGCCAGGCGTCGGCTTGAATTCGCGGTATTGTATTGATCCATAAGTTCATGGATCGTCGGCACGTCAGGCAACCGCGCATCCCGCTTGTTGCCGGTTTGGACTAAAACGCGAACCAGTCCCTTCTTGCGCCATGTATGGAACGGTTCCCTTGAAAAAAACCCCGCGCTGCCGAGGGCGCGGCACTGAACTTCGCCTTTCTCAACAGCCAAATCAATATCGGCGCCGCCCTGATAACCGAGCACAACATTAAACTTCGCCCCGATGGTTTCCTCAATGAGCTTAGGTACATAGTTTCCACCGGTTGCAGCCCCTGTAGCGCCGCACTTCGGCGCTACTTCGGCGTTACGCACATCGTGGATGGTTTTATACGGAGAATTCGCCCACATATAAAGGAGCAAATCGGCCGGCGTCGAACTGCCTACCCAGGAGAATCCGGGCCAATCGAACTTGATTTCCCTGCGAGCGAGGATCTGGTCCAGGTACAGGCCGCCGTTAATGATTCCAAGAGTTAAACCGTCAGGTTTTGCAACGCCGTAAATATAGTTGGCAGCAATTGCCGATCCCGCCCCAGGCATATTCTGAACAATGGTATTCGGACTTCCCGGTAGATATTTGCTCAAATTCGGCCGAAACCGCTATAACGCGCCGAAAATTTCGGTAAAGAATTTCTGGTACCGTTGAATCCGTGCACCCTCGATGGACGGATCGACCACGCTATACTTGCTCTTTATTACTCCCGAATGTTTCCCCTCGACGTCCTTTCTAACGGGCACGCGGTCTAATTTGTCCGCGATAATTCTTTGTGCTTCGCCCGACAAAAGATAGTCATAGAGGAGTATGGCTGAATAAGGATGTGGCGAATGCTTGGCCAGGAATATTGGAACCAGCTTCGTGACATGTGGAGCCAAGTAAACATAACTCACAGGCGCCCCTTGAGCCATTAGCGAGATCGGGATTTGGCTGTGAAGAAATAGAGCGATCGAAAATTCGCCTGCGGCTAACAGTTGGCCGATTAGCGTTCGGCCCCTGCGAAGCGACGCTTGATTCGCAGCAAGTCCTTTGAAAAACTTGATGGTTTTTTCCTCGCCCCATACGTCGGCAAGGCCCGCCATGACGTCTTGGTCATCCGTATCCAGCGCCAATAGAGCGCGGTATTTGGGTGCGAGTACATCTTCGTATCTCTTCGGCACATCTTTCGCCACAACCAGATTGGTATTGTAGCCCAGCACGACGGGGACTTGCTGTATCGCCGTCCAGTAACCGGACCTGGCGACAAATTCTTCGCGCACGCTTTTGGTTTCGGGAGATACGTATTTCACGACCAGTCCCCCTCGAACCACCTCATCGCCGAATAGGCCGCTGGTCTGAATGACGTCCGCTTCATACCGTCCCGCCTTGGCCTCGGTGGAGATTTTCCCCAATAGACGTGTGTTGCTAAGCCTCAAGTGGCCGGTTTGCAGGAATGGGTATTTTCTTTTGAACCCGTCCAGGAGTTCGCGCGCGTCGCTTTCCTGAATCGTGCCGTAATAAACAGCCTTTCCCTCGTTTCGGGCCCCCTCTTGCAGTTTTTGCCGACGTGCTTCCGCAGACAGCCCTCTTAGAGAGTTAATGACCTCTTCAATTGTCCGAGAATCTCCCCGTCGAACGTCCATCGCGCTGAGAAGCAGGACCGTTAAAAACGGAATGCAGAATTTCGTGGTGTACGACATTTGCCGGTATGGCTTTCTGAAACGTTTCAGCTTTCAGCGGCGAATTTTCTTTTCTGCATCCGTAGCATACGGCAAGAACCCAAAGACCTGGAAGTAATCCCGGATCGCCTTCTCGCCGGAGCGCCGGTAAACGCGCTCGCGCAACACCGGATCCATCGGAATCCAGTGCATTCTCTCGGAGATTCCCTTGCGGATAATCGGAACACCCTGCTTTTTCATTTCTTCCAGACGGATCAGACTGGCGCACACCTCGTCTAATTCGGCGGCGTCGGTCCAGTCGGATTTGTAAACCACCGTCCCTTCACGGTCGATTAAATAAATCATGTTAGAAAGAAGGCCATACTGTCGGTGGACGGTACCTTGTAGATCGTCGACGAGAATGCGCAGCTCAACACTCTCTAGCTCCTTGAGTTTATGGGCGTGCCCAACTTTTTCCTCCCAAGAGCAATGATGAGGAAAATTTTCGCCCGGGTGGGACTCCCGGACGTAAACGATCAGGAATTCAAAATCACGCTCCCGATATTTGTGAGAAAGTTGGGTTAGTGGAGGAACCTCCCCCACGAAAGGAGGTCAAGTGATATTCCCAAACTCGAGCACCACGTGCTTTCGTCCACGAAAATCTGATAATGAAACCTGCTTTCCGTCGATGTCCGTAAGCGTGAAGTCTGGTGCTTGGGTACCAACTTGCGCGACAGACTCAAAATTCGCGGGGTCCTGACCGCTCTGACCAAAGCTATGACGATTGTAGGCGTCCATCTTAATAATCTCCCCTGTTTTATGAATCGTCCCGCACCTTGAGTCTTGGCGTGATTAGCTTTGCTGGGCTTTTCGTTTCTTAAAGAACTGGATATGACTTAGGGCGTCGGCAGCCGTGATTCGGCCGACTGGCCCAATGCTATAACAGGCATCAACGACTTTTTTATCTGAGTCCAAAACGAAATTTGCCGGCTGTATGATCTTCCTCCGCTCATCCCAAAAAGCACCGATCTTCTCCGCATCCGCGGGCGCTTCGAGTCCGTAAACCACAAGGAAAGTTAGCTTTAATTTATCGACGGTCTCTTTGGCCTTGTCGAAAGCGTCCACAGACAGAGCCACAATGTCGACGTTCTCTTTTTTGAATTCCTCCATGAGGGACTGAAAATCGGCTAACTGCCGATTGCAATAAGGTCACCAGCCACCCCGGTAGAAGATGAGCACTGAGTACTCGCCAGTAAGATCCCGCGGGAACTGAAGCGTCCGGCTATCCACTGTACGGACGCTGTAATCAGGAAAAACATCGCCAACGTTGAGCTGCTTTGCCATAGCTAATCCTCTTACTTCTTGGCGAATTCCTTGTGAAAGCTCTCGTCGATGAAATCAGTGACCTTAAATTTCCCTTTAACCTTTTGACCTTCAGCTTCCATAAGAAGCTCGAATCCAGCGATGGGTATTCGCCCGTCAAAGGCAAACGCTTTCATGAATTCATTGTATCCCGCTTCGGCGTATGCCGGAGCGATTTTCACGTCATCAACCAAAACTTTGACACCTGCCTTCGGATTGTCGCGCAGCCACTCCAGAGCTTTTACATGCGCTCTGAGGTACCGCGTGACCTTCTCCCGTTGCGTATTTAAAACCCGCGCCATTGCGTAATAGCCCAGATAAGGCCAGTCAGTGATAATGTCGTTGAGATCGGCCAGCATACGGTAGCCCTCGTTAGCCGCGATAAGGGTCACGGGAAACCACATGATGGTTCCGTCGACACTGCCGCTTTTCAGCGCGGCGTATCGCGCCGGCGTCGAGCCGATTTGAAGGATGGTCACATCTTTTGACGGATCCAGCCCTAACTTGGAGATCGCATAGCGCGTGAGAAAGTCGGACTGCGCTCCAAATCGGCTGACGGCGAGTCGCTTCCCTTTCAACTCCTTAGGGGATTTGATCGCCGGATTCACATAGAGCTTGAAGGGCATAAAATTGGATATTCCGAAGAAAAAACGCGCATCCTCTCCGGCGAGCCGGATGGTAAAAACTTCCGTCCCGGAGCCGAGCGCTACATCAATTTCACCCGCCAGCGCGGCCTGTGAATTAATCGTCCCGCTGGTAAAAACGATCGGCTCAACAAATAAATTTTCGGCTTTGAAAAAACCTTGTCGCTTGGCGACCCAAACCGGAAGAGTCGTGGGTGCCAGCGAAGTCATGCCGACCCGCATTCTTTCTTGAGCGGGAGCCGGGCCAGTTGCGATCCCTATAGTGGTAGCCAGGGAAACCATGGCAATGAGCATACTCTTCATGACGCGGGCCTCCTTGCAAGGCAAACCTTTGATAAAACTACGATTATGTCCAGCTCAAATTGGGCAACCAATATTTTGGTCGCTGCTTCTATTTAGGCCGACTAGCAAAAACGTTCTGGTAGTCCGCCCAGGCCTTGGGCCCGGCACGGTTAAAGACTTTCTCGCGTAGGCCGCCGGCGTATTGGGCCGGAATGTAATTGATACGTTCCGTGAAGGACGGTTTGACTCTAATTCCCTGAGCTTGAAGTCGATCAGCTAAGGCAATGTTAGCGAGAACGCAGGAAATTTCTTCATGATCCGTCCACATCGCCTTGTACGCGATTTTTCCGTTCTTGTCGATAATATAAATCATGTTCGGCATCGTCCCGTAGGTACGATGCACGGCACCACCGAAATCGTCCACAAGCAATTTGGTTTGAATCCCATCCTGTTCCCGACAATCTTGCGCGAACTTGAGCTTTTGCTCCCAGCTCTTGTGCGCGCCATAATTTTCGCCTGGGTGGGGTTCACGAACGTATATTGTCAGAAACTCAAACCCTTTGTCGCGATAGCGTACCTGGAGCTCGTTGAGGGGCGAGACCTCGCCCACGAACGGCGGTCAAGTAATGCTGCCGAACTCGAGGAGGACATGCTTTTTTCCCCGAAAGGATGACAGAGATACCCGCTCGCCTTGAAGGGTCGGCAGTTCGAAATCGGGAGCCTCTCCACCCGCCCGCAACAAACTCTTGAACTGATCGGACTTACCTGCGCTTTCCGAACGCGTAAACGACTCGTAATTGTAGGTGTCTATAATGTTTTGGCTGTCTGAAATGGCCATATTCTTAGCTCCTTCCTTTTGCAAAAAAGTGACAGTCCGTTAATTGACCGCATCAACTGTGATTGAATTGATGAAAAGCCAAACCTCAAAGTCGGATCAATAGACCCTATAGTACCCACTCTTAACCAAACTGCTTTTATAAAAACAATCTCCGCAGCCAGAAAGTTCCCAGCCGGTCGGTTTTTTAGACTTGCTCCCTCTAATAACCGATTCACGCCTGCGCCGAGCGAACTGGACACATCTTAACCGCTAGTGACGGTAATACCCAGACAAGGATGCCGAGATGGCCCCTCCATGACAATGAAATTTAACGACTGAGGGAACTTATGAGTGCTCGTTTTTGTTTAAACATTGGGCATTTTTTTGAAAAGACGATATTTCAGGGCCGGACGCTATAAAGCGTGCGGACGACGGCTTCGCAAGGGAACCCGATTAATCCCCTTGGCCGTCCTCAAAACATATTTGGAAGGAAGAAACCGGATGAGAGCCATTCGAACGGGGAAATCGATGAGCAAAAGGGAAAAGAAAATTTTTG
>Ga0326597_10009253_pt1 | contig 13227 bp, 12 predicted proteins | sample RVTome_12_FD_203789 | JGI IMG/M metagenome (GOLD analysis project Ga0326597, IMG submission 203789) | Soil microbial communities from uranium-contaminated site in the Upper Colorado River Basin, Wyoming, United States - RVT100D185 | ecosystem: Environmental > Terrestrial > Soil > Contaminated >... | reverse complement strand
TGAAACCACACCGCGTTGGTAATCACGAAGAACTGCACGCTGCCAACGATGGCTGCCAGCGCGATACGCCCAGGATCTTTCGAACCTTGCAGGAAGCGGCGGCCGATCCACACGTTGAGCAGAAAACTTGCGTAGATGAAAGGCGTTGCCTGATTGAAGGCGGAGAATCCAGTGGCCATGGAGAGCAGCGGGTCGGTCGCGGCCATGAGCAGGAGCGGAATTGCGTAGGCCTGCCAGCCGCGCAGCCGGGCGCCGGCGAACAGGCTCATGCCTCCGACGGGAGTGAAGTTCGCGGGATGCGGAATCAACCGAGCTAACGCGCCGAGTATCACCAAGCCCGCTGCTAACCTCGTCTCAAAGCCCTTTGCCGGCGCTGCACTGTTTCCATCACTCATGACTATGCCTCCTCGTTTCCTACCGTCTTATTCTAGAGGATGTATTCTGTTGTCGCAAGGGCGCCGGGGAAATCAACCGGATTCCTCAAGCTTGTTGCGCCCCATTGCTGAATTCCGCGAGCGCCAGCAGCTTTTTTCTTGCGGCCCCGGAATCGAGCGATTGTGCAGCCTGGAGAATTCCTTCCTTCCAGTCTGCGGCGCGGCCAGCGGCGATCAATGCGGCGGCGGAATTCAGCAGCACGATGTCGCGCTTGGGACCTTTCATGCCGTCAAATAGATCGCGCAAAGTGCGCACATTATCCGCGAGCGTCCCGCCGAGAAGCTCCGCCGGGGAGGAGCGGGGAAGCCCGGCATCTTCCGGAACCAGAGTGAACAGCCGGACCTTTCCGTCCTTCACCTCGGCAATCTCGGTCTCGCCCGTCGTCGTGATCTCGTCCAATCCCGTCTTTCCATCGAAGTCTCCGTGCACCAGAAACGCATGATCAACGCCCAGCTCCACCAGAGCATGCGCCGCCAGCGGAACCAGGCGTTTCTCGTAAAAGCCGGACATCTGCGCCGAAGCTCCCGCAGGGTTGCAGAGCGGCCCGAGCATATTGAACACGGTGCGGGCGCGCAATTCGCGGCGCACCGGTTGAGCGTATTTCCAGGCGCTGTGCAGCGCTGGCGCGAATAGGAACCCGATGCCGACTTCGTCGATGCACGCGGCAATGCCGTCCGGCGGGAGGGCGATGTTGACGCCCATGGCTTCGACCACGTCGGCGCTGCCGCATTGGCTGGAGATGGAGCGGTTGCAGTGCTTGGCCACGCGCACGCCACATCCGGCAACGACCAACGCAGCCGCCGTGGAAATGTTGAAAGTGCCGCTGGCATCGCCTCCGGTCCCGCAGGTATCGACGAGAGTCTCCATGGTGCGCGGGCGGACCGGATTCGCCCGCGAGCGGACTGCCTGGGCCAGCCCGATCACCTCCTCGGCGACCTCTCCCTTTGCGCGTAAGGCCACGATGAACATGGCGATCTGCGCAGGGGTCGCTGCGCCGGAAAGAATCTCCTCCATCGCCGCGCGCGCCTGCTCGCGCGTCAGATTGTGGCGCTCCATCAGCAGCGGCAGTGCAGCGATGACGGTATTCGCCGGAGGGTTTGCGCCGCTTCCTGATTCCGGCGTCGATGATTCCGGCGTCCCTGATTCCGGCTTCGATGACACTTGCATTCCTCTGTAATTTTATACGACCTCGTGGCAGACCGGGCCGCGAGGGCCGCCGAGTAGCTTTGGCACGGGCCTTTTTCTATAGTACTCTCTTTTATTCACCTGTAATCGGATCATCCAAAGGAGCGACATCGGACTGGACCAATGAAGATACATGAATTTCAAGCCAAGGCAATTTTAAAAATTTACGGAGTCGCCGTCCCCCAAGGGGAAGTGGCTGAGTCCGCGGATCGAGCGGCGGAGATCGCCCGCAAGATGGGGCGGCCCGTCGTGGTGAAGGCACAGATTCACGCTGGCGGGCGCGGCAAGGCCGGCGGAGTGAAGATTGCGCAGACGCCAGAGGAAGCCCGGCAGGCGGCCGCAGGAATACTCGGCAAGAATCTGGTCACCATCCAAACGGGTCCGGAGGGCCAGCTTGTGCGGAGGCTCCTGGTGGAGGAGACGCTGCCCATCGCGCGCGAGCTGTACCTCGGCATTGTAGTCGATCGCGCCACCGGAGCCCCTGTATTCATGGCCAGCGCGGCGGGCGGCGTCGAGATCGAGAAGGTCGCCGAGGAAACCCCCGACCTGATTTTGCGCGAGGCCATCTGGCCGGGCTTCGGCCTGCAGGCATTTCAGGCGCGCAAGCTGGCCTTCGGCTTGGGACTCCCAGCGGAGGCCATCGCTCAAGCCACCGAGTTCATGTCCGCGCTCTACCGCGCCTTCGAATCCTGCGACGCATCACTGGTCGAGATCAATCCGTTCGTGATCACCACTGACGGACGCCTCCTGGCGCTTGACGCCAAAATGACCTTTGATGACAACGCGCTGTTCCGGCACGAAGACATTCGCAAACTCCGCGACCTCGCCGAAGAAGCGCCGCTCGAGGTGGAGGCCAGCAAGTATTCGTTGAATTACATCAAGCTCGACGGCACCGTGGGTTGCATGGTCAATGGCGCGGGCTTGGCGATGGGCACCATGGACATCATCAAGTACGCCGGAGGCAGCCCGGCGAATTTCCTCGATGTCGGCGGCGGCGCCAGCGCCGAGCAGGTGCGCCACGCCTTCGAGATTCTGCTTTCGGACAAGAATGTGCGCGCCGTGCTGATTAACATCTTCGGCGGCATCATGCGTTGCGACATCGTCGCCCAGGGCGTCGTAGACGCCTCCCGGCAGCTTGGCATCAAGGTGCCCGTGGTGGTGCGCCTCGAAGGAACCAACGTCGAGCAGGGCCAGCGAATATTGAAAGAGTCCGGCCTGAATTTTACCGTGGCCGCCGGAATGAAAGATGCGGCGGAGAAGGTGGTTGCGCTGGCGAAGTAAGGCAGGAAAGCAGAGGACGCAGAGGAGACAGCGGAAGCAGAGGAAATGGGCTGATGGGCGAGCAGGAAGTTCGAGGCTCGGGATGTTACTACATAGGCTATGGAAAAATTGGCGGAAGATATAGAAAGAGGAAAGAAGCAGACGATACGAAGGAGAGATGTTCGGATTGATCTCCGATTCGCCAACTTTTTTCTCCTTTGCCTCCTCTGTCTCTTCAGCCTCAGGAGAATCTATGAGCATATTGGTAGATGAAAAGACGCGAGTGATCGTGCAGGGCCTGGGACGCGAAGGCGGATTCCACGCGCAGCAGTGCATTGCCTACGGGACGCAGATCGTCGGGGCCGTCAAGCCGGGAAAGGGTGGCACGAAGCAGGACGGCATCCCGCTGTTTGATTCTGTGGCGCAGGCGAAGCGCGAAGTGAATCCGAGTGCGTCCATGATATTCGTTCCGCCGCCGGGCGCCGCTGACGCCATCCTGGAGGCCGCCGATGCGGGGATTCCCCTGGTGGTCTGTATCACCGAAGGCATTCCAACCTTTGACATGATCCGCGTTCATGCAGTTCTCAAGAACACACGGACGCGCCTGATCGGACCGAATTGCCCCGGGATCATCTCGCCTGGCAAATGCAAGATCGGCATCATGCCGGCGCATATTCACAAGCCTGGCCGCGTTGGGCTGGTTTCGCGCAGCGGGACACTCACCTACGAGGCCGTGGGGCAGCTCTCCGCGCTCGGAATCGGCCAGTCCACATGCATCGGGATTGGCGGAGACCCGATCATCGGCACTACGTTTCTCGACGCCGTCGAGATGTTCAATGGTGACCCGAATACGGACGCCATCGTGATGATCGGCGAGATCGGCGGCACTGCGGAAGAAGAGGCCGCGAGTTACATCAAGGAGAATGTCTCCAAGCCCGTTGTGGGTTTTATCGCCGGCCAGACCGCTCCGCCGGGACGGAGAATGGGTCATGCAGGCGCCATCATCAGCGGCGGGAAGGGAACTGCCGGCGAGAAGATGGCGGCGATGCGCGCGGCGGGCATCTCCGTTGTGGAGAGTCCGGCAGATATCGGGCAGGCGATGGCAGCGCGACTCGCCTGACCGCTTCGACCTGTCGAAGTAATTTACAGCGATGTCATTCCGAAGCCCAGTTTTGATGGGCTGAGGAATCTGCTTTTGTTTTCGGTGCATCAAAGTAAAACGCAGATTCCTCGCGGAGTTTATCCTGAGCGAAGCCGAAGGGCTCGGAATGACATCAGTTACAAAATTTCAGAGCACATGAAACTTATTTAACGGAAATATTTACGGAGGAGATTGCATTGGCTGCTATGCGCACACTGACCATTATCAAGCCCGACGGGGTGGATCAAAATAACATCGGCGACATTGTTCGCACCTTCGAGCAGAACCAGTTCAAGATCATCGCGATGAAGATGCTGCGGCTCACCAAGCCGCAGGCGGAAGGTTTTTACGCCGTCCATCGCGACAAATCATTCTTCGCCAGCCTGACGGATTTCATGACCTCCGGCAGGGTCGTGGTGATGGTGCTCGAAGCCGACGGCGCCATTGAGCGGCTGAGGACGCTGATGGGAGCCACCAATCCCGCCAACGCGCAGCCGGGAACGATCCGCAAACAGTTCGCCACTTCGATCGAGCGCAATGTCATTCACGGTTCCGATGCACCGGAGACGGCTGCCTTCGAAATCTCCTATTTTTTCACTCAGATGGAGCTACTGAGTTAACGTGTTTATTTAGCTCATCTCGCGGCCGTGAGCCGTCCGTTGCGGAAGGGATCGAAAACGTGGCTGCCATGGGAAAGTTTCTGATCCTGGTGGGAGTGTTTCTGATATTGGTGGGGATCGCTCTGACATATTCCGATCGATTTTCGTTTTTGCGGATTGGACGGCTTCCCGGCGACATCGTCTACCGCCGAGGCAATTTCACATTCTACTTTCCCCTGGTCACCTCCATTGTGCTGAGCGTGATTCTAACAGCGCTGTTCTGGTTCTTCGGACGGAGATAAATTATTTTCCAGGGACCGCTCCCTCACGGTCGCGGCTCTGATCAAACATGCCAGAAAATCAAATTCAATTGAACTTCGATTCTGAGCGGCACATTTACAAAGTTAGCGAGCTCTCCCGCCGCATTCGCGAGCGGTTGGAATCGGAATTCGCCAATGTGTGGGTGGAAGGGGAAGTCTCCAATTTCCGGCGAGCGCCCTCCGGACATCTCTACTTCACTTTGAAGGACGCGGCGGCGCAGGTGCGTTGTGTGTGCTTCAAGCAACACTCGCGGTACTGGAAATTTCAGCCGGAGGATGGCTTGCAGGTGATCGCACGGGGACGCATCAGCGTGTATGAAGCGCGCGGCGAATATCAACTCTACGTCGAGCTGCTCGAGCCGCAGGGAGTTGGCGCGCTGCAACTGGCTTTCGAGCAGCTCAAGCAGCGCCTGGCGGCGGAAGGATTGTTCGATCCTTCGCGCAAAAAACCCTTGCCCAAGCTGCCGCGCCGGATTGGGATCATCACTTCGCCGCGCGGGGCCGTCATCCAGGATATGATTCGCATTCTGGAGCGCCGTCACAAGAATCTTCATCTGATTCTCTATCCGGTTCGCGTGCAGGGCGAGGGCGCTGCCGAAGAAATGGTTGAGGCCTTGCGGTTCTTCCATCAGCCGGCGCCCCGCGGCATGCCTGTTGATGTAATCATTTTGGCGCGCGGCGGGGGATCGCTCGAAGACCTGTGGGCATTCAACGAAGAAAAACTTGTCCGCGCCATTGCCTCGTCGACGATTCCTGTGATCTCTGCCGTTGGTCACGAGACGGATTTTACCATCGCCGATTTTGTCGCTGACCTCCGCGCGCCAACGCCATCCGCCGCGGCCGAGCTGGTCATCGAAACCCAAGAGCAACTCGAACAGCAGATCGCGGGCGCGGAAGAGGCTCTGCGGTGCGAGATGCGCTATCACCTGCTGCAATGGCGCCAGGAATTGACCGAGCGGATGACGCACCACGGCTTCCAGAATCTGCGCACGGTCGTTGCCCAGATGGCCCAGCGTCACGACGAGCTCGGCGTACGGCTGGCCGATGCCAGCCGCTTGATCCTGCTACTCAAACGACGCCGGTGGGAAGCGCCCGAGGGTTTCTTACAGCATTTTGATCTGCGCGGCAGGCAGGAGCGGGCACGGCTGCGTTGGAACCGAGAAAATACGGCGCTCGGAAATGCGTTCCATCTGTTGCTCCTCGGCAAGGGTGGCCGCTTAAATCCGGTTGCAGCGAAGCTCGAAAACTTGAGCCCTCGCCGCGTCCTGGAGCGTGGCTACGCAATCGTATTCGATGAGCAGGGGAACATCCTTCGCGATGCGGGGAAAGTATCGGTGGGCAAACGGATCGATACGCAACTTTCCCATGGCCGAATCAGCGCGCGCGTCGAAAAAGTAGTTCCGGAGGAAGAGAGATGAGGGTGAAGGAACCGGTCAGAATTTCCTGGAACTCCTGGCAAGCTACTGCGATGCAGTTCCCATCTGGCTGAGAATAAGCGCACTCTCTTTTGTAAGTTCAGGCGTGGTTCCTTTGGAGCGTGCCACCTGTTCCAGATTTCGCCGCGCGGCTTCGAGGTCTCCGGTTCGTCGATAAAGCACTCCCAATTCAAAATGAATCCGCGCCACCGGCGCCTGAGTATAGTTCGGCATCCCGGAAGCGATGCGTTCGATTACCAATTCGTACTGGCGTATCGCTTCGGGGAGCCGGTCCGCGGCGCGGTGGATGGAGGCGATCTCCAAGGGGAAAATATAATTTCGGGGGAACTGTTCTGCCAGTCTGCCAAGAGTCCGATGGGCATCGCTAAAACGCCGCTCACGGCGGTACATCACAGTGAGCAAGATCTGCGCGTCGGGTTTGGAACGAGCTCCCCACTCGGCGACCGTTTCGACCAAGTGAAGCCCGCGTTGCTTGTCTCCGTTCAGGCCGGCGAAGAAGAACAGGACTTTGACCGGCACGGGCAGGCTTCCGAGGACGAAATCAAAAAGCCCGGGGATAAGATATCCGTCGTAGTAGCGTGGATTCAACCGCACCAAGCGGGCGTGATAGTCGTTGGCCTTGCGGGCATTTCCCAGAAAGTTGAGAGCCGACCGCTCGATCAGTCCCTGGTGAGTGGCGCGGGCGGCGTAGGCCACTCCGCAGGAATAGAGTGCGGCCGAGTCTTTGGGGTCTTCTTTCAGCGTCTTTTCACAAAGCCTGGAGGCTTCCTGGTTCGCTTGCCGGAACCGATTTTCCAGCACCGCATCCTTGGGGAATTTCTTCGTGCGGAAGAATCTATTGGAGGCTCCGAACAGGTCGCCTTCGAGAGCGCCTCCCTGCAATAACTCTTTATAGAAATAGCCCAGCGCCGCGTGGTTCTGCCATGACGGATTCAAAGGATCGTCTGCGCGCAGCCGCTCAAAATTGGCAATCGCCTGATCGTATTCCAAGTTGTAGAAGTGATCCAATGCTGCGGCGAGAATTCGTCCGGATTCCTCCGCCGTCAAGGCCGCATTCAAAGGCTGAACCATCGCCAGGCTTAGGGCGAGTGCGGCTACCGTCAGAAAAACGAAAGACCGAACCTCGCGATTGCGGTACGCTATCATGTTCAGGGATCCGCCGATCAATCGTTTCTAGAAGGCCGCCTTCCCCACCATGATATCCCGACCGAATGACGCTGGCTATCGTTCGCAACGTGTGGCACGTCGCCAGAAAGACGAAGGGCCCACCGAGTAGGATGAACTTTCTGTCGCGTCGGATGCCGCGCCATTCCGATGATTCCCAAAATATTATGGCCGTTTATCCGGGCGGCCACCGAAACGCGCGCCCGCCAAGAACGTGCAGATGTGCGTGGAACACGGTCTGCCCGGCGGCCGCTCCAGTGTTCATCACGACGCGGTGGCCGGAAGACAGGCCATGTTCGGAGGCGAGTTGTGCGGCGACGCGGTGGAGATGTCCCAACAAAGTTTCATCGCTCGAATCGGCTTCTGCCGCAGAGGCAAAGTGTTTCCGTGGTATCACCAGCAAATGGACCGGGGCCTGGGGGTTCCGATCGTGAAAGGCAATGCAGGCGGAGTCCTCGTAGGCAATCTTCGCAGGCAATTCCTTAAGGATGATCTTGCAGAAAATGCACGATCGGTCGGTCATGGCAACCCTTGGTCTTGCCTCCAATACTAATTGTCGAGGCGGACGACAAAGCCTGGAAGATTCTCGTTCTCGAGTTGCCGGGCAAGCTGCTGCACATCGGACAAGGAGGTTCGCGGCCCCACGCGAACACGAAACACGCGGCCGCGCTCCGAATCGTAATTCTCCACATAGGCTTCGCCATAGCGTGATGCCAGTTGCTGTTGCAGGTGCTCGGCGGTGGGGCGCTCGCTGAATGCACCGACCTGCACGGCATAGCGTGCAGCTCCTGGCTCCAGCCCATTCGATAGAATTTCCAGGCGAACCAGAGCGGTACCCGGGCCGACCATCGCCAACTCCTTCGCAGCAGCGAGTGAGAGATCGATGATTCGCCCTTTGATAAACGGCCCGCGGTCGGTGATGCGCACCACCGTGGAGCGATCGTTTTCCATGTCGGTTACTTTCACCATGGTTTCAAATGGCAGAGTCCGGTGGGCTGCGGTCATCTGGTTCTGGTCATAAATCTCCCCATTGGCGGCACGCCGCCCATGATAGGGATCACCGTACCAACTGGCATATCCCACCTCCGTTGATCCGGGCGCTGGGGGCGGGGATGGCAGGGGCGTGCGGCTGGAAGTGCCCGCTGGAGACGAAGGTGCAGGGATTCGGGCAACGGTGCGATGCCGCGCGCAGGCCGATGATAACAACGCTGCTCCCACCGCCATCAGCAAGAAGCCAGTTGAAGAGGAACTTTTTGTTCTTCGCTTACCCAGCAAGGGTGAAGTTAGCTGGAATGGCATACGGGTTGGCTTTCCATCGCATCTAAATCATTGAGCGCGCTCTCCTGTCGATTATAAGAAATCGGCAGCCCTGCGCATCCGAGAATCGGTGGCCCGGATCGGCGGGTATATGATAGGGTAACAGGCGAGCAAATTACTGGTCACTCGATATGCCACTTTCTCCCCGGCTTAAATGGAAGATCAATCGCTATGCAAGAAAAATAGATGAGCAATTGGACCAAGCACGGAACCTGATGCTCTCGGTCTGGAGCCGGCAGCGGATGTGCCCGGCGTGCCGGGCTCTGGTCGACCGCAAGGAGCGAGTGTGTCCGTTGTGCAACGAGCGGCTGACCAGCGGGACCGGCGGGGCGCTGGACCGTCTGCTCACCGCCTTCATACCGGATCAGATGCGCTTCACGGTATTCATCCTTTCGGCAAACGTGCTGCTCTATCTGCTGACGCTGGCGGCATTCATGATGCGTCTCGGCGGGGAAATGGATCCCAGATTTCTGCTTGGCTCGCTCGATAACTATACCCTGGTGCGATTCGGAGCCAAGTATGGACCAGCGATCGCCGCGGGGGAATGGTGGCGCTTGGTTACTCCTGTGTTCCTGCATGGCAGTCTTCTGCATCTGGGTATGAACTGCTGGGTCCTGTATGATCTGGGCCCGACCGTCGAAGGTATTTACGGACGCCAAAGATTTCTGGTCCTCTACATCGTGGCTGGAATCGCGGGCAATCTGCTGAGTTACTTCTGGCAACCCAATGGCGTCAGCATCGGCGGGTCCGGTGCGATCCTGGGAATGATTGGCGCCATGATTACGTACGGCTACCGGAATCGGGGAAGATTCGGTGATTCGATTCGGAATATGTTCGTCCGCTGGGCCGTCTACGTTCTGATCTTTGGATTCCTGGTGCCCTTCGTCGACAATGCGGCGCACATCGGAGGACTGCTGGCCGGAATGGCGTTTGGATTGGCCGTCTCCGATATGCCTCCGGTCACCAGCGGGTCCATTTATTTTTGGAAAGCGCTTCAGGTCGTGGTTGCGCTTCTGGTGCTGGGATCATTTCTGATGGTGGGTTTGAACCCCTTGGTCTAGCGAGAAAGGCACTAATCGATGCGACTCGGCTCCACAGATGCAATCAGCCCGCAGAAGCTGTGATTAGGGATGTTCACTCCATGCTTCCTGATAGACGTTCCACGTACGCTCGGCGCAGACACCCCAGCTAAAGTTGCGGACATGCTGCAGTCCTTTTTGTCTGAGCGCGCTAGCCGCTTCCTCGTTTTCGGTTACCTGCCGCATGGCCTCGCGAATGTCGCTGACCCTTTGCGGGTCTACCAGAATCGCAGCATCACCCGCCACCTCCGGCATGGCCGAAACATTGGAAGTAATGACCGGCAGTCCATAGCTCATCGCTTCGAGGATCGGTAAGCCGAAGGTCTCTTCGAAGGACGGGAAAACCAGGGCAGCGGCGCCGGAATAGAGCAGGCGGATGACATTCCGGTCGACGTAACCCAACGACTGGACGCGGTCCTGCAATCCCTCCCGACGAATGTGGTCGCGAATCTCCTCCGCCCCGTAACCGTCTCCTCCCGTCAGCACCAGCCGGTATCCTGGGAGAGATTTCAGGGCCTGGACAATGCCGAGAATGTTCTTGCGCGTCTGGACAACCCCCACGTTCAGGAAATACCGTTCGCCGCGCTGCAGCCGCAAGGTGTGCTCGCAGAAAAATCTGGTTTCCTCCGGTGTCGCTGGCTGGGCCGGTTCGACGCCAAGGTGAACCACGCGAATCTTCGCCTCCAATCCCGGATCGTACAGGAGAAGTTGCTTTCGCACGGCGTCGGAGACGGTGATGATTCGGGCGGCCCTTGGAACGGCCTTTTCGATCCGGCGGCGCATGAGATCTCGGAATGCAGCGCTGGAATAGTCTTCCGAGGGCGGCGGGAAGCGATCGTGAATGGTGACGACCTCAAGGGGATAAATCTTTTCCGGAAGGCGTTGGTTCAAGCCGTGAAACAGCGTGGCACGGGGAATGGTCAGCCAGGAATCCAGCAGCGGCGATGTTACGAACGGCTCGGGCCAGGAGCGCTTCCAGGTCCAGCGAAAATAGGGGCCGGGACGAAAGGCGAGAATGAAGTCGTAACGAGAACGAGCGTCGTCGGGAAGAAAACGCGCCAGGGCCTCGATCAGCTTCTCGGAATAGATTCCGATGCCCGTGCGCTGCGGATGGGCAGCATAGGTGGCGTCCAAGGCCACCCGGATCTTGCGGCTCACTGGCTTTCTCCCGCTGCTCGGCGAATTCGCTTCACTGGAAGCCGCCTAAGAGTGCCGACACGGGAAGTCCAGCCCACCGGCGCAAGTTCGCCTGGCATCAATGACTTCGTTTCGGCGCTGGGGGTCGGGTTTGCATGGTCCGATCGAGCCGTCGAAGGATGTTTTCGATCTCCATGACTCCGCGGGGAATCTCTTTGATCTGTTTTCTTGTTAGCGCCAGCGGCAAAGAACGTTTCAGAGCCAATTCCGCACTGCCCAGGATTGCCGTGAGCACGGATCGGATGGAGTGCAGATCATTGGTGATCTGTCTTCCAGCCTCGCTCGATGTACCTTTCAAGCCAAGTTGTTTTAGCACTGGACCAACAATATTCTTGCGAATCCGGGCGGGCTCGTACGAGGATATCACCACGACGCGAGCCGCGCCCTCATCGAGGAGTTGCTGCTTCAACCTGGCGTCTGCGGCTGGAAGCAGTGCGATGACAGGGAGCGCGGGATTGATCTGGAGAATCCATCGCAGCGGCTCGATCTCCTCTTCGCCCGAGATGGTGTACAGCACGGCGTCCAACGAGGATCTGCGCACGGTTTCGATTACCGGGGTGCCGATCGGAATCACATTAGCGCGCACGCCACGCTGGCGGGAGAAGGCAGCCCCCACAGCCCTCCACAACTTGTTCCGTTTGCCGGTGATCAGCAGCTTCAATGGTTTGTCACGTTCTATCGCCGGCGCCGCTTTCCTCAACACTGGCCGCGCCGCAGAGCCGGCGAATTTTAACCCGTCTGCTCGTATTTCCGGAGTTTCCGGTACAGCGTGGTTTTGCCGATTCCGAGCTTCTGAGCCGCCTTCGGTTTATCTCCTTCCGAGCTGGCCAGTGCTCGCAGGATCGCCTGCCGCTCCATTTCTTCCAGCGGAATCACGCTCTCCGGGAGCCAGTCTGCTCTGCCGGGGACAAACACTTGGACGCTCACTTGGATGCTGCTTGGCAGGTCAGAGACCTGAATCATCGGTCCGGAGCCGAGGGTGATGGCACGCTCCAAACAGTTTTCGAGTTCGCGGACGTTGCCGGGCCAGCCGTAGGCCAGCATGCGATCCAGGGCTGCGGAAGAAATCGTCCAGCGCAATTTATTGCGATTTCCGCGGTGCTCGGCGACCAGGTTCTGGAGAATCTGATCCGCCAGCAACGGAATATCCCCTTTGCGTTCGCGCAGCGGAGGAAGCGTGATGGAAACCACATTCAGCCGGAAGTACAAGTCCTTGCGGAAGATTCCCTGTTGGACCGCGGATTTCAAGTCCCGGTTGGTGGCCGCGATGATGCGGGATTGAAAAGGAACGCGTCGCGTGCTCCCGATCGGCCGAAATTCCTTCTCCTGAATGGCGCGCAGCAAGCGCGTTTGCAGCTCCACCGGAAGCTCGCCAACCTCATCGAGAAACAGCGTGCCGTCACCGGCAGATTCCAGCAGCCCCTGCTTATTTCGCACCGCACCAGTAAAGGCGCCGCGCACAAAACCGAACAATTCGCTTTCGATCAGCGTTGGTACCAAAGCAGCGCAATCTACCGTAACAAAGGGTTTTTCTTTCCGGGGCCCGGAGGAATGAATGGACTGCGCCACCAATTCCTTTCCAGTTCCGCTTTCACCCATGATCAGTACAGCGGAGCGGGTGGGAGCAACGCGCTGGATGAGCTTGAAGGTGTATTGCATCTGCTGCGACTGGCCGATCAGTTTGCCGAACGAGTGCTGCGATCGAAGCTTCTCCCGCAGATACCGGTTCTCGTCCTTCAATCCGAGAGTCGAGGCCAGGCGCTCGATGACCAGCTTCATCTCCTCCAGACTAAACGGCTTGACGATGTAGTCCGAGGCGCCGAGCTTCATTGCCAGCACCGCGGACGGGATGCTGCCGTAAGCGGTCATCATCACCAATTCCACGCGAGGATTTTGCGCCTTCACCCGGTCCAGCAGCTCCACCCCGCTCATGCCCACCATCTTGAGATCGGTGATGACGATGTCGATGGGGTGAGCTTCCAGCAGCTCCAGCGCCGCGCTCCCGGAATCCGCCAGGAACGCCTGATACCCGAGCGACTCCACGATCTGCCGGCACAAGTCCCGAACCATCTCCTGGTCGTCAACGATCAAAAC
>Ga0326597_10009252_pt1 | contig 13230 bp, 10 predicted proteins | sample RVTome_12_FD_203789 | JGI IMG/M metagenome (GOLD analysis project Ga0326597, IMG submission 203789) | Soil microbial communities from uranium-contaminated site in the Upper Colorado River Basin, Wyoming, United States - RVT100D185 | ecosystem: Environmental > Terrestrial > Soil > Contaminated >... | reverse complement strand
ATTGGCGAAGCCAAACAACCCTCCGGCAACAAGATCATTTTCATGCACGCACAAGGCGTTGATCCAGTTTGCATCGATGCCTGCGTCGAGAGGATGCCAGTTCGCCCCATCCCAACGGACAATGTTGAACGCTTCGGTCGTTCCCGCATGATCGAAAGCGCCGGCGACGATGAGGTCGCCTTGATACTCGGCCAGTGCGTACGCAGCGGGATTCCAACTCCGGCCACCGGAGAGTCCTCCCCCCAGGTCGTGCCAGGTTGATCCGTCCCAGCGCGCGATTCCCTGCGAGTTGACGCCGCCGGCAGAGCCAAATTCGCCGCCCACGATCAGTTCGTCGTCGAAGACCGTCAGCGTCCGGACCTCATTCTCCGTGCCCGAACCAAGGGGGTGCCACTGCCGTCCATCCCACCGTGCGATGTTGGCGGCCGACACGCCGTCCACATGCGTGAACTTGCCCGCGATGACGAGGTCGCCGCGGTAGACGGCCATCGCCCGCACATAGCCGCCGAGGGGCGAACGGACCCGACCGGGGAAGGGCAGGAGTCGCGCGCCATCCCAGGACGCCAGGCAGAGGGCATCCTCGCCGTCGGCCTCGGAGCAGGCGCCGCCGATGATCAGTCGTCCATCATACTCCACGAAACTTGTCACCCATGCATAGGAGAGCACGCCGCGATCCATCGGCTGCCACTGCTCGCATTGCGCGCTTCCGTGCGGCACGGCGCCAACGACCATCGCCAACGCGACCGCGCGCAATGAGTGTCGCAGGGAGGACCGCAGAGCGTTGCCGCTGTACTTCATGTCGTTCTCCGTTCGGGCCGGCGCGCTCGGCGCCGGCGACTGTGCGGGCTGGTTCCACGGACTCCCCAACCCCGGGTTCATGCGCGTGGGGATTCCGATCAGGTTGACTCGTGACTTCTCGGCACAACGGCGCAATAGCCGTGAATGTTCCGAAACCGACGTCCGTGGCGCGATCGCTGGAACGCTACCCTCTGACAACGCTCCTCCTTGCCGGTGTACCTCGCCGATGCTGCGACCTATGATCGCCCTACAGATCAATCCAAGCATCCGGATGAACGGATGAATGCGTGGCCGGCCCTGCCCGCCGCGCACCGGTTCGGATCGAGACTCAGCGAGAAAGGCCCAGCCCGCCATGACCAGCCCCGGTACCATGACTTCAACCATGACCAGCACCAAGCCCGCACCAGCCGCCGTCGCCGCCAGCCCCACCGGCACCAACTACTTCTTCACCTCCGAGTCGGTGAGCATGGGCCACCCCGACAAGGTCGCCGACCAGATCTCCGACGCCGTCCTCGACGCCATGATCGCCGTCGATCCCAGGTCGCGCGTCGCGTGCGAGACGATGGTCAGCACCGGCATGGCCGTCGTCGCCGGCGAAGTGACCTGCGACGGCTACGTCGAAGTGCCCGACCTCGTGCGCGAGACGATCCGCGACATCGGCTACACCGACGCCGACCTGTGCTTTGACGACAAGAGTTGCGCTGTGCTCGTGAGCCTCAAGAAGCAGTCCCCCGACATCGCCCTGGGCGTCGATCGCGAAGGCGCGGGCGATCAGGGGATGATGTTCGGCTATGCCTGCCGCGAGACGGAGGAACTCGATCCGGGCACGTTCATGCCTCTGCCGATTCATCTCGCGCACCGCCTCGTGCATCGCCACGCGCAGGTGCGCCAGCAGAACGTCTTTCCCGGCCTGCGCCCCGACGCCAAGAGCCAGGTGACGGTCGAGTACGACCGGCACGACCGGCCGGTGCGGGTGCAGACGGTCGTGCTCTCGACGCAGCACAGCCCGCACTACAGCAAGGACGGCACGCAGGCGGAACTGCGCCAACTCGTGCGCGAACACATCATCAAGCCGGTGCTCGGGGACACGTGGTGGAACGAGGACATCCGCGTTCACATCAACCCGACGGGCCGCTTCGAGATCGGCGGGCCGCACGGCGACGTGGGGCTGACGGGGCGCAAGATCATCGTGGACACCTACGGCGGCATGGGGCGCCACGGCGGCGGGGCGTTCTCGGGCAAGGATCCGACGAAGGTGGACCGCAGCGCCGCGTACATGGCCCGCTACATCGCCAAGAACATCGTCGCCGCGGGTCTGGCCGACAAGTGCGAGATCCAGTTGAGTTACGCCATCGGCGTGGCCGAGCCGACGAGCGTCCACGTCAACTCGTTCGGCACGGCAACGGTCGCGCCGCATCGCATTGCCGAGGCGGTGCGCGAACTCTTCCCTCTCACGCCGCGCGGGCTGATCGATCATCTCAAACTGCGCCGGCCCATCTACAGGCGGACCGCGGCGCACGGCCACTTCGGCCGTACGCCGGACGCCGAAGGCGGCTTCACCTGGGAGAAGATCGACATGGCCGAGGCGCTGCGCCAGGCGTGCGCGGATTGAATCCGCCGTGCGCGCGAGAGAAGTAGCGAAACCAGTCCGACGCACCGGCGAGGATTGGCGCAATCCGTTCGTTGTCTCGTCGCTTTGCTCCTCGCGTCCTCGCTGGCGCGTCGGGCTGGTGGGTGCGTGCGGCGCGTACAATGCGCGCCATGAGCGACCACATTCCCGCATCCATCGACCCCGTCAAGGTTGCGCGGCTCAACGCGCTGTGTCGGCGGAAGAAGATCGATACAGTGCTGCTGCGCAAGCGCGCCAACATCGCCTGGCTCACTGACGGGGCGGATATGCACGTCGATCTTGGAAGCGCGACCGGCGTCGGCGCCGTTCTCTGGTTCGCCGAGTCCATCGGCCGCAGGCCCGTGCTCCTCACCGACAACATCGAACGCGATCGACTCATCGAGGAGGAGCGATTCGACTCCGAAACGTGGGAGATCGACGCGCCTGACTGGTGGGTGGCGCAGGTGTCGATGGATGAGGTCATCTGCTCGGCGCTTGAGGAAGTGGGCAGCGACATTGTCCGTTTCATTTCCGACGATCAAGGTCGCGACCGCTTTCAGTCCATCCGCACGCCGCTGACGGATCGCGAGGTTGATGCGGTTCGATCGCTCGGCCGCGACTCGGCGCGGGTCATGGCGGACCTGCTGATGCGCTTTGTGCAGCCGGGCATGAGCGAACTGGAGATCGCCGGCCGGCTGACGGGCGACCTTCGGGCTCTGGGCATCCTCGCGCCGGTCGTCCTCATCGCGGCCGATGACCGCCTCAATCGCTACCGCCATCCGATCCCGACGGACAATCGAGTGAAGGGGACGGTGATGGTCGCCCTTTGCGCGCAGCGGCTCGGACTGACCGTGTCGATCACGCGCCTCGTTCACTTTGGCCCGTCGCTGCCGGATGATCTCAAGCGTCGCCACGAGGCCGTGTGCCGCGTCGATGCGGCGCTGCACAGCGCGACGCGTATCGGCCGGCGCTGGTGCGATTGCCTTGCCGAGGGCATCGCGATGTACGAGCGGTGCGGATTTGCTGATGAATGGCGCCGGCACCACCAGGGCGGGCCGATGGGTTACGACCTGCGCGACTTCAAGGCGACGCCCTTTGAGACGCGAACCGTTCAGCCGCGGCAACTCGTCGGGTGGAACCCTTCGATCACCGGCACCAAGAGCGAAGACACGATCCTCACGCCCGATGCCGGCGATGCGGGCGCAAGCGCCCCGTGCGAGGTCATCACTGCCATGAGCGCCTGGCCCGTCGATGAGCCGACCGGCAGGCCCGCGATTCTGCTTCGACGCGCTTGATCGCAAAGTGCGACACACCATCGCACTTCGCGCCAGCGAAGCGCACGAGCCGCGCCTGCGAGGGCCTGTTGCCGAAAGGGTGCAGTGAACGTCATGCCCGCGCAGGCGGGCATCCAGCGGACTTCCTGTGCGTCCTGCGCGAACTGGATTCCCGCCTGCGCGGGAATGACGGTGTTCGGCAACAGGCCCGTGAGGAAGCGGCGCTCGCCGAACACCAGCCTTCGCCGCACTTCCGGAGTCAGCGTGGCTTCGTGTCGCCATCCGATGAAACACCGCGGTCACTTGCCCGACGATTCAACGCGCCTTCTCGCCTCCTCAGCGCTGACCCACTTCACGCCGAGGATGTGCTCGGGCAGTTCGCGCACCCACCAGGGCTTGCTCTCGTCGCCCGCGGGCGGTGAGACTTCCGCCTTCGGATCGTCGGCGGTCGGTAAGGGAAAGTTCTCGACTGTGCTTCCCACCTTGAGTTGCTCGGGCGTCGGCGTCCACTCGACGGGGACGAAGAAGGCCTTGTCATCGGCGAACATGCGCGGCCACGCCGGTTCGCCCTTGCCGTCGTCGATCACCGCGATGCCTCCGAGGAAGCCGCAGCGCAGCGCGATGACCTGCCCGTCCGGCCGCCAGTCGATGTCATGCGCCGTGTGGTTGAGCAGTTGCCGGTGGACGCCCTGCAGCGGAATCTCGCGCGACTCGCCGGTTGCGAGCGTCACGAGAAAGAGCGAACCCAGCCCGCTCCACGCGAGCATCTTGCCGTCGGGGCTGATCGCGTAGCCGGAGATGTGCTGGTCGCGCAGCGGCACGCGCTTGCGCAGGCCGGCGGCGCTGCGGGTCGCCAGTTCGGATGGAGACTGAATGACGAGGTCGATGAACTGCTGCTTGTGCCTGCTGCCCTTGTGCTGGAGATACGCCGCATCTCCATTCGCGGCAACGGAAAGGTCATAGGCGCGATAGCGCTGATCGCTCAGCGGGAAGGGCTGGGCGCCGGGCGAAAGCCCGACGAACCACGCCCGCGTCAGCGGCCCCTCGCCGGCGAGGAAAACGAGTCCGCGATCCTCGGGCAGCCAGTGCGGATTCGTGGGCCGATCCTGATGCGTCGTCAGGCGGCGAATGTTCGCCTTGCCCGAAGGCTGCGCGAGATCGACATCGGCGATGAAGAGATCAGTGTGCCGCTCGGAGCCTGGCTCGGTGGCGATGAACGCCACGCGCTTGCCGTCAGGCGAGCAAATCCCCATCGGGTGGGGAAGGGGATCGAAGACCTGCTTCGCTTCAAGCGTGGCGGGATCAATGAGAAGCGAGTGGGCCTTGTAACCGACTTCGAGCCACGACTTCTCCGCCTGGCGGGCGATGGCGGGCAGAGTCGCGGTGCTGAGCGCGGCTGCGGCGGCGATGCACGGAAACACCTGAACGCGCTTCATGGGAATCTCCCGACACAAAGGGACTTGATGCAACGAGCATACCGCAGACCGAGCAGGTGGCGCGCAACAACTGCGTAACGACGCACATGTCAGAATCGATCGATAGGGCTCAGGATCGCTCGCGGCGGTCGAGGCGCTGCCCATCGGCACTTTCGATGAGCACGACGTCGGCCTGGGTGACGAACAGGCCGTGGCCGACCACGCCTGAAACACCATCGATGGCGCGGGAGAGGTCGAGGAGATTGCCGCGCGAGGTCTGGCCGTAGGCGCAGTCGAGTACGAGATTGCCTTCGTCGGTGAGATACGGCTCGTCCGAATCGGGCGCAAGCCGCAACTTCGGCTCGAGGCCGAGGCGCTTGAGGGCGGCGCTCGTCGAGGCGAGGCCGAACTCGAGCACCTCGACGGGCAGGGGAAAATGCTGCCCGAGATGGGCGACGAGTTTGCTCTCGTCCATGAGGTAGAGGCGCAAGTCGGCGGCGTCAGCGACGATCTTCTCGCGCGTCATGGCCCCGCCGGCGCCCTTGGTCATCGCCAGGCCGGGTTCGAGTTCATCGACGCCGTCGAAGAGCACATCGACGCGCGGTACGTCGCGCATGGGCGCGACGCGCAGGCCAAGGAAGAGCGCGAGTTCGGCGCTGCGCCGACTCGTCGCGACGCAGGTGAGGCTCAGCCGCTCTCCCTTCACGCGTTCGGCCAGTGCGTGAATGCCGCGGCTGGCGGCGCGGCCGGTGCCGAGGCCGACGACCATGCCGCCGCGCACCGGTTCGACCGCCGCGGCGGCGAGGCGATCACTCTCGACTCTCGGCTCACTCATCGCCGCGCCTCGCGCCACGCCATGGACTCCAATGCAAAAGCGTGTGCGCCATCGCGATGGATGACGCACACGCTTCGTGATTCAGGCACGGCCGGGGCAAGTGTGCGGAGCAGAAGACCACTCGCTGAACCGACGCGCGCCTTGTTGTCACTCCCCCGCGATCGGCGTCTGCTGCGACATGGCCGATCGTCCGATTCATGCCATGACGATAAGCACGCTGAGTCGGTCGCGTCAACACCCTGGCGTCGCATTCCTGATCGCGGTCGGTCGGGGGCATCGGGTCGCCCGGTGTTCGGGGGAGGGCGTTGAACGCGCCCGCGCGGCGCTGAGTTCAAGGTGAGATTCGCCAAACCCGCGACCTGATGCGGCCGATATCTCTCGATGAGGCGCCCCGCGCCGCGTTGGAGGCATTGACTATGCGCAGAGTAAGCAAGGCGTTCGCGCCGCGCCTTCTGGCGGCGATCGTGCTGGCGGCGGCGTGCATCGCCCTCGTCGGGTGCGACGGCGGCGACTCCCGGTCGGCCGCGGAGATCAAGGCCGATGTCGTCGCTTCGCTGCTCAAGGGCATGAAGCGGCAAGGCTCGCAACTCAGCGCCGAACGCTTCGACGCCGACGCCCAGGAGTTGCTCGCGGTGCGCGTCACCGGCAAGAAGGGGCTGCTCTATGCTCAGCGCGCCACCATCTCCGTTGACGAAAAGACCAAGGCGGTCCGCATCAAACTCTTCGACGTCGTCGTCACCCAGCCGATCGGCGAGGATGAGGAAGCGCCCGAGGGGACGCAGGGGCAGATCGTCAGGTATCCCGAGATGGTGCTCGACGACATTCAGGCCCCGCCGCGCCAGTGATCAGCGCGTGGCGTGACGATGCCGAGGCGGCGTGCCGTGGTCGAGCGACGCTCTCGGAGCGCAGGCGACGCGAGCGCGCGAATCATGATCGAACAATCTTGAGCGCCTGCGGTGCGATCGCGTGGCCTTCCGGTCGCAGCCTACGGCACCCGGCACTCCTCCCTGTTCAACCTTCGTCCCTCTCAGGCCGACGATCGGTCGCACGCGATCGAGGCGTCTCGCTCTCGAACTCGATCTCCTCGGGCGAAGGCGGCTGAGGGTTGATCTGATCGCGATTCTCCAGCATGCGCCGGCGCTCCTGGCGCATGCGGCGGAGACGTTCGCGCATCTCCGGAGTGAATTGCGATTCATCGATGACCACTCCCCCATCCTCGGTGCGAATCATGCCCTCCATCATCCTCATTCCGCCCGGCTCCTCCGCGGCGGGCGCATCGCCGCCCGCGGCCGCGAGACGGCGCTGCATCTGCGCCTCCCCCTGCGCTCGGACCTGTTCGATCAGACGCCGCTCAAACTCCTGCTTCTGTTCGGGGGTGAGGAGATCGTGGAGCCTGAGCAAGTAAGGCTCCTGGGGCGGGATGGCGCGGCGGATCTCCGCGAGACGGGCCATGATCTCGGGCACGCCTCCCATCGACTCGCCCGACTCCGGCGGGTTTGCTTGCTCTCGCGCTTCGGCTCGGGGACGACGCGGTGGAACGCCCGTGTCGCGCGGCGGGACATTCGGCCTTTCGTTCGAGCGCACTTCGGGCTCGCGCTCGTCTGACGGTTGATTCTCGACGGCCTCGCGCCGGCGCGGGGCTCGATCGGACTCGGCCGCATCGCGCGCGGGCCGGTCGGGGGCGCCTTGAAGGCGCGAGAGGCGCTGCTGCAATCGGCGCTGCTCGGGGCCGTGGAGGTTCTCATGCTCGCGCAAGGCCTGAGCGTACTCGGCGCCGATGAGATCGGCCTGACGGCGCTGATCCTCGGTGAGTTCCATCTGGCGAAGCACATTCGCGTAGACGCGGAGATTGGCGCGGAACATCCGCGGGCCGCCTTCGCCGCCGAAGGACATGTACACGCCGGGCGCTTCGGTCAGTCGCACGCGCGGGCCGCTCAGGGGCGCCTCGGGCCGGCGCTCAGCGCGTGCGGCATCGCGCGTTTGCGGCCGCGAAGGGGTCTCATTCTGAATCGCAAGGGCTGGGGCGGCCATGAGGCTCGCGGCCAGTGTTACGGAAAGCAGGGCATGGCGCATGAGGTGTCCTCTACGAAACGGCGACATTCGCCGTACCAATTCAACGTCCATTGATGGAGCGTATTGCCTTCGGTCGCCCCGCGTCCACCGCAGCCCTGAGCGGCTCTCAGCCCGTGAACCGCTTGAAGATATTGGATCCGTTCGCCCCGCCGAAGCCGAAGGCGTTGTTGAGGACGTAATCGACGCGGCGTTCCTCGGCCTGTCCGCGAACGTAGTGCAGGCCGATGCAGCCGTCATCCACCACGTCGAGGTTCTTGATGGGAGGAATCAGGCCGTCGCGGATCGCCTGCACGCACTGAATGGCGCCCAGCGCCCCGGCGGCGGCGATGGCGTGGCCGATCATCGACTTGGTGGCGGTGATGCTCACTTCCGGCGCATGCGAGCCGAGCGTGAGGCGGATGCCGTCCGCTTCGGCGGGGTCGCCGATGCCCGTCGCGGTGGCGTGTGCGAAGACCGCGTCGATCTTCTCGGGATCGAGGCGGGCATCGTGCAGCGCTGCTTTCATGGCGCCGGCCACGCCGTCGCCGACCGGCTCGGGCGCGTAGAGGCTGTTGCCGTTGGCCGAGCCACCCACGCCGACGACCTCCGCGAGGATCGCCGCGCCGCGCCGCTGCGCGTGCTCCAGTGTTTCGAGTACGAGCGCGCCCGCGCCTTCGGAGAGGACGAACCCGGTGCGATCGCGATCGAAGGGCCGGCTGGCGTGCTCGGGATCCTGGCTGAAGTTGGTCAGGGCCTTCATGGCGTTGAGGAACCAGATTCCCCACGGATCGACCACTGACTCCGCTCCGCCGCAGATCGCCACTTCGCACTGCCCGCGCCGCAGCCAGCGCACCCCGCGCTCGACCGATTTGGCGCCGCTGACGCAGGCGCTGCTGACGGTAAAGAGCGGCCCGCTGGTCTGGAGGTAGCGCGCCACGAGGTGAGTCGGGAAGTCGCTGCTCTGCCGGTAGAAGATGTCCTGCTCGACGGGATAGGGTGCGTAGCGCGTGTTGTAGCCGTCCAGCACGGTGTGGAAGAGGTCGAGGAAGCGGTCGGCGTCGTAGGGCCCCTGCGCGAAGGTGAAGAGTGCGTGGCCGGACCACGCATCGCGCCCGCCGTTGTTGTGCGCGTTGGCGAGGACGACGCCCGCCTCGCTCAGGTCGCCTCGCTTCACGTCCAGCCCGGCGTTCTCGATGGCTTCGAGGCTCGCCGCCAGGCCAAACTGGGCAAAGCGATCACCGACATAGGCCCAATCAGGCCCCAATCGCGCGAGAGGGTCAAAGCCCATGACCTCGCCCGCGATGGTGATCTCGAATCCCTGACAGTCGGGGCTGGCGATCTTGCGAATGCCCGATCGCCCGGCCAGGAGGTTGCGCCAGGTCTCCTCGGCGGAGTGGCCAAGGCAACAGATCGCGCCGAGGCCCGTGACCACGACGCGGTTGCGATGTGTGTTCCCGCCTCTCACCAAGGCACTCTCCAGTCGATCTCGGCGCGCTGGCCGCAGGAATCCTCTACCCGGGCGCCTGCTGTAGTCATTATCGGCCGGACCGGTCGGATGATTGATGCCCCGCTCGCAACCTCCGGTCCCCCTTTGCATGCCGGAGCAGCAACTATACGCCCGACTCCTCCCCCGGTTGGCGGGGCTCGATTCGGCTTCACGGGCGAAGCGGACGATGCTGAGGCGCGATTCGGCCCCTTCGGCGAGCGGCATGGCCTCGCGCCTGGCGTTGCTCTGCCGACCGTGCAAGAGTCGCCGAATCGCTGGCCCGCCCGGAGCGCTCCCCGGTGCAAAGCCTCCCGGTCGCGGCAGACCAGGACGTGCATCCGACGCCGTGTGTTGACGATCAGACTTTCAGCCTGCCAGACGGGCCAGCGCGTCCACTCCACATGCCAGAAAGTTGAATGACACCCCCTGCGTTCCGGAGTCGGGCCGTGCCGACTGAGCCGATATGATTCATGCGGCGCACCGCTGGCGCGAACCGCGCGGAATGGGTGGGCACTTCGTATCATCGAGCCACCACGGGAGAAGCAAGGTGTCTTCGGAATCGGGCGAAAGCAACGCGGTTGCACGGCTGGGCGTCAAGGATCTCGAAATCAGGCCCTTCGCGCGCGACGACCTCGCCCAACTGCCGCGGCTGCTCAAGGAGTGTCTCGGCCGCTCCGTCGAGGCGTCCTATCTGGAGTGGAAGTTTTTCGGCGGGCCGTACGGCACGGCGCTGGGCTTCATGGTCGCGATGCACGAGGGACAACTCGTCGCCTTCATCGGCGCCAATCCCGTCCCTTTTTCCGTGGACGGCGAACTCTCACTCATCTATCAGCACCAGGACACCGCGATCCGCGAGGACTGCCGCAGCCTCGCCCTCCTGCGCGCCATGACCGATGAGGTGGACAAGGCCTTCGGTCAGCCGCCGATGAAACTCACCTACAGCATCACCACGCCGCACATGCGGGCGCTGGTCACCAAGCGCATGAAGTACACGGTCGTGTGGGAGGATCTCAAACTCGTCAAAATGGTGTCGCTGCGCGGCATGGTGAGCAAGGCGACCGGGTCGGCGGCTTTGGCCTCCATCCTCCCGGGCCCGCTGACGCGCTCGTGGAAGACGCCGGCGTCCATGAGCGGCGACGTGTCGCCCATCACCGAATTCGGCCCTGAGTTCACCGAGTTCTGGGCGAAGGCGAAAGCGCCGGGCGACAACGGCCGCATCTTCGGCTGGGGCGAACCCGACTGGCTCAACTACAAGTTCCTCACCGACAAGGCCGTCCCCTTTCGCTGCTTCGCCTATCGCGAGGCGGGCGAGGTGATCGGCTACGTCGTGCTCAACGTGACGCAACTCGAGGTGCGCGTCTGCTACGTCGATGTGCTCTGGACGGTGCCGGGACGGAGCGACGTGGTCGAGTTGCTGCTCGACTTTGCCCTGCACGAGGCGACGCGGCACAAGTGCGATCAGGTGGCGGCGTGGTCACAACTGGAGACGCCGCTGGGTCGCGCCATGTCCAGTCAGGGGTTTGTGCGCCGGCCGACCTCGCAGTGCATCTCCGTCAAGCAGGGGCAGATAGAGATCGGCGACCTCGGCCTCACGGGCAAGCACTGGAATCTTCAGCGCGGCCACACCTACTACACCTCCGTCGGCCACCTCGAAATGGAAGAGGGCACCCAGCGCCTCTACCAGGCCAAGGAATCGCGCGACGCCGAGCGCTCCGACCGTCTGCGCACCAGGAAGTAGCCGGCGCCGCCGACTCCCAGCGAACCGCCTTTCGACAGGCCCGCCGGGAAAACGACAACCGCCCGAGCCACGGGGGTTCGGGCGGTTGGTGATGTCATGCACGAAGACGCGCAGTCAGAGGACTGCGATTGGCGTTCGAGTCCTTCTCACGCCTGACGACGGCGGCGACCCGCGAGGGTCAGGCCGCCGAGGCCCAGGAGGGCCAGAGCGCCGGGAGCGGGAACTTCGCAGAAGCCCGCGCCCTCGAGGAAGATGGTGTATGCGCCGCTGGCGCTGTTATTGTTGACCCAGGCCGCGAGAGGATTGCCCGCGCCGGGGCCATCGGGAGCGCGCTCGACGTTGAAGGGGGTGTTCGCCCAGATCAAGGCGCCGGCCACATCGACCGGATCGCGGTTGTACTTGGAGATCGCGAGGTAATATAAACCGGGGGCCGTAACGAACTGGCCGGTAATCCGCGACTGAAGGACACCGCCATTCGGATCATCGTCGTTGTGGGAGACGCCTAGGCCATTCGCGTCGAAGAGGAACAGCTGCGTATCCCAACTTGTGCCGCCCGTCGTTGTGGCGATGAACCGACCCGGATCGAGAATGCGGATGCAGTACATGTCCACGTCGCTGGCCTCATGGATGCCGTTGATCGCGTCGAGGCTGCCGTTGCCGATGGTGATCTGCGCCGTGTTGATCAGATCGCCGGCGTCGCCAACTTCATCCCACACATCTCCGTAGGCCATGCTGGACAACGCCAGCACAGCCGCTCCTGCAAGCAAAACCTTTCTCATTTCTTCTCCTCCAAAACTTTCCCGTCGACTGGAAGTTCAAGAAACCACTTCTTGAAATGGAATAGACACGCCACGCCAAAAGCCACGCTGCCCCGGAAGCCACGTCTGCAAGACTGACAAATGGCAAGGTCAGCCCCCGAAGTTGCGCGCAATAGCGGCTGAAATCTTCGCTATTGTGCCCATCACTGTACCGCGCGTTTCCGCCTCGTACAAATCAAATCCGGAAAAATCCACTATTTAGCCGCCGGCGCCGACAGAAGATGCAAACTCCATCGAGTTATCACACCATCGATTCAATAATCGATCTACCTATTCATCCGAGTTTGCCTGTCTTAACCTGCGGGATCATCGCCTGGTTGACGCGTGCAAGTCGCCGAGCAGGTGCCGCATCGTCGGCAGTTCTCGATCAAGCAGATGCCGTATGTATGCGGCGAGGAGCCGGTTGGCGCGATCAACGACCACAGCGCCTGCGTTGGAGAGCGCCGTGTTCGAAGACCCCGTCGCGTCGGTGTCATCCAGAGCGCCGAGGAGCGCGATCGTCTCGGCGCGCACGCGCCATCCGTCGTTGGCGCCGCAGGCGCTCACCGTGCCGCCGCGATCGGGACTGAACGCCACGGCGCCGTCCACGATCGCGAGCGGCTCACCCGTCACGGCATCGCGGTTGAGAATCGGTCGATACCCCGCTTCGACGAGCAAGGTCCATTGGAAGTCCAGCACCGTACTCATCACCGCGTCCTCTTGATCCAGCGCTCGCAGGGATGCGACGAATCGGTCGTAGAGACGCGGATGCGGATCGGCCTCGTGGAGGAGATGCGCCAGCAGATCGGCGAAGTAGAGCCCGGCGCGATGCGCCGTCAGCGACCGCGACAGTGCGGGGTAGATCTCGAGCAGGCTCCAGTCGGTGATGGTGGCCAGGTCACGCTCCTTGCGCACGACGGCGAGCACCTCGCCGCGCGTGAGCAGTTCGATGCCGCCGGCAAACTGGCCTTTCTCGCGCTTGGCGCCCTTGGCCAGGCCGCGCAGCAGCCCCTGCTCGCGGCAGAAGAGCGACACCGTCTGGCTGGTCTCGGAAAAGTCCCAGCGTCGAATGCACACCGCCTCATCGCGCACCTTGGGCATCGGCAGACAGTAGGCGACCACCGCCGTCGGCGCGAGTCGGAATGGACTCATGGGACGATCGCCGGTCGATCTGCGCCCGAGGTGCTACCCTTGCGCATGACCGACACGCTTGAGAGGCCGTCGTG
>Ga0326597_10009251_pt1 | contig 13230 bp, 12 predicted proteins | sample RVTome_12_FD_203789 | JGI IMG/M metagenome (GOLD analysis project Ga0326597, IMG submission 203789) | Soil microbial communities from uranium-contaminated site in the Upper Colorado River Basin, Wyoming, United States - RVT100D185 | ecosystem: Environmental > Terrestrial > Soil > Contaminated >... | reverse complement strand
AGCCATGGGTCGGCCGCGAGGTTGTGGGGCATTCCCTACGTTGCACGTCTTCCTGCATCGGTGAGTGTTCACCATCGAACCACACATCGGTTTCCTGGCGTGGTGGTACGTCGCACACTCGATCTGCCCCCCATCATCGATCCGAGCTGCGAGGCCTCCCCATCACAACTCCGGCGCGGACCTGCGTTGACGTTGCTGCTGACATTCACCTCAAACACCTCGACACCGTCATTGACGGCGTCCTCGTCGGCCGTATCACGACTTATGACGAGCTCGTCGCTATTGGTCTGGAGACGGGGCGCCGGGGTCGGCCGGGCACTGTGAATTTCCGGTCGACCCTGGCGATTCGTGGGGATGGGACAATGGCCAAGGCCACGGTCCTGGAACGGCTCGGTCACTCGCTCCTTCGACGATTCGGTCTCCCTGAACCGGTGCCTCAGTACCCAATTCCATGGGACCCGACTCGCCGCTTCGACGATGCATATCCGGAGGTGTCCATCGCCCTGGAGTGGGACTCGCGTCGCTGGCACTCGTCGATGAGCCAGATGGCTCATGATCGGGCAAGGGATCGCGAGGCGCTTCTCAACGGCTGGGCGTTGTTGCGCTTCACTTGGCATGACATCAAGCAAAGACCGCACGTCGTCGCTGGACAGATTCGGGAGATGATCGAACTCCGCCGAACTGGGTAGTCCTATTTCTCGGGGCTGTGGAGTCCGCCGGCGGACGCCTGAACCCGGGGTTCGCGGTAAGGCCGATCTAAGACCAATGCGTGTGGAAGAACTCGCCGCGGGGGCGATCGGTGCGTTCGTAGGTGTGAGCACCGAAAAGGTCGCGCTGGGCCTGGATGAGGTTGGCGGGGAGGTATTCAGAGCGGTAGGAGTCATAAAACCCCAGGGCGCTCGAATAGGCGGGCACCGGTACCCCTGCCGTCACCGCGGCCGCCACCACCCGTCGCCACCCGGGTTGGGCACCGGCCAGGGCGTCAGTGAAATACGGGTCGAGCATGAGGTTTGGCAGGCTCGAGTTGGTGCGAAAGGCGCGGGTGATGTCATCGAGAAAGGCCGCTCGGATGATGCACCCGGCCCTCCAGAGGGGGCTGACCTTTGCCAGTTCGAGGTCCCACTTGAACTCCTCGGAGCCAGCAGCCAAGAGCATGAATCCCTGCGCGTAGGAGACAATCTTGCTCCCATATAGAGCACTCTCGATGTCCGTTACGTCGACGTTCACCGAACCTGAAGGTCCGCTCAGGACCCGTGAGGCCGCCACCCGTTGATCTTTGAGTGCCGAAACCATTCTCGAAAAGACGGCCTCCGCGATCAGAGTCGCCGGCTGCCCCAGGTCGAGCGAACTCTGCACCGTCCACTTTCCGGTGCCCTTTTGGGCCGCCGTGTCGAGGACACGGTTTATGAGGGGAGTGTCGTCGTCGTCGAGCCGTTCGAGGATTTGGGCGGTGATGTCGATGAGGAATGACGAGAGGCGACCCCTGGCGAATCCGCGAAACGCCTCGGCCGTCTCTCCAACCGTCATGCCGGCGGCCCGCATCAGGTGGAAGGCCTCGGCGATGATTTGCATGTCGCCGTATTCGATCCCGTTGTGAACCATCTTGACGAAATGTCCGCTGCCACCCGGTCCCAGCCACTCACAGCAAGCTTCGCCCGCGGGCGTTTTAGCGGCGATGCCCTGCAACATCTCGGCGATCAGCGGCCACGCTGCCTCGTTGCCACCCGGCATGATCGACGGTCCGTGTCTGGCTCCCTCCTCACCGCCGGAAATACCGGCGCCGACATAGGCCACCCCTTTACCGGCGGCGATCGTCTGGCGCCGTTCAGTATCTGTAAAGAGGCTGTTGCCACCATCGATGATCACGTCACCTGCCGAAACCAGTTCCAGCAACCGAGTGAGAATGTCATCGACTGCCGATCCGGCTTTGACCAAGAGAATCAGCCGGCGAGGCCGGTCGACCAAGTCGACCAGCTCGGCCAAAGAGGTCGCTCCGGTTACGGGGAAACTCGCTCGATTGGCCGCGACAAAGCCTTCCGTGGTCTGCGAGGTGCGATTGAAAACCACGATCGAATGCCCATGTTCGGCCAGGTTGAGGGCGAGGTTCTGACCCATCACGGCCAGCCCGATCAAACCAACCGCAGCACTCACTATCCGAGCCTAACGGCGAAGATATGCTCGCCTCATGTCCACGATCCTCGGCATCGACATCGGTGGCAGTGGCATCAAGGCCAACCTGGTCGATCCGGCTACCGGAGAGCTGAAGGCAGAGCGTTTCAAACTTCCCACCCCCAACCCGTCGCTACCTCGGGAGGTGGCGGAAGTGGTGGGGAAGATGGTGGAGCATTTCGAGTATCGCGGCTCCGTCGGATGCACGTTTCCCGCAATCGTCAAAGACGGTGTGACCCTGAGTGCAGCCAACGTTCATAAGTCGTGGATCGGGTGTCATGCAGCCGAGCTGTTCGCCTCAACAACCGGTCAGGAAGTGTTGGTGGTCAATGATGCCGATGCCGCCGGAGTGGCCGAGGTTGCCTTCGGTGCGGCTCGAGATCGCAACGGGGTGGTTGTGATCCTGACCCTTGGAACCGGGATCGGATCGGCAGTGTTTCTTGATGGCCGGCTGCTGCCCAATACCGAGTTTGGGCAGTTGCACTTCGCCGGTCGCGAGTCGGTGGAGGATTGGGCCGCCGCCTCGGTAAAGGACACCGAGAATCTGACCTGGACGGCCTGGGCGACCCGCCTCAACGCATTTCTCGGGCACCTTGACCAAGTGCTGTCCCCGGATCTATTCGTTCTCGGCGGCGGGGTTTCGAGAAAGTGGGATAAGTGGGCCCACCAGCTCACGGTGAATGTCGAGGTTGTGCCGGCGGCGCTTCGCAACGAGGCCGGCATCGTCGGAGCCGCCGTCCTCGCCGCACGACAATTCGATCAGGGCCGATAGCCGGGCCGGGTCAACCAACGACGAATTGCCGGAAAGCATCCAGTCGACCGGCGGCGAGGCGTACCTCTAGGACCGAACCGTGCTCATCGTGCTTTTCGGCCAGAACCTCACCATGCCGGTGGGCGGCGGCGACCAGGTCGGCGCGGGAGTAAGGGATTTCGAGTCGAACGGTGGCGAGATGTTCCTCCAGGCGGGTGCCGATGGCCTCGGCGAGGTCTTCGATGCCGTCGCCTCGTACTGCAGAGATGACTACCCCTTCGGGATGAAGGTTGCGAAGCCTGGCCAACACGACCGGGTGGGCCGCATCGGCTTTGTTGAAGACGAGCAACTCGGGTATAGAACCGGCTCCGATGCGTGTGAGCACCTCCCGGACGGCGGCGATCTGCTCTTCGGGTTCTGTGTCGGAAGCGTCGACCAGGTGGAGAAGCAGGCTGGCGCCCACCACCTCGTCGAGGGTCGATCGGAACGCCTCCACCAGGTGGTGAGGGAGCCTGCGGACGAACCCCACGGTGTCGGACAGCAAAAGGCCGCGGCCGTCCGGCAACGTGTAGCGACGTACCGTCGAATCGAGGGTTGAGAACAACTGGTCCTCAGCCAGGACGTGTGCATCAGTCAGCAGATTGAGGAGCGTCGACTTGCCGGCATTGGTGTAACCGACCAGGGAGGCCACTGGCATCTCGTTGCGACGTCGGGATTTGGATTGGGTCTGACGGATCCGTTTGAGATCTGTGAGTTCGGTCTCTAGCCGGGAGATGCGTTGGGCGATGCGGCGCCGGTCGGTCTCGAGCTTGGTCTCACCGGGTCCTCTTTTGGCGCCGATGCCACCCTGTTGTCTGGAGAGCTCGATTCCTTTCCCGCGGAGACGGGGAAGGTTGTAGCGCAGGAGGGCCAGTTCGACCTGGAGCGATCCGGCCCGGCTGCTCGCGTGCTGGGCAAAGATGTCGAGGATGAGGGCTTCCCGGTCGACGACGTCGACCTCGAACTTCTTCTGCAGGTTGCGTTGCTGGGCGGGGGTGAGCGCATTGTCGAAGACCACGACGTCGATGTCGTGGGCGCGAACTGTCGCAGCCAATTCCTCTGCCTTGCCGGTTCCTATGAAGAGGGCCGGGTCAGGTGCATCTCGTCTGACTAGCTCGAACTCGACCGGATCGGCTCCGGCGGATGTGGTGAGAAGCCCAAGCTCATCCAGGGAGCGCTGGCCTTCTCCGGCTGATCCCTGACGGAAGTAGGCCCCGACGAGAAAGGCGCGCTGACGCACCACACCGAGGTCGGTGACTGTGGCGGTGAGCCGGCGACGCTGGCGGCCGCGAGCTTTGGATTCGTGGGGGCGAGGTTCGGTTGCCCGGGTCACACGTTCACCGTAGACCCGAACCGGTAGCGCAACGGGAGAATTAGCCCGTTCCTACCAAAACCTGGTGTCACAGATATTGGCCGTCGCTGGTCACGTGCGACTGTTCCTCCTCAGCGATGATTTGTGACTCCCGCACAGCCACGACGGGTCGCCCGGTTGGTGGCCATATGAAGCGCCAGGCGCCGCTCGGCACGGCCCAGAACCTCTGACCGGTGCGAACGTCGACCAGGGCCAGGGCGTCGCTGGTGTCTTTGGTACCCGCCGGCACCAGGAGGCCAGAACGAGTGGTCGACTCCTCGGGGGAATGGCCCACCCTCCAACCTTGCATAACCTTGTAACCGCCTTCTTTGGCTCCGTTGTCAGCTGACATCGTCAGCTATTTTCGCAGGTCGGAAGGCATGTGGGAACGGTCAACCGTCTGTGTAGGGTGCCATCCAGCATGGCCGAGAAGAGTTCCTTTAGCGAAGCGCTCCATTACCACGAGTTCCCTCGTCCGGGCAAGGTCTCAATCCGGCCGACCAAACCCACCGCTACCCAGGGCGATCTGAGTCTCGCCTACACACCGGGGGTGGCCGAGCCCTGCCGGGTGATTGCCGATGACCCGGAGGCAGCTTTCCGTTTCACCAATCGAGGCAACCTAGTGGCGGTGGTGTCCAACGGCACCGCAGTGCTCGGTTTGGGGAACATCGGTCCTCTGGCCGGAAAGCCAGTGATGGAGGGCAAAGCCGTCCTCTTCAAGCGATTCGCGGACATTGACGTGTTCGATCTCGAGATCGGATCCGAAGATCCCGAGGACGTCATCCGGTTTTGCGAGCTACTCGAGCCCACGGTGGGCGGAATCAATCTGGAAGACATCAGGGCCCCTGACTGCTTCCACATCGAGTCCACCCTGCGTCAGCGCCTACGAATACCAGTGTTCCACGACGATCAACACGGGACTGCCATCATTGCCGGTGCCGCCTTCCTCAACGCACTCGAACTCGTCGATAAACCCATCGACGAGGTGCGGGTGGTTTTCAGCGGTGCCGGTGCCGCCGGGATTGCCACTGCCAGGTTCTTTCAACATCTGGGAGTCCGCCCGGAACACACATTGATGGTCGACAGCAAGGGTGTGGTCCATCTGGGTCGCGACGATCTCTCGGAGGTCAAGCTCGAGCTGGCCCGCGAAACCAATGCCCGCACCCTGGCCGATGCCCTCATCGGGGCCGATGCGTTTGTGGGAGTCTCAGTGGCCGGTGCGGTCAAGCCGGAGATGATCGAACCGATGGCGCCCACACCAATGATCTTCGCCTTGGCCAATCCCGACCCGGAGATCACCTACGAACAGGCGCGTCGTGTTCGGCCCGATGCGATCGTCGCTACTGGGCGTAGCGATTACCCGAATCAGGTGAACAACGTCCTTGGGTTCCCCTTCATCTTTCGAGGCGCCCTCGACGTTCGAGCGACCGGTGTAAGCGAGGGAATGAAGGTGGCCGCCGCTAAAGCACTCGCCACCCTCGCCCGCCAGGGGGTGCCTGAAGTCGTCCTCAAGGCCTACCGGCTCGACCGGCTGGCCTTTGGGCCTGACTACTTGATACCCAAGCCATTTGACCCAAGGGCGCTGTGGACGGTGGCACCGGCAGTGGCCGGGGCGGCCACGGCGGAGGGGCTCGCATTGCTCCCGCTGTCCGATCCTGGCGCTTACACCGAGGAGTTGCGCTCGCGGTTCCAGGCATCGCACGGACTCATCAACATCGTCACGGCTTTAGCGAGGAGCAAGCCGCAGCGAGTCGTGTACCCCCACGGCGAGGACGTTCGCATCTTGCGGGCCGCTCGACGGGTGCTTGATGAGGGGATTGGCTCCCCGGTTCTGCTTGGTGATGTCGGGCTCATTAGGGACATGTCGACCGAGCTCGGCATCAGCCTCAGTGGAATCGAGCTCATCGACCCAGAATCAGAGCCAGTTACTCTCGACCGATTCGCCAACATCCTCCACTCCATCAGACGTGGAAAGGGTCTCTCCCTGGCCAAGGCCCGTCAGGCGGTCCGTGATCACAACATGTTCGCCGCCCTCCTAGTGAGAGAAGGCGAAGCCGAGGCGGTTTTGGGCGGGCTTACGACCTTCTATCCCGACACGATCCGCCCGGCCCTGCAGGCCCTTCCCATGGAGCCGGGGAGAACGATCGTGAGTTCCGTCTACGTTGTGATAGTCGACGGGACCCCGTATTTCTTCACCGATTGCGCGGTCAACATCGAGCCAACTTCTGAACAATTGGTCGAGATCGCCGAGGCCGCGGTCGATACCGCAATGGTTGCCTTCAATCGACAGCCCCGGGTGGCGTTCATTTCCTACTCGGACTTTGGAAGCGCCAAGGGCAGCGAGCCGGATCGGGTCCGGAAGGCGGCGAAGATGTTCAAGAAACGGCGTCCCGACATTCCCGTCGATGGGGAGATGCAGGCCGACACCGCGGTCGTCGACGAGTTGATTCGCGCTCGGCGGCCCGGGGGGGCCCTGACGAGGGCTGCCAGCGTGCTGGTGTTCCCCAACCTGACCGCCGCTAATGCCTCTTACAAACTTCTCAACCGTCTCGGCAACGCCGAGGTGATCGGACCGATCCTTTCGGGGCTGAGCAAGGCGGTGCATGTTCTCCAGCGCGATGCGGAGGTCTCAGACGTTGTCAACCTCACCGCCATCGCCGTCGCCGACGCCGTCCGGAAGGCCTCCAAAGCCGAGGCAGCGGTTTGAGGTAGCCGTGGCGTGGACGCACGCTAGCGGGAGCAGGGACTTGATCTCCGTGGAGGGCCATGGCCCGGCCATCGAGAAACTCACACGCCTTCTCCTGGGCGAGGTTGCCGGGAGCGACTTGTGCCACGAACCCTGGCGGTCGGTACTCATCGCTATCGGTGTCACGCCGAGCGCTTGATGAACGATCCCAGCGGCGCCCGCTTGGTCTACTGGCCAGGTTCTTGGGCAGCGCGAGCTCTTGCTTACGCAGACGATTCGGGCGCGGCCCGGGCCTTGTTGATGGCGACGACCGACCAGCAGTGGCGAGTGCGGATGACCGCCGTGCAGACCCTGGGAAGGCTGGGCGTAAAAGGAGTGAGTAACCACCTGAGAGCCGCCCTGGAAGACGAACACCCTCGGGTACGAGCCGCCGCGGAGCAGGCGCTCCAACGGGTGGGATAGCAGAGGCGAATCGGGATCGAACCCGCCCCGCAATCGGGCAAGGGTGAACGAATGACTTGCCGACCTCGTCTCAAGCGTTTGTGACGGAGTTCCGATCGCCTCGCCGGCTCCTCGTTTACTGCTGGCTTTGGGCTGTGATCATTGCCTGCGGAACCGGCGGCGCGGGAGTCCCGCTGGTGGCAACCACGTCAGCACCCATGGCGGAGTCGACGACTTCCACCACAGTGACAGTGAACCCGACCACCACTCAGGGCACGACGACCACCACCGGCATAAACCTCGCCACCCGGTTCGTGCCGGAGGTCCTGATTGAGGGGTCCACCGCTTCTTTGGTGGTGACCTTTCCCGATGGTTCCCGCGCCGAGCTGAGCTGGCCGGTGGATCTAGACCTGCTGTCGGGAGGTGTGACCCCATCCGCATGGGCACTTGTCCCGCATCGCCAGGCCCGAGACTTCTTCATCCGGAGAGGCCACGCCGAGGAAGTGGTCGGCGTCTTCGGCTCGCCTAGTTTGATAGAGGAGTATCAGGATCAATCAGGCGGCAAGGTTGGGTTATGGCGACCTGAGGGGTGGTCCGATGTCGACTTCCTGGCATTCGAGTTCGACTCATGGGTCGTGCTCGTCTACGACTATCGAAGCGGCGAATACGGCGGCGACCCGATGGCCGACGAGGATCGACAAGTCTGGGTAAGCAGTCTCCATGGGCGAGAAACCGAGGATGGGTTTCTTGTACTCTCCGCCGATGAGCCTCTCCACATCGCGGGGGCTGGCGCCTATCCCTCCCCAATGAGCCTCACGCTCTGGTCGGAAGAGGGCGAAATGGACCTGGTCCCTGAGGTTTGTGAGGCGGGTTTTATATCACCAACAGATGTAATAAACGACGGCGACGACTTCTCCCATTGGTGCGACGCCTCGGGCCTTTTGAGCATTCGGATCGGGGGGCCACCGACCTTTGCTCAAAGGGTCCATGATCATCTCAGGGTGAGCAACGTCCAGGTGGTTGGTGGCTCATAATCACCGCCACCACTTCTGACACCCGATCTCGGACGCCACCACCTGGATCGTGCGACCCAGCAACTCCAAGGTCGCTATGTGTTGGGCGGAGACCGAAGTGGTGGCTGGCCTCATTCGTGCCACCAATGACCATTGAGATCAGCCACTCCTGACTGCCAGAACGCTCTCGTGATGCTTGAGCATCCTCTCGCTGAAGGTCGAAGTCCTTTGCTGGTGGGAGTGCTCCTTTTGTCAATGGTGGCTGCCTGCCGAGGTCCTCGCCAGGTCGCCTCAGCAGACCAGTTGGTACCAGTGGAGAATGAGACCACGGTGTCATCGACCGGGACCACCATGGGTCCCATAAGCGATGATGTGCCCGTCCTGGAGCTTGCTGAGCGTGAAGAGGGCGGATTGTGTGCGTTCTTCTTTGAACTCGACGGGGTCTCCTACTCCCTTAGTTGTGCCGCGATCCGTGACGAGGCAGTCACCGATCAAGTGATTGGCGCTGGCACTCCGTACGGGGATCAACTCACGGTCAACCTGATCGATGGGGTCGACCCTGCAGTGATGGTGGCGATCAGCCTCCCAGGAGGTTATTGCGACGAGAACGCCCCCGATGATGAAGTACACACCTCGTGGAGCATGATGTTCCCCGACGGGGCCAACCAACAGGACCTGGAAGCAGCCGTTTGTAGTGTGGGAGCGTTCGCGCCTCTCCTGGCCGAAGTCAACGGCTGCCAATAGGCGAAGGGTACCGCCCGGCGCATTGGGATTCTGGAGCCAAACCGCCGACCTTGGTGGTCTCCGTCATCTTGCGACCGTAGACCGAAAGGCGTGTCGCAGAGCGACACTGCAACCACGCTGCAACCACGGGAGCCAAGTACCCCTGTCGCCCAGCGACAAGGAGTACCGGGAAGCCCGGTGGTGGCGGAGGCGGACGGGAATCGAACCCGCCGCAGGTTTTTCAACCCGCCACTGGTTTTGAAGACCAGGGAGCCCACCAGGCGCTCGTTCGCCTCCGTGGTCCAGGGTACTTTCGAGGGCAGGGGTAACCTCTCCGATGATGTCCGGGTCAAGCTCTGGGCCAAACTTTGGCGAAATCGTTCGCCGGGGCCGCGAACAGGCCGGGCTCACCCAGGCGCGCCTGGCTGAGTTCATCGGCAAGTCTCCTTCTGCCCTGCGGTCCTGGGAGCAGGGACGCTCCCGACCCGCCGAGGTCGCCTCGGTGCGAGCGCTAGCGGCCGTTCTCGGTCTCGAAGAGGCCGAACTCATCGAGATGGCCGGATTCGAGGCACCACCTGAGGCCGACCCCCGACCCACCATCGAGCAGGAGTTGATCAGCCTTGCCTCCGACCGCACGGTGATGCTGCCTGTCACCGATCCTCACGGTTGGTCGCGGCCTTCGCCCTTCGACCCCGAGCCTGATCCCGTCGTCGTGGCTGAGGAAGCGCCACAACTAACCCTGCCGGAGGTGTTGAACAACGGAGCGACTCCTCCCGCGCGCAAGGTAACCACGGTGGCCGCTCCGGTGCCTCTGTTCGTCCAGTCGGCGTCGTACGTCGAGGACACCGACGAGAAGGAGTTCTATCGACGCCGGTGGGCACTCACCGCCGGATTCACGATTTTCCTCGTTTTGGTATTCCTATGGGCTCTCGACAACACGTTTGGTGCAATCGGTGACTTCATCTCCGACTTCATCGAGTCGTTCAACATCTAGCTCCTCTGAACCACAGGGCGGAGCCAATCCGTATGGTTCGTCGATGGACGCCGTCAGGATGATGAGACGTCTCGCCGCCGGCGACTCCGATGCTCTCCGGCCTCTATACGACAGGTATGCCCGGGCGGTCTTCACGGTCTGTTACCGATCCTTGGGGGAGCGAACGTTGGCCGAGGATGCCACCCAGCAGACGTTCTTCCAGGCATGGCGAGCGGCCGCGACTTTTGACCTGGATCGCGATCCAGGTCCCTGGCTTTATGCAATTGCCCGCCGAGCTGCCGTCGACGTCTATCGCCGGGAGCGGCGTCATCGCTCCACGATCATCACCGACCTCCGGGGCGAGGATCCGGAGATAGCAGTTCTGCCTCCGTCGTTCGAAGGGATGTGGGAGGCGTGGGAGGTGCGGACTGCGGTTGACCGTTTAAGTAGCGAGGAGCAGGCAGTCATCAAAGCGACCGTGTTCTTGGGTCTGACCCACCAGGAGGCGGCGGAGTCACTTGGGATTCCGGTTGGCACTGTAAAGAGCAGGACCTATCGCGCCCATCGGCGACTGGCCGATTTGCTTGCCCACGTTCGCGAGGCAACGGCATGAGCTGTGACGACGCTCGGGCGGCCCTTCTGGCGGGTGACATCGAGTCGGCCGCTTCCCATATCGCCAGCTGTCGGTCGTGCCGTGCCGATGAAGCGTCGTGGCGGAGGTGGCGGGAGATGTTGATGGAGCCGAGCATCTGGGAGGAGCCCTCAGACCACCTAGCGGGGCGGATCTTCGAGAGAGTGGGAAGCGCAGCCGCGGGATCTGCCGCCTCGCGGATCCGGCGTCTTTGGGTTGCCGCTGCCGCTCTCCTCGTCGTGTTGACGGGCGCCCTGATTTTCGCCAACGGCCGTGCCCCCGATTGGAGTATCCCTCTGGTCGCAATCGTCGCCGATCCCGGGACGGCCGTCGTGGTCAACGGTTGGAACACCTCCACCGGCACCCGGATGGAACTCCACGTTGCCGGCATTGATCCGGCTCCTGATGGTCATTACTACGAAATCTGGATGACGTCCCCAGATGGCCGACACGTCTCGGCCGGGAGCTTCCGGGGTGAAGGCACTGTGGCGGCCTGGGCCGCCGTCAAGCGATCCGAGTTTCCCCGGATCTGGATCACCCTTGAGAAGATGGACGACAACCTCGGTCCATCCCCGACCACCTACTTCGACATAGTTGGGTGATCACCCGGCGGGAAATGCCACCGCACTTTCTCCAAAATCGTGGGAGAATCATCGGACCAGAGAAAGGAGGTGGTCCGCATTGCATAAAGCTTTTGGGACTCTGGAGGTGGCCGAGCGCTGAGCGGCGCCGGCCGTTGATAGGCGTCGCTCCCTCTCCGTGAGGTAGGTGGCGACTCCGACTCGGACCACCGGGCTCTGGGATCTGCGGGTTTGGTCCCCTCGCAGCAGCCGCGTCGCTGAAGTGTTCCAGGGTTTTGAGTAGCAGACAGGGCCCCTGGCGACCCAACGCCGGGGGCCCTGTTTCAGTTCACCTGTCTCGTTCAGATCCCTCGCGATCGCATCCACTCATCGTTGAATACCTTGGACAGATAGCCGCGTCCGGAGTCCGGGAGTATGACGACGACCAAGCGCTCGGAGTCCTCCTCGGCGACCCGGAGGGCGGCCGCAGCTGCCATGCCGCACGAACCTCCAACCAACAGGCCCTCCTGCCGAGCCAATCGACGCGTGGTAGCGAACGAAGTGGCATCATCGATCATGATGAAGCGGTCGATCAGTTCGAGGTCCATGGTTTCGGGGTAGAAGTCCTCGCCAACGCCTTCAACCAGGTATTGATGGATGTCGGCTTCGGTGGGGGCCGTGAAGATGCTCCCCTCCGGATCGGCTCCGACGACTTCGATGGTGGGCTTTTGTTCCTTGAGGAAACGGGCGATGCCGGAGATCGTTCCCCCGGTTCCCACTCCGGCTACCAACACGTCGATGGTCCCATCGGTTTGTCTCCAGATCTCCGGCCCGGTGCTTCGATAGTGCGCAAGAGGGTTCTCAGGGTTGGAGTATTGGTCGGGGTGGAATGCGCCAGGAATCTCCACCGCCAGTCTGCGTGCCACTCCGTAGTAGGAGTCGGGATGTTCTGGCAGGAGCTCGGTGGGGGTGACGATGACCTCCACCCCGTAGGCGCGCAGCAACGCGATCTTCTCCGCTGAGACTTTGTCGGGGACGGTGCAGATGACCCGATAACCGCGAACCGCTCCTACTAGCGCCAAGCCAACACCGGTGTTGCCGGAGGTCGGCTCGATAATCGTTCCACCCGGTTCCAAGCGGCCAGTCCTCTCAGCGGCGTCGATCATCGCCACCGCGATTCGCTCTTTAACCGAACCACCGGGGTTGGTGAATTCGACCTTGGCGACCAGGTTGCCTGGTGGATGAAACCGGCTCAGGCGGACCAGAGGCGTGTTGCCAATCGTGGTCAGAACGTCATCATGAATCTCCATCCCGACTCAGCATATGGCCCAGATCGACAGGGTGATCCGACTCGATAACCTCAAACGCATGGATCGTTTGACCAGGGTGGCCTGGGGTGTAATCGCCTGGAACGTCGCCACCATCCTCCTCGGCGCGGTCGTGCGTGCCACCCACTCTGGGGCCGGCTGCGGGCGAACCTGGCCAACTTGTGGCGGTCAACTAGTGCCGGCCCTGGAGGGTGCGACTGCCATCGAATTCACCCACCGGGTCGCCAGTGGTCTGGCGCTGGCTCTGGTGGCGATGCTCGGTGTCATGGTGTACAGGTCACGACCGCTCCGCCACCCCGCCCGTCGATCGATGCTCTGGGCAGGCGCGGCCGTGATCGGGGAGGCGCTCATCGGGGCTGCGATCGTTCTCTATGAATGGGTAGGCCGCGATGATTCCGTGGCAAGGGTGATTTCGGTCCCCTTGCACCTTGTCAACACGTTGCTTTTGCTGGCCAGTCTCACAATTACCGCCTGGTTCTTGGCAGGGGGTGGCAAGTTGCAGGGGAGTGGGCGTAGCCGCCCGTGGTTGCTCATCGGCGCAGTGGCTCTCGTGCTCATCTTCGCC
>Ga0326597_10009250_pt1 | contig 13231 bp, 9 predicted proteins | sample RVTome_12_FD_203789 | JGI IMG/M metagenome (GOLD analysis project Ga0326597, IMG submission 203789) | Soil microbial communities from uranium-contaminated site in the Upper Colorado River Basin, Wyoming, United States - RVT100D185 | ecosystem: Environmental > Terrestrial > Soil > Contaminated >... | reverse complement strand
CGACGGGTCGGCGTGTGGGAGGGCCGGCTGGCCGCTGCGCCCGGCGTACGGCTGGCGCTGCTCGCCACCGCCGCCGCCGTGGTCGCGGCGGGCGCGATCCACGCCCGGACGCTCGAGCCCCTCGCGCGGGCGAGAAGCACGCGAGCGAGCGGCCGGCCGCTCCCCAACATCGTGCTCTTCGGCGGCGACGGCATCGACGCGGACCGCACCTCGCTCTACGGAGCGCCGCGACCGACGACGCCGACGCTCGCGAAGCTGGCGCGGGAGTCGATCGTCGCCGAGAACTTCTTCTCCAACGTCAGCGCGACCGGCGGCTCGATCGTCTCGATGTTCACCAGCGCGCTGCCGACCGAGACCGGCGTCGTCTTCGCGCCCGACATCGCCAAGGGCGGCTGGATCCGCCAGCACCTCCCGGGTCTGTTGCGAGAGCACGGCTACACGACGTACCAGCTCACGGTGCGCTGGTATGCGGACGCCGTCGATCTCAATCTGCAGTCGTCCTTCGATTGGGCCAACGGCAGAGCGCCGGCGAAGGAGACGGCGCACGCCCTCACCCGCGGGCTGGACCCGAACGCCGCCTACTTCGCGCGCCTGCTGATCGAGCGGCTCGCCGAGCGCGTCGTCCCTTCCGTAGTCGGACGCGAAGCGCGGGACGCTCGCCGCGAAATCTTGGCGGGGGAAGCGCCGAAGTCCTCCGACAAGGCTCGATTGCGCGAGTTCGCGCGCGTCGTCGCGAGCGCTCGGGAGCCATTCTTCGTCCAGGTGCATCTCCTGGGCACGCACGGTCGGAGGTTCAGGGCACCGGGCAGATATTCGGCCGGCCAGGCGCAGGACCGCGAGTACATGCTCGACTTCTACGACGACGCCATCGCGCAGTTCGACGAGCGCGTGAGCAACGCTCTCGATCTGCTCGCCCGGAGGGGTGTCCTGGAGCGCACGATCTTCGTCGTCTACGCCGACCACGGAATGCGGTGGACGACGCTCGAGCGGCTGCCGCTGGTGATCCGCGCGCCGGGCGGATCCGTCGTTGCGCGGGTCGTGACACCGGCGCAAGGCCTCGACCTGGCGCCGACGGTGCTCGAGCTCGCGGGCCTGCCGCAGCCGCCGTGGATGCGTGGCCGCTCGTTGCTCGCGGAGCGCCGAGACTCCTGCCCGGCGATTCTCAGCTTCCAGCACGTCTCCCAGCAGGACCCCGCGCGGGGCGGCAAGCACTTTGCCGGCGCGCAGCCGCCGTTCTTCAGTCTCTCCGGCATTTCGCAGATCGTCGGCAGGGAGGCGATCTCGCTGGCCCTGCCGACGGGAGAGATCGAGCGCACGAGAGTCGAGCTCGGCGGCGGCGCGGGGGCGGAATGTCCAGCCCTCGACGAGGGCGCGGCCGCCGCGGGACTGCTTCGCCACCTCGGCGAGCACGGCTACGACGTCTCGACGCTCGCGCACCTTCTCGGGCATTAGGCCTCTCCGGGCTCGAGCGGCCGCGGGCGGAGAAGCGGGAGGGCGCCGCCAGAGTCGTCGACCGCGGGCGAAGTCATTCCGCTCCATCCCGCCCTCCGGGGTGGTGGCAGCGCAAGTTCGCCGACGCACAATGTGCGCTAGCTCGACGCTCTGGAGCGATCTCTCCAGAGGGCCCTTCCCGGTCCACTCTCGCGTCGAGCCAGGGCGGTCCGTCCCCCCCGGCCGCCCTTCGTTTTTTCGGCCGAGCTCGCGCCGCGCCAGCCGCGGCCGGCTACCAGCCGCGCGCGGCGCGCAGGCCGCGGACGTGCGCGGTGTGGTGCCGGCCGTGCCAGGCGTACATCGCGACGCTCCAGTCGAGACTGACCGGGGCCGGCATCTCGGGGTGGACGAAGCGCCGCGCGAACTGCTCGGCGCTGAGCGCTCGGAGGAAGGCGACCCAGCGCCAGTGCAGGCCGTCGAGGAGCGCGAGTGAGATCTCCGGATCGGCGCGCTTCGCCTCCGGCGACTCCGCCCACACCGTCTGGTCGTAGGGCCGGATCGTCGGCTCGTCCTCGGTGACGGTGAGCTTGTGGCGGACGTAGGCGTTGACGTGGCTGTCGGCGACGTGGTGGACGAGCTGGCGCAGCGTCCAGCCGCCGTCGCGGTAGGGCGTGTCGAGCTGGGCGTCGTCGAGGCCGGCCACGGCGGCGCGCAGCTCGGCCGGCAGCGCGTCGATCGCCGCCAGGGCTTCGTGCCGAACGTCGGCGGTGAATTCGGTCGGAGGCTGGAACTGGCCGATGGGATAACGCGGGTCGCTCATGCTCCCCTTTCTATCGCAATCGCTCGCCAGCGGTCGCCGCCGGCGCGCGCTTGCCCACGCGCGTCAAGTCCACTAGTTTCTGCCCATGAGCCCAAAGCCCCCGTCTTCGCGCGGCCCCGGCCGCGGTCGCCGCCGTGCCTGCACGGGCAGTCTCCTCACGATCCTCTCGGCCGCGTGCCTCGCGGCGGCGGAGGCGCCGTCCGTGCTGCGCTACCCCTACGTCGACCTCGGCGTCTCGCAGCTCGCGGCGCGGCGCGCCGAGCAGCTGGCGGCCGCCGCGGCGATCGGCGTCGGGCACGGCTTCGCTTTCGTCGACCGGTTGCCGGAGAGCGGCATCACCTTCCGGCACCGGGCGACACCGGAGAGCACCGTCGACTTCAAGCTCGTGCACTACGACCACGGCACCGGGCTGGCGGTCGCCGACGTCGACGGCGACCAGCTCCCCGACCTCTATTTCGTCAACCAGGCCGGCGCCAACGAGCTGTGGCGCAACCTGGGAGGCGGCCGCTTCGAGGACGGGACCGCGCGCGCCGGCGTCGGCGTCGGTGATCGCGTCAGCGTCGGCGCCGCCTTCGCCGACCTCGACAACGACGGCGACCCCGACCTCGTGGTCACCGCGGTGCGCGATGGCAACCTGCTCTTCCGCAACGACGGCGGCGGCCGTTTCAGCGACGTCACCGCCGAGGCGGGGATCGGCTTCCACGGCCACTCCTCGGGCATCGTCGCCTTCGACTACGACCGCGACGGGCTGCTCGACCTCTTCGTCACCAACGTCGGTGTCTACACGCGGCCGGAGAGAGACCCGCGCGGGCACTATCCGGGGCTCGAGGACGCTTTCGGCGGGCACCAGCACCCGGAGCGCACCGAGGTGAGCCGCCTCTACCGCAATCTCGGCGGGCTGCGTTTCGCCGACGTCACCGAGTCGGCCGGCCTGGTCGATCCGGGCTGGTCGGGCGACGCCACCTTCGCCGACGTCGACGGCGACCTGTGGCCCGACCTCTACGTCCTCAACATGCAGGGCGACGATCGCCTCTGGCTCAACCGCGAGGGCAAGCGCTTCGTCGAAGTGACGTCGCGCTACTTCCCCAAGACCTCGTGGGGCGCGATGGGCGTCGCCTTCTTCGACTTCGACCTCGACGGGCGGCTCGACCTCTTCGTCACCGACATGCACTCCGACATGAGCTACGAGGTCGGCCCGTCGCTCGAGACCTTGAAGTCCGTCGTGCTGTGGGGCGAGGACGTGCTGCAGGGCGGCGGCAACAACGTCTTCGGCAACTCGTTCTACCGCAACGCTGGCGAGCCGCCGTGGGTCGAGATGTCCGACGCGCTGGGCGTCGAGAACTACTGGCCGTGGGGATTCAGCGTCGGCGACCTCAACGCCGACGGCTGGGAGGATCTCTTCGTCGGCTCGAGCATGAGCTTCCCGTTCCGCTACGGCGTCAACTCGCTGCTGCTCAACGACCGCGGCGAGCGCTTCCGGCCCGCCGAGTTCGTGCTCGGCATCGAGCCGCGGCGCGACGGCCGCACCCACGTCGAGTGGATGAGATTCGACTGCTCGCGCCCGGGGACGGCGACGCATCAGATCTTCGGGCCGCTGTGCGGCTCGCGCCAGGGGGTGCACACGATCGAGGGCGCGCTGGGGACGCGCAGCGCGGCGATCCTCGACCTCGACGGCGACGGCGATCTCGACATCGTGACCAGCGAGTTCCACGCCGAGCCGCAGGTCCTGGTGAGCGACCTCGCCCAGCGCCGCGCAGTCCGGCGCTTGGAGATCGAGCTCGTCGGCACGCGCTCGAACCGCGACGGGATCGGCGCCGTGGTGCAGCTCACCGCCGGTGGCGCCGTGCTGACCCGCCAGCGCGACGGCAAGTCCGGCTACCTGTCGCAGAGCTCGCTGCCGCTCTACTTCGGTCTCGGCGAGCGGCGGCCGGAGCGGCTCGAAGTACGCTGGCCGTCGGGCGCGGTGCAGACCGTCGAAGACTTGCCGGCCGAAGGAAAGGTCACCGTCGTCGAGCCGGCCGCCGCCGGCGAGCGTGGCTGATCGGCGCCGGCGCCACAGGTTGGCCGCTGGCGCGGCGCCCCTTCCCGCGGTGCGGCCCTCGCCTTCACCGCGCTTACCGCTCGCGGACGGTCGACCGCGTTCGCGCCTCAGCCCGGTGACGCCGCCTCGGCGACGAAGCGATAGCCGACGCCGGGCTCGGTACGCAGGTAGCGCGGCGCGGCCGCGTCGTCGCCGAGCTTTTGCCGCAGCTTGCCGACGACGACGCGCAGGTAGTGGGCGTCCTCGACGTGCTCCGGCCCCCACAGCTCGCGCAGCAGCTGCTGCTGGGTGACGACGCGGCCGGCGTGACGGACGAGCAGTGCGAGCAACGAGAACTCTTTTCTCGTCAGCCGAACCGGTTCGCCGACGAGCGTCACGGCTCGCCGCGCCAGGTCGATGCGCAGGCTGCCGTCGTCGAAGACCGGGGGCGAGTCCTCGGCGGCGCCGGGGCTGCGCAGCAGGCCGCGCACGCGCGCCATCAGCTCCTGGATGCCGAACGGCTTGGTGACGTAGTCGTTGGCGCCGGAGTCGAGCGCGCCCACCTTCTCGCTCTCGGAAGCGCGGACGGAGAGCACGATGACGGGGACGGTCGACCACTGCCGGAGCTCGACGAGCACGTCGATGCCGTCGAGATCGGGAAGCCCGAGGTCGAGGATGAGCAGATCCGCTCCGCCGGTGGCGAGCCGTTCGAGACCCTCGCGGCCGGTCGCGGCTTCGGCGACGGCGTAGCCCTGCGAGCGCAGGCTGATCTCGAGAAACTTGCGGATCTGCGGCTCGTCGTCGACGACGAGGATGCGAGCGGCCGGCGCGCTCGGCTCGCTCACGGTTCGCTCTCCGCGGCTTCGGCAGCCGGAGGTTCGGTGAGCGGCAGCGTGATCCGGATCGTGGTGCCGCGGCCGCCGCGACCGGCGAGCGCCTCGACTCGCCCGCCGTGGGCGCCGATCATGCCGCGCACGATGGTCAGGCCCAGCCCGGTGCCGCGCGCCCCGCGATCGCCGCGCTCGGCGCTGTAGAAGAGGTCGAAGACGCGCCGCCGCTCGTCCTCCGGGATGCCGGGTCCGCGATCTCCGATCTCGACGGTCATCTCGCCGTCGCGTACCGACGCCCGGACGGCGACGGCCGCCGCCGGCGGCGAGAACTTCGCGGCGTTCTCGAGCACGTTGAACAGCGCCTGCTCGACGAGCGCGGCGTGCACGTAGAGGGGCGGCAAGTCGGTGGCGAGCTCGCGCTCGACGGGGAGAGCGGGAAAGAGCTTGCGCAGGCGCTGGAGCGCCGCCGAGAGGATCTCGTCCAGGCCGATCCAGTCGCGCTCGAGCCGCAACGGGCCGGAGCCGAGCCGCGTCATGTCGAGCAGGTTCTGGATGTACCGGTCGAGGCGCTCGGCCTCGCCGCGGATCGAGGCGAGGAGCTCGCGGCGATCGCCGTCGGCCATCGTCTCGCCGTAGGCGGCCAGGCTGGTGGCGGCGCCGATCACCGCCGCGAGCGGCGAGCGCAGGTCGTGGGAGACCGAGGAGAGCAGCGCCGTGCGCAGCCGCTCGCTCTCGCTCTCGACGCGGGCTCGTTCGAGCGTGTGGGCGAGCCGAGTGCGGTCCGCGGCGAGAGCGACGAGCTGCACCATCGCTTCCGCGAGACGCCGGTCCTCGTCAGAGAGGGGGCGCCCTGGATCGGCGTCGCGAATGGCGATGGCGCCGAAGCAGGACTCCTCGACGAGCAGCGGCAGCAGCCACCACGCGGAGTCGCCGGAGGCGTCCGTCGTGTACCCTGCCGGCCGTGCGTGCTGCAGGGCCCAGTCCGCCGCCCGGCGCCCGCTCTCGTCGAGTCGGGCGTCACCGGGCACGGCGGCACGCTGGCGAGGCTCGGTCCCCGCGTCGCCACGCGCGAGCGCGATGGTCGGCCGGGCGAGCGCCTCGGCGACGAGCTGGCAGCCGACCGTGAAGACCTGTCCTGCGTCGGCTGCGCGGGCCAGCTGCGCGCCCAGCTCCTGGAGCACGCGCGCGCTGCGGTTGGCGCTCTGCAGCTCGACGACGCGCGTCCGCAGGCGCCAGGCGAGGTGCCCGCAGAGCAGCGCCACGACCAGGAAGGCGAAGACGGCGACGACGTCCTGCGCGCTCTCGATGCGCAGCGTTCCGCGCGGCTCGGTGAAGAAGAAGTTGTAGCTGAGGAAGGCGAGGAGCGCGGCGTAGATCGAGGTCGACCGGCGGGTGGCGACGGCGACGAGCATCACGCCGCAGACGTAGACGAGCGCCACGGCGGCGACCGGCAGATAGGCGTCGAGCGCGGCGGCGAGCGCCGTCGCGGCCGCGGTCACCAGCGTCGCCTGGGCGATCTCGCGGATCCGCGTGCCGGTGTCGCGGGCGGTGGCGGGACCCGCTGCTGTCCATTGCCGCGATGCCCCGGGGCGGCGCTCCTCGCCGCTCGCGCGGCCGTCGTTCGCGTAGTTCGTCATCGCCGCCGGTCCAGCGTCGAATCCTAGCCCGTCGCGTCGCGCGCTCACCGCCACTTCGACCACGGCCGCGCGGCGAGCGCGAGGAGGAGCGAGGCCGCGAGCAGCGCCAACGGCGCCGGGACCTCGAGGCCGAGGTAGTCGGTGTAGAGCCAGTGGCCGCGCCGGAGCGCTGAGAGGCCCGTCCCCCCGAGATAGACACCGAGCACCGCCACGGTGACCCGCTCGAGCAGCCCCGCGGCGCGACGGCGGACGGTCACCGGGGCGCTCCGCTTCAAGGCGGCGGCGGGCAAGGACCGCGGCGGCGACGACCGCTCACACCTCCACCTGCATGCCGACCGAGACGACGCGGTTGGCGGGAAGCCGGAAGAACTGGTCCGCGGTCGTGGCGTTGCGGGCCAGCAAGGCGAAGAGGCTCTGCCGCCAGCGCGCGAGCTGCGAGCGCGCCGACGGCAGGACGACGTTGCGGTTGAGGACGTAGGTCGCGGCCATCGGATCGAGCTCGAGGCCCTGCGCGCGCGCACGAGTCAGCACGGCCGGCACGTCCGAGTCCTCGAGGAAGCCGAAGCGCGCGACGACGCGGTGGAATCCCGAGCCGAGGTCCTGGACCTCGAGTCGGCGGTCGTCGCCGACGTAGGGCACGTCCTCGACGATCACCGTCGCGAAGACATTGCGCTCGTGGACGACACGATTGAGCTTCAGGTTGTGGAGCAGCGCGATCGGCGTGCCAGCTGCCTCGCTGGTCAGGTAGACGGCCGTGCCCGGGACGCGGTGGATGTTGCGCCGGTCGAGGTCGGCGATCAGCTTCCCGACCGGCAGTTGGCGCGTCGAGAGCGCTTGCGCGAGAAGCGATCGCCCCCGGCTCCACGTCGTCATCACCGCCAGCACGCCGGCGCCGAGCGCGAGCGGGAACCACCCCCCCGCGGGCACCTTCGTCATCGCCGCCGCGAAGAAGGCGAGATCGGGAACGAGAAAGAGAGCGGTCACCGCGACGGCGAGCCACGCCGACCAGTGCCAAATCCGACGGGCGACGAGGTAGGCGAGCAGCGTCGTGATCAGCATCGTCGTGGTGAGAGCCACGCCGTAGGCTGCGGCGACTTCGCTCGAGCTGCCGAAGGCGACGACGACGCCGACCGTCGCCAACATCAGCGCCCAGTTGACGAACGGCACGTAGATCTGCCCGATTTCGGTCGCCGAAGTGTGGACGATTTGAACTCGCGGCAGATAGCCGAGTTGGACCGCCTGGCGGGTCAGCGAGAACGAGCCAGAGATGATCGCCTGTGATGCGATGATCGCCGCCATGGTCGCCAGCACCAGCAGCGGCACGCGCGCCCCCTCCGGCGCGAGCAGGTAGAACGGGCTCTGCGCGGCGCCGGGGTCGACGAGCAGCAGCGCGCCCTGGCCGAAGTAGTTGACGAGCAACGCGGCGCCGACGAGGCCGAACCAGCCGAGCCGGATCGGCCGCGGCCCGAAGTGGCCGAGGTCGGCGTAGAGCGCTTCACCGCCGGTGGCGACGAGGAAGACGGCGCCGAGGACGAGGAAGCCGGCCACCCCGTTGCCGGCGAAGAAGCGCACGGCCCAGACGGGGTTGAAGGCGGCGAGCACCGCCGGCTCGCGAGCGATGCCGGCGACGCCCAGGACGGCGAGGGTGGCGAACCAGACGACCATCACGGGGCCGAAGACGGCGCCGACGCCGGCCGTGCCCCGGCGCTGGAAGAAGAAGAGCCCGAGGAGGATCAAGACGCTGAGCGGCACGATGCCGCGCTCGAGGGCCGGCGCGGTGACGGCGAGGCCCTCGATGGCGCCGAGCACCGAGATCGCCGGCGTCAGCACGCCGTCGGCGTAGAGCAGCGCGCCGCCGAAGAGGCCGAGGGCGACGAACGCGGCTCGCCCACCGCGCAGCCTGCCGCGAACCAGCGCCATGAGCGCCAGGATGCCGCCCTCGCCGCGGTTGTCGGCGCGCAGGACGTAGACCTGGTACTTCAAGGTGACGACGACCGCCAGCGTCCAGAAAACGAGCGAGAGGACGCCGAGCACGTTGGCCCGCGTCACGGCCACCGCGTGCGGCCCGAAGAAACACTCGCGGATCGCGTAGAGAGGGCTGGTGCCGATGTCGCCGTAGACGACGCCGAGCGCCGCCAGAGTCAGCGGACCGAGGCGGCCGGCGCGGGAATCGATCGCTGTCGAGGCCATCGCGAAGGTCCTCCCTCCGACGAGGCGATTCCGACAGCGGTGGGCGTAAAGGATCCATTCGCGGGCGGGCGCCGCGGCGTAAAGAGCCCGTCATCGGGGTCCGTTGGGACGACGAATGGCGAAGCGCGGCCGTGGGGGGAAGCCACGGGTCAGGCCGTGCTCAGGGGCCGCGACGCTCGGGCTGAGGATCGCGGTTCGCCAGCTCTCGCGCGAGGGCGGTGGCGAGGCGGCGATACTGGTCGAGCGAGTTGTAGAGCTGGGCGGAGATGCGGAGGAGACGGAGGCCGAGGGCCGGCCAGCCGTAGACCAAGGTCTCGATCCGGTGCTCGCGGTAGATCTCGGCCTGGAGCGGGTCGGATTCGCCCACCGGGCTCGCGGGCCCGGGTGATCCCGGCAACGGCAGCGCGGCGAGCGAGCCGATCATCTCGTCGCCGCACGGCTCGGCGATGTCGAGCTCGGCACCGACGAGTCGGCGCGCGGCGAGCGCGAGCTCCCGGTTGCGGCGGCGGATCTCGGGCCAGCCGCCCGGCACCATCGCCTCCAGCGTGTCGAGCGCGGTCGGCACGCAGAGATACGGAGTCGGATCGTCGGTGCCGACCCAGTCGAACTCGTCGTGCAGGAGCGAGCGGCCGGGCCGCGGCGTGTTGGCGCCGTGGCTGACGACGAGCGGCCGGATCCGTTCGCGGCGGTCGGCGCGCAGCCAGAGGAAGGCGGCGCCTTTCGGCGCGCAGATCCACTTGTGGCAGTTGCCGGTGTAGTAGGCGCAACCGAGTGCGTCGAGGGCGAGCGGCAGCATGCCCGGAGCGTGGGCGCCATCGACGAGCAGGTCGACGCCGAGCCGATCGAGAGGCGCGACGAGCTCCTCGACCGGCAGCACGAGCCCGGTCGGGCTGGTGACGTGGTCGAGCACGACCAGTCGGGTGCGCGCGCCGACCGCGGCGAGCACGCTGTCGCGCACCAGCTCGCGCGTGACGCCGGGGAAGGGAATCGGCACCGTCCTGACGACGGCGCCGCGCCGCCGCGCGACGACGTCGATCGCGTTGCGACAGGCGTTGTAGAGGTGGTCGCTGGTCACCACCTCGTCGCCGGGCGCGAGCTCGAGCCCGGCCAGAACGGTGTTGACGCCGGTGGTGGCGTTGGCCACGAAGACGAGCCCCGCGGGATCGGCGCCGAGAAAATCGGCGAGACGCTGGCGCGCGGCGTCGAGCCGCGCGGGCAGCTGGCGGGCGAGGAACTCGACCGGGTTGCGCTCGAGCTCCTCGCGCAGCCGTTGCTGCTCGGCGAGCACTGCGCGCGGGCAGGCGCCGAACGCGCCGTGGTTGAGGAAATCGATCCCCGGGTCGAGGGTCCAGTGGCGGGCGAGATCGGACGGCACCGGCGGAGAGTACACTCTGCGCTCCGTGTCCGCCGAGCGCGACGATTCGCCGCCCGCCGAGCCGGCGGGCTACCGGCGGGTGCTGTCGCGCTTCGACGCGACGATCCTGGTGATCGGCTCGATCATCGGCGCCGGCGTCTTCTTCTCGCCCAACGACATCGCCCTCGTCGTCCAGGAACGGCCGGTGATGCTCGGCGTCTGGCTCGTCGGCGGCTTCATTGCACTCGTGGGCGCGCTCGTCTACGCCGAGCTCGGCGCGCTCTATCCGGCCACCGGCGGCGTCTACGTTTTCCTGCGCGAAGCGTTCGGCGGCCTGCCGGGGTTCCTTTACGGGTGGGCGCTGCTCCTGGTCATCGTGCCGGGGGCGCTGGCGCTGGTGGCCGGCTTCTTCGCCGTCAATCTCGTGAGTCTCCTGCCCGCCGGCGGCGAGCGGCTCGAGCCGTGGGTGGCGCTCGCCGTCATCGTTCTGCTGACGCTGGTCAACATCCGCGGCGTGCGGCTGAGCAGCACGCTGCAGAACGTCGTCACCGTCGCCAAACTGGCGGTCTTCGCTCTCCTCGCCGGCGGCGGACTTCTCTATGCCGGCGAGCCGGTGGCGCCTGCGGCCGGAACCGTCGTGCCGACGCCGAGTGGCGCCGGCTGGATGGCGCTCGGCTTCGCCATGGTGCCGGCGCTGTTCAGCTACGGCGGCTGGCAGCAGATCACCCACGTCGCCGGCGAGCTGCGGCGGCCGCAGCGTGACATTCCGTTCGCGGCGATCTGCGGCACGCTGGTCGTCGTCGCGGTCTACGTCTCGATCAACTTCGCCTACCTGCGCGTGCTTTCGCCCGAGGTGATCGCGGCCGAGCGGCGGTTCGCCGCGCTCGCGGCGCACGCGGCGCTCGGCGGCCTCGGCGGCACGCTGGTGACGGTCGGCATTCTAATCAGCACCTTCGGGATCTGCGCCGCGATCCTGCTCTCCAACCCGCGCGTGGCTCAGGCGATCGCCGCCGACGGGCTCTTCTTTCCGGCCTTCGGCCGTCTCCATCCGCGCTTCCGCACGCCGCACTGGGCGATCGGCGTGCTCGGCGGCTGGGCGTGCCTGCTCTACCTGCTCGGCGCCGCGGGGCAGCTGCTGCACGCGGTCGTCTTCGCCGACTGGGTCTTCTTCGCCGCCGCCGGCGCGTCGCTGTTCGTCTTCCGCCGCCGGCGGCCCGAGGCGGAGCGCGCCTACCGCTGCCCGCTCTATCCGTGGCTGCCCGGCCTCTTCCTCGCCCTGGCGACGGCGTTGGCGGCGATCACCTTCTGGCAGTCCGACCTCACAAGCCGGCTGCTCGGCGCGGGCATCCTGCTCGCCGGTGTGCCGGTCTACTGGGCGTTCCGACGGCAAAGTCGTACGGCAGGCTGAAGGGACTGGCGCAGCGGCGAAGGTGCCGCGTGCGGCGGCTCAGCCGCAGAGACGGAACGAGGCGCCGTCGGCGGCGAGGGTGAGGAGGCGAATCCTTCCCGGGACGAGCTCGACGTCGGCATCGAATCGCGCCGTCGCCAGCGGCGGCGCGTCGGCGCCGGGGGGGATCGCGGACTCCGGCTCGAAGCGCGCCACGATCCGGCGCGCGCCGGGCGCCGCCGGAATCGTTTCGTCGGCAACGAGCGGCCGGTTCTTGCGCACGCCGCGGTGGACGAGCAGGCGGTCGACGACGGTGTGCCCGTCGATCGTGACGTGCAGCCGGTAGTCGATCGTCGTCACCTCGCAGGCGCGCGGCTGGCGCATGTGCACGGGCAGCGCCGCGAGCTCCTCGGCGGTGCGGTCGCGGCAGATCTCCACCTGCGCGCGCGGGGTACGCAGCGCGACGCGCAGCGCGGCGCCCGCCGCCGGCTCGCCGAGCGGCAGGTGGGCGAGGACGCCGACGCCGGCGACGACCACCATCGCCACTGCAATGCGCAGCGCGACGAGCGCCACGGCGCGCGGCTCAGGCACCGAGCGCCTCGCGCAGCGCCGCGTCCGCCGCGGCGCGGTCGCACTCGGCGACGAGGTCGAAGGAATCCTCGGCAGCGACGGCGAGCTCGCGCAGCCGCGCCTCGAACGCCGCCAGCGCGGCCTCGATGCGGTCGGGCTCCGCGACGGAGTGGGCGGCGTGCAGCACCCGCCGCCGGTCGACGCGGTCGCTGAGCGGCGCGTCGCGGCCGCGGAAGAGGCGCGCTTCGGCCCACTTCGGGCCTTCGCGGTAGAAGCAGTTGCGCGGCGGACAGCTGAGCACGGCGACGCCGGCGAAGCCGCGGCGGAGCAGGAGCTCGACCACGGAGGTGTGCACGGCGCCCGAGCAGCCCGTGGGGTAGAGCGTGCGGCCGGGCCGCGACAGCCGCTCGTAGAGCGCGGCATGGCCGTTGCCGCAGGCGAGCACGGCGATCCCCGCTCCCGCCGGCTGCAGCCGCTCGACGAAGCTGCGTGCCACGACGAGCTGGTCGCGGCCGGTGCGGGCGCGCGGACCGACCCCCATCGGCGCGCAGGCGGCGGCGCAGATGCCGCAGCCGACGCAGAGCTCGGGGTCGACGCGCGCGACGTACTCCGAGGTCTGCCGCGACGGCCGCTCGCGGCGCACCATGGCGATCGCCTCGTAGGGGCAGTCGTGGTAGCAGTGCGTGCAGCCCGAGCAGTGGTCCTCGTCGACGGCGGAAGTCGCGATCGGCGAGGCCGGCCGCCACAGCCGGACGAGCGCCGCGAGCGCCGCGAAGGCCGCCAGCCAGAGTGCCAGGTGCGCGATCGGCGGGATGCGGGACGCGAGCGGCAGCCAGAAGGCGAAGAGAAGATCGACGCGCATCTCGCCCGGCAGGGCGAGGAGGTCGGCCGCGGGCTCGAGCGCCACCGGCCAGCGGAGCGAGAGCAGCGCCAGTGCGGCCAGCGCGCCGAGCACGATCGGCCGCGGCGGCAGCAGCGCGGGGCGCGCCACG
>Ga0326597_10009249_pt1 | contig 13233 bp, 4 predicted proteins | sample RVTome_12_FD_203789 | JGI IMG/M metagenome (GOLD analysis project Ga0326597, IMG submission 203789) | Soil microbial communities from uranium-contaminated site in the Upper Colorado River Basin, Wyoming, United States - RVT100D185 | ecosystem: Environmental > Terrestrial > Soil > Contaminated >... | reverse complement strand
CGTCGAGAGCGATCACTTCCTCGGGCGTCACGAGTAGGGGATTGATGTCGAGCTCTCGTATCTGGGGGAGCTCGGCGACGAGATAAGAAAAGCGGATGATGGTCTCGAGCAGAAGCTCCAGATTCACTCCCGGACGCCCGCGATAGCCCTCGAGCAGCGGCCAGGACCGGAGCGACTCCAGCATGCGCCGGGCCAGCCGCTCGTTGAGGGGAGGAAGCCCGAGAGCTCGATCTCGAAAGAGCTCGGCGGCGACACCGCCCATGCCCACCAGGATCGCCGCCCCGAACGTGGGATCCTTCTTCGTGCCCACGATCATTTCATAGCCGCCCGAAGCACTTCGCATGGGTTGGACGGTGACACCCTCGATCCGTGCGTCGGGGCGCTTCTCACTTGCCACGGCCACGACCGCTTGGAAAGCGCGGCGGACCTCCTCGTCGTTTCTGAGGTCGAGCGCCACCCCGCCGACGTCGGTCTTGTGGGTGATCTGGGGCGAGTGGATCTTCAGCACGACGGGATAGCCCATCCCTCGGGACGCTTCGACGGCCTCTTCCACCGAGGCCGCGGCGAGGGGAAGGTTAACCGCGATACCATAGGCCTCGAGCAACCCCTTCGAGTCGATCTCGGACAGGATTCCCGCGCTTGCCGCGCGGAGTCGACGTTTGCCGAGCTCGATTCGGTCGTTGCCAAGGTTCACTGCCACGTCGCGCGGCGTCTCGTACAGAATCTCTCGGCGGCGGGCGAAGCTCACGAGGTACAGGAACGCTCGCACCGCGTGCTCCGGCGTCGAATAGGTCGGAACGTTGGCGCCATTCAGAATTCGGATTCCCTCGCGAACCGACCCGCCGCCCATCCAGGAGCTGAGTACCGGCTTTGCCGCGCGTGATACCACCTCGGTCAGTTTCCGAGCGGTGGCGGTCGGGTCGGTCATCGCCTGCGGGGTGAAGATGGCGAGCACGGCGTCGACGCCATCGTCCTCGAGCACCAGAGCCACGGCTTCGGCGAACCGTTTCGGCGGGGCGTCTCCCAAAACGTCCACGGGGTTTCCGCGCGACCAGTAAGCGGGAAGCATCCCGTTCAGTTTAGCCATCGTCGACGGGGAGAAGCAGGCGAGGACGCCCCGACGCGCCATCAGAGCGTCCGTCGCCATCACTCCAGGCCCTCCGGCGTTCGTCACGATGGCGAGTCGCTCCCGCTGAGGAATGCGCTGGCGGGCGAGGAGCTCGGCACAGTCGAACATGTCCTCCGAGTCCAGGATGCGCACGATACCGGCTCTTTCGAAGGCTGCTTCATAAACCGCGTCCTCCCCGGCCATGGCGCCGGTGTGTGAGGAGGCGGCTTTCGCGGACTCGGGGAAACGCCCGGCCTTGTAGGCCACGATGGGTTTCGTGCGTGTAAAGGCGCGGGCGGCCGAGAGGAACTTTCGCGCCTCGGTGATCGACTCGACGTAGAGGACGAGGGCTTCGGTCTGCGAATCCGCTGCCAAGTAGTCGATGAGGTCTCCGAAATCGACGTCGATCATGTTGCCGATCGAAACGAAACAAGAAAACCCGATTTCCTCTTCCTGGGCCCAATCGAGAACCGACGTGCAAACCGCGCCCGATTGAGAAACGAACGCGACCCGGCCGTCTTTGGGCATGACTCCCGCGAAGCTCGCGTTCAAACCGCTCCGGGGAAAGATGACCCCGAGACAGTTGGGCCCGATGACCCGAAGTCCTTCGAAACGTCGCGCAGCCTGGAGCACCTCTGCTTCCAGAGCCTTTCCACCCGGACCACGTTCCCCGAATCCCGCCGAGATCACGACCACCCCCGGGATGCCTGCCTTACCACAATCCCGGATGACTCCCGCCACCGAGGGCGCGGGCGTGCAAACGACGGCGAGATCCGGTCTATCGAGAAGGTCCCCTACCGAGGGACGCGCTCGCACGCCTTGCACGCTTCCTCGGGAGCGGTTCACGGGAAGGACGTCACCTTCGAAGCTTCGTCGGAGATTCCGAAAGACGGCAAACCCGACGCTCGATGCGTCGTCACTTGCGCCGACCACCGCGATGCGGTCCGGCTGAAGAATCTTGTCGAGATTGAAGATGCTCAAGGTTTACGGTTGCGGCTTCTCGGTGTCCGGCCCGATTATAAACGAGCCTCCGAGACTGCTCTTCAATTAAACTTCGCGAGCGTCAACCGCGAAGCCGAAGCTCGCGTAGCCAGAGCCGGAGGTCGGCCAGGGAAAGATGTTCAGCCCGGCCGGGACCAGGTGGGTCGGCGGCACCCATATCTCCTCCCCCGAAGCCGGCCCCGGCTGGGAGTTCGGTCATCGGCAGGGCCGTTCGGAGCGGACTGGGGAAGCGACGGAAGGATTGTGCTGGCGGCAGCGCAGGACGTGGGCCTGACGGTGATCTCTGGAGACGGTGGTGAACCGAAGAGATTGACCAGCCCCGACCCGAGCCAAAGTGAGTGGAGCCACCGCCTGCCCCATTGGCTCCCGGCTCGTAAGGGAATCCTATTCACGGTCATGGAGAACGGCTACAGCCTCGGGTCGAAGGTTGCGGTGCTGGAGCCCCCCACGCGCCGTTGGCGCTACCTCCTGGAGGACGCAGCGGACGCACGGTATCTTCCCTCTGGACACATCGTGTTCCTGCAACACGGGGTTCTTCGATGATTTCGCGAGCCCGAACATCGAGCAGACGTCGCTAGAGCTTTCCGGAAACAAGCGAGTGCCTCTTCGCCTGCAAAAGCAGGCGTGCCCTAGTTCTATCGTAGCTCCAGCGCGGGGTCGCCGATGAGGTGGTAGATGGCGAGGAGCTCGGGGAATGCGCCGCTCTCGGCGTAGGTCCTCTGCGCAGCCAAGACCGCATCACCCAGCCGCGCGTGGCGGCCCGACATGAGCTCGTTCATCAGGGCCTGATGGTAGAGATGCGCGGGAAAGTCCAGGCTCAGTCCGCTCGGTGAGATCGCCGCGATCGCTCCCTTTCCCTCGGCTTTGACCAGGGCTTCAGCCAGCGCGTCGAAGTACGGAAAGTGAAAATACCCGTTGAGACAGCTCAGGGTCATCACGATCGGTTGACGAGACTGCAATCTCAAGCTCTCGGCGTCGGACGTGCCGAACACGTTCTCGCTCGCCCAGAGAGCGATCCCTCCATGTCCCACGTAGCTCAGAAGAGAAGCTCCGCGGTCGAAGGAGTCCACGATCGCGCTCCGCATTCCCGCCGCCCCGACCTCACTCAGGTATATCCTCTCGACGTCACGACCCGAGAGCTGCGCGGCGATCTCCTCGCTATCGGCTTCGAAGTCCCCGGCGGCGTCGGCGTCGTCGGCGACCATCACCACCGGCCCCGACAGGTGGCCCGACTCCTCATACGCCAGCACCTTCTCCACAAGCACACGCGCTTCCTCGACATTCGCCGCCGGAAGTCGCCCGAGCGCGAGGTCAGGGAGCCCGTCCACACCATTTACCGACGCGTAGCTCGGGTCCGACGCCGTCCAGAGGTAGCTCGTCTTCAGCATGAAGGCCGGCACGCGATTCACGACACCGGTATGCAGGTTGTCCTTCCCGTCGTAGGTTCCATCTCCCAAGAGCACCACGTAGCGCACCGAAGGCGTCTGCCAGTGGTGATAGGCATATTCCAGGAACTCCTTTACCGCCTCCGGTCGGGCCTCGCCGTACCCGAACTCGTCGAACACCTCCTCGATCGCGACCGCCCGGGACACGAGCATCTGGTTCCGACGGCGTTGCAAAAGGGGCTCCGCCGCGGCGAGAAACTCACGCGGGCCGATGAGCAGGTAGTCGGCTCGGTTCTGGGTGCTCCGGAGCCCCGAGGCCGACGGCCTGCTTACTTTGGCGGTGAGCACGGCTTCCGGTGAGACGGCGAGGTAGCTCTGCCCCGATTCGGCGTGGAACGAGATTCCGCCCGCCGCCGCCTTCGCGCCGCGGAGCCAGCTCGGTCCAGGAGAGGTCTGAAGCACGAGGCTTCCTTCACGCAGCGCCCCGACGGTCGCGGTTCCCGACTCGCTGAAGCTACCCTCGAGCACGCCTGCCTCCGCGACCAATGGCCGCGAGTAAGACACGGCGAAGCGGTCAAGGAAGATCATCGAATATTGCGCAGCCGTGTCCCCCACATTCTCGACGGAAATCTCGTTTTCCCCCGCGCGCAGCGCACCCGGCGGCAGAGGAACATCGATCGTCTTCGCGGCCTTGCCGTCCCAGCTTGCCTCGCCTACCGGACTCCCGTTCAGGGACACCCGAGCGTGGTGATCCGGCACCGCGCCGAAGTCGCTCGCACCCTGGAGGTACACTTCGAGCCTCGCTTCTCGATCCACCATAGAGCTGATCGTGAACGGATAGCTCTTCAACCCCGGCGAGAGCACGACGTCCCAGAGCCACAGGGACGGAGCTTCGATGAGGCCCGCCTGATAGTAGCGGTTCTGCTCCCGCTCGCTCCGATGGACGAAGGAATTCACAGGAGGACCGGACGGCGTCGCGTCCTGAACCGGCATTATGCGTCCGCTCGAGCCCAACTCCAGCTCGAACACCGCCTCGTTGGAGTACGGGTTCGCGTCCGCTCCCGGGCTCACGAAGTACAGGGCGGAACCGGGGCCTAAGCTGTCGGCCGAAGGCTCGAGGTGATAAGCAACTGCGTCCCCGAGACGGCTGAGACGCAGGGACCCCGATGGCATTGCCGGACTGCGTGTGGGGAAGACGTCCTCGAGCCGCACCCGATAGAGCCCGGGTCGAATGGTCGAAATCCGCGCGAGAACGCCTCTGTCCCGGTGGCTCTTCTTCTCCCGATGGCGGCGGCCCCGAGATCCCCCCAAAGTCCGCTCGGACGCTTCGACTCCGCCGAAGCTCAACTTCACCTGCAGGCGCCGTGCCCAAAGGAGTTGTTCCGAACGACCGTTCCAACGCAAGGGTGCGAGCTCCAGAAGCGCTTTCTTGACGTCTTCCTGGAAGCCCGTCTCGACGACGCGCGCTGGAGTGGTGGGCACGAGACCCGCCCCCTGCCATACCCCCCGCGATCTCCGCACTCCCGCCCGCACCGTGCCTTCTGGAAGCGCTACGATCTCGGGTGAGCCGGTGCTCTCCGGCCGCAACCCCGCGAAGCTCGTCAATCCGAACGCGCGCACGCTCGTAATCCGGACGCCCCGACCCGCCACGGCGTCGAGCCACATCCTCTTCACCGGAAGCGCCGGTGAGCCGGGGAGTCCAAGGTCTTCGAAGCCGGGAACCTCGAGTCGAACCGTTCCGTCGCTCACAGACGTCGCGAAGAAGCCGCCGGTCACGAGCTCGACGAGAGCGCCGTTGGGGCCGCGCTCGAGAACGCGCAGCGACACCTTGGAGGGATCGCCATGGATCACCCGTGCTGCCTCCGAAGCCTCGCCTTCGTCCGTAGCAGGATCGTCCTTCTCTTCGGGCGTCGCCGAGACCGGTCCGTGAAGCGTGCTCCCCCCCGTGGTCTCGATGTCTTCGAGCTCGTAAAAGTACGTCACTCCGTTCGAAAGGCCGACGTCGTGGTGGGTATAGCTCGCCCCAACCGGCGAAGAGCCGAGGCCGGGGATCGGCGCTTCGGTGATGCGCTCGAACGGGCCGGAAGAAGAGAGCGACCGATATAGGTGGAAGCCGAGATTGTTCAGCTCCGAGCCGGTCTGCCAGAAAAGATCGACCGCTCCATCCCGCGCGACGGCGTTGAACGACATAAGCATCACCGCGGTCGGGACCGCGGTGATGGGATTGCCAAACTCGGATGTGTCCCCGAAAGCGGCGCAGGCGGGCCCGTCCGTGCACACCGTGGTGGTTGCGGTGACGATGTCGCCCACGGCGCCCGCGAAACTGTGATTAAAGTTCACCGTCCCGCCGCCGGGGTGGGTGACGTTGGTCGCACTGACGAAGAGCTCGCCTTCGCCGTTGCCGCTCGGATCCGCTCCGGACGGGTTCTTGAAGAACTCGATCCGGTAGGAACCCGTCTGGACATCGAGCTTGAAGTACACCGTCAGGGTACCGCTCGACTCCAGGGCCGCGGTGGTGAAGGGGAAATTCAGAAGGGAGTTGGGACCGCCATCGATGTCGCCGGCGTCGTTTCCGGTCACGCCGTCCGCATTCAGGTCGATCCCCAGGCTGCCGTTCGAGTAGATCTCGTTGCCCAGGACGGCGTTGCCCGTGCCGGCGGTCGCCTCGAGGCGGATGCCCCGATCGCCATTGAATGCGATCCTGTTGCCTGCCCCGGCCGCCGCGCCACCGATGGTCGTATTGCTCACGGAGAAGAGAATCACGCCGCTCGTCGTGTTCGCGATCGCCGCGGTTCCGCTGGCGTCGGTGCCGATGAAGTTGCCCTGGATGGTGTGGCCGGAGGAGTAGACCTCGATCCCCGCGCCGAGGTTGCCGGAGATCACGTTCCCCGCTCCCGGCGCCGTTCCGCCAAACGTATTGTTCGTGCCGTCGATGCCGATACCACCCCAGGGTGTCGCGAGCGTCCCGTTCGCCACGGCTGCGGTTCCGGCGGCGTTGATGCCGATGTAGTTCCCCTGGATGAGGTTGTTCGCGTCAGTAGCATTCCAGAAGGTGATCCCCTGGTTGTCGTTGCCCGAGATCACGTTGCGGGCCCCGGCGGTGGTGCCCCCGATCGTATTGCTCGAGGCGCCACCGGTGAACCGCACGCCGTCCTCGCCGTTGCCGAGGTCCGCGGCTCCGGTCACGTCGGTACCGACGAAGTTGCCGGCGACGAGGTTGCCCGTCGCCGCCGGGTCGCGTAGTTGGATGCCTGCCTGCTGGCTCCCGGAGACGAGGTTGCGGGCCGCCGCGGTGGTGCCGCCGATGGTATTGTTGGCCGACCAGACCTCGAGGCCTTTGCCCAGGTTGCCGAGGTCGATCGTGCCCGTGACGTCCGTGCCAACATAGTTCCCGGCGATCGCATTGCTCCCGCCCCCGGACACATTGATCCCATGCTGCCCGAAGCGATTGATGACCAGGCCCTGGATCGTGCTGTTCCCCGCGGTGAGGGTGAGGCCGTTGACCGCCCCCACGAGGCTTCCGTCGAGCTCGATCTTGAGGATGGCGTTCGACACTCCCGGCGCGGCCACCGAGTTTGCCTGCGCCCCGGATTGCGTGTAGCCGTCGAGGACGACGGCACCGCTGATCGTCGTAAGCGCCGACGTGGGCCGGATGCGGTACCAGCTGAAGGGGGTGCCGGCGTAGTCGGGGTCGAAGTCGGTGATGGCGGAGTCGGCAAGCGTGGTCGGCTGGACTTTCGTCAGCGTACCTGGGCTCGCATCGTCCTGGTAGTAGAGGTGATTCGCATCGGTGAGCGGGATCCCGAAGCGGATGTTGTCCGTGCCAGCGGTACTGTTCGTGGCGCGGATCGCCTCCCGGAGCGAGATGCGTCCATCGGGGCCCGGACTCGCGATCAACGCCGACACCGAGGTGACGCTGCCGTCCACCGTGTCCGTGGTCGTGGTCACGACCAGGGATCCGACGGCGACGAGGGCCGCGCTGAATTCCGACGTATTGTTGGAGGGATCGGTCGCGGTCGCGGTGACCAGCTCGCCTGCGGTCAGGCTCGTCGCCAGGGTCACCCCGATCACAGCGTTCCCGGCCCCGTTCGTGGTCACGCTGGTGACACCCAGATAGCGCTGGCCTTCACCGTAGCCGCTCGGATCCGCAGAGCTGCTCGCGAAGAACTCGATTTGATACGTCGTGCTCGGCGCGCTGTTGAGCGAGCCGGCGAAGTTCGCGCTGCCCGCGCCGTTGGTCATGGCCGCGCTCAAGACCGGGTAGTTCTGGAGGTCGTTCGGTCCGGTGTCCCCGTCTCCGGCATCGTTCGCGGTGACCCCGTCCACGCCTATGTCGATGCCGAGGTTGCCGTTCGAATAGATTTCGTTGGAGCTGATTTGGTTGCCGGTCCCGGCTGTGCCGGTCAGCTCGACACCGCCGTTGACGTTGTAGGCGACACGGTTCGTCGCCCCCGCCGCCGTGCCGCCGATCCCGTTGCCGCTGGCCGAGGCGTCGATCGCGACACCTCTGAGGTTGCCGTTGCCGGCCGTGCCGGCAGCATCGGTGCCGATGAAGTTGCCTTGGATCAGGTTGCCGGTGGCGGTAGCGCCGGTGACGATGATCCCAACGTCCGTGTTGCCGGAGATGAGGTTACGGGCCGCGGCCGTCGTACCGCCAATCGTGTGGCCGGAGCCCTCGATCCACACTCCGGCGAAGTTGCCCACTGCGGCGGTGCCGGCCGCATCGGTGCCGATGTGGTTACCCTGCACGACAAAGCCACTGGTGCCGGCGTCAAGGGCGATGCCGGCCCAACCGGCGCCCTGGCCGGAGAGGAGGTTGCCCGCACCGGCGGCCGTGCCGCCGACGGTGTTGTTGGTGGCACCGGGGCGCGCTTCTATGCCGGCTGTGCCATTGCCGATCGCTGCCATGCCGGCGGCGTTGGTGCCAATGTAGTTACCCAAGATCGTGTTGTTGCTGACGGTGTTGAGCTGAATGCCGTTGTCGAAGTTGCCGGAAATGACATTGCGGTCCGCAACCGCCGTTCCGCCAATGGTGTTGTTCGAGGATTCGACCCGAACGCCGTCGTTGCCGTTGCCCAGGGGAGCGGTGCCGGCGGCGTTCGTGCCGATGTAGTTGCCCGCGACCGTTATGCCGTTGGCGCCGGCAAACAGGTTGATCCCGACGTTGCCGAAACCGTTGATCACCAGGCCGCGCACGCTGCTGCCGCCGCTGCCAGCGCCAAATGCCAGGCCGTCTGCCAACGCACCGGCGCCGGCGCCGTTCAGCTCGAGGTAGCCCGGCTGAGTGGTGCCGTCGATGGTCACGGGGGTCGAGATGATGTCAAGGGCCGAGGCGGGGGCGATGGTGGCCGGGCCGATACCGATGCCGAAGGTGATGGTGTCGGCGCCCGCGAGCGCGTTCGCTTCCTGGATGGCCGCGCGCAGGGTGCAGACCGCGCCCGCGGTCGCGCACACTCCGTCTCCGGGGGCCGCATCGCCGGCATCGCCTGTGCTGTTGACGACGAACGGGGCGGCCTGGGCCGGCCCGACGGCGAGGAGCAAGCCAACCAGGAGGCATCCGACCGAGACCCGGATCGTGTGGGGTTTCGACCGGCCCCTCCAGTGCAAAAGGGCGTTCTGCGGGCTCATTAAGGTTGAACAGCAACAAGAAGCAAGACGGGTGCCATCGGTGCGGGCGTGGAGCCTCCGTGGATTCAAGACGTTGCACCCACAGGTCGGTCTCGACCGCGGGAAATTCCCGACACGGGCCGTAGGCGAAAGCGGCCGAAGCTCGACTCCGGGTGCCGCGGACGAAACGAAAGGACGACTGATGGTAGAGATGCGCGGGCACCTCCAGGCGAAGTCCGCTCGGTGAGATCGCCGCGATCGCTCCCTTCCTCTTTGCTTTGACCAGGGCCTCGGCCAGCGTCGAAGTACCCTCGCGCCAGTCCTCTATTTCAGCTGGTCGAGGCCTCGCTCGATCATGGCCCGGCTCAGGCCGAAGGTCCTCTCGGGTTGCGCCTCGAGAAAGGCCGCCCGATACGTGCCCTGCTCTCCCAGAGGGATCGAAGCGCATTGACGGCGTCCGCGAGAGCTCTCCGGACATCGACCGTGCTTCCCCGGTTCGCCGGCGTAAGAACGAAATCGCGAATCCACTCCCCGAAGAGGAAGGAGTCAAAGCCTTTCATGACGTGAGACGCTCCAGCGTCGTCGCGGCGCAGCCGCGGTAAAGAGACGTGCCTCCGCGTCCGACGACCTCGAAGGCCGGCGCGCGACGTCCGCAGGGGCAAGGATCGGCGGTGCCCCCACATCCGCGGTCCGAAGCGATTGGAAGGGCAGGGTGGTGAAGCCTGGATTCAGAAGGTAGAGAACGCCGTCTCTCCGCCCACGAACCAGACGAGATCGAACCGCTGGCCACGATCCATCGGACGGAAGCCGGTGGGGTACGGTGCACGTGCTCCAGCCTGTGAGACGCGGGAGAAAGTAGCATGCCTCTCAACGGGCCAAGACAGTTGCCGGGAAGATCTTCATCACCTCGCGGTAGACCCTTCCGGGGTCGTGCTCGTATCTCTTGGAGAAGTGAAAGGGGACGAGCTTCTCGACACGGGCGGAGGCGGCGATCCGCGCGCACCCTTTCGCCGTCAAGTGCTGGGTTGTCCGGGCCAGCTCTCGATCCTCTTCCACGAAGCTCGCCTCGCAGTAGAGGACGCGCGCCCCGAACGCGAGCGCCGAAAGCGCGCGATGGTTGGCCTCGCTCTCGTCGAGATCGGTCGCGTACACCAGCTTCTGGCCGGGACGGGAGTAGATCAAGGCCGTTTCGAGATCCGAGGCTCTTCGCTCGGATCCGTCGGGAAGGGGAACGAGCTCATCGCCTCGGCCTTCCAGCAGCCGTCGCTTCAGAAGGCTGAGCCAGGGTCCCGGCGTGAGTCCCAATTGAGAAATCGCGTCCGCTCGCACGTGAATCGCCCTCGTCTCCTCGAAGGCGAAAGCGAGGACCGGAATGCCGTGGTCGAGCGTCGCCGCTCTCATCCGGAAATCCGGCTCCTCGAGGAGAACGTCGTCTCGAAGCTCGCGCTCTTCGAGCGGCTCACGTCCTTTGCGGCCGGCCTGGAGCCGGAAGCGCGCGAGCCTTCCAGGGTGGAGCTTGTGGACGACGAAAACCGGTCCGCGATCGCCGATGCGATCCCAGTGGATGCCGGCGATCATCCCCTCGAAAGGATAGGAAAAATCAGGCACGTCGCGGCGAGCAAGATTGGGGGCTTGCCGCCCGCGATGCCCGCGGTGGGGTGTTGGTGGGGTGCGACGAGCGTGAGGAGAATCGGTTTCGAGGGGTATGAGGTCAACGGAGACGAAGTCGACCGGAGTTTGGCGGTGAAGGGGCACAGGGCGAGCGCAGAGCCGATGGCATCGGCCCGGCAGGGAAGGTTCGCTCCGAGGCTGTTTCTAGGATGAGGAGCCTGAGGGAGCGCGATGGTTGTCTTGGGGAGGATCACGCGACCGTGTATTTCGTTTATTCAAGTGCTCGAGAATTCTTGCGATGACCTTGGGCTCGGTGATGAAGGCCAGGATTCGAAATCGGCCGCCACAGGAACAGAGGAGTGGGTCGGTTTTGTGAACTCTGCGGATCAAATTGGCCCAACGCTTTCTGAGGGCGGCACGATGTTTGGAAGTCAGCTCGGGCTCGTCAGTTTTTGCATCGCTGCGATTTCGCGATGTCGGTTCCCAATCGAGACCGCGTTTTTTTCTCAGAGCACGGGATCTCGAGGCATAGGCCCCGTAGTAGTGGATATTATGTTTGCGCGGCTCTGGGATCTGGGTGAGGACACGAGCGATGAACTCGAAGACATTGAGGGTCTCTCCGTCGGGATGGTGGAACAAGCTCAGGGAGTCGTCGTTTGTGGCCTTGCCCTGGTAGAAGAGGGTGCGTGCGCCTTCGCGGGAGTGGATGCGTGAGAGGGAGAGGGGGATCTCAACATATAACGCCCGATTCTTTCGAGACCGTCGGAGTCTTGAGGCCAAACGGTGGGAGAAGTGTCGACCGAGAAACCGCTATTCCGAAATGAATTTAGCAACGCGATGCGCTCGTCGTCCAAGAGTCCTTTACGCTTGAGGAAGCGGAGAATCTTGAATCGAAACAACTTCTTGGCAGCGTTGGCATCGATGTAGGGAACGGGAATCCACATTCCGTCGGTATTCCAAAGGTCCTCTCGAGGCAAGGCAGTGCGCGTGGGGATTGGGCTGCAAGAGAGAGCCGAAGGTCTGAGGGACGCAAACGACACCGGGTCGAGCGTTTTTGTCTCCCGCGGCTTCGCACAGGAGCTGTTCGATGGTCTCATAGGCGAGACGTGCGAGATCGGAAAGCAGGGCGCGGTGTCGCATGAAGAAGGGCCGCAGCATTTTTGGCAACGTGAAGGTCCACAAACAATGCCCGACGTTTTCGAGCAACTCGTCTTTGAGAAAGGCGGCGAAAGCAGCGGCGCGCTTGGCATCGCATGACGGACACAGACCCCTCTGTTTGCAACTGAGCGTTAACAACCTTTCTGCGCCACAGGTATCGCACTTGAGCCGGGCGAAACCCGCTTCCTCGACGCCACAATCTAGGTAACGGGCGACGACTTGATCCACGAAGCCTCTCCAGAAGCCGTATTTTTTCTCGAATCGCTCCTCCCAAATGGCCTTGACGTCCTCGTAATAGGCCTCGAGAAACTGATAAAGGGGTGTGGTGCGAACGTTTCGGGGCCGGTAGAGCGCAGGCGGTGCAAACGGTTGGGAACAAGCGGCCAGACCCATAGGGTCTGTTCGCTCGCGAGCGCCATGCCGTCGAGAGCCCGCCCGTCGATACCGCTACCATACGCAGGGCCATCATGCCGTTGAAAGCCCGGCCTTTGAGGAGCGCCAAGGGTGGCCTTCGCGCGGAATGTCAACGGGCGTTGACGCCGAGCTCGGCCTTTGTGGTGTAAGGCATGGCAAACTCGCAAGCACCGTGACGTTTGCGCTCTTCGCGACGGTGTCAACCAAGGTTGACATCCGGTCGTCCACCCGGACACCCGAGACGGGATGTCGGACTCACCGTGGGCGATCCTCGACACGAGCTCCGATGGAGCGGCGGTAAGGCGCTGACGAGGCCCAGGGCGAGTTGCGGATCGGAGCTTTTTTCTGCTGCCACCGCGGCCTGACCGAGGGCGAGTCCGCCGTCATTTGCTGGAACGGCGCTGGGCGTGAGAACGTCGAGCCCTTCGCCCTGCAGAAGCTCCGTCACTTTCGAAAGGAGAATGCGGTTCTGAAACGACCCTCCGCCGAGGGCCGGGAGAGTCTCGCCTCTCGAGCGGCGGAAGCGGCGGCGGTCGCGAGCGCGCGCGCAAGCCCGAGGTGAAAGGCGGCCGCGATCGACGCCCTCTCGCGGCGCCGGGCGATCCCCTCGACCACATCTCGCACTACGTCATCGACATCTGCCCGATTGAGAAACGAACGCGACCCGTCCGTCTTTGGGCATGACTCCCGCGAAGCTCGCGTTCAAACCGCTCCGGGGAAAGATGACCCCGAGACAGTTGGGCCCGATGACCCGAAGTCCTTCGAAACGTCGCGCAGCCTGGAGCACTTCTGCTTCCAGAGCCTTTCCACCCGGACCACGCTCCCCGAATCCCGCCGAGATCACGACCACCCCCGGGATGCCTGCCTTACCACAATCCCGGATGACTCCCGCCACCGAGGGCGCGGGCGTGCAAACGACGGCGAGATCCGGTCTATCGAGAAGGTCCC
>Ga0326597_10009248_pt1 | contig 13233 bp, 19 predicted proteins | sample RVTome_12_FD_203789 | JGI IMG/M metagenome (GOLD analysis project Ga0326597, IMG submission 203789) | Soil microbial communities from uranium-contaminated site in the Upper Colorado River Basin, Wyoming, United States - RVT100D185 | ecosystem: Environmental > Terrestrial > Soil > Contaminated >... | reverse complement strand
CGGCGGCGCGTCTGCGCAAATCGTCGACGATGTCTTCGGGCTCATAAGTCGGCATGGTCTCTGTCTCCTCTCCTCAAAACGGCGCGGCTGCCGCGATTCCGCTCTGCGCCGGCAGTGCGAGGCGTTCAGTCTGAACCTCGATCGTTCCCATCCGCAATCCCTATTTCCGGAGCGCCTGTTCTTCTTCATCGTGGCCCATCATCTGCTGCATGAGCTGCTCCAGCACGAAGGCAAGAACTCTGCCGGAACGTGTCACGCCAAAGGTCATCCCGTGCCTCCTACGGCGTGACCGAGATGCCGTTCGGGGCCCGGCCGACCGGAACGGTGGCGACGACCTTGGCGGAGCGCGCATCGAGCACCGAGACGGTGTTGTCATAGATGTTGGTGACGAACTAGGTCGGGATGCAGCCCAGGTGCGTGCACAGCGCCACCGTGACGAGCACCTCCGGCTCGATCGAGCGGGTGGCGTTTCGCGCGTACTCGGGCTGCTGGCTGCTTACGGCGGACCCGGGATCGCTCAGCAACGGCTCGGCCGCCGGCAGGCGCTTGAGCATCTCCGGCGTGCGCTTGAGGATCCACACCGGCCGACCGCGCCATTCCACGATCTGCAGCTCCGCCGGCTTTCCGATCGCCGCTCATGCCTGCGCCCGCCTAAACCGCCGCGAGCACCCGCTCCAGGCGGCTGCGCACCTCGCCGGCGATCTTCGCGATCTCGGGCCGCCCGACGAGCTCGAGCACGGCGCGCGGATCCATGATCTCGACGAGGGTCTTTCCCGAGGCGTCCGCGCGCACCACCACGTTGCAGGGAAGCAGGGCGCCGATTTGCGGCTCGACCTGCAGCGCCTGGTGGGCGAACTGCGGGTTGCAGGCACCGAGGATGCGGTAGGCCGGCACGTCGACACCGAGCTTTTTCTTCAGCGTCGCCGCCACGTCGATCTCGGTGAGGATGCCGAAGCCCTCTTTCGAGAGCTCCTGCGTCACGCGCTCGATCGCCTGCTGCTGGCTCATCTGGACTGTCTTACCGAATACGTATTGCATCGCGAATCTCCTTTGTGAACGCATGGCACCCCGCGCCTTCAGGATTGATCTGCGGTGCGCGGCGCGCCGAACCTGGGAATGAAAGCCGGCACGGCACGCACGTAGCGCCGGTACTCGTCGCCGAACTGGGCAAGCATGTCCGCCTCTTCCCTCCTGGCGAGGCGCGCGTACATGAAGACCAGGATCGGAAACATCACGAGCGTGACCAGCGTCGGCCACTGCAGCAGGAAGCCGAACATGATCAGCACGAAGCCGATGTACTGCGGATGGCGCACGCGCGCGTAGGCCCCGGCGCTCGCCAGCCGGTGCGCGCGCTGCGCTTCGTACAGCAGCTTCCATGCCGAGGCGAGCAGCCAGAAGCCCGCGACGATGAAGACGTTGCTCAGGACGTGGAACGGCCCGAGGTGCGGATTCGATTTCCAGCCGAACATCACCTCGAGCAGGTGCCCGGCGTCATGCGACATGAAATCGATTCCCGGGAAACGGCTCGAGAGCCAGCCCGAGAGCAGGTAGATGGTGAGCGGGAAGCCGTACATCTCGGTGAACAGCGCGACCAGGAACGCGGAAAAGGCGCCGAACGAGCGCCAGTCGCGCTTGCTCTGGGGCTTCGCGAAGCTGAACGCGAAGATGATGAATACGAGCGAATTGATGATCACCAGGGACCACAATCCATAGGCCTGCATCTGGTCGGAATCGTTCATGAGGCCCGGTCCTTGTCTGTTTCCTTCCTGTCCTTGCCGTGCCCGCCATGGCCGTGAAACAGGTGCAGCAGCGGGCAGGCGAGCAGGAGCAGGAACGGCAAATACGGGTAGACGTGCGCTCGATGCTCGGCGACGAGGAAGAACCCGGCGATGAGCAGGAAGCCCCAGAAAACCCAGCGGCCGTAGCCGCCGCCGCCGGAGGGGTGATGGTCGTGCGGGTGCTCAGCCATGGTGACCTCGATGTGAAACCAGCGCGGAAGCCGTGCGCGCGCCTATCGCGCGCCAGGAGAGGTGCTCGTAGAGGCCCGACCAGTACATGCCGAAGGCGAAGCCGAACGCCAGCTCCTCGAGCGGGATGCCGGCGATGAGCACGCCCGAAAGATCGCTGAGATTCCAGACTCGCCCGATGTATCCCGGCGTGAACACGACCAGCAAGACCATGAACGCCGCGTAAAGGGCGAGAAACAGCAATCCGCCGAACAGCGTCTTGCGGCTGAGCTCCGGCCGGCACGCGACCGTCGAAACGGCGCCGATGGCGAGCGCCACGATACCCGGGTAGATCGGATTCCAGGAAAGCGCATAGAGAAACGGGAACGCGATGTAAGGCATCATGAGGGCCAGGGCGTGCAAGCGATGGCGCGCAGAAAACCGCTCTGCGGGCAGGACGGGACGCGGCTGCCGCCGGGCGAGGGCGCTGTACAGCACGGAAGCGATGCCGCCGATCGCGAAGCAGAAAATGAAGCTCTCGATGTCGAAGCCCGTGCGCTGCGCCAGGTCGAACAGGCTGGGCGGGTCCCAGTACTCGGGAACGAAGATCGGCTCGGCCAGGCCGAGAAGGCTGGTGGCCGCGCTCACTCGCAGCATGTGCGGCCGCGATGCCGGCCACATGAAGTAAAGCAGCGCCCAGGGCACGAGGAACGCGCTCGACCACAGCAGCCAGACATATTGGTACTCGGGCGTCACAGCTTCACCCGCCGCAGCCGCAGGGCGTTGGTGACCACCGAGAACGAGCTCAGCGCCATCGCGGCGCCGGCGAAGATCGGCGAGAGCAGCAGGCCGAACACCGGATAGAGCACGCCCGCCGCGATGGGAACGCCGAGCGCGTTGTAGGCGAAGGCGAAGAACAGGTTCTGCTTCACGTTGCGCATCGTCGCGTGGGACAGCCGGATGGCTTTGGCGATGCCGCGCAGATCGCCCTTCACCAGGGTGACGCCCGCGCTCTCGATCGCGACGTCGGTGCCGGTGCCCATGGCGATGCCCACGTTCGCCTGGGCGAGCGCCGGAGCATCGTTGATTCCGTCGCCCGCCATCGCGACGACCCGGCCGGCCGCCTGGAGCGCCTTGACCTTGTCCACCTTCTGCTCCGGCAGCACTTCGCCGATCGTCTCTTCGATGCCGAGCTGCCTGCCCACTGCCTCGGCGGTCTTGCGCGAGTCGCCGGACAGCATGACGATGCGTACGCCCTCGGCTTGCAGCGCCTTCACTGCCTCGAGCGTGGTTTCCTTGATCGGATCGGCGACCGCGATCACCGCCGCGACGCGCCCGTCGATCGCGGCGTACATCGCAGTCCTGCCCATCGCCCGCAACGCATCGGCCTTGTCGGCGAGCGACTGCGGCACGCTGCCATAACCCTCCATGAAGCGGCGGCTGCCCACCGCCACGCGGCGGCCGGCGACCACGCCTTGCACGCCCCGGCCTGTCACCGACTCGAAGTTTTCCGCCGGCTGCAGGACCGCCCCGCGATCCTCAGCCCCGCTCACGATCGCCTGCGCGAGCGGATGCTCGCTTGCGCGCTCGAGGCTCGCGATCGCCCGAAGGGCTTCGGCTTCGTCGAAGCCGGGCTCGATCACCACGTCCACGAGCTCCGGCCTGCCGAGCGTCAGCGTGCCGGTCTTGTCCACCACCAGCGTATCGACCTCGCGGAGTTTCTCCACGGCCTCCGCGTTACGAAACAGAATGCCGTTCAGCGCGCCCTGCCCCATGGCCACGGTGATCGAGATCGGCGTCGCGAGCCCCACGGCGCAGGGACAGGCGATGATCAGCACCGCCACCGCGTTCACGACAGCGTAGGTCAGCGCGGGCTGCGGCCCGAAGAACCCCCAGACGATCGCGGTGATCACGGCGATCCCGATCACCGTCTGGACGAAGTAAGCGGCGACCAGATCGGCGAGACGCTGCACCGGCGCGCGCGTGCGCTGCGCCTGCGCCACCATGTGGACGATCTGCGCGAGCAGCGTATCGGCGCCGATGCGCTCGGCGCGCATGATGAGCGTGCCCTTGCCGTTGATGGTCGCGCCGGTGACACGGTCTCCGGGCTTCTTCGGCACCGGGATCGGCTCGCCGGTGACCATGGACTCGTCGACGTTCGAGGAGCCCTCTAGGCAGGTGCCGTCCACCGGCACTTTCTCGCCCGGGCGCACGCGCAGCCGGTCGCCGACCTGCACCTCGTTGAGGGACACCTCCACCTCGCGGCCGTCGGCCTCCACGCGCCGGGCCGTGTTGGGCGCCAGCGCAAGCAGCTGCCGGATCGCCTGGCTGGTCTCGCCGAGAGCCCGCAACTGCATGACTTCTCCGAGCAGGACCAGCGTGACGATCACCGCCGCCGCTTCGAAGTACGCACCGACCTCCTCTCCCCCATGCATGCGGAATTCCGATGGAAACAGCCCCGGCGCAAATACCGCCGCGATGCTGAAGAGATAGGCAAGCGCGACGCCGAGCCCGATGAGCGTGTACATGTTCGGGCTGCGGTTGCGCACCGAGAGCGCGAACTTGCGGAAGAACGGCCAGCCGCCCCAGAGGATCACGGGCGTGCCGAGGATGAACTCGACGTATGCGCGGAGCTTCGGCGCCAGCCCGAAGGGCTCGACAAAGCCGAAATACGGCGCCATGGCAAGCACCACGAGGGGCGCGCTCAGCACCGCGCTCACCCAGAAGCGCCGCGTCATATCGCGCAGCTCCGCGTTCTCTTCCTCGGCTCCCGCGGCCGGCACCATCGGCACGAGCGCCATGCCGCACTTCGGGCAGGAGCCCGGCCCTTCCTGCACGATTTCGGGATGCATCGGGCAGGTGTACTTCCCGCCGGCGGGCGAACGCTTCGCTGCCTGGGTGTCCTGCTGCGGGAGGACGTACTTCGCCGGGTCGGACTTGAACTTCGCCACGCAGTGCGGCGAGCAGAAGAAGTACGTCTTGCCCTGATAGTCGAAGCTGCCCGCCGCCTTGGCGGGGTCGACTTGCATGCCGCAAACCGGATCAAGCGCCATTTTCACGATCCTTCAGAGTTTTCCGGACTTGAGCGCGATGACTGCCCAGGCGATGCCGAGCAGCCCCGCGACCACGAAGCCGATGATGCCGAGCAAGGGCACGCGCTCGAGGCGCCCCATTTCGCCCTCGGGCGGCGCGAGCTCAGGCCGCGCGTTCACCGCGCCTGCTCCTCAGTCCATTCGCTTCCATGGCGAAATCCTTTCCTTCCACTCGATGAAGTGCGCTGCACTGGGGTGCGCCGCCGGCGCAGCACCAAGACGACGAAGAGGGTCTCAGCGCAGGATGCGCGCCGAGCGTGCGTGATAGCGGGGGATCGGAGAGAGGGAAACAACGGCAAGCCTCGCCTTGTAGGCGTAGGGCTTGCCGTGCGCCGGCTCGACAAACACCGGCTGCGGCGGCGGCGAGGCCGCCTGAACGTCGCTCGAAGGCGGACTTATGCTGGAGAGAACGGACGCAGCGTCCAGGACCGGGCAGCACGACTCATCCGCGCTGCCATCCCGGATCCCGCCGGCGTCTTTCACCTGCTCCGAAAGCGCAGCCCGGTGCGGACTCGTGGCAGGCACCTCGGCAGCGACGCAGATCGGCTGCAATAGCAGCAGCGACGTCGCCACGAGCGCCAGGGCCAGTGCCGCGCCCCGGGCGACCCGACCCGAGCTTTTTCTCATGACAAACATCGCCATCGCATACTGTACCTCAGGCCGGCGTCCAACTTGACCAATGTCAAATGCGGATCGCGCCGGAAATTCCGACCTGCCTTTGGCCGCGATCAAAGCGCGTGCGAGTGCCGGCCATCGAGAAAGGCTGCCGGAAGGATAAAATGCTTCCGATCGGAAGCATGGAGGAGTCCATGGCACAACGACCCGACTATTTCATCTGGACCACCCCGGCTGAGCTCGGCCAGGCGGTGCTCGTCGCGCGCGAGGCAATGGGGCTCAGGCAAGCCGACCTCGCGGCCCGCGCCGGCGTAGGGCGCAAGTTCCTCTGGCAGCTCGAGAGCGGCAAGGCCACGCTGCGTACCGACAAGGTGATGCGCGTGCTCGAGGAGCTTTCACTCATGCCCCTCATCGTGCCGCGCGAGGTGCTCGGCATGCTGCGCTAGCGTCGGCACTGGACGGGCAGGATTCACCGCGTGGCGGCCACGATCCTGAAACGGATCTTCAGTGTGTCGGCCACCTGCAGGCCGCCGCCGAGGATGCTGAAGGGCTCGATGCCGAATTCGCGCTGGCTGAGGCTGAAGGTCCCCGTGGCCTTGAGCTCGCCCTCGCGCACCTCGAGCGCGACCGGCACGGCGAGCTCGCGCTCGGCGCCGCGCAGCGCGATCCGCAGCGTCACCTCCGGCGCCCAGTCCGGCCCGACGATGCGCACGGAGCGCACGCGGATCTCCGGATGGTGCGCCGCGTCCAGCACCGCGGGGCCGAGCAGGTTGCCTCGGGTCTGGGCGATCGCCTCGTCCGAGGGTTGTGCCGCGAACTCCTCGCCTTCGACCGCGCGCGCCGCGGGAGGGTCGACCTCGAATTTGCGCACCGGCAGGCGGAACGCGAGGACCGAGCGCCTGAAGTCAGGCGCGAGATGCACTTCGCCGCTGATGCCGGCGGCGCGGATGACATGGTTGTGGCCGAACGCCGCCAACGGGCCCGCCCGGTAAACGAGAATGCGCACCTCGGAGCGCTCGGCGCTGATCGCGAAGCGCCGGCTTGCGGGCGCGGGCTGCAGGACCGGCGGCCACGCCTCGATGTCCCGGCGCACCGGCGCTTCTAGCTTCGCGCACCCGGGCAGCAGCGCCACCACGAGCAGGAGCGGCACCCAGCGCGGGATGGGAAACCGATGCGGCATTGGCGCGCATACTATAGACGCAACCGCGGATGATTCCCCTTCGGAACACGGCCGAACGCTACGGCGCCGTCGCGCAGCTCCTGCACTGGACGATCGCGGCGCTGGTGCTCGTGCAGTTTGCGCTCGGGGTGACCGCGCAGGACCTGCCGCTCGGCATGGAGCGGCTCATCGTGCTCTCGCGCCACAAGGCGCTCGGCATGACCGTGTTCGTGCTGGTGCTCCTGCGGCTCGCTTGGCGCGTGTTCTCGCCGGCGCCGCCACCGCCTGCAGACCTGAACTCCTTGCCGAGACGCCTCGCGCAGGGCACGCACGGGCTGCTCTACGCGCTGCTGCTCGTCATGCCGCTGATGGGCTGGGTGTCGTCCTCGGCCTCGAACCTGACCGTGACGTGGTTTGGGCTGTTCGAGTTTCCCGACCTCGTCGATGCGGACTCCGGCCTCGCCGAGCTCGCGACGGAGATCCACGCGAAGCTGGCGTGGCTGCTTTCGGCCACGGTGATCGTGCATGTCTCCGCGGCGCTCTGGCATCACGGCGTGCGCCGCGACGACGTGCTGTGGCGGATGCTGCCGCTCGTGGCGCGGCCTTCGCGGAAGCGCGCGGCATGAACGCGGCCCTCTGTGTCGCCGTGACGGCCGCCGCCTGTGCCGCCGCGCCCGCCATGGCAGAGTGCTGGGCGCCGCTCGCCGGCGATGGCCAGGTCATCTTCACGGCAAGACAGGCAGGGGCGGCGTTCCGCGGCCGCTTCAGCTCCTTCACCGGCGAAGTCTGCATCGGCGAGCCGAGCAGGGTACGCGTCGCCGTGCGCACGGCGTCCGTGGACACGCGTCTGCCCGAGCTCGACGAAGCGCTGCGCGGCCCCGAGTTCTTCGACGTGCGGCGCTGGCCGCGGGCCTCGTTCGAGAGCGATGCCGTCAAGGCCCTCGGCGGCGGACGCTACGAGGTGGCCGGCAGGCTCACGATTCGCGACGTCACGCGCAGCCTCGCGGTGCCCTTTACGCTGCGGCCCGAGGCTGGCGCGGGCCGCGCTAGGCTCGAGGCGCACATGAAGCTGCTGCGCCTGGACTACGGCGTCGGCACCGGGCAGTGGGCCGATACCCGGTGGTTGGACGATGCGGTGGAGCTAAGCATCGCGCTCACGATGCAGCGCGCCACGGCGCCCCAATAGCGAGGAGCAGCGCGCCAGAATACATCCTGTTACACCTTGCTACAGACGCCTTGCTTCCTGGGGTCCAGAGTGACGCACATGAAGCGGGTACTGATCCTGATCGCTTTCCTCTGCCTCGCCGTGCCGGCGCAGGCGCGCGTGTACGACCAGGCCGAGCTCGATGCGCTGCTCGCGCCGATCGCGCTCTACCCGGATTCGCTGCTGTCGCAGATCCTGATGGCCGCCACCTACCCCGAGGAGCTCGCCGAGGCTGCGCGCTGGTCGCGTGCCAATCCGCACCTGAGGGGCGAGGAGGCGGTGCGCGCCGCGCAGGACGAGCCCTGGGACCCGAGCGTGAAATCGCTGCTCGCCTTTCCCGAGGTGCTCGCGCGCATGGATGAGAGCCCGCAATGGACGCACGACTTGGGCCAAGCGTTCCTGAACCAGGAGCCGCATGTCATGGACACCGTGCAGGGCTTGCGGCGCAGAGCGCAGGCGAACGGGAACCTGTCGAGCAATGACCAGTACGCCGTGGAGCAGCAAGGCCAGGCGATCGTGGTGCAACCCAGCACCCAGTATGTCTACGTGCCCTATTACGATCCGTACGTGATGTACGGACCATGGTGGTGGCATGCACACCGGCCGGTTTACTGGCGCCCGTGGTATGCGCCCCCGGTATTCGTCAGCTCGGTCTTCTTCGGCGGCTTCGACTGGCACCAGCGACACCTCACCGTGGTGCGCCGTCCCGTCTTCGTGAAGCAGACGCAGGTGCACGTCGTGCCCGGCAAATGGCGGCACCGCCCGAGGCAGAGCGTCTCCGTGACGGTGCGCGAATCCCGCCGCGTGCCGGAGTCACGGCGCCAGCCGATCGTCAGCAGCATGCCCGCGGCGTCCGGTTTTTCTCGCCAGCAGTCCCTTCCGCGGAGCACGCCGCGACGCGAGGCGAGCCGGGAAGCACGGGAGTATCAGCGCGCGCCCATCCAGCGTCAGGCGCGGCAGGCCGCTCCGTCCGCCCCAATCCCGCGAGACGTCGTGCGCGAAGCTCATCGTGTCGAGCCGCGGCGGGAAGCCCCGCGCGCCGAGCCGCGCCGCAATGTCAGGAGAGAAGTGCAGGATCGCCGTGGTGGGAGGCGATAGCAGCGCCGCGCACTTGCCGGGCCGGTGCAGCCAACCGCCGGCATTGCGCCGTGACGCCGCGCGCGAGGAGAGCCTCTCCGCGAGGCCTGCTGGGACCGGAACGCCAAACGCCCTTCGCTCCGCCTCCTTCAGCTCGCCCAGGGCGTGGTGCGCGTTCGCGAGGCCGAGAGCGGCGACGACGTTGTCTGGCCATCGCTCGACGAAGTGGGCGTACCCAGCTCGCGCGCCCTTGGCCGCGGCGCCGCGCTGCGGCCATCATCTCGATCTGCAGGCTGCCTTTGCGCGCGGGGATGTAGACCTGCGAGACCAGGTCCCCGGGGGTCACAGCGACGCCCGAGCTGGCGAGGGCAGTGGCGAGCGCGGCGGGGCCGCACTGATACTCGACTTGCGGAAAGAACGGCACGTCGGCCAGCTCGAGGCGCGCCGGCAGGTCTTGCGGCCGTTTCGCGCTCAGCTCGGCGGTCTGCGGCCAAGAGCTGGCACAACCCGACAGCGCAAACGCGAACAGGCTCGTCAGAAGGATCCTCATCGCCGCCTCGCCGGCGAGGCCTGGTCGAGGAGCCGCCGCGCCTCATCGAGCGGCATCGCGCCGCTGAAGCGCTCGCCCGACTCGAGGAACCAGGTGGGCGTGGAATTGGCCCCGATGCTGCGGCCGAACTGGGCGAGCCTGTCGATCGGGTTGTCGCAGTCCGCGGCGGCCGGCGGCTCGATGCGCCGGAACATGAGCTCGTTCCAGGCCTTGACGCGGTCCTTCGAGCACCACACCGCCCTCGCCTGCCGCGTCGACTTCGGCCCGAGCACCGCGTAGGGCAGGATGTGCACCGTGATGTCGTCGAGCTTCGCCAGGTCCTCCTCGAAGCGCTTGCAGTAGGGGCAGTTCGGGTCGGAGAGGATCGCGATCTTGCGCCGGCCGCTGCCGCGCTTGCTGGTGATCGCCCAGTGCAGCGGCAGCGAGCTCCAGTCGACCCTGTTCAGCTCGCGGCTGCGCTCCTCCGTGAGGTTGCGCCCGCTCTTCGCGTCGATCGCCTGGCCGCTGATGATCACGTTCGCCCCCTCGTCGACGTAGTAGATCTGCCGGCCCTCCGGGCCGCGCACCACCACCTCGTAGAGCGCGCCCCAGGGCGCCTTGCGCACGCTCTCGAGCTGCGAGGGGCCGCGCAGCTTGTCCTGGATCATGCGCCGCACCGCCGCCTCGTCGGCCGCCGCGCCGAAGGAAGCCACGACACACGAGGCGGCGAGAGCCAGGCGCGCGATGCTCATGGCCTGGGCAGGCTCACCCGCACGGTCTGCTCGAGGGGCACGTAGCACACGCCCTTGTCCGAGCAGCCTTGCGAGGTGACCTTGAGGACTACGGCACCTCTGGCGGCGTCCTGCGGCGACAACGGAACGCGGATCTTGACCAGGTCGCGAAACGTCTCGCTCTTGCCGAAGAACTCGTCTTCCTTGATCTTGCCGCGCGGGACCCCGACTTCCGCGAGCATCTGGCCCGACTCGGTGGCGAAGCGGAAGCGGTCGCGGTACAGGTAGTAGCCGTTGGCGATCTTGAACTCCACCTCGACGCTACGCGCGTCGAGCGCGCGCGCCGCGATGCGGAACGCCTTCTCCGGCTCGAGCAGGTCCTGCGCGCCGAAAAGCTGCGCGGCCGCGGGCGCGGCGCCGAGCGCCAGCAACAGCGACAGGAGAAGCGGTCTCAGCATCCTTCCTTGATGAAGCGAGAGATCTCGTCGGGACGGGAGAAGACGACCTGCGCGCGGTCTCCCTGCATGCCCTGGCCCACCATGACCGGATGCCCGGCCGCCGGGCCGGTGGGGCCCGAGTCGGTCTTGAAGCGCAGGTTGAACTCCCAGTACGCGGCGGTTTGGCCTTTTGCGTTGGTCACGAAGTAGGAGTCGCCGCAGTGGCGGATCGACGCGATGGCCGCGATCGGCGAGGGCTTCTTCAGGTCCGGCAGCGGCGGGGGCTTGGGAACGCGCGCGAGCCCGCCTTCGGAGGCGGCCTTCAGGAAAGCGACGAGGTCGGCGCGCACGCCATCGTCGGGCAGACCGGGAAACTGCATCGCGTTCCCCGGCACCAGCTTCTGCGGCGAGCGCAGCCATGCGTCGAGCGTGCGCTCGTCCCACACCAGGTCCGACTTCCTGAGCGCCTCGGAATAGCGGCGGTACGTCTCGCTCGAAGCGGCCTTGCGGCCCCACACGCCCGCCAGGCTCGGGCCTGTCATATGGCGGCCGGGCTCCAGCGTGTGGCAGGCCGCGCACGCCCTGAACGCCGCCGCGCCGCGCTCGGCGTCCCCGGCCGCGAGCGCGAAGCCGGACGCGCTTGCGCCGACGCAGGCGGCCAGCGCCGCGCTAGCCGCGGCTCGGCGGTTCATACGTTTTCCTGATGTCGGCGAGCGAGGATGGCCCCTTGTCTTTTCCATGCCGCATGCAAAGGCCGAGCGCGCACATCGCGAGGCAGGGTCCGACCGCAACGATGACGGTAGCGAGCCCGGTGGCGGCGAGCCAGTCCCAACCCGCGTACATCGCGGGCCCGATGACGAGCGCGGCGCCGCCGATCCACCACCAGCGCCGATGGGGCTTCGGTTCCGATTCCGCCGCGCAGCATGATCCTTGTTCCATTCGACCTCCTTGGTGGTCAGTCTTTCGCGTTGCGCTCGATCTCGGCGCGCGCCGCGAGCACGTCGGGCGAACTCCAGTGGCTCTTGATGTAGGCGAGCGCCGCCCAGATGTCTCGGTCCGGCAGCTTGCCGCCGAACGCCGGCATGTCGCTTTCGTAGTCCTTCGGTGCGTACGGAGGCACCAGCCCGTTCTTCGTGATGGCGAAGAGCACGTGGTCGGGGTGATGCCAGGTGTGGCCGCTTTCGTCGTGCGGCGGCGCGGGTAGCCGGCCGTTCGCGAGGCGACGGCGCCAGTCGGGCTGCCCTTCGAGCTTCGCGCCGTGGCAGGCGGCGCATTGCTCCGCGTAGGCCTTGGCGCCGCGCGCGACTTGCGCCGCATCGCTCGGGTCGGCGCGCGGCTCCTGCCCGGCATCGCCGCAACCCGAAAGCACGAGCGTCGCAAAGAGCATGAGGGGGGCCGTTCTCAAGCGACGCGGACCACCGCCATCATGCCGGAGGCCTGGTGCTCGAGGATGTGGCAATGGATCATCCAGTGGCCCGGGTTATCCGCGACAAAGGCGATCTCAGCCCGGGACTGCGCCGGCAGCAGCACGGTGTCGAGCCACTCGCGCCGCGGCGCCGGAGTGCCGTCGCGCGAAATCACCCGGAACGCGTGCCCGTGCAGGTGGATCGGGTGGTCCCACCGCGTATCGTTTACCAAGTCGAAAATGTACGAGCTGCCCAGCGCGAGCTTGAGGATCGGCTCATGGTCGTGCCCGTGCTCGGGCATCGACTCGCCGTTCACCGTCCACGCCATGCCGCGCATCATGCCCATACCGGGCATGCCGCCCATCATGCCGCCGCCGAAGTCGATGCGGTGGCGCTCGGCGCGCGAGAGGTCGGGCTCGGACACCGGATTGGGCGCGAGCTTGGGAAGCGCTGCGCCGGCGCGCCCGCCGCGCAGCCGCTCTTTCGCGTAGCGCAGGTCGAGCAGGCGGTAAGCGCGCCGCCGATAGAAGTCGTCCACCACGGTATAGCTGCGGCCCGGCTCGCCGCTCGCGTCGAGCAGCACGTCGGCGCGCATCGCCGGGCCGAGCACGATGCGCCCGCCTTGCGGACGGTGCGGCTCGACCGGATGGCCGTCGAGCGCGATGACGACCGGCTCGTGGCCCCGAAAGTCCAGAGCGAAGATGCGTGCATTGGCGGCGTTGACGAGACGCAGACGGATGCGCTCGCCCGCGCGCAGCTCGAACGCTTCGCGGATCACCCCGTTCACGGTGACGGTGTTGCCGATGCGGCCGGCGTGGCTCGCATCCATGAAGTTGCCAAAGTCGCCCACCACCTGCGCGCGCCGGTCCAGGCGCCAGTCCCCGAGCACCCACACCAGGTCGCGGTCCACTGCCGGCGGCTCGGGCTCTTCGATGATGAGCGGCCCATAGACGCCGCGGCCCACCTGGTTGGAGCTGTCGAGGTGCGGGTGGTACCAATAGGTCCCGGCGTCGGGAAGGGCAAATTCGTAGAGGAAT
>Ga0326597_10009247_pt1 | contig 13234 bp, 12 predicted proteins | sample RVTome_12_FD_203789 | JGI IMG/M metagenome (GOLD analysis project Ga0326597, IMG submission 203789) | Soil microbial communities from uranium-contaminated site in the Upper Colorado River Basin, Wyoming, United States - RVT100D185 | ecosystem: Environmental > Terrestrial > Soil > Contaminated >... | reverse complement strand
TTGCTGCCCGTCGGATCGGCGTCCAGCGGCACGGTTTCGCCGTGCAGCCGCTTAGCCTCTTCGGCCGAGCCCATCATGGTCTCTACCGCCCGGCTCGCCTCGCCACGCCCTTCGGCGATGATTTTTCCTTCTTCTTTGGAAATGACCTGGCCCAATTCTTCATTGCGCGCGGCCATCATATCCGCGGCCTTGCGCAGAATCTTCCAACGCTCGTAGCTTGACAACTTCGCCATCACCTTGGAGCCGCGCCCGGCGAACGCCAACGCCTTCTCCAAATCCCCCGCATCAGCCCTGGGCACGGCGTCGATCGCAGAATTGTCGAACGGGTTGGTGACTTCAATCTTTTTCGGCTTATCAATCCATTCACCCGCAACAAAGTTCTTCACGACGGCAAACCTCCGGTTTGAATCTCAAATCTCATATTTCAAATCTCAAAGTTTTCTTTTTTAATTTTGAATTTTTCTCCTCGCCATCCTCGATCGTCCATCCTCCATCTTCGACCTTTATCCATCCTCGTCCAGCGTCTTGCGGTAGAAGCTTCTGCCGTACGCCCGATGAAACGCCGTCCACTTCGATCCCGACTCCTTTTCCGGCATATTTTGAATCGCCTGAATCTTGCCGTCCAAGTCGTCCAAGGAATGCAAGATAACGGCTTCCAGCGTCTGCGGCAACTTGGGCGAGCCGAACTCGTAGGCGCCGTGATGGCTCACCAACATATGCTTGACCAACAACGCCATTTCGGTTGGAAATTCAGGAAGCGCCTCGATCTTCTTGCTCACCAACTCGACTTCCATGACGAGATGGCCGAGCAGCTGTCCGGCATCCGTGTAGTCGAGCGCGCGATCAAAAGTAAATTCGTAGACTTTGCCGATATCATGCAGAAAGCCGCCGATCAGTAGCAAATCGACATCGACGCCACGGTAATTCTCGACGACCTTGAGAATCAGCTTCAAAACCGACAGGGTGTGCTCCAGCAATCCGCTTAAATAAGGATGATGGATCGTCTTGGCGCCTGGCGCCAGCTTCAATAGCCGCATCAATGCTTCATCCGCGAAGCAAGCTTCGGCAAGCGCCAACAGATGCGGGTTTTTCATTGCGCGAAGAATCGCTTGCAGCTCGGCCAACATCGCTTCAGGATCGTTGGCGCTCTTGGGCAGAAAGTCCTCGGCGGCGACTTTCGATTCCTCGACGCGGATGACATCTTGCACGCGGATCTGAATTTTGCCCTGAAACAGAGTCGCCTGGCCGCGCACGCGCACGAAGTCGTTTTTGCCAAAACCGCGTGCCAAGTCCTCGGCGCGCTCCCACACCCGCCCTTCGATGTCGCCGCTGCGGTCGAGTAGCTTGAGCGTCAAATAACTATTGCCTCCTTTGGTCACGCCCTGAGTTTTCGCCGCGACCAGAAACATTGTGTCCACTAACTGATTGTCACGAATATCGGCAGCATAGAGAGATTTCATACGAAGACCCTCCGCTCGTCAACTAAGCCAATGAGCCAAGTCATAAAGTGTCCGCACCAAAAACCGTTGCAAAAACACGATTGCTATCCAAACCACGATCGGCGACAGATCGTAGCCGCCGTAAACCATCGGCCATCTGCGCCGCACCTGATCGAGGACCGGGTCGGTCGCGCCGTAGAGAAAGCGCACGACGGGGATCGTCGTATCGATCTTGGTGAACGAGACCACGATCCGGGCAATCAAGATCCAAACATACGCCCACAGAACGTAATCGAGCACCTGGGCGACCGCGAACAATAAATTGGCAAAAATAAACATCCTTTACCTACTGCGCGGCCCGAACAGACCGGTGCCGAGGCGCACGATGGTCGCCCCTTCTTGGACCGCTACGGTGTAATCGTGGGTCATCCCCATAGAGAGCTCCTTCAGTTCAACATTGGGCACACGCAGAGCTGCAAGCGAATCCCGCAACTCGCGTAGCTCACGAAAATACCGCCGGACCTCTTCGAGATTTTCGCGAAACGGCGGCACGGTCATTAGACCTTCGACACGGATATGCGACAGCGTTCCGACCTGTTCGAGCAAAGCTGACACCTGGTCTCGAGCGATACCCGATTTACTCTCCTCGCCGCCAAGATTCACTTCGACAAACGCCCGGATCGTCCTGCCTCGCCTGTCCCCCTCTTTATCCAGCTCTCGCGCCAGCGCGAAATTATCCAATGACTCGATCAAATCGAACAAGTCGAGGGCTGCCCGAGCTTTGTTGCGCTGCAGATGGCCGATCATATGCCATTCGATAGGCTCGGAAATCAGTTTCTTCTTGTCCAACGCCTCTTGAACGTAATTTTCGCCGACTAACGCGACGCCGGCGGCAAGCGCTGCGCGAATCGATTCGACGCTTTGCGACTTGGCCGCGGCGAGTAATCGAATCTCGCGCGGATCGCGCCGCACCTTTTCCGCTGCGGCGGCAATGCGCTCAAGTATGCCGCGATAGTTTCCGCCAACATCGACCATGAGCAGAAAGGCTTACCATATTGGCGTAACAATTTCACACGCGCTGGTTGAATACAGGTTGCTCGCAGAGATCGCGTGCGGTAACTGTGTCTGTATCGGAGGAGCTAACCTTATGGCACTAGAGTATCTGCCCATCATGGCGCGAAATTCGGCGCCCAAGCCGCTGCGCGTGCTGGCGTCACCGTCGAAACCAGCGTGGTGTCCGATTTGAGCGGGGGTGCCATCGGCATCGATCATCCGTCGGGCATCGGTCGGGTGTCGCGCCCGGACCTAGCCAGAACGCCCTTAGAGCAAGAAAATCAGAATTGTGAACGGTTGGATCGTTGCTATATAGAAAGTTATCGAAAAGGTGAAAAGTGACGCCGTCGCTGAGTGAGTGAAGATTCATTGGGGGGATGGTTGTCATGATAGAGAGCAAACCCTCGCAAAAGGAGCAAGTCGCCGCGGTATTCGGACGAGCCGCGCCCACTTACGACCGCACAGGGCGGTTCAGGTATTTCGGACACCGACTCGTGGCCGCTGTTGGCCTCGTGCCTGGAGCACGTGTTCTCGATATCGCGGCCGGCCGAGGCGCGATACTATTCCCAGCGGCCGAACAGATGGGACCAGATGGTAAGGTTGTCGGCATCGATCTGAGCGAGCCGATGGTGAAACTCACTGCCGCCGACATCCAGCGGCAGCGATTGACGCAAGCCGAAATTTTCTGCATGGATGCCGAGCGACTGACCTTCGACCCGGCGTCCTTCGACGCGGTCTTCTGTGGTTTTAGCATCCAGTACTTTCCGAAACTCGATCAGACTTTGACCGAATTCCGCCGGATGCTCCGTCCGGGCGGCGTGCTGGCTGTTTCCGCCTGGGGCCAGGGAGATCCCCGCTGGGCCCGCTTGCAGAAACTGCGGCGACGCTATGGTATCGGCGAGAGTCTGGGCAATACTCGCCTCCGCCAGCCTTCGGATTTGGAGTCGGTCTTGCGCAAGAGTGGATTCGAGCCTGTCACGGTCTGGACCGATGAGGCGGAATTCACATTTGAGAGTGAGACCGAGTGGTGGGAAGACCTGTGGGCGTCGGGGCCACGCGCCGGTCTGGAACAACTCGCTTCGGACACACTGGCACACTTCAAGAGGGAGGCTTTCGAGTGCTTGCAGGAACTCCGGGGTCCAAACGGTTTCACCGAGCAGCGACAGGCGATTTTCGGCCGGGGTGTTAATCCTTAGGCTAATGGCTGGATAAGGAATTTTCATTCGTAAGCCATCGAATATGCTAAGCACATAATTCGACTGGGCATTGGCGCCACATCATAAGTTTATCATGGGCGGAGTGCGCCGACCCCAGGAAATTGAAAACCAGCTGGCGCCCGTGATTGCCAATGACTTTAAACAAGCGCAAGTCGATCTCGCCTTGCTGGTACCCTATTGACCGTTCTGCCATGAGACCGTTGGTCTCATCGCTCACGTGATCGAAGCCAGCGGCATTCCCACGCTGGTCATCGGTACGGCCCACGACATCATGAGCCAAGTCAGGCCGCCGCGGGCCGCCTTCGTCGATCATCCGGTGGGCCGCACCTTTGGTCCGCCGAATGATCGGCAGCGCAACCAGGCTGTACTTGCCAAAGCGTTGGCTGAGCTGCCAAATTTTACGCGGCCGGGGGAGATTCACGACCTCGGCTGCAACTGGTCGCCGGACGGAAGCCGTGATTGGGAAGACGAGCTACGTGCTGAGATGCTTCACGACCGTTGACACCGAGGGTGTTTAACCTCTATTGAGTACCAGCTGACTGACCGCTCGTTAAACAATCTGAAAGAATGGGACCCCCATGTATCGACTTTCAAGATTCGCGTTCAAAGCATCCGTCCTGCTTATCGCCATATCCACGGCGCCGGCCATGGCGCAAGATGCTTTCTACCAGGGCAAAACGGTGCGCATCATCGACGGCGCCTCCGCCGGCGAAAGAAATACTTAAATAATTGGAGTGGTGGAGTACTGGAGTGATGGAGTGTTGGGGTCCGAAACCCACCATTCCAGTACTCCACAACTCCATCACTCCCGTCTGCTAATAGCCGCAGTCCGCCGGCGTCACATCCACTGTCGCGATGTGTTGCTGGTCCTTGTCGAAATAGGAATAGCGCAGGGTGACGCCTTTTTTTAGATAGTCCTCGCGCATATCGGGCTGGTTACAGGCCCCCTGGGTCACTCTCTGCTTGGCGCCGGCGGCGAACCTTTCGTGATCGAGTTGACGCACCGAATACGGCACCAGGCGATATTTGTAGATCAACATCGCTTCGTGACCCTCAACTGCAAACAGTTCGGTTTCCTTATCGATCATCGCCGGCACCGAGCGCGTGAGCTCAGCGGCGATCCGGCTCAGACGCGCCTGCGAACGCGGATCTTCTTTCGTCTCAAGGAATTCACCCCCAGCCCAAAATATGAAATAACCCGCAATCGCCCCGGCAGCAATCCATGCGATGGTTTTTTTCATGGCGAGCGTCCCTGGCTGACTGACGGCCCAGCCTGCGCCTCGGCTGCGTTTAGACGAGCCCTCAATTCGCATGCGCGCTTCACGTCCGACGCTGAGGATGACTGCCTGCGTTGGCCTTCTGTAGTGCTCGGCAATGACAAGCTTAAGCTCCCGCAAAACGACAGCGGGGAACGACCTTTCGGTCGCTCCCCGCCCATTTTTAGTTAAAGCACGCAGATCGGCTTAAAACTGATAGACCAATTGCATGCCCACAGTGGTCTGGCTCTTGTTCGACGGATTGTTGGCGCGTCCCGTGGTATCACCGATACCGAAAATGTTGCCATCGGCGAAGTCCTGTCGAAGTTCAATGCGGCCTAGCAACATTTTAGTGAATTTATATGCGCCCGTCAGGGTAAACTCACCGAGATTGATGCTGGTCGGCGAATTGGCGAAGCGAGGCAGCCGGGCGCCGTCGGGGTCGGCGAACCATTCCCCGCGTAGCGCGGTGGTAAACCGATCAGTCCAGGAGTAAGAAACGATACCGCCAAGCCCGTACCAATCCGCATCATTGGTGCCAGTGAGAGTAGATACCGCATTACGCTGATGCCCATAGGTAAATTCAAGAGACAGCGCCAGGGGATCGATGGGGTTAAATGTTGCCACCGTCGCCCATGCCATACGAGCGGTATTATTCGTGGCACCCGGCTCCTCGCCAGCAATAATGTTGCTGAAAATAGATATTTTTTCGGTCGGCGTGATCGTCACCCCACCGAGAAACGCCGGCGTCGTGTTGTTATCTCGCGGATTATCCCAGCCGGTCACGAGACCCGCGGTCAAACCGACCATCTTGTGCACTGGATAACTGAACAAGACCCCGAGATGGCGAAACGGAATCGAAAAGTTAAATAAGAAAGAACGAGAAATATTATCGTTAAACGCGCCGGGGTTGGGAATGATCTCGGTGCCAAGAAGAGTTGTGAACAGACCGCCCTTGATGCCGATGCCCTCGCCCACCGGCAAGGTGGTGGTCACAAAGGCCTCGCGCAATTCCGCCGATGACTCTTTCTTGAGTGTTTTGCCCCATAAAGTCGCCTCGCGCAGCAACTCGCCGGTGCGACCGAAGTCGCCGGCCAGGTGAAAGCCCACGCCCCAGTCTTGTTCCGGCTTATCGAGCGTGATGTTGAAGCCATTGAAAACGATTTTGTTCTGATCTTGGTCGAAATAACGACCGCTAATATAATCGGGGTTGCTCGGGTGGTTAGTGCTAAAAGTCCAGCCGGTGTCGAGGTAACCGCTGATACTAATTCCCAGCGCCTTTTCTAATGCCCCTTTACCATTGCCGATCGCACTGTCTAACCGTCCGACGCTGCTATCCAGGCTCAACCAGCCGGGTGCCAAGGGTTTAACCTCTTGGGCGCGCAACCCCGCGGAGTACCCAACCAACGCCAATATAGCCGCCAACGCGACCAAGCTTTTTTTCATCACCCCAATACCTCCCTTTTTGTATTCGCTAATTTTACGTGGCCGTGAGTCTAACACGACTCCGTCGCAAATCAACGCAAACGGGATGCCAGCTCCATAGAGCCAGACTCGTTGTAGTAGACCATCAGAAAATGAGCATTTTGGTTAATCTCGATACGGTATAAGCCGATCCCTGCCTAATATTCGGACAAGCCGCTGACTATTTTTGTAGCAAAGGCGGAACAAAAGGCACTTAGAGCAGAACTGCGCCACCATTCTCAAGACCCTGCGCCGAGCACGGTATCTCTCCCATGGTCGTATCAAACCAATCCAATTGGTTTCTCAATCGAACCGCTTCGCTGACCACGATGAGCGTCGGCGATTGGAAGTTGGCAGTGGCGGCGAGGGTACATATGGTTGCCACGGTTCCAGCCAGCACGCGCTGCTGCGTGCTTGTCCCCGACTGAATCAGCGCCACTGGCCGTTCGGGCGGGCAGCCGCCGCTAAGAAGGCCTTTCATGATTCCATCGAGATTATGCAGCCCCATAAGGATCACCAGTGTGTCGACCGCAGCCGCTAACTCTCCCCACTTGATGCCGTCGCCCGCAGCCTTGTGCCCGGTCACCACCGCGAAACTCGACGCGAGCGAGCGGTGCGTCACGGGAATACCGGCATAAGCAGGCGCGGCGATAGCCGAACTGATGCCTGGGACAACATCGTAGGGAATCCCTGCCTTGCTCAGCGCCAAGGCCTCTTCGCCGCCACGGCCGAAGACAAAGGGATCGCCGCCCTTCAAACGCACAACCGTCTTGCCTTGGCGCGCGTGGCGAATCAGCAGCGCTTCGATCTCACGTTGATCGCTGCAGTGCTGGCCCGGCTTCTTGCCGACATAGATCAATTCCGTGGCGCTCGAAGCAAATTCCAATAGCTCGCGATTCGCCAACTCATCGAAAAGAATCACGTCGGCCGCTTCCAGACAACGCTTGCCTTTGAGCGTGATCAGCTCCGGATCGCCCGGCCCTGCGCCGACTAGAAATACTTTACCAAGATCCGTCGGGGCCATGATGCTCCTCGTCAATTGTCCTCGAGCGGAAAGTCCAGCACCTTGCGTACGCGCACGGCGCAGGCTTTCAATTCTGGTTGGCGCGACACGGGATCGCGCTCGCCGATCGTCAAATTATTCGCCGCCTTGAAAAATCCCTGATCTCGTCCCCAGTGAAACGGCAAGAAGCACACACCGCGGGGGATCTCCTCGGTCACTCGGCACTGCGCCATCACCTTGCCACGGCGCGAAGTAATCTCGACGAAATCGGCGTCCTGAATCCCATAACGGCGCGCGTCGGCGCGGTGCAAATCGAGAATCGGCTCTGGCGCGCTTTTGCGCAGCGCTTCGTTCTTGCCGGTTCGCGTCATCGTGTGCCAGTGAAATTTAGAGCGTCCAGTGGTCAACACCAGGGGATAAGCGTCATCGGGTTTTTCCACCGGCTCGCAATGTTCCACAGGCACCAAGTTAGCTCGGCCATCTGCGGTCGGAAAAACTCCGTTATCGTAGAGCCGCGCGGTCGGTGCCCGAAGGGTTTTCGCATAAGGCCACTGCAGCGGCCCGGATTTGAGCTTTCGATAGCTCATACCCGAGCAATCGCACAAGGTATTTTTGGTGAGGGCTACGAATTCGGCGAAAATCTCCTGCGCCGATGGGTAGGCAAAGGCGTCGCCGAATCCCATGGCTTCGGCGAATTGAGCCAAAATTTTCCAATCCGGCAACGCTTCGCCGGGCGGGTCGACTAACTTCGGCATGTAAGTCACGCGCCGCTCCGAGTTGGTCATCACCCCTTCCTTTTCACTCCACTGCGCGGCGGGCAAGATGACATGGGCGAACCGGCTGGTGGCCGTTGGATAATAGGCATCTTGCACGATCACCAGCTCCGCTTGTCGCAGCGCCCTTTCGATCAGGTCAATATTCGGCGCCGACGCCGCGGGATTGGTGCAAAGAATCCATATCGCTTTGACTTTACCTTCAGCCAAGGCTTCAAACTGTTCCAACGCCGCCAAGCCCGGTTCGGGCGCGATGCGGCCGAACGGCACACCCCAATATTGCTCGACTTGGTCGCGATGCTGAGAATTCTCCACGCTACGATAGCCGGGAAGCTGGTGGGAGAGGCCGCCAACTTCTCTGCCGCCCATGGCGTTGGGCTGACCGGTTAGCGAAAACGGGCCGCAGCCGGGCTTGCCAATCTTGCCGGTGACCAGATGCAAGTTGTGAATCGCATTATTCTTGTGCACGCCCACGCTGCTCTGATTGACGCCCATGCTCCACAGCGACATGGCACGCTCGGCTTTGCCGAAGATCAAAGCGGCCTCAACGATCAGACATTCCGCAATGCCGCAGATTTCCTGCGCCACTTTCGGCGCATAATCTTTGACCGCCTTGATTAACGCGCCAAAGCCGTTGGTATGTTGCGCGACAAACTCGCGATCGATCAAATTCTCATCGAGGAGCACGTATAGCATGCTGTTGAGCAAAGCGATGTCACTGCCCGGGCGTATCGGCAAATGCAGATCGGCAAAGTCGGCGGTTTCGGTGCGCCGCGGATCGACGCAAATGATCGTCACCTCATTCGGCGCGCTAATTTTTCGCTGTTTAATCCGTTTGAAGATCACCGGGTGACAGTCGGCAGTATTGGTGCCGATCAGCAAAAGGCAAGTTGCCTCGTCGAGATCGGCGTAAGACGCCGGCGGGCCGTCCGAGCCGAGCGAAGATTTGTAACCGGCCACCGCGGAGGACATGCAAAGGCGAGAATTTGTATCGAAATTGTTGGTGCCGATGAAACCCTTGGCCAGCTTGTTAGCAACGTAATATTCTTCCGTGGTCAGCTGGCCGGAGCCGTAGAACGCCACCGCGTCAGGCCCATGCTCGTCGATAATTTGGCGAACTCTTGTGGCGAGATATTTAAATGTCTGGTCCCAAGTCGCGCGCTTGAATGGACCCTCCTGGCAGGAGCGAATCTGCGGGTAAAGCACGCGATCCGCCGTCCGCAAGGTTTCCGGCAAATAGACCGCTTTGAGACAGAGATCGCCGCGGCTCGAAGGATGGTCGGCGTCGCCCTTAATCTTGACCACCGCGCCGTTGCCGATGCCTGCCAACAGCCCACATCCCACTCCACAATAGGGGCAGTAGGATTTCTGCCAGCTTTCCACCGCGCCGTTGCTGGGAGTTTCCATTTGGTCAATCTCAATCCGGTCTAAGTCCTGCCGAATGACTTGATCAGTTCCTAGTGACTCCGAAACTTGCGGCTAAACCGGTTAAGGCCGGTATATTTGCTAACGACCAAAAGGTCTTCCTCGGTGACATACGGCCTGGCAGAGCGAACCGGACTCATAGCCGGAGCAAATGGAGCTGCGACACCACCGAAGACGGGTACCGCGAATGCCGCTGCCCGTAGCGATTGCCTTGCCAATAGCGCTTCTTCCAAACCTTTGCGCTCATCCGCGACGGCTGCGGTCGAGAAGCGGACGAAAAAAGCAGCGGCCGAGGCTACGACCACCGCCATTGCGATATACATCAAGCCCTGTTCCGTAGATAAACTTTCCGAGCGAAAGAGAAACCCGGCCGCCACTGCACCGGCATTACCACCAGCGCCAACGACGCCCGCCACCGATCCCACGGCTTTTTTATTGATAAACGGCACGACGGCATAAATTGCTCCCTCGGCCATTTGCACGAACAAACTAAAGACCACCATAGCGATAATCGCCCAGAGCAATAGCCCCATCTGTGCGAACACGACCAATGCCATGCCCTCTAGCAGCAAGACGATGCCCATGAAGCTGACCCGTCCTTTGAGCCCCCAGCGCACCGCAATTATGTCAGAAAAGACACCGCCGAGCGTGCGCGCAAAGATATTCATCAAGCCAAAAAGGCCGGCAATCACACCGGCGGTCTTGAGGTCGACCGCAAAGCGATCGAAGTAATAGAGCGCAGCGATATTGTTGATCGTCAGCTCAACACCAAAACAGGCGGCATACACGACAAAAAGTGCCCAAACCCTGACATCCTTTACGGCCAGAAGAAAAGACTGCAAGCCCGATCCTTTGGCCATCGGCAGTTCGCCCTGTGCCCGCAGGGCCGAATAGTTTCCGTTAGGCGCATCCTGAGTCCAGAGGAAGTATGCGACGCCCATGACAAAAAGAATTGCGCCGGGTATGACCATCACCAAGCGCCAGCTAGTGAATTTCTCAAACCCTAAACTGACCAAGGCAGCGAACAACAAGGGCATCGCCATCTGGGTCACCCCACCGCCTAAATTCCCCCAACCGGCGGTTGTCGCGTTTGCCGTGCCAACGCAATTCGGCGCAAACATGATCGAGGTATGGTATTGGGTGATGACGAATGAGGCACCGATGGCGCCGATGGCTAAACGAAAAAGCAGAAAGGACTCATAACTTTGGGCGAAGCCGATACCCATGACGGGCAGGGAGCCGAGTATCAAAAGCCCCGAGTATGTGAGCCGCGGACCGAAACGATCACATAAAGGTCCGATCAGTAATCTTACGAGGACCGTTATCGCCACTGAAGCGATGATGGTATTACCGATCTGGGCTTTGGTGAGAAGAAGATCTTCACGCACCACGGCCATCAACGGCGCAATCCCAAACCAGCCAAAAAAACAAAAAAAGAATGCCACCCACGTCATGTGAAAGGCACGCATCTGCGGCAACTTGAAATTCCAAAGATCAATCTGGACTGCCTTGCCGTTAATTTCCATGTTGCTCACTCCTCAACAGTGTAGTTCTCGCCTTGAGCGACGAGTTTAAACGTTTTCGCTTTGAGCTTGGCGTCGGTCGAACAAACGCCACTCGCTAAATCAAATTGGTAGCCATGCAACGGGCAGACGACGGCGCCGTTTTCAATCCACCCGGCCGATAACTGGCCGCCTGCATGGGGACATTGATTCTGCAGCGCGCACAGCTTGCCCTGATGTTTGAAGACGGCTATTTCTTCATTGTTCACGCGCACCAGCTTTGCCGCGCCTTCTTTAATTTCATCGGCGCGAAGGAGCGGCTTGGCCGGTTCAAGCTTAATTTCCGGCATTGTGCCAAGCGCCGGTGCTTGGGGAATTTTTCTTAGTTGCTGGCGCATCGCCTTGAACGCGCCATGTTTGACCAAACCGGCCAGAACATCTGGCAAATCTTCGCAGGGAACATCTTCCATGATCTTTACTGGAAAATTAGGCTCGCAACCCGCCGCGCCGCCGGCGAACACATCGACCGCTTCGACCACTTCGCCGTTGAGCTTGATGTTTTTGCCGAGCAGTCCGATGTCCGCTACCGTGTGATTGCCGCAACCCGCAGGGCATCCCGACCAGTGCATGCGCAGCGGCTGGGTTTTCCCTAACTTTTCTTCGAGGACTCGCGCGGTTTTTAGCGCCCGCTCTTTGGTCTCGATCAAGGCAAAGTGGCAATAGTCCATGCCGGTGCAGCTCACCAGACCGCGCATGACCTCGGAAGGATCGTAGCGTAACTTCTGCAGCACCGGCTCTTCAGTAAGCGCGCCGATCCTATGGTCTGGGACATTGGCAATGATCAGATTCTGCCCAACCGTTAGACGCATCTCGCCGCTGCCGTAGCTCTCGGCAACGTCAGCGACTTGCTGCATCTGTTCCGAAGTCATGCGCCCAACAGGCACGGCGAGGCCGACATAGTTTAAACCGGCCTGCTGCTGGCGAAACACGCCGATGTGATCGGTGTGTTTCGGCGTGCGTTGATCTTGCCCTGCGGGGGTGAGCGGGCGATCAACGCCCCGTTCGAGCTCCTTGCGAAATTTTTCCACGCCCCACTCTTCGATCAGAAATGCCAAGCGGGCCTTGGTGCGAAGCTCGCGCGCGCCATGATCGCGAAAGATCATCACGATATGCGAGCAGACCGCGGCCGCCTCATCCGGCGTAACAAACAGATCCAATGGCGAAGCGATGCGAAGACCGCCCGAGCCGAGCTTGCCGCCGACGGCGACATTAAAGCCCTTCAGCGCGCCACCATCGACCTCCTTAACCGCCGGCGTCAAAGCCAAATCCTGCGCCTCGGCGTGGGTGCAGGCTTCTTTACACGCAGTAATCGTCACGTTGAATTTGCGCGGCAAATTGATAAACGCCTGGTTGCCGATGAACATCTGGGTGAACTCGCGCGCGACCGGTGAGGCATCGAACAGTTCATTGGGAGTGAGACCGGCCACCGGGCAACCGATGACGCCGCGGATGTTGTCCATGCCGGTTTGCAGCGAAACCAAATCAACGGCATGAAGCCGGCGCCAGATTTCCGGCACGTCATTGATCTTGAACTCGCGCAGCTGCATCTGCTGACGCGTTGTGATATCGGCGAAGCCTTTGCCGAAGTCACGGCTGATCTCGCCGATGGTGCGCAGCTGAGCCGCGTTCATAAAGCCGTTGGCGAAGCGCAGCCGCATCATGAAACGACCGGGAGTCTGCCGGCGAAAAAAAATCCCCACCCATTTGAGCCGCTCCTTGTCGCCGTCGGTGATCTTTTCCCAACCCTCGGCAGCGAAGCGCGGAATGTCGTCGAGAATATCGAGGCCAGCTTTCTCTTTCTTTATTTCTTCGATCTTGTTCATCGCTAACGCTCGATTAGAACGACTAAAGCAACTCGGACAGGCGCCATGCCGCCACGATCATCCGTGAATACCCTGAGGCAGCTTTGCTGATGCGACGACTCATTGCTGTCATTTCCATAAGGGCCAGTCCGGTGGCCGGCGCCGGACTGGCTGCGCCCGTGGCGCCACAAGATCGAAACACTTGGCCATTTCAAGCACGGGGATTTTCGGAATATCTTG